>Ga0247783_1000042_pt1 | contig 40529 bp, 33 predicted proteins | sample UWRJL064202C5_FD_179911 | JGI IMG/M metagenome (GOLD analysis project Ga0247783, IMG submission 179911) | Plant litter microbial communities from Arlington Agricultural Research Station in Wisconsin, United States - UWRJ-L064-202C-5 | ecosystem: Environmental > Terrestrial > Plant litter >...
TTATCTGCTGCTGAATCAGGCTGCATTTGAGGCGGCTGGCGTTCGCGAAGAGGAGGCAGAGAATGTGACGCGCGATCTGCTGACGCAGATCTTTGCGGGGTTTGCTCCGTCTGGCGGAGCGCACGATGTGCGCCAGAAGGATGTTCCTGTGCTGACGCACGCCTATACCAGCACAGAGATGCGCGAAGGACATCTGCCCGATACGCAGTATGGACGCCTTGTCGCGCATAGCTACTCGCCGTACGTCGGATGGGCGCTCCATCTCAACTTCGGACCGTACCAGTTCCCGTGGCATGGTTCGGGGACGACACACTTCTCCGCGAACAGCTATGACCGGCATGTGCCTCTGGAGCTCTTCGGAGCGGCGTTTGTGCCGGGAACGTACCACGGTGTCGTCGCTCCGGTAGATATTGCGGCGACGTTTGCTTCGCTGCTGCGGATCAATCGCCCAAGCGCGGCGGTGGGGCGTGTGTTGACCGAAGCGATGAAGCCGGAGGCGGCTGGATCGACCTGGGTGCGCGAGAGTGCGGCCCCGCGCGCGACGGTGAAGTAATGGAGAAGACGGGCGTTCCCGATATGCGCGTTACGATCGCCGGCGTGGAGTTGCAGTCGCCGGTGATCGCGGCCAGCGGCACCTTCGGTTACGGCATTGAGTTTGACGAGATCCTTTCGCTGCAGAAGATCGGTGCGTTTGTCACGAAGGGGCTTTCGCGTGCGCCGATGGAAGGGAATCAGGCTCCACGGCTGATTGAGACCTCTGCTGGCATGATGAACGCGATTGGTTTGCAGAACGTCGGGGTAGAAGTTTTCATCGAAAAGAAGCTGCCCGAGATTCGCAAGCTGCGCGGTACGGTGTGCTTTGCGAATGTCTTCGGTTTCACGATTGAAGATTGCATCGGTGTCGTCGAAAAACTGAACGAGGCAGAGGGCATTGCTGTCTACGAACTGAACGCATCGTGCCCGAACACGCGGCATGGAGGCATGGTCTTCGGCACCGATCCTGGATTGCTGGAAGAGTTAACGCAGAGGGTGAAGGCGGTTTCGCGCAGGCCGCTGATGGTCAAGCTTTCGCCCAATGTGACCTCGATTGGAGCGATGGCTCTGGCGGCAGAGCGGGGCGGCGCGGATGCTGTGAGTCTGGTGAATACCTTCGTGTCCATGGCGATCGATATCGAGACGCGCAAGCCACGGATCAAAAATGTGACAGCGGGTCTGAGCGGACCGGCGATCAAGCCGATTGCGGTGCGCATGGTGTGGGAAGCGGCGCGTGCGGTGAAGATTCCCGTGGTGGGTATGGGCGGCATCCTGCGTGCGGAAGATGCTGTGGAGTTCATGATGGCGGGGGCTGCGGCGGTGGAGGTAGGGACGGCGAGTTATGCCGATCCGCGCGCTGTGGAGAAGATCGCAACGGGGCTGCGCAAGTGGTGCGAAGCTCACGGCGTGGCGAAGGTCAGCGAACTGACGGGAAGCCTTAGTTCTTAGTTTCTAGTTTGCAGTTGTTAGTTTTTGTAGTGGTTTGTTTTTTCACAAAGAACAGCGGCCGCATTCGATGCGGCCGCTGTTTTGATTTGGATGATCAGTTTAGTAGGGACGGGGACGTCCGCCACCCATCATGTGCTGAACACCGACGCGATAGCCCTGGGCAAAGGCAGCGCGGTAGCCTCGGCGATCTGGTCCACGGTAGTTGCGGTACTCATCGCGGTTATTCACGTTCGGGCGGCGATGATTTTCGAAGTCTCTGCGCGCGCCTTCGATGCCGTCACGGAACCCCTGCCGCTGAATGTCGCGGCCAAAATTGGAAGGAGGCGCGTCCCATCCGCCGGGACCACCGGGTCCGCGATCTCCATATCCTGGAGGCGGGGGGCCCTGTGCAAAGATCGGGGCTGCTGGAGCGATCATGCCTGCTGCGAGGATTGCTACTGCGAATCGATGGATCAGTTTCATGATGAAACTCCTATTTGTCTTACGTTCCTAATGAACACGAGATCAGATGAAAGGTCGCGGTGAGTTGTTGCCCCGAGTTTGCGATATCCCACGGCAACTTCGTTAGAATCGAAGATATGAGTGATTTACGGACGGTGCGTCGGGCGTTGTTGTCGGTTACGGACAAGGCAGGTTTGGTGGAGTTTGCGAAGCGCCTGGATGCGCTGGGAGTTGAACTGGTGAGCACGGGTGGCACCTCGAAGGCGTTGCGCGAGGCGGGCCTGGCTGTGCGCGATATCAGCGATCTGACGGGTTTCCCCGAGATGCTGGATGGGCGCGTGAAGACGCTTCATCCGAAGGTGCACGGCGGCATCCTCCATATTCGTGGGAACAAGGAGCACGTTGCTGCAGTGGAGGAGCATGCGATTGAGCCCATCGATATGGTCGTTGTGAATCTTTACGCTTTTGCAAAGACGGCTGGAAAGCCCGGTGTGGAGTTTGGCGAAGTCATCGAGAACATCGATATCGGCGGCCCCAGCATGGTGCGCAGCGCGGCAAAGAATTTTCATGACGTCGCGATTGTGACGAGCGTTGCAGAGTATGCGCTGGTGGCCGACGAGATGGAGAACCTCGGAGGTCTGACCTTGCAGACTCGCTGGCGTCTGGCGAAGCAGGCCTTCGCAACCACGGCGGCTTACGATACCGGCATTGCGAACGCCCTTGAGAGTATGGAAGCGCCGACAGGAGACGAGCATGCCCCGGCGAAGTTTGTGGCCAAGGGCGAGTTCCCCAGTTCGTTGCGCGTGAACTTTCCTCTGAAGCAGACGTTGCGTTATGGCGAAAATCCTCACCAGGCAGCGGCGCTCTACACCGATGGATCGGGAACGGGCGTTGCCAATGGACGGCAGTTGCAGGGTAAGGAGCTTTCGTTTAACAACATCGTCGATCTGGACGCCTGCTGGGATCTGGTCCGCGAGTTCGATGAGACGGCGGTGGCCATCATCAAGCACACGAACCCCTGCGGAGCAGCAACCGGCGACACCGTTCTGGCTGCATACAGGAACGCTCTGGCGGCGGACCCCGTGAGCGCCTTTGGCGGCGTGATTGGCGTCAATCGCGAAGTGGACGGAGAAGCTGCGGAGGAGATCGCAAAGCTATTTGTGGAAGCGATCGTTGCGCCGAAGTTTTCGCCTGAGGCGATTGAACGATTCGCGGCCAAAAAGAACCTGCGTCTGGTAGAGATTGCCAGCGGAAGCGCACCGCGCGTGATGAAGCACGTCTCCGGCGGCATGTTGCTGCAGGATGCGGATCATGGCATGGTGGCTCCGGCGGATTGGAAGGTCGTCACGGAGCGCGTTCCAACGGACGCCGAGAGGACCGCTTTGAAGTTTGCATGGATCGTCTGCAAGTACGTCAAGTCGAACGCGATCGTCTATGCGCGTACGCATGAGGGTCACGGCCAGACAGTCGGCGTGGGCGCGGGGCAGATGAGCCGCGTGGATGCTGCGCGTTTTGGCGCGATGAAGGCGACGCTCCCCATGGAGGGGTCTGTTGCTGCCTCGGACGCGTTTTTCCCCTTCGCAGACGGTCTGGAGACGGTCGCGGCGGCGGGCGCGACGGCGATTATTCAGCCCGGAGGCAGCGTTCGGGACGCGGAGGTCATCGCCGCAGCTGACAAACTTGGTCTGGCGATGGTATTTACAGGGATGCGGCACTTCCGGCATGGGTGATTTCTGATGCGCAGCATCCGGAGTCTCCCGTTCCCCGTCTAAAGTCTGTAGGCTTTATTGTGAGAGCGAGTACTGCATGATTTTTGCGGGGCGGGAGTTTTCGATGCGTTGGTTCAAATCTTCGACTGTAAGCCGTAATTTTGCGGCAGGTGTGGTGAGCGGGACGCTGATGATGGCGACCGCCGCCATGGCTCAAGCCACCGCCGCCGCACCCACCGTAGTGAAACCAGCCATCGACCGGTCCGGGTCTTATTATCATTACGGCCTGGCCAAGATCTATGAGGATCTGGCCACCAGCCAGGGTCGATCCGACTATGCGACGCAGGCCATCGAAGAGTACAAGCTGGCGCTGACGGCGGATCCGGACTCCACGTATCTCCAGGATGGGATGGCGGAGCTCTACTTCAAGGTAGGCCGCATTCGCGAGGCTGTGCAGGTTTCGCAGGAACAGATCAAGAAAAACCCCGACGATATCGAAGCGCACACGTTGCTGGCGCGTATCTACTATCGTTCCCTCGGCAACCTGCAGAACGGCGCACAGACGCAGATGGTGCAGCTGGCCACAGCGGAGTACGAGACGCTTGTTCGCCTTCAGCCAAACAACATCGAAAACCACCTGCTGCTGGGGCAGCTCTACGAGATTGCGCACGATTCGATGAAAGCCGAGGCGCAGTTCAAGGCGGCACAGGGCCTGGATTCGAGCTCGGAAGAAGCCCTGCTGAATATGGCGCGGCTGTACAGCGAACAGGGTGACATTCAGCGGGTTGTGACGACGCTGAGTTCGTTGCCAATCTCCGACCGCACGGCCCGAATTGAGTTCGCCCTGGGAGCGAGCTACGACCAGTTGAAGCAGCCAAAGAATGCCGCAGAGGCCTATCGGCGCGCCCTCGATATCGAAAGCGACAACCTGGACGCGCAGCGTGGCCTGGCGAATGCTTTGCTTGCTGACGGCCAGATGGACAAGGCCCTGAAGCAGTTCCAGGAGATCATTTCGGCAGAGCCGCAGGATGCTCAGAGTTACGTGCGCATCGCCGAGATCCAGCGGCGAGGTGGCCATTATGAAGAAGCCCTGGCGACGCTCAAGAAGGCGAAGGCGCTCGTTCCGGATTCAGAAGAGCTGACATTCAATCAGGCTTTGACCCTGGATGCGTTGGGACGATACGACGAGGCAGAGAAGGCTCTTACGGACCGTCTCACCACTGCCGCGAAGGCCGATAACAGCTACACAGACGCAGAGCGTAGCAATCGCGCGATCTTCCTCGACCGCCTTGGCATGCTGTACCGCGAACAGAACAAGACGCAGCAGGCCATAGACACCTACGCGCAGATGATCGCGCTGGGTGGAGAGTTTGCACCGCGTGGATACCAGGGGCAGGTCGACACCTATCGCGACGCGCACGACATGGCAAAGGCGACGGCCATTGCGGATGCCGCTTACAAGGCGTTGCCGACCGACCGCGATATTCAGCGCATGTACGGCGGCCAGCTTGCGGACACCGGCCAGGCCGATCGCGGCGTTGCGATGATCAAGGCTCTTCTCAACGGCAAAGACGATCGCGACACGTATCTCACGCTGGCACAGGTCGATGTTCGCCTGAAGCGCTGGGCGGATGCTTCGGCTGCGCTGGACAAGGCGGAAGCGATCACGCTGAAGCCCGAAGACAAGCTCTACATCTACTTTCTGCGCGGCACCATGGCCGATCGCCAGAAGCAGTATGACGCAGCGGAGGCGCAGTTCCGAAAGGTGCTCGCGCTCGATGCGAACAATGCCCAGGCGCTGAACTATCTCGGATATATGTTTGCCGATCACAATCTGAAGCTGCAGGAGGCTGTGTCCCTGCTGAAGCGGGCCGTCGAGCTCGATCCTCAGAATGGATCGTATCTCGATTCGCTGGGATGGGCTTACTTCAAAACCAGCCAATACGCACAGGCGGAGGACCTTCTCCTCAAGGCGCAGAGCCGCCTTCCCACCGAGGCTGCAATCCACGATCATCTGGGCGAAGTCTACGAGAAGCAGGGCAAACTCAAGATGGCGGCGACCCAGTGGGAACGCGCCGTTGCAGAGTATGCTCGGACGCCCTCGGCAGACGTCGATGCTGAAGATGTGGCGCGCGTCCATCGCAAGCTCGATACCGTAAGGGTACGTATCGCCAAGGTACGGGCGACTCCATAAGGAGGAGGCGCGCGCTAAACTGATCCTCGATGCGTGAATCTCTTCAATCTCTGCGGGTGCGTGGTGGAAGCTCCGACCCCTTGACAGTCCGTGCCTTTGAGGACCCTGAACGCCTGGGTGGGATGCGTTCGTTCGAGTTCGATCGAGAGCGGATCGTTCAGTCCCGTGCTTTTCGTCGGCTGGCGGGGAAGACGCAGGTCTTCACAAGCAGGGAATCGGACCACTTCCGTTCGCGCCTGACGCACACGATTGAAGTCGCGCAGATCGCGCGGCAGGTAGCCTCCGCTCTTGGCCTGAATGAGGTTCTGGCTGAGGCGCTCGCCCTTGTGCATGATATTGGACATCCTCCCTTCGGCCATGCGGGAGAGCGTGCTCTGGATGCCTGCCTGCGCGAGCACGGACGCACCTTCGACCACAATCTGCACGCGCTTCGTATCGTGGAGCACTTTGAAGATCGCTACGCCGGGCACCGTGGGCTGAACCTGACGCTTGGCGTGCGCGAAGGCATCATCAAGCACTCTCGCGACTACGCCGCCAGTGACTATCCAGCGCTTGCAGAGTATTTTCTGGGGGAGCGGCCCCCTATCGAAGCGCAGATCATCGATTTGGCGGACGAGATCGCTTATCTCACGGCCGATCTGGATGATGGCGTGGAGAGCGGCCTGCTTGAGATCGGGTCCATCTGCGATCACATCGCGATCATGCGGAGAAGCTACGACGCCGTGGCTGCGGAGCATCCAGGCATCGAAGAAAAGTTCCTGTTTCACGAGGCGCTGCAGAGGATGCAGAAGCAGCTTACGGAGGACCTGATCGCTACAACGGTGAGGAACGCGCGTGAAGCCGGTATGGAGACTCTGGAAGACGTCCGTCGTCACAAGCAGCGCGTCGCTGTTTTTTCCGACGAGATGGAAGCGCAGCGTCTTCAAGAGAAGCGTTACCTGTACGACACGCTGTACACCTGCGACACGCTGGAAGCGGAGCACGACAAGGCAGCACAGGTGGTCTCCACGCTCTTTGCCTGGTACATGGAGTCGCCACAGCGGATGCCCGCCGGGTATGTCGTCGAGGCGCAGGAGCAGGGGCTGGCGCGTGTGGTCGCGGACTACATCGCGGGTATGACGGATAGCTTTATCCTGCAGCAGTTCTGGGCGGCGAAGAGCCGTACGCCACGCTAATCGGCAGGAAGCGCTCGAAAAAGCAGAAGCGGAATGAGCAGGAAAATCAGGGGATAGAACTCCATGGTGTAGCGCTGTTCTGAGTTGTCCAGCGTCAGCAGCAGGCCGCACCGCAGAACAAAAAAGGCCGCCACAGCCCATGCCAGCGGAGGCGCCAGCGCGCGGAGTCGCGGCCAAGCCCAGACGGCGGCCACGAGATACGCGAGGTTCAGCAGGGCGAAGGCCCAGGAGATCAGGGTCTGCTGCGGATGCCAGCGGTAGCGCCACCAGATCAGGTCGTAGGGAAGCAGCTCCGTCCGAGGGTGGAAGAGCATGTTGCCAAGCCGCGCCATGGGTAGCAGGACGTAGTAGCGGAGAGGGTTTGCCGCAATGCGCTCCTGCGCAATCTGGTTGAAGCGCGCGTCGATGTCGCGATGGAAGTGGATGGCGTTATTCGAATCTGCAATCAGGTCCGCCGTTTTGTCGTACTGGGCTTCGTCGTCGAAGGCGCGGTCGGGTAGCTGCGCGATGTCGATGGGCTCATCGGGATACTTCCAGTAGAAGTACTCGGTCGAGGAGAAGTCGATGGCCCAGGATCGATACCATCTCTGGAAACCAAAATCGATCGGCTCGCCGGGGTCTGTGGCATAGTGTGGCGCGATGGGCTGGAATACGTGGAAGGTCCGCTCGTTTCGGATCGTCCACGGCACGAGGGGCAGCAAGGTAAGAAGCAGAGCGACGACTGCCGGAGCGAAGGCGTTTCTGGCAGGCTTCTGCACGGCGTTTCTGCTGTGCAGACGACGACGCAGGCGGCTCTCCAGTGCATCTGCGAGGACCTCTGGCGGAGCGACGCTTAGAGCTTCGGTCTGAGGGTAGAGGCTCATCCACAAGAGAGCCGGGAGGAGCGCGGCGGCTAACAGAGCCTGATCTGGTCGGAGCAGAAGGCTGGAAGCGAGGGACGCCGCCAGAAGGTAGAGGTAGCGGTTGTAAGGCTCTCCGGTCGAGCGAAAGACGCTGCTCCAGCGTTCGAAGCTATAGATCGCAGCCGAGATGGTGAAGAGAACGAGGGGCTCGGCCAGCGGCGTGGCCGTGTAGTTCGCCGTGAAAGGGCAGAGGCAGCCGAGGGCGAGTGCCAGGAGGAAGCCGCGCCGGGCGGTCCGTTCGTCCGTACGGCGTTGAAGAAGGCTGCGCACTGTGCAGGCGATCAGGAAGCAGGAGGCCAGGTCGAGGAGGACCTGCAAAAGCAGCGCGGGGACGAAGCTGTCCGACCCGGCCCAGTGTGAGAAGAGCGCACGGCAGAGGACGAGGAAGATCGGATAGCCGGGCAGACGGATCAGTGTGGGACGGATGTAGTCGGTGTCCGTGGAGAAGCCGTACGTGTGCGCCTGGACCCAGTTCTGGGCGATTTCGGCGTAGAGATTGGAATCCCCCTGAATGACGGCGTGCCGCAGCACAAACCAAAGACGCCACGCCGCTCCAAGCAAAAGTAGGGTGGCAGGGAGGATCATAGCTTGTAGACGTTTGCGGCGCATGCCTTTGCATCATAACCGTCGGAACGGCGTGTTTCGCATGTGTTTCCAGCAGTCTACGGCTGTTAGGATTCGGAAAGAACATGTCAACGAACAAACAGATTTTTTACGATCCGCAGAAGAAACGCTGGAAGCGCCTGCGACGCATCTTCGATATCAGCGCGGCCATCGGTGCAGCGCTTTTTATTCTGTTCGTCATCGGTGTAATTCGTATGAAGCCCCTGCCGGAGCTTCTTCTGGAACTGCCGAAGCGGAACTACCGCGCTCTGAATATGCAGCAAGCGCCGTCCGGCGCGGATAAAAAGAAGCGCACCGTCCATCGCAAGACGGACAAGGCTCCAAGCGATGTTCCTTTGAACCAGGGCGAAGGCCTGCGCGCCGCCTACTATGTCGAGTGGGATCCCTCCAGTTACTCCAGCCTGAAGCAGCATATTGCCCAGATCGATCTTCTCTTTCCGGAGTGGCTGCACGTGATCACTCCGGCTGGCGGGCTTACCTCCTACACGACGGACCAACGGCCTTACGCCGTGGTGGATCGGCAAGGGGTGCATAACGTCGATCTGGAGAGCAAGGTCGCGCGAACGATCAGCGATTCGAAGCAGGACACGGAAATCTTTCCGTTGGTGAATAACTTTGACCCGATCAAGGGGAAGTTTTTACCGGAGGTGGGCGATTTCCTGAAGAGTGTTGACTCTCAAAAGAACTTCATGACCCAGGTGGGGCAGTTCCTCGCAGCGAATCCCCACTATCGCGGTCTGTCCCTCGATTTCGAAGAGATTCCAACCGATGCGCAGGATGCGTATCGCAATATGATTTCGGTCCTGTTTACGCAGCTACACGCGCGCGGTCTGAAGCTGTATATCAATACGCCCGTTGGCGACGACGACTGGGACCTGAAGTTCATGGCGGATCACTCCGATGGTCTGCTGCTGATGAACTATGACGAGCACGAGACAGAGAGCCAGCCCGGACCGATTGCGTCGCAGGACTGGTTCGTTGCGAATCTGAAGAGAATTCTCCTGAAGGTGCCGAAGGAGAAGCTCATCTGCGCTCTCGGTAGCTATGGCTACGACTGGACCATGTCTCTGCCGCCCGTGGGTGGACCTGCACCGCCGAAGGACAAGCATGGCCGGCGCAAGACGCAGAACGAGTCTACGTTTGTCTCGAAGGTCTTAAACTCGGACAACAAGACGACGCAGGAGGCATGGCAGGCTGCGGCGGACTCCGGTAGTGAAGTCGATCTGGACGATGTGTCGCGCAATCCGCACTATGCCTATGACGATGAAGACGCACACGTCCGTCACCAGGTTTGGTTTCTGGATGCGGTCACCGTCTACAACGAGATGCGCGCGGCGCGTGAGCTGGGCCTGCAGACCTTCGCGCTCTGGCGTCTGGGAAGCGAGGATGCCTCTCTTTGGAGGATCTGGGATAACCCGGGCAAGGCAAATCCGATTAAAGATCTTGCTTCGGTAGCTCCTGGATTCAGCGTCGACATCGAGGGCCAGGGAGACATTATGAAGGTCTCCGGCGCGCCCCGCGAAGGACATCGCACGCTGACGGTCGACGATGACTCCAAGCAGATCGACAGCGAGGTGATGAGCAGTTATCCGCTGAGCTACGAGGTCAATTACTTTGGCTACCAACCGAAGAAGCTGGCGATCACCTTCGACGATGGTCCAGACCCTGAGTGGACGCCGAAGATCCTCGATGTGCTGAAGAAATATAACGTGAAGGGCACCTTCTTCATGATCGGCGCAGAGGCGGAAAATAACGTCGGAATCATGCAGAGGGCGTACGCCGAAGGGCATGAACTCGGCAACCACACCTTCACGCATCCGGACATCAGCGAGATCTCCGCCCGGCAGGTTGATCTGCAGCTCAACCTGACCGAGCGGCTTTTCGCTTCCAAGGTTGGCGTGCAGCCGCTTTACTTCCGCCCGCCGTACTCCATCGATCAGGAGCCCGACACCAACGATCAGGCTGCGCCGATTCAACGAATTCAGCGCATGGGCTATGTTGTCGTCGGCAACAAGATCGATACGAACGACTGGGACGAGCATCCGCAGAAGTCGCCGCAGGAGATCACGCAGTCGGTTCTCGATCAGATCGAGATCATGAAGGTGAAGCCCTGGTTCCGGGGGTCGATCATCCTGATGCACGATGGCGGAGGGAACCGCGCACCCACGGTGGCGGCGCTTCCCATGCTCATCGAAACACTGCGCGCGCGTGGCTATGAGTTTGTACCCGCAAGCGAACTTCTGGGTAAGACCCGCAGTCAGGTGATGCCGGAGCTTACACGCAGGCAGCGGTGGCAGGCACGTGTTGACTCCCTTGCCTTCTTTGGGATTGGGGCATTCAACCATCTGGTGGTCGCTGTCTTCTTTGTCGGCGACATCCTCATGAGCGGACGCCTGATCATCATCGGTATCTTTGCGCTGATCGACCGCTTCCGTAAGCGCAAGAACTTCGCGACCGAAGATTACCTGCCACGCGTTGCCGTTCTGATTCCGGCGTACAACGAGGAGAAGGTCATCGTGCGGACGATCCGTTCCGTCATGATGTCCACGTACAAAAACCTGCACATCATCGTGATCGACGACGGATCGAGCGACCGCACAGCGGAGGTTGCGCGCGAAGCCTATCCGAACGACATCGAGAGCGGACGTCTCCGCGTGATCAAGAAGGAGAACGGCGGCAAGGCTGAGGCCCTCAACTATGGTCTTCAGTTTGTGGAAGAAGAGATCTACGTCGGCATTGATGCGGATACCGTGATCGCGCATGATGCCATCGCCCGCCTGGTGCCACACTTTGCCAACCCGGAGATCGGTGCGGTCGCAGGCAATGCGAAGGTCGGCAATCGCGTGAACCTATGGACGCGCTGGCAGGCGCTGGAGTACATCACCAGCCAGAACTTCGAGCGCCGCGCTCTGGATCTCTTCGACGTTGTCGTCGTGGTTCCGGGAGCCATCGGCGCGTGGCGCACGGCAGCAGTGAAGACCGGCGGTTGCTACCACTCCAACACAGTAGCCGAGGATGCGGATCTCACCATGATCCTGCTGGAGCAGGGGCTAGCGGTGATCTACGAAGACCAGGCGCTAGCCTTCACGGAAGCTCCCATCAATGCCAATGGCTTGATGCGTCAGCGATTCCGCTGGTCCTTCGGCATCATGCAGGCCGTCTTCAAGCACATTGGAGCGATCAAGCGACGCAAGGCGATGGGTCTCTTTGCCCTGCCGAACATCATCGTCTTCCAGATCCTGCTTCCGCTGGTTTCGCCGCTCATCGATCTGATGTTTGTCGCCAGCGCGGTGAAGTTCCTCTACGACCTGCACTTCCACCCGGATTCGGCGAGTTCCGCCAGCTTCCTTCTGTTAGTGAAGTACTTTATGGCGTTCCTCGTCATCGATTTCTCGGCGTCGGCGCTGGCATTTGCCCTGGAACGCAAGCATCCCGCCAGCAAGGGTGACGCGTGGTTGCTCTTCCACATCTGGATTCAGCGCTTTACGTATCGCCAGGTCTTCTCGGTCGTTCTCTTCAAGACGGTGAAGCGCGTGATCGATGGGCGTCCGTTTAGCTGGGACAAGCTGGAACGAACGGCGACGATGAGCGAGGCCACGGACAAACTGACGGAGTAGAGGGGGAATTCGCAAAAAGAAGGCGCAGCCATCAAGAGAGGCTGCGCCGTTAGGTTCAGTGAAATCGGTCGTCGCGTGGTTCTAGGCGGTGGAGCGAAGCTGGATCACTTGCCCTGCGCGCGATGCGGCTTCGGCCAGAACCCGGTGATGGATGGTGAAGAGGGCGAGTTCCAGGCGATCGGAGACGCCGGTCTTGTCGTAGATCGAGCGGAGGTAGTTTTTCACGACCTGCTCTTTCGTGCCGATCTGCAGGGCAATTTCCTTGTTCTTGCATCCCTGCACGATGAATCCAACGATCTGCAGTTCGCGCGGTGTCAGGCGCTCACGGACGCGTGTTCCGACCGAGTCCGCAAGAGTTGGCGAAGGGGTGGGGAACTGGGCAACGGAACGGTAGCCGCGGCTGACCTTGCGCACGCACTCCACCATTTCGAGGCCCGTAGCGCTCCGGTTGAGAAGGCCTTCGATACGCTGCAGGACAGTGGGAGAGGTGCTTTCGCCATTTTCGGCCAGAAGCACGATACGGCTGCCGGCGGCTGTTGCCTCCGCGAAGAGGCGTTCGAAGTCGGGGGGAAGAGTGGAAGCAACGATGATGATCGAAGAGCGAAGTGTAGACACGGCTTGCGTCAGTCGCTCGGCGTCACCGCACTGTGCGACGATGCGCATGTCGTCTTCCATCGCGAGCACCCGCGCAGCGCCCGCGCGGAAGATGGCCTGATTGTCCGCCAGAATAATCCGGTTCATTAGTCTCACTCTCTCATGCGCCACGTCTAGGTGGTCGAAACTTGGTACCGTTCCAGATTCCCCGATTTTCACCTATCGGTTTAAAACTATGAAAACCAAGCCGATTAGAGGAAATCAGATTCTGATCGGGAACAGATCTAACCCTAAAGAGGTGCATACGGGAGTGCTATTCCACGTTCGGGTCATGGCCATACCACTCGGAGACGCTCGTGTGCCCAAAGATTGCGACTTTTTATGCCTGGAAGTGATCGAACATTTGCGAGAGATGTTCTCCAGAAACGTTATTGCGGAATAAACTGAGGCCTATGCCAAAGCCAATTCTTTTTGCCATCGACGATGATGTGAGCGTACTGGAAGCGGTAGTGGGCGATCTGCGCCGGAAGTACGGCGAACATTACCGTATTCTGCGTGCCGCCAGCGGCCAGGCCGCGCTGGACACGATGATCCAGCTGAAAGACCGCAAGGAGTCCGTCGCGCTTCTGCTGAGCGATCAGCGCATGCCGGGTATGACCGGCGTGGAGATGTTGCAACGCGCCATCGGAATCTATCCGGACGCAAAACGAATTCTGCTTACGGCTTACGCAGATACGGAAGCGGCGATTCGCGCGATTAACTCCGCAAAAATTCACTACTACCTGAACAAGCCCTGGGACCCGCCAGAGGAGAAGCTCTATCCGGTGCTCGACGATCTCCTCGAGAACTGGAATGAGGGATATCAGCCGCCCTATCGCGGCGTCCAGGTGATCGGAACCCGTTGGGGGGCTTTGGATCACGGCGTGCGTGACTTCCTTTCGCGCAACCGCGTGCAGTACCGCTGGATTAGCCCCGAGGTCGGTGACGAGGCAGAAGTCCTTCTGCAGCAACACAGCATCGACGGAGCCAGGCTCCCCGCCGTGATCTTTGGAGATGGAGCCGTCATGGTCCGGCCCACACAGATGGAGCTCGCGGAGAAGCTGGGAATGCGCACACGGGCTACCGAGGAGTTCTACGACCTCATCGTGATTGGCGCGGGTCCTGCCGGGCTTGCGTCGGCGGTGTACGGTGCCAGCGAGGGGCTTCGCACGTTGATCCTCGAATCGGATGCCCCAGGAGGACAGGCGGGCTCCAGCTCCAAGATCGAAAACTATCTCGGCTTCCCTGGCGGCATCAGCGGGGAAGAGCTGGGCAAGCGCGCCTTTCTGCAAGCCGCGCGTCTTGGCGCGGAGATCGTTACGCAACGCGCGGAGTGCCTCCGTACCGAGGGTCAGTATCGCGTCATCAAGCTGGGAGACGGCAGAGAAGTCAGTACTTCGGCTGTGGTGATCGCAACTGGTGTCAGCTGGGTTCGACTTCCTGTGAAGGGGGCGGACAGGCTGCTGGGCGCGGGCGTTTACTATGGCGCAGCGTTGGCTGAGGCGATGTCCTGCAAGGACGAGGATGTCTACGTTGTGGGCGGCGCAAACTCTGCTGGGCAGGCGGCGATGTACTTCTCGAAGTACGCGCGCAGCGTTCGTATGATTCTGCGCGGTGACGGTCTGGCAAAGAGCATGTCGCGCTATTTGATCGACCAGATCGAAGCGACAGAGACGATCCAGGTAGAGACCAATGCCGAGATCATCGAAATGATGGGCGATACGCATCTCGAACAGGTGCGGATTCAAACGGCGAACGGGGAGGAGATACGGCCCGCGTCGAGTGTCTTCATCTTTATCGGTGCCGCACCCAAGACGGCCTGGCTGCCGGACGACGTGGAGCGCGATGATCGCGGTTTTGTACTGGCAGGTCCCGACGTGCGCGATCGCAAGGCATTTACGCGGGAGCCGTATCTGCTGGAGACCAGCGTTCCCGGAATCTTTGTTGCCGGAGACGTGCGGCACGGCTCTGTAAAGCGAGTGGCCTCCGCCGTTGGCGAAGGGTCCATCGCAATTCAGTTTGTACATCAATATTTGGCGGGATTTTAGCCGTGGAGATGCGAGTTGAGGGCGAAGCAATGAATGATGCTGGTTGGGACCGCGACGAGAAGTTCTCGAAGATCCGGTCCATGGAAGTCTTCGCGGATGTTCCTGATGCAGAACTTTCGCGACTGGCGGAATTTCCCTACCGCAGCTATCCAGTGGGCTCCGCGATCCTCCGCGAAGGCGACTACTCCCACGAGCTGGTCATTGCTGTGAGCGGCTCCGTTCGGGTCTATCGAAGTAACGGAGACAAGACCGAACTCACCCATGTGCGTACCTCGGCACCGAGCCTCGTGGGCGACGTCGGTCTCCTCTCCGGTCTGATCTGCCCTGTGACGATCGAAGCCACTGAAGAGGTGCATGCCGTCGTTGTGGATGAAGAGAGTTTCTGGCAGATCATGACGGATTGCCGTGCCATCCGAAAGGCTATACTCCGCTCCGCTGCCGCGCGTGCGACGATGCGGGAGGGTATGAATCTTCGCGCGGAGAAACTAGCCAGCCTGGGTACGCTCACCGCCGGTCTGATGCACGAACTGAACAATCCTGGTGCCGCTGCAGGCAGAGCAGCGGCTCAACTCCGCGAAAATCTGAATCGCATGCATGCGCTCGCACGCAACTTCGCCGAAAAAGAACATACCCTGGAGCAGGGACGATGCATCTGGGAGATGCAGGAGATGGCGCTGTCCAAAAAGCGTGTGGCCTACATGAACACGCTGGACCAGTCCGATGCGGAAGAGCGGCTTTCGCAATGGATGGAGGACAATCACGTCAAAGAAGGCTGGCGTATGGCCCCGACGCTCGCGATCAGCGGTGTCACGGAGGCTGACCTCGAGTGTCTCAAGGCACAGTTCGGCGCTCCCAGTATGAGCGAGCCGCTTGCCTGGATGGAAGCCATGGTGAGCAGCATGCAGATGGTAGACACGATCGAAGAGAGTGTGGGACGCGTTTCGGCTCTGGTGGGCGCGGTGAAGACTTACAGCCACGAGGGGCAGGGGCAGTCCGAAGTCGTGGACATCAATCGTAGTGTTTTCTCGACCGTGGTCATCATGAAACACAAGATCCGCGAACGGAATATCTCACTTACCAAAGAGTTTGGCGACGAGATTCCAGGAATCAACTCCGCCGGCTCCAGCCTGAACCAGGTGTGGACGAATCTTCTGGACAATGCGATCGATGCGGCGGGCGAAGGTGGCATGGTCGGGGTAAAGACGTGGCATGAAGAGGGAGAGGTCTTCGTCAGCATTCGCGACAATGGAAGCGGTATTCCCGTCGAAAAGCAGGCGCGCATCTTCGATCCTTTCTTTACGACAAAGCCGTCCGGTGTAGGTACGGGACTTGGCCTGGGGATCGCGCATCAGATCGTGACCGAGTACGGCGGCGAGCTTCACTTTTCAACGGGGACGGACGGAACGGAGTTTGTTGTGCACTTGCCGTCAACTCCCCAGTCTTCCAAGGGCTGAGCTTATTGATTTCTACCGTGGTGGCGAGGGAAGGGGAATCACTTCGCTTCGCCGCTGCGTGACAGAGTCGCCGTCCCACTGCGTTGCGTAGCGCTGCATCGTTGCGAGAGCTTCGCGGTCCAGCGAAAGGTAGTGCATATGGGATGCGCGCTGTCACCCGAGACGATGATGGCCCTCGACTGAGGTGCATTCTGTTCGAGAATCTGCAGGCTCTCCGCGGGACGTTTTACGAAGAGGACGTTTGAGAGGGCGTCGCTTGCCGTCGCGTTGGGATGGATGACGCTCACGCGCAACATGCCTTCGACGGGGCGAAGGGTCGCGGGGTCCATGATGTGGCAGTAGACATGCCCGTTCAGTGTGAAGTTCTTTTCGGTGCAGTTTGCGCTGGAGACGGATTCATCGCGTAGAAAGATCACTGAGAGCGGAGGATTCTCCTGCAAGGGGTCAGGCACAAGGACGCGCCAGCCTTTGCGATGGGGCGGTGCTCCAATCGCATACAGCGTGCTGCTGCCCGCTGAGAGCAGGGCAGCGCGCACACCTTCTCTTCGTAGAATCGTTGCGGCTGCGTCTATCGCAAAGCCCTTGCCGATTCCACCGGGATCGAGCTCAAGACCGTGGGACAGGAAGCGGACGGAGCGATCGGCGGGATCGAGACTCATCTTCTCCCACCCCGTCTCTTGTCGCACCGTTGCCAGCTCCGCATCGCTGGGTATGTGTCCGCTGCTGCGGAAGAAGCCCCAAGCGCGCATCAGCTTTCCGACGGTGATATCGAAGGCGCCGTCGCTGGCGCGGCTCCAGCGCTGTGCTTCGGTAAGAAAGCGAAAGGTCTCAGGATCCGTTGTGACGGGGGCGTCCGCGGCGAGGCGGTTGATACGGGAGAGTTCGCTGGTTTCGCGATAGTTGCTGAGCAGATCTTCGATGCGGTCGACCTCGTCCCAGACTTCGTCGGAGAGCTCCCCGGCGCGCTCTGCATCGGAGGTATAGAGCAAGAGGGAGTAGGTGGTTCCCATCGCTGCATGCGTATTGGTAAAGAGATGTTGCTGTGCAGAGACAGCCCATGCGGAGGGAGTTGCCGAGAGGCAAAAAGCACATGCGAAGAAGAATAAAAAATGTAGAGACTTCATCGCTGCGGCGTATCGCGTTTCCTTCCGTTGCGTCTATGCGAAAAAAAATCCATGCCTCTCTTCAAAGTAAACGATACCTCTACCTTGGCGATCATTCGACGTGACAATTTCGTGACAATGTTCTGACGGCTGGTTGATACATTTTGCTCATGGGCTGAGTAAGGTTGAGCAATAGACCTGTAAGGGTTCTTAACCTGAATGCGGTCTCGCCGGAAGAATGGAACCAAAGAGCAGTTTCGATCCATTGGCGAAGCCAACTAGTTGCCTACTGAATAAAACTGTAATGATCATGCCCGGCGTATCGGCTGAACGAATGCGATGAAGGTGGGATAGAAAAACTATCCCGATTCCTATCTCGCCGCCGGATAACGATTGCTTGCTTGCTGTATTTGGATGGCCATTCCTGGTACCACGCACACCTATACGCGAACAGTCGGAGTAGTGCGGGAGAGGGTACAGGCATGATGCCTGACTTACCCTTTTGAGCACCCAACATCGCGATTGACTCAATTCATTCGTCTATGGAGGCAGAGCTGTATCGGATTTCGCGGTTAGTCGTTTAGCGGACTCTGCAGCATGCTTCTGTTTTCGGGCTTAACGGGTTGTTGCCGCTATCGTGCATCGATGTTCTGTTGACACGAGATCGCTCAACCTCTCTTCGCCGTAGAGCTTGTTCTTAACCGAGGCTTTACCTCAGCCGCGAAGTTTGCGTGAGGCAGAGACTCCCGTGTTTCGATCCGTTACGGTGAACCTGGCCGCGACGGGGTTTAGTGAAGGAGAAGCGGTAATGAATTTTTTCCCTCAGAGCGTGGCCGGGTCGGCCGTAGAAGAGAATGCGCACGACGCTGTGCTGTCGGCAGCGAAGCCATATCTTATCCACAACAGAGAAGAGAAAGAGGAGACGGCTCGCAAGACCGTCGCCACGACGCAATACGCTGATCTTCTGGATGCAGAGGCATCTCACAGCGGGGTACTGGAAGGGCTGACTACGGATCCTGAGGCGGGTGCTGTGGCGATGTGGCGCTACTTTCCAGGGGAAAAGAAAAAGAAGGTCGCACGCGCTCCATCGATCCTGCCGCATCACCGCCTGCAGAGGGTTCTGGATCGCATGCGGGATCTCAAAGGCAATCTGGATCTCGAGACTCTTGCGACAGAGAGTGGATACAGCCGCAGTCATTTTCTGCGGATGTTCCGTGCATCGACCGGCTGCACACCGCATCGGTATCTTCTGGGGCTGCGTCTTGAACGCGCGAAGGAACTCATGCACCAGAAGAGCACGTCATTGATCGATATCGCCGCCATGTGTGGATTTTCCAGCCACGCGCATCTTTCCAAGATGTTTCGTCAGATCGTGGGCATGCCACCAAGTGAGTATCGGCGCAACCTGAGGAGTATGGCTCCTCCGGTGGTACCGACCTGCCTCGAGGCGCATCGGTAATTTGCTCGCAAAGGGCTCATAAAAGCCCAGAACTGGTTGAAAGTTTCGGGAAGAGTGCGTCTCAAGGATGTGTCGACCCGACCCCGCCCGATCGAAGGAACACACGGCCTAAGGCGAGTCGGGGCGAACATTTTTTCGCAAGCGTGCTACGGGATCTCGCTGTTCTTCAGTGCTGCGGCATACTCCGGGCCCAAGTCTTTCACGGCCTCCACCAGGGCCTTCGAGAGCGCCGGTGTCGATCCTTCGGAGTAGTAGCGGATGATTCCGTTTTTATCGATCAGGATCGTGGTGGGGAGGATCTGTGCGAAGAGCCTCGGGCCGTCCGGGACTTCTCCGAAGTTGTCCCAGTTATACCCATTTTGAGAGAGCCACTTCGTTCCCTCTTTCAGAGATTTGTCCCAGTCGATTCCGATGATGACCAGGCTGGTCTTTTGCGTCGCTTCGTCGATCATGCCGAGGACGGGAAGCTCCTGCATGCAGGGCGCGCACCAGGTCGCCCAGAAGTCGATCAGCACAGGGTGTCCGCGAAAGGCTGACATGGCCGTCTCCGCGCCCTTGGTGTCATGCAGGACCGCGTTAGGAACCTTGGTTCCCACCAGCGCTTGTAGCTTTTCAGCGTGCGCTTGCTGTTTCGACTGCGCGGCCGTGTCGATCTGCGGAACGCACAAGCGGCTGCACGAGGCAGACAGAACCGCGAAACAGGCGACCACCCTACGCGCGTTTTTGAGCCCCGTGATCATCGTCCAGCCAGCGTACCACCGGTGTGGCGGAATCAGTCGACCGACCCAACTTCGGTGTTCGGCGGGACGAGGTAAGGGAAGCCTTCCGGTCCGGAGGCGGCAGCGCACTGCGGACAGGTTGCGGCGCGGTCCGCAAGAATATCCGGGACGGGCCAGACGTGGTTGCACCACTTGCACTTAAAAAGAATGGTCTGCATAGCAACTCCCGTGGTGCAAAGATTCACTGCGGAACCTGCTTGAAATAGCGTGGGGTTGCTGGTGGAGTGGCCTTCGGGTCGATACCTGCAGCTCACATCCAAACTCGTCTATCTTGACACGTTGGTCAGCGCGACGAGGATAGCCATTCTGCGCCGTGTCGGAATCACGGCTGTGCCGTCGAAATCAGATGCAGGGGAGAAGCGATTACGATGGAGGTTGCGCGGATTCGTCTGCGCACGAAAGAGGCGGGCGTGGCGTACAGGGACCTTCGTGAGTGGATCAAGACGCTGGAAAAAGCAGGAGAACTGAAGCGTATTCGCGCGGAAGTGGATCCGAACCTGGAGATGGCGGAGATCGCGGATCGCGCGGCCAAGATGGGGCGGGGAACTCCGCAGGCCGGTGGACCGGCGCTGCTCTTCGAAAACGTCAAGGGCTATCCCGGTGCGACCGTCCTGATGAACCAGTTTGGCAGCGAACGCCGCATGAAGTTGGCCCTGGAGACGGATTCGCTCGACGCGATTGCGAAGCGCATCGAAGTGCTGCTGAAGCCCGAGATGCCCGCGACGCTGATGGACAAGCTGAAGATGTTGCCCATGCTAGCTGAGATTGGCCGCTTCTTCCCCAAGGTCATCGCGCGAAAGGACTCGCCCTGCAAGGAAGTCATTCACACCGGAGAAGCTGTGAACCTGCGCGCACTTCCCGTGTTGAAGACCTGGCCGGGAGATGGTGGACCGTTCATCACGCTTCCGCTGGTGATGACGCGTGACCCGAAGTCCGGCAAGCGCAACACGGGGATGTACCGGATGCAGGTCTACGACCGCAACACTACCGGAATGCACTGGCAGCGGCAGAAGAACGCAGCGGAGCATTTGAGGGAGAGACTGCGCGGAGCGGCGACGACCGATGCGGAGCGCGTCAACATCATGGCGCTCACCTCCGGCGGAACGACGGCTGCAGGCGACACGAGCAGCATCCCGGGCGTAACGCTGAGTAAGATTCGCAACGAACGGATGGAGGTGGCCGTCGCCATCGGGACGGATCCCGCGATGACCTTTAGCGCGATTGTGCCTGCGCCTCCTGAAGTGGAAGAGGTTCTCATCGCTGGTTTCCTGCGCCAGGCGCCTGTGGAGCTTGTGAAGTGCGAGACGGTGGATCTTGAAGTCCCGGCGAACGCAGAGATCATTCTGGAAGGCTACGTCGAGCTGGGCGAACTACGCAGCGAGGGGCCGTTTGGCGACCACACCGGTTTTTACACCATGCCAGATGACTATCCCGTCTTTCACGTGACCTGCATTACGCACCGCAGAAATCCCGTGTATGCGGCGACCATCGTGGGCAAACCTCCGATGGAGGACGCATGGATGGGCAAAGCGGTGGAACGGATCTTCCTTCCTCTGATGAAGCTGACGATGCCTGAGATCGTCGATGTCAATCTGCCTGCGGAGGGCGTCTTTCATAACCTGATGATCGTGTCGATCCGGAAGAGTTACGCCGGACACGCGCGCAAGGTGATGAGCGGCATCTGGGCCATGGGGCAGGCGATGTTCACGAAGTGCATCGTTGTCGTCGATGAAGACTGCGATGTGCAGGACGTGGCCGAAGTGGTTTTGCGTACGGCGAACAATATCGATCCCGAGCGGGATATTCAGTTCACGCTGGGGCCGGTGGATTCGCTGGACCACGCCTCGCGCCTGCCGAACTTCGGATCGAAGATGGGGATTGATGCTACGCGGAAGTGGGCTGCGGAGGGATTCACGCGGCCCTGGCCCGAGATGCTGGAGATGCCCGCCGAGGTGAAGGCGCGTGTGGATGCGATGTGGGGCAAGCTGGGGATTTAGGTCGAGCTTCCCCTTTGTCATCCCGTAGCGTAGCGGAGGGATCTGCTTTTGCGGTCGCTCTTCGAGCGAAGGAAGCGCTTTTTGCCCATGTCCCAAAAGCGGGACATGGGGCACCCGCTTTGCTTCTTGATGGATCCGGTGTGCGCTCCGATTTAGTCGATGGCTTTGAGCGTGATGCTATTGAGGTTGCGCACCCAGCGCTGCGGCTTCTTGTCTTCGGTCACGATGAGTTTGAACGCGCCATCCGTTCCGATGCTCTTGCCATCCTGCTGGTCGGCGACGATGACCATGCCGTTGTGGCACGAGGGGTCGACGTCGCACATGGTCAGCGCGACGTGGTAGTTGTCCGTGCCACCAAAGACCAACGCGAGCATGAGGGGCTTGATTTTGCCCTTATCGCCAGAGATAAGCGTCGGTTCCGCACGTTTGGCCAGTTCGCTCACAGGTACGCCAGCGTAGGTCTCGTCCGCCTTGGAGTGCATGTTGTGTACTTTTACGGTCAGATGCGGCATGCTGCGCAGATCTTCGAAGCTGTAGGTCTGCGTCTTGCCGTCCAGACCGGTGACCGTCAGAGAGGTGGAAGCGACGGGAGCGGCATGGTGCATGGCTTCCACACCACCAACAGGGGTGGCTTCTTGTTTCATCTGGGCGGGCAGGCAGGCAGGAAGAAGGAACAAAATGGCTTTGCAGAAGATCTTCATGGCTCCAGCGTAGACCGCCCCCGTCGTATACTCAAGCTATGTCGATCGTAAAAAACATTGCGGGCATCGCTAAGGGCATGAGCATCACCTTCAAGGAGATGTTGCAGCCGACCGAGGTGGAAAACTATCCTGACGGTCCGGGACCCATGCGTGGGGCGAAGTTTCAGGAGCGTTTTCGCGGCAAGCACCAGTTGCAGCGGGACGAAAACGGCCTGGAAAAGTGCGTGGCATGCTTTCTGTGCGCCGCCGCCTGCCCGTCCAACTGCATCTACATCGAAGCTGCGGAGAACACGGAAGAAGTCCGCATCTCCTCCGCAGAGCGCTACGCGAAGGTCTACAACATCGACTACAACCGCTGCATCTTCTGCGGTTATTGCGTAGAAGCCTGCCCGACGGACGCGATCACGCACGGCCACGGCTTTGAGCTTGCCAGCCTGAATGCCACGAATCTCGTCATGCGCAAAGAGGACATGCTGGTCAAGCCGATGCATGTACCCGATCACCCGCTCTCGAATGAAGACGAGGCAGAAGTACTCGCATAATCGATTTTCAGGACCTGGGAGGTGCGGCCAATCGGCTGCACCTCTTTTCGTGCAATGGAACCTCTGCCTTGTTTCAGGCATGGCCCAGGACGTGGGAATCGGATAAAATTAAAGCTATTCCAGCTACAGTTCGGACATGTGCGAGTCGCTCAATGCGAGGTCAGAACTGCATCCGTCCGTCCCGCATAGCGGACTATTGGACGGAGAGCGACATGAGCACTGGGCCCAGCAACGGTAAACCGAAGATGATCCTGCATATCTGCAGCCGGGAGATGCTTCGGCCCCTCCGCGATCAGATTTTGCGTATCTCCGGGTTCGAGGTCGATTCGACGCTGAAGGCCAAGGATGCTTTGGATCTCTTCTGGGGCAAGCCGTACGATCTCGTTCTTGTGGATGTAGAGGGAGAGCAGGCCATCCACGAGGCAGAGCACCTCTGCCAGGAGATCAAGACAGCGCAGCCAGAGCAGAAGGTAGCGTTTGTCTGCAACTGGCGTGTAGCTATGCAGACCGATTGCCCGGATGAGATTCTGAGGACGGAGTTTGATCCGTCGCGGTTCATTGCTGGCGTGAAGGAAATGATCTCGCCTGCCTGAAGCTCGAACGGATCGCTTCAACGATGTTCTTGTAGAGTGAGAAGTATCTTTCTGCCGGAGCCTCCTGGATGTCGCTGAACTCTCGCTGTGCCTGTGCTGTTCTTCTCGTTCTTTCCCTTTCTTCTTATGCTCAGAATCAGAAGTACGCTGGGCCGCAGCCAGTGCCTCTTCCCCCTGCCATTGCGGAGCCTTTGGACATTCCTTACCCGGGGACGATCACGCTTGACGTCGATGTGACCGACACGGCTCGGCATATTGTCCGCGTCCATGAGACTGTACCTGTGGCGAAGCCCGGCGATCTGGTGTTGCTTCTTCCCGAGTGGCTTCCTGGACACCATTCACCGACCGGTCCGATCTCCAAGATTGCTGGCGTGACGTTTACCGCGCATGGAAAGCCGTTGCGTTGGGTGCGCGATCAGGTTGAGGTCTTTGCGTTCCATGTGGATGTCCCCCCGGATACGAAATCTGTCGATGTGGATTTCCAGTATCTCTCGCCGCTCCGCAAGGCCGAGGGCCGGATGGAGATCTCCGACCAGATCGTCGATCTGGAGTGGACTTCGACGCTGCTTTATCCAGCAGGCTATTTTTCGCGCCAGATTCAAGTCACGCCTTCTGTAGAGATTCCTTCCGGCTGGAAGTTTGCCACAGCGCTCGAAACGGAGGTGCAACGCGGCAGCAAGATTCGTTTCAAGTCCACGACGCTGAATACTCTGGTGGATTCGCCCCTTTATGCAGGCCTGAACTACAACCGCATCGATCTTTCGACCGATGCAAACAATCGCGTCTATCTGAATCTCTTTGGCGACAAGCCCGCGGATGTCGTCCTGTCACCGGAGCAGATTGCGCTGCATAAGAGGATCGTTCTGGAAGCTCAGAAGGCTTATGGCTCCCATCATTACGACCACTACGACTTCCTCTTTCTGCTCAGCGATAAGGTGGGAGGCATCGGTCTGGAGCATCATCAGTCGAGTGAAGACGGTGAACCCGCGAACTACTACACGGACTGGGCTGCAGGCGTGGCTAGGCGCGATCTGCTGGCGCATGAGTATACGCACTCCTGGAACGGGAAATTCCGTCGTCCCGCGGACCTGTGGACACCGAACTTCAACGTGCCTATGCGCGATGATCTGCTATGGGTTTATGAGGGCATGACGCAGTACTACGGCAATGTTCTCACCGCCCGGGCGGGACTACGGACACCCGCGCAGGCGCGTGACCTTATGGCGCGCGTGGCAGCGAACTTTGACATCAGCCCGGGTCGCAACTGGCGGCCTGTAGTGGACACCACAAACCAGCCTACAATCTCCCATCGCACGCCCGTAAGCTGGGTTACCTGGCAGCGGCCGGAGGATTATTACACCGAGGGAATGCTGGTCTGGCTGGATGCGGATACGCGCATCCGCGAGATGAGTCACGGAGCGAAGTCTCTGGATGACTTTGCCAAGCTCTTCTTTGGCATCGACAACGGAAGTTATGTCACCCGTACCTACACCTTCGACGACGTTGTCGCCGCGCTGAATCAGGTGCAGCCCTTCGACTGGGCGACGTTCCTGCGTAAACGCATTTATGACATCGCGCCAGATACTCCCAAGGATGGATTTGCGCGCGGTGGATACAAGCTCATCTACACCGACACACCTCCAGACTGGCAAAGCGCTACCGAGGTGGCGACTGCGCCCACCAGCTTTGGGCCGTCGTTAGGGTTCAGTGTCTCGAAAGATGGGACGATCGGCGAGATCTGGTGGGATAGTCCGGCGTTCAAAGCGGGGATTACTGCGGACATGCAGTTGATCGCGGTCAATGGAACAGCCTTTTCCGTGCCTGCCCTGCGAACTGCCCTTGTGGCGATCGAGAAGACCAGCGAGCCGCTCCATCTCCTGGTGAAGAAGGGCGACAAGGTTTCAACGGTTGAGATCAACTATCACGGAGGCCTGCGGTACCCATCGTTAGAGCGGTTGCCGAACACAACACCTTACCTGGATGAGATCATCGCACCGTCGAAGTAGCGCCAGTGAACCTCAGTGCAGCCTAGATGGGTTGTATCGCGGGGTCCAAGGTGATAAAACTAATTCAATCCAGTCTGCCCTTGAATTCGTTCAAGGGCAGACTGGAGTTTCATGAAGAGTGGCTGAGGGACGAGCCCTTTGACGCCACGACAACCGGCCCTCGGGACCGGTGTCACCTCTCTCCTGGTAACAGGGAACATGAGATTCGGGATACATGGCGTCCTTCGTAGCTCTGTACCTCCGAATAATCCTGACTTCCTTCAACCGCGCTAATGGCGTTTTGCCGCCTTCGTGGACCCAGAAAAGAGTATGTCAAAGGCACGCTTCTCTCCATTCGGAGAAGGATTGCATGTCTGCCTGTACGCCGTATGAGCTTCGCAATATGGATGGAAAGAGCTTCGGCAACCAGCCGCTCTCTATCTGCGATGAGACCTTCACGCCCCTTGAGGTTCACTACGATCTCGAAGCCGCAAAGAGCCTCTTTACCCGCAAATCGATCGAAGCCGGACCGGCGAATATCTGGCGGTACCGCGCTCTGCTTCCAATTCCCGAGGGCTTCGAGCCCGATCTTCCCGTAGGCTTCACGCCGCTCGTTCGCGCGAAAAACCTCGGCAAGCGCATCGGCGCCAATAATCTTTATGTGAAGAACGATGCCGTCTGCTTCCCGACGCTCTCGTTCAAGGACCGTGTCGTGAGTGTCGCCCTGGCGAACGCGCAGGCCTTTGGATTTACGACGGTCGGTTGCTCGTCCACAGGCAACCTGGCGAACTCGGTAGCGGCGCAGGCCGCGCGCCTGGGCATCAAAGCCTGCATTCTTGTCCCGGCGGACCTGGAGCCTGCGAAGATCCTCAACACGCTCGTCTACGGTGCTCAGCTCGTCCGTATCGACGGCAACTACGACCACGTCAACCGTCTCTGCTCGCTGATTGCAGACCAGTACAGCTGGGGCTTTGTAAATGTGAACCTGCGGCCCTACTACGCCGAGGGTTCAAAGACCGTTGGCTACGAGATCGCGGAGCAACTCGGATGGCGGCTTCCGGATAACGTCGTCGTTCCCATGGCGGGCGGTTCGCTGATTCGCAAGATTCGCAAGGCGTTCAAAGAGCTTGTTTATCTGGGTCTGGTGGAAGACAAGCCGGTGCGCTTCTTCGGTGCACAGGCGACTGGCTGCTCGCCTATCGCGCACGCGGTGAAGAACAATCTGGATCTCATTGAGCCACAGCGTCCGAACACGATTGCGCGTTCGCTGGCGATCGGCAATCCTGCGGACGGAACGCAGGCTGCGAAGATGATCCGCGAGAGCGGCGGCTGGGCAGAAGATGTTTCTGACGTAGAGATCGTCAGCGGCATGCAGGAGCTTGCCGAGACGGAAGGCATCTTTACGGAGACCGCGGGCGGTGTGACCACGGCCGTGACGGCGCGACTGTATGCGCATGGGCGCATTCATCCCGACGATCTCACCGTAAGCTGCATCACGGGCAACGGTCTCAAAACGACCGATGCTCTGGCAGGAAAGTATGAAGCGCAGCGCGCGGTTCGACCGCGTCTCGCTGACTTTGAAGAGTATCTGCGCGAGATCAACTACGCCGCAGAGGCAGAGCCCGAGCTTTCGCTCGCAGGAGGAAGATAAGTGTCTATTCGTGTGATGTTGCCCGCCGCTTTTCAGCGGCACACTGACGGTGTCAAGCAGGTCGATTCGAGCGCAGCCAATCTCCCGGCACTCGTGGAGGATCTGAAGTTCAAGTTTCCCGTGCTTGGCGAGCATATCAAGGATGAAGACGGCAAGCTGCGGAAGTTCATCAACGTCTATGTGAATGACGAAGACATCCGCTTTCTTGGTGGAGAGAGCTATGCCTTTCAGGACAAGGATGAGGTCATGTTCATCCCTTCGATCGCTGGCGGCTCTCGCTAATCACCGTACGGTCCCGGCGGCAGCCCAGGCGGGCTGCCGCTTTTCCATGCAGCAAAGTGAGAAGTGCGGCTGGACAAAGCAACGCCCTTGCCGAAGAGACCCTCTTACTATGTCGTGCGGCGTGGCGGAACGGATTGGCGCGTACGCCGTGGAGGAGATTCGATGTTTCTGATTATCGCTTTGGTTCTTGTGGTTCTTTGGATCGGTGGTTTTGTCATGTTTAAAAGCGCGGGTATTCTTATTCACCTGCTGCTGATCTTCGCGGTGATCTCGGTTATCGGACATTTTCTTACCGGCAGACGCGCGTAAGTGGTTCCAGTGCGGAAAAGGCGGCCCCGGGGCCGCCTTTTTCCTTGCAGCATGCACTGCTCAATCACCCTTCGCGGTGTCTCCATTTAGCTTGTTGAAATAGATGGGAGCCCCCAAAGGAGCACCGGAAGGGATACCTCTCGCCACATTCTGGTAGAGAGCTTCTTTCTCTTCCGGGGTGGATGCTACCGCATCCCAGATGCTGGTATCCACCGAACCGGGTGACACCACGTTGATGCGGATACCGCGCGACGAGGGCTCGGAGGCCATCACTCGGGCCATCACCCGCACCGATGGACGAAGCGAAATCTTCCAGAGGTTGCTCTTTTTGGGGAAATGCATGGTGAGGCAAGGCGTACGCCTGCAACTCATGCTCAGGTTCAAACGAGAGTTGCAGGCTATTTCGATGCGATAGAGAAGTAGTTCTTACTGGTGTGCGTGGGGAACGTTCGCCGAAACGATCGGAGGTGGTACCGCTCCGGCCAGGGCCTGCGGCACTTCCTCTGTGAGTTCGGGCAGTTTGCCTTCGAGCGCAATCTTCAGGACTTCGTCCATCTGTTCCACAAAGTGCAGCTTCATCTCAGACTTGATCAACTCAGGAAGTTCCGCAAAGTCCTTGCGGTTATCTCCGGGAAGAATGGCTTCGCGAATTCCCGCACGGTGGGCCGCAAGCAGCTTCTCCTTCAGTCCACCGATCGGAAGCACCTTTCCACGTAGTGTGATCTCGCCGGTCATGGCGATGTCGCGACGCACGGGGATCTTGGTCAGAGCGCTTGCGAGGGCAGTTGCCAGCGTAATTCCCGCCGACGGTCCGTCCTTGGGGATCGCGCCCTCCGGTACATGGACGTGAATATCGATGTTGCGGTAGAACTCGCGTGGAAGGCCGAGGTGCTGCGCGCGAGAGCGGATATAGCTCAGGGCTGCCTGCGCAGACTCCTGCATCACATCGCCAAGCTGACCGGTGGTTGTGAGCTTGCCCTTGCCGTCGAGAACCTGCACTTCGGTCTGCAGAATGGATCCGCCTACCTCTGTCCATGCCAGGCCCGTAACGAGGCCGATCTCGCTCTTCTCCTGTACCTGGGAATCGCGGAAGCGCTGCGTCCCGAGGAAGTCCGGCATGTTCTCCGCCGTGACTTCTTCCTTCTTATGCTTGGTGCCGGATTTCACGACGCGACGTACGACCTTGCGGCACACGTTACCGATCTCGCGCTCCAGGTTGCGAACGCCTGCTTCGCGCGTGTAGCCACGAATGATCTCTTTCAAAGCGCCATCAGTGAACTCGATATTCTCTTCCGTCAGGCCGGTAGCTTCGCGCTGCTTCTTCAGAAGATACTGCTTGGCGATCTCGAGCTTTTCGATCTCGGTGTAGCCGTGCAGTTGCAGAATCTCCATACGATCACGGAGCGGGCCGGGGATGGTGTGAAGCACGTTCGCGGTAGCGACGAAGAGTACCTGCGAGAGATCGTATTCGACATCGAGGTAATGATCCTGGAAGGTGCTGTTCTGCTCCGGGTCGAGGACTTCGAGCATCGCGCTGGCGGGATCGCCACGGAAGTCCGAGGCCATCTTGTCGATCTCGTCGAGCATGATGACTGGATTCTTCGTTCCGGCCTTTTTCATCGACTGGATGATCTGGCCGGGAAGGGAACCAATGTAGGTGCGGCGATGTCCGCGGATCTCCGCCTCATCGCGCACGCCGCCCAGAGAGAAGCGGACGAACTTGCGACCCGTGGCCTTGGCGATGGACATGCCGAGCGATGTCTTACCTACGCCCGGAGGTCCGACGAAGCAGAGAATCGAACCCTTCGGATTCTTTACGAGCTGACGCACCGCGAGAAACTCGAGGATGCGATCCTTGATCTTTTCCAGACCATAGTGATCTTCGTTGAGGATCTTCTCCGCGTGGTCGATGGAGCGAATTTCCTTGCTCTTCTTCTTCCACGGCACAGCGAGCAGCCAGTCGAGGTAGTTGCGCGAGACGGTCGATTCAGCCGACATCGGCGGCATTGCTTCGAGCTTCTTGAGCTCCTGATGCGCCTTGTCTGCGACGTCTTTCGGCATGCCTGCAGCATCAATCTTCTTCTTGAGCTCGTCCCACTCGCTCTTCTCGCCGCGACCGAGTTCCTTCTGAATCGCTTTGATCTTTTCGTTGAGGTAGTACTCTTTCTGCGCGCGCTCCATCTGCCGCTTCACGCGCGACTGCACTGTGCGATCCACGTTCAGCTTCTCGATCGCGATGTCCAGAACATCGGCGATGTGCGCGAGACGCGCTTCGACGTCGAAGAGATCGAGGATCTGCTGCTTCTCATCGATCGTGAGCTGCAGGTTCGCAGCGATGGTGTCGGCGAGCTTGCCGGGTTCGTCTCCGCGTACAGAGGCGACCATCGTCTCGTAGTTCAGGCTCTGCTGTAGCTTCACGTACTGCTCAAAGAGCGTCTGCACGCGCTGCATGGCCTGCTCGATGGCGGGCGTCATCTCGGAGGAGAGACCGCCTGTGCGCACGGTTGCGACAAAGAAGCCGTCTTCGTCATTCAGGTCGAGCGCACGTGCGCGCTCCACGCCTTCGACGAGAACTTTGATATTTCCATCCGGACCCTTCACGCTCTGCACAATCGTGCCGATGGTGCCGGTGGTATAGATGTCGTCCGCGTTGGGTTCGTCCACGGAAGCATCATGCTGCGTCGCGAGGAAGATCTTGCGGTCGCCGCTGAGTGCTTCTTCGAGCGCACGCACGCTCGATTCTCTCCCCACCACAAAAGGTGTCATCATGTGCGGGAAGATCACCATGTCGCGGATGGGCATCATGGGGAGTTTGCGCTTTTCGCCCTGTAGGATCTTTTCGTCTGGCTTCGTCATAGTCTCCCCATTAGACGCTCCCACCCGGTGCATGGTCGCAGAGTGCGACAAGACGGGCGGGCAGCTTGCAGTCGATTGTAAATGCGTTTTCCTGTGATCGTGCGAACCCGTACTTTTGTCATCGGAGAGTTGGATAGGGAAGCAAGTCTGTTGACGCGGCGCAATCTTGCGGTCCAAGTGAAAAGAGCAGCCCGTGGGCTGCTCTTTTCACTCGATTCAGAATGCTTTATCCGGCCTTTTCAAGCGGCTGTAGAGGGATCACCACGTTGCGGGATTTAACCATCTCCGCCGTAATCTCCAGCTCCTTCAGCTTCTTGTTTGTCGGCACGGTGTACATCAGATCGAGCATAAGCTCTTCCAGAATCATGCGCAGACCACGCGCACCCACCTTGCGATTCAGGGCTTCATGCGCAATCGCCTGGGCCGCTTCCGAAGAGAAGGTGACCTTCACACCTTCGAATTCGAAGAGCTTGGCATACTGCTTCAGAATCGCATTGCGAGGACGCGTAAGAATATCGATCAGTGCGGCTTCATCCAGTTCATCCAGGATGCCGAGGACAGGAAGACGTCCAACGAACTCCGGAATCAGGCCGTACTTCAATAGATCCTGTGGCTCCGCCTGGCGAAGCAGTTCGGTATCGCGTTGGGCTCGAATCGGCGTTGCACCTTCAATTACATCTGGATCGCCCTGCGTCTTGAAGCCGAGCGCCTTCTTACCGATACGGCGCGCGATCACCTTCTCCAGGCCAACGAATGCTCCACCGCAGATGAAAAGAATGTTGGTGGTATCAACGACGGTGAATTCCTGATGAGGATGCTTCCGTCCACCCTGCGGCGGAACGTTGGCCACAGTGCCTTCGAGGATCTTCAGAAGCGCCTGCTGAACGCCTTCGCCGCTGACGTCGCGGGTGATGGAGGGGTTCTCGTCCTTGCGACCGATCTTGTCGATCTCGTCGATGTAGATGATGCCGGTCTGCGCACGGGCGACATCGCCTTCGGCGGCCTGCAGAAGCTTGAGGATGATGTTCTCTACGTCTTCACCAACGTAGCCAGCTTCGGTGAGCGTGGTCGCATCGACGATCGCAAAGGGAACGTCCAGCATCTTCGCCAACGTGTGAGCGAGCAGCGTCTTTCCGCTTCCGGTCGGGCCGACGAGAAGGATATTCGACTTTGCAAGCTCCACGTCATTCCCACGCACGCGGTTCATCTGAATGCGCTTGTAGTGGTTGTAGACGGCAACGGCGAGCTTTTTCTTGGTCATCTCCTGGCCGATGACGTACTCGTCCAGAAAAGCCTTCACTTCGTGGGGCTTGGGCAGATGGGCCGGAGGTGCGCCAGCCTGCGTCTCACCGCCACGGTCATCTTCGAGAATGGAGTTACAGACAGCTACGCACTCGTCGCAGATGTATGCCCGTGGATAATCCGAGGGCGACGATATCAGCTTCGCTACGGCGTCCTGCGACTTGTGGCAGAACGAGCACCGGAGTGACTCGTCTGTACCCTTCGAAGTCTTCATAAGAAGTGAAACTCCTGACTTGCTCTGAACTGAAAACCGGGCATCTTCACCCGCGCAATAGAGTTTAAGTCTACACCCGTAGACCTAGGGAAATTGTCCGACAGGGTGCCCTAAAGTACTGCCAGAATGACGTCATGCAATGGAAAAAGCGGCCCTAATAGGGCCGCTTTTTCTCCGATGCAGGAATTAAACTCTTGGACGCGTGATGATATCGTCGATGAGCCCATATTCCTTTGCCTGGGCCGAGTTCATGATGAAGTCGCGATCGGTATCGCGCTCAATCTGCTCCAGCGTCTGGCCTGTGTGTTCGGCCTGGATCTTGTTCATCAACTCGCGAATGCGAAGAATCTCGCGAGCGTGAATGTCGATCTCCGTAGCCTGTCCGCTGATACCCCCGCCCATGATGAGCGGCTGATGGATCAGGATGCGTGAGTTCGGAAGGGCGAAGCGCTTGCCCTTCTTGCCGGCCATCAGAAGGAAGGCACCCATGCTGGCTGCCTGACCGATGCAGAGCGTGGAGACGTCGTTCTTGATGTACTGCATCGTGTCGTAGATCGCCATGCCCGCCGTAATGCTTCCACCCGGCGAGTTGATGTAGAGCTGAATGTCCTTCTCTGGGTCTTCGCCGGAAAGAAACAGCAACTGCGCGATGATCACGTTCGCGATGTTGTCATCGATCGGCGTTCCAAGGAAGATGATGTTGTCGCGGAGCAGACGGCTGTAAATGTCGTAAGCGCGTTCGCCACGACTCGTCTGCTCGATCACCATTGGTACAAGTCCCATCGGTCTCCCTCTTTCTGATGTATAGCTTTGCAATGACGCAGTGATTGGATTCGCTTCCTACGCGGAAAGCTTCTCGTAGAGTGCTGTGCCGGTTTTTTCGCGAAGCATCTGTTCACGAATGCGGGCGAGATTGCCTTCCTTCGTGAGACGTTCACGCAACTGCTCGACCGGTTCCCGCGACTGGATGGAGAGGATGAAGAGTTCGCGATCGAGATCGGCGTCAGAGACCGTGATGTTCTCCTTCTCCGCGATCTTGTCGAGAACCATCGAGGCCTTGACCTCGTTCACGGCTTCATCACGCTGCGCAGCGCGCAGGCGTGCGAAGTCGAGCTTACGCATCTCCTCGGGCGGCATGCCTTGCTGCGCGAGGGCGCGGAGACCGCGATCCAGGCGTGCATCGATCTGCTGCTGTACAAAGCTTTCGGGAACGGGGAACTGGAACTTCGCGACGAGTTCGTCGACCAGCTTTTCCTTCGCTGCATTTTCGAGCGAGGTGCGCTTGCGTCCTTCAACGTTCTCGCGGAACTTTGTGGTGAAGTCTTCCCAGCTCTCGTAGTTGCCGAGCTGCGAAACGAACTCCGCATCCTGTGCCGGAGGCGTCTTCTTCTTGATCGCCTTCACCGTGACGTCGTATTCCACGGTCTTGCCCGCCAGACGGGCTTCGCCGAAGTCAGCGGGATACTCAACTTCAGCGCTGAGCTCCTGCCCAACCTTGGCACCGCGAAGAGCTTCTGTGAAGGCAGGAAGGGTGTTCTTTCCGGCAATCTCTACGAGCACATCGTCGCCTGTGATGGGTGGCTCTGCGGAGGTGGAGGCGAGGCCTTCTTCCGTGACGGTCTGAGCGAGGTCTTTCACCGTGCCCTTGAACTCGATCTCTGCCCAATCGCCATCGTGCAGCTCGCGCTCTTCTTCAACCGTCTCCACCGTGGAGTGCTGATCGATAAGATAATCGAGCTCCGCCTGATACTCTTCATCCGTGAGGGTGACGTTGGCCTTCTCGGCTTTGATGGTGTCATAGCCGGTGACGTCGAACTCGGGCAGGATTTCGAAAGAGGCGCGAAAGCGCAGCGGCTGTCCATCAACAAGCATCAGTTCGGTGATCTGGGGCTGCGAGATCGGATTCAGCTTCTGTGCTTCGAGCTCGGTGCGGAAGCGGTCAGAAACCAGGCTCTCCATCACTTCCTGGCGAAGCTCTTTGCCGAACCTGGAACGAATCATCGACGGCGGAACCTTGCCGGCGCGGAAGCCGGGAATGCGTGCGTGCTTCTGGTAGGTCTTGAGCACCTTTGCAAAGGCCGCCGTAACGTCTTCGGCGGGCGCTTCCACAACGATCTCTCGCGTCAACTCAGGATTGAGGGCGGGAGCATCATGGTGATGATGGTGCTCATGATCGTGATCGTGGGTGTGCTCGACATCGTTCTGCACAGCTACTTCGGTCTGCTCGATCTCCGTTGCCGGAGTCATTTCATTGGTCTCGTTAGGGGTCAAAACTGTGCCTTCCAGGTTAGTTCCATCAACACTTTTTGCGTGTGATCGCTTGTCTTCAATGGTACGGACGGCAGGCCGCAGGGTCAAACATGGGCGGAGCTTGCTTTTGAGGAAATGAGCTGCGGAGAGGTCGGGCCGGGATCGAAAGTTGCCTTCGTATGGCGTTACCATGAGAGGGTGTGTCCCGCTCCGCTCACCCAGGCCAAAACTCAACTTGAAGCCGCTCGCCAGAGAATCATTGACTGCGAACTCTGTCCGCGCCTGCGGACCTACTGCATTGGGATCGGCGAGACAAAGCGACGGGCCTACCTCGATTGGGATTATTGGGCTCGGCCAGTTCCGGGATTCGGCGATCCCACCGCTCGAGTCCTAATTGTGGGCCTCGCTCCTGGAGCCCACGGAGCCAATCGCACCGGACGCCCGTTCACCGGCGATGGCGCCGGTTATTTCATGTATCCCGTCCTCTACAACCTCGGTTTTGCCAATCAGCCCTTGGCGACCTCCCGCGACGACGGCCTGAAGCTTCGTGGAGCGTGGATCGCGTCGGTGGTTCGCTGTGCGCCGCCAGCGGACAAGCCCATGCCACAGGAGATCCGGAACTGCGCCGTCCACTTCCGCGCGGAGCTTGCTGCGCTGCGGCGTCTTCGTGTGGTCGTTTGCCTGGGAAAGATCGCATGGGATGGCTATCTGGCCTACCTGCTGGGCGAAGGTGTTATCGAGCGCCGCAGCGCCTATACCTTCACCCATGGCGCGGACTATCTGATGCCGAACGGCCTGCGCCTGATGGGCAGCTATCATCCCTCGCTGCGCAATACCAATACGGGAAGACTGAACGAAGCGATGTTCACACGCATCTTTGTGAATGCGCGGGAAGCCGCGGGGCTCGGTTGACCGGATAATATTTCGCACAACCTCTGCCTTCATGATGGAATCAGAAGTTAGAGACAGGCGCGATTTGTCGCACGGAGGGAAGTATGTCCGCAAAAGGATATGGATTTGCACTTGGCATCGGAGCACTTTTGGGAGCATCGGTTGCTCTTCTTTTCGCTCCTCAGAGCGGAGCGAAAACCCGCAAGCGTATCAAGAGAAACCTCGATGATGCTGGAGATTATCTGCAGGATGCCAGCGACTACCTGAAGGACCAGGCAGAGCGTCTCTCACGTGAGGCGCAGTCCGTCTACAAGCGCGGCGTAAATCAGGCGTCTGACGTCACCGACGCCGCGAAAGAGTACGTTGGCAAGGTGGAGGGCTATGCGCAGGGCGTAGTCAAGACCGCGAAATCGATGCTGTAGCCCCAAATCAGCCGTAAGCAAAGAAGGGAGCCCATGTGGGCTCCCTTCTTTTTGTCCTGACGTTCTTGAGGTTAGACGATCTGCAGAGCAGCGCCTTCGGCCTTCTCTGCCGTGCCTTCTCCGACGATGGGGCGGTAGAAGAGCTTGTCGACATCCAGATAGACCTCGAGGAATGCAGGCCGTTCCTTGATGCCGCCGGCGATGAGTGCCTCCGACAGAGGATCCTCCACGAACTTCTGAAGGGCTCTGCGCAGCGGACGTGCACCGTAGGTGCGGTCGACCAGCGTCTTCTCCAGGATCCACTTCTTGGCCTCGTCAGTCACGGAGATCGTGATCGCCTTGTGCACAAGGTTCTGGTTGAGCTGCTGTACGAGCAGTTCGAGGATCTGGATCAGATCGCCATCCGAGAGGGAGGTGAAGATGATCGTTTCGTCAATACGGTTGAGGAACTCCGGATTGAAGGTACGCTTCACTTCGCCCTTCACGAGCTCTTCCATCTTCTCGAGGATCAGGTCTTCCTTGCTGCTCTGGAAGCCGAGGCCCTCGCGCTTCTGGAGGTGCTTGGCGCCGATGTTCGAGGTCATGATGATGATCGTGTTCTTGAAGTCGACCTGGTTGCCCAGACCGTCTGTCAGGTGACCATCTTCAAAGACCTGCAGCAGAATGTTGAAGACATCCGGATGCGCCTTTTCGATCTCGTCGAGCAGAACGATCGAGTATGGCGAACGCTTGACGCGCTCCGTCAACTGACCGCCTTCCTCGTAGCCGACGTAGCCCGGAGGCGAACCGATCAGCTTGGAGACCGAGTGCTTCTCCATAAACTCTGACATATCGAACCGGATCAGGCTCTTCTCGCTGCCAAAGAGGAACTGGGCGAGCGTGCGTGCCATCTCCGTTTTGCCGACGCCGGTAGGTCCAAGGAACAGGAAGCTGCCAATCGGACGTGCCGGGTTCTTGAGACCTGCACGTGAGCGACGGATCGCGCGGGCGAGGGCGCTGATGGCCTTCTCCTGCGAGATCACACGCTTGTGCAGCTCTTCTTCCACGCGCATGAGCTTGGCGGTCTCTTCTTCCTTGATCGCCGTGATCGGTACGCCGGTCCAGCGTGAAACCACATCTTCAATATCTTCCTTCGTTACGATGCCCGCGCTCGAGTCGTCGAGGTGGTACTTGTCGCGAAGGGCGCGCAGGTTCTCACGCTCTTTACGCTCCTCGTCCGAGTAGAAGCGCGCCTTCTCGAACTCGTGATTCGCAATGGCGTTTTCCATGCGGTGCACGATGAACTTGATGCGCTTCTGGACCTCGGTCAATTCCTCGGGAAGGGAAGACTGCCGCAGCTTGACGCGAGCACCAGCCTCGTCGATCAGATCGATGGCCTTGTCCGGCAGGAAGCGGTCCGGAATGTAGCGGTTCGAGTGCGAGACGGAGAAGAGAATGGCCTCGTCCGTGTAACTCACGGCGTGGAACTTCTCGTACTTCTCCTTGATGCCCATGATGATCTTGATGGCATCTTCCTCGTTGGGAGGCGGTACCTTGACGGCTTGGAAGCGCCGCTCCAATGAGCGGTCCTTCTCGATCGACTTGCGATACTCCGCAGGGGTCGTCGCGCCAACGCATTGGATCTCTCCACGCGAAAGCGCAGGCTTCAAGATATTTGCCGCATCGAGCGAACCCTCCGCCGATCCAGCACCTACCAGCGTATGCAGCTCGTCGATGAAGACGATGCAGTTCTGGTTCTCCATCAGCTCTTTCATGATGGTTTTGAGGCGCTCTTCAAACTGGCCGCGATACTTCGTTCCCGCGACGATGAGTGAGAGGTCCAGAGACAGCACACGCTTGTCGGCGAGGAAGCTCGGAACATCGCCGTCGGCGATCTTCTGAGCCAGGCCTTCGACGATGGCCGTTTTGCCAACGCCGGGTTCGCCGATCAGGACGGGGTTGTTCTTCGTCCGGCGGCAGAGGATCTGGATAACGCGCTCAAGCTCAGGATCGCGCCCGACCAGGGGATCAAGCTGCTGATCGGCTGCGGCCTGGGTCAGATCGCGGGAGAACTCGGCGAGCATGCTCTGCTCGCTGCCGCTTCCAGCGTTGCGCGCCTGCTTCTGATTGGGGGCGGGCTTTTCCTGCGTGGTGCGCTGCAGCTCCTCGCGGATCGCGGGGAGGCGCAGACCACGCTCCTGCAGAATCTCGGCGGCAAAGCACTTCTCTTCGCGCAGAAGACCCAGCAGTAGGTGTTCCGTGCCGATGTGTTTATGGGAGAGTCGTTCAGCTTCTTCCGCCGCATACGCCAGAACGCGCTTGCACTCGTTCGAAAGCGGCAGATCGACCGAAGTCGACACCTTCTCCCGAATCGTCGTGTGGCCCTCGATCTGTTTGCGGATCGACTCTACCGACGCGTGGGAGCGTAGGAAGCGGTTAGTGAGTGCCTTGTCTTCGCGAAGCAGGCCCAAAAGCAGGTGCTCGGTTTCGATGTAGGGCGACCCAAACTGGCTGGCCTCGTAGCGCGCAAAGAAAATTACGCGCCGCGCTTTTTCTGTATAGCGTTCGAACATGTTCCCCCTCAGTCTGCCGCGCGGCTACATGTCGCGTGCCAGCCGTTGGTTCCTTGCTCTTTCCTGCACCGCTTGCAAAAAATAGCCAGCAGATGCAGGAACATTCAGGCCGGGTACCTTGCCGCATTGGCGGCGTGGTGCCCCTTCCCACATCTTTCGTCAATTTTACAACCCACATCGTTTTGTGCAGGTCGCCGATTCGCGTTTGCGATACGGTATCAGTCTCTAGATGCTTCTGAATAGTCTTTCGACGCTTTGCTGTTGAAATCGGAAGCCAAACTGTTTTATCCGGCCAATAATCCAGACGAAAGTCGTAGCTGCCGGTCGCAGCGAGCGGCGAATGCCTGGTTGTGGGTGACCAGAACGCTGGTCAGACCATGCTCCCGGTGCAGCCGCTCGATCAGCGAAAAGACGACTTCGCCTGTCCGTCCGTCCAGGTCGCCGGTGGGTTCGTCCGCCAGCAGCAGTTTTGGCTCGGTGACCAGCGCCCGAGCCAGAGAGGCCCGCTGCTGTTCTCCGCCGCTCAGTTCGCCGCTGCGATGCTCTGCTCGGTCCGCCAGTTCGACCTCTCCCAACCAGCGTCGCGCCCGCTTCAGGGCCTCACTCCGTCCGACGCCGCGCGCCAGCAGGGGCATGGCGACATTTTCCTCCGCGGTGAACTCCGGCAGGAGGTAATGAAACTGCCAGACGTATCCGATCTCGCGATTGCGAAACTCAGATTGCGCCCGTCCGCTGAGAGCTCCCAGGGAGACCCCGCCCACCATGACGTCGCCCGACGTGGGCGTATCCAGAGCCGCCATCATGTGCAGCAAGGTGCTCTTGCCCGCGCCGCTCTCGCCCACAATGGCCACCAGTTCACCGGTCCTTACCGTAAAGCTCAGGTCTCGAAAGAGCTCCAGGGTTCCGCGGCCGGTGGTATAAGTCTTGGTCAAACCACGTACCTGCAGTAAATCGTTTTGATCCGTTTCGGCCACATGCACATCTTACTGACAGACGCGCTTGGACCGCGCAAAGGAGAGCCGCTTTCCATATGACCAGCGACGAGTTCCGTAACCTGAGCCGCCAGAAAGCCTCCGCGTACAGCCTGTTGCTGCAGGCGCTTTGGCAAGACGCGCATGGCGACTGGCAGAGCGCCCATGAGCTGGCGCAGGAGATCGAGACGCCGGACGGCGCGTGGGTTCACGCCTACCTTCATCGCAAGGAAGGCGATGAGTTCAACGCCATCTACTGGTACCGGCGAGCAGGCAGGCCAGTAGGCAAAGCGGACTTTGGGGAGGAATGGGGCTCTATCGTGACAGAGCTTCTACAGAGACAGCCAGCGACCTTAAGCGGCGCTATTGGCTAGAATGGCAGCTTTCACGCGCTCGCAGATCTCCTCCAGATCTCCGTCGGGAAGCGGCTGCCCGTCGCGCGTGAGGTAGAAGACATCGATCGCGGTCTCGCCTTCGGTGTCGATCATGGCGACCTCGATGTTGCACCGCGCCTCGCCCAGTGTCACGGCCAGCGCATGCAGCAGGCCGGGAGTGTCCTGCGCAATCACCTGTAGCAACGTGCTGTGCGTCGAAGACTTCGTGTCGAACTCGACCTTGGTTTCGACCGTGACCAGAGGCGCGTTCTTGCGCGTTCGCTTGCGGCTGGCCAGCATGCGGTCCGCTGTACCCTCGGCCAGCATGGCGTCATGCACGCTCTTCACAAAACGCGCATGCTCCTGCGGATTCATCTCCAGCGTGCGATAGCCGTCCGTGAAACGGAAGGTGTCCACGACAATTCCCTGTGCGTTCGAGAATGCGTCGGCGGTCACGATGTTCATACCCCAACCGGCAAGCGCTCCTGCAACGCGCGCAAACAGCATGGCCTGATCGCGCGTCACCAGCGTCACATCACTGCGCTCTGGCGAGTAGCGGAAATCTAACTGAACGGCGTCGACGTCGAGGCGGCTCACCATCTCAAAGTGCGTGCGAATCTGTTCGGGCGAGCGCGTCCTCAGGTAGCGCTGGGGAAAGCCTTCCAGAAAGGCCAGTACTTCCTTCGTCTTTCCGGGAAGCAGGCCGGTGACGCGATGCACCAGTTCGCTGGATACGCGCGAATCCACACGCTCGTCGTCGATGTTGCGGTCCAGATGGTTCGACGTCGCGATGTATAAGCGCCAGAGGTTCTCGGCCTTCCAGGGCGTCAACGCATCCGGGTGTACCGCGTTGATGTCGGCATAGGTAAAGAGCGTGAGCATGCGCAGCTCTTCCGGAGTCTGGACCTTGGATGCAAAGGCGCGCACCGTCTCCGCGTCGAAGATATCGCGCCGCAAGGCCGCAGACATCTCCAGGTGGTTCTCAATCAGCCCCAGCACAAGGGGCCGTTCGTACGC
>Ga0247783_1000043_pt1 | contig 40358 bp, 39 predicted proteins | sample UWRJL064202C5_FD_179911 | JGI IMG/M metagenome (GOLD analysis project Ga0247783, IMG submission 179911) | Plant litter microbial communities from Arlington Agricultural Research Station in Wisconsin, United States - UWRJ-L064-202C-5 | ecosystem: Environmental > Terrestrial > Plant litter >...
CGCGCTCCTCGACTACCTCGACTTACTCGTCCGCTGGAACCGGGTCTACAACCTGACCGCCATCCGGGATCCGATGGACATGCTCACGCTGCACCTCCTCGATTCGCTGGCCGTGCTGCCGTTGGTCCGCTCGATCGATCCGACGACGGTGCTCGATGTCGGAACCGGCCCGGGCCTGCCGGGCATTCCGCTCGCGATCCAAATGGCCCGCACATCCTTCGACCTGGTCGACGCCGTCGCGAAGAAAGTCGCCTTCCTCCAGCAGGCCCGAACCGCCCTCAACCTGTCGAACGTGCAGCCCCATCGCGCCAGAATAGAAGCACTCACTCTCGCTCGGAAGCCTGATTTGATCATCTCTCGCGCCTACGCGGATCTGCCGACCATGCTCGGGTCGATCGAACATCTGGCGTCGGGAATGACCACCGTCGTCGCAATGAAAGGGGCGATCCCGACCGAGGAGATCGCGCGGACGCCGGCCGGGTGGCGGGTCGACGAGGTCGTGCCGCTGTCCGTCCCCGGGCTCGGCGCGCAACGCTGCGCGGTGATCCTGCGGCGAGCCACGCAGGCGGGGGCCTGAGATGGCCAAGGTCTTCGCGATCGCGAACCAGAAGGGCGGCGTCGGCAAGACGACGACGACGGTGAACCTCGCCGCGGCGCTCGCCGCACAAGGAGCACGCGTGCTTCTGGTCGACCTCGACCCGCAGGGCAACGCGACGATGGGCTCGGGGATCGAGAAGCGCTCGCTCGAGACGACGGTGTATCAGCTGCTGCTGGGCCTGCACCAGCTGCCGTCGGTTCGCGTGCGCTCGACCGCGGGCAACTACGATGTCCTGCCCGCGAACCGCGAACTCGCCGGAGCGGAACTCGACCTCGTCGACCTCGATCACCGCGAGACCCGACTCAAGGCGGCGCTCAAGCCCTTCGCCTCCGAGTACGACTTCGTGCTGATCGACTGCCCGCCTGCGCTGTCCCTGCTGACGCTCAACGGCCTGACCGCCGCGCATGGCGTGATCATCCCGATGCAATGCGAGTACTACGCGCTCGAAGGCTTGTCGGACCTCGTCAACACCATCAAGCAGGTCCATCGCAATTTGAACGGCGACCTCGAGATCATCGGCCTGCTGCGCGTGATGTTCGATCCGCGCTCCACGCTGGCGAACCAGGTCTCGTCGCAACTCGAAGCGCACTTCGGCGACAAGGTCTTCAAGACGCTCGTGCCGCGCAACATCCGCCTGGCCGAGGCGCCGTCGTACGGGCTCCCGGGCGTGACCTACGATCGATCGAGCAAGGGCGCACTGGCCTACACCGAGTTCGCGAAGGAGATGCTCGCGCGTTTCTCGACGCCAACGCCGACGCCGACGCCGGCTGCAGAGGACCTCACGACATGACGAAGAAGAAGGGTGGCCTCGGCCGCGGGCTCGAAGCCTTGCTCGGCGACAACGCCGAGCGGACACCGGCCGCACAGGATGTGGCGCCGAGCACGTTGCCGATCGATCGCTTGGTGACCGGCAAGTACCAACCGCGCACCCGCATGGATGAAGGCTCGCTGACGGAACTGGCGGAATCGATTCGCGTGCAGGGCGTGATGCAGCCCGTCCTCGTCCGCCCGATCGGCGAGGGACGCTACGAGATCATCGCGGGCGAGCGCCGCGTTCGCGCATCGACGATCGCGGGGCTGAGCGAGATCCCGGTTCTCGTGCGGGACGTGCCCGACGAGTCCGCGGCCGCGATGGCCTTGATCGAGAACATCCAGCGCGAGGACCTCAATCCGCTCGAAGAGGCGCAAGGCGTTCATCGCCTGATCGCGGAGTTCCATCTCACGCACGAGGATGCGGCCAAGGCGATCGGTCGTTCGCGAAGCGCGACGTCGAACCTGCTGCGCCTCCTCAATCTCGCGAAGCCCGTGCAGACGATGCTGATGGCCGGCGATCTCGACATGGGTCACGCGCGTGCGCTGCTGTCGACCGACGCGGCGAACCAGATCGTGCTTGCGAATCAGATCATCGCGCGGCGCATGTCGGTGCGCGAGGCCGAGCGTCTCGTCGTGCGGGCGACGGTCGAGCCCTCGACGAAGACGCGCGCGAACGCGAGCACGACGCGCGACGTCGAGAATCTCGAGACGGAATTATCCGATCGCCTCGCGGCGCAGGTGCACATCAAGTTGAAGTCACGCGGGCACGGTCAGTTGACGATCGATTTCGGGAGCCTCGACCAGCTCGACGGGCTGCTCGAGGTTCTTCGCGGCACCGCGTCGCGCGCGACCCACTGACGGCGGGGCTCAGGGACGGCTGTAGCGGATCGTCGTCTCGCGCGCCCCGTCGCGCGCTTCGATCCTGATCTCGAGCAGCCCGCCGTGCTCGACGGCGGCCAGCGCCTTCTCGATCGCCTTCAGCAGATGGGGATCCTCGCCGCCGACGATCTCGCGCACGTGGAGGTCGCCGGGCTCTGCGGCACGACGCAATGCCGAATTCGCGTCGTTCACGTCGACGCCTTCGAAGCGAATTTCGCTGTCTTCGGTCGCCTCGCCGTAGGCTTCGAGCTGACGCGCCGCGATCTCCTGGCCGGGCGCCATCACCTGCACGACGCGCATGCGCGACGACAGCGTGAGCTCGTTGACCGCGGATGCGTCGAGCTGGCTCTCGGACGCGACGATCAGATCGCCGTGCTCGATCGACAACGGCATGACCCCGAGCCGGCGGGCCGCGCTCGCGCTGATCGTGCGTACGGCATCGGCCGACGGCGTGAACGTCGCGAGCGAGACGAAGGGCCGTCCCATCTTCTTCGCGTGGATCTTCGTGAGCGTGTCGGTGTCCAGCACGCCCATGTCGACGAGGATCTGACCGAGCGGCCGGCCACGATTCGCGCGTTGTCGCGCGAGCGCGATCTGCAGGGTCTCGGGCTTCACGTAGCCGAGTTCGATCAAGGCCTCGCCGAGGCGCAGGCTGGGCTTCGTCTTCTGATGCGCGAGGGCGGCGTCGAGCTGCGCTTGCGTGATCAGCCCCTCTTCGATGAGGTAGTCGCCGAGGACCAGCTTGCGCATCTCCTGCTGTTTCTCGACGGCCGCCTTCAGCTGCTCCTCGCTGACCGCGTTCTCTTCGACGAGCAGCCGCCCGATCGGATCGCCCGCCTGGAAATACGCGATCGCCTGCTCCGGAATGAAGCTCCGCTGAAGCGTGTCGGCCCCGTCGCTGATGTAGAGAAACAGGCCGATCGCATTGCGGACGAAGCCGTTCGTCTCGCCCGATTCGATCTCGTGATCGGTGAATTCGACGTTGTAGACCTGGACCTGCGACGGGGCGACGAGCGGGTCGGTACCGCCGAAGGCCTGGGCCTCGAGCGCTTCCTTCCTGATCGATGTCGTCAGCCGGAGACGCTTGAAGCGCGTCGTTCGCACGACGATCTTCGTCGGATGCCGCGGATGCCCGGGCCCGGGACGGAACACGAGGTGTTCGTCGCGTCCGGTGAAGCGGAGCAACTCGCCCCGCTCGATCGTGCCGTCGTTGAATTCGATCTCGCACGCCTCGGGCGTCCCTTCGGACTGATTCAGCCGCAGATGCGCGGGTTCAGGCCAATGGATCGTGTAGCTTGCCGCAGTTTCCGACGAGGAAGGCATGGGCGCGGGTCGTGCGTCGACCGACTGATGAGGAGCGCGAAGCGTACCGTCTAACGCGCACCCGGGCCATCGGATCATTCCCGAGCGCCGGCGGGGGATTCGGAGCGTCGCGAGGCCGATCGCAGGCGGTGCGGCCGGAGCCCGGTTTGACGCGAGGACTTCATCAAAAGTATCATTCCGCGGCTTTGCATGCCTCGAACTGCAGCCGTCGTCTGGGCGAAGCGGGGCGTCGAGCACAAACACGGTGATCGGACGCGATGAAGAGCGGAATCGCGAAGGCCATCGCGTTGCAGTTGTTCGTGACGCTCGCCGTGGCGATGGTCGCGGCGATGCTGGGCGGTGCTCACGCGGCGTCGTCTGCGGCTCTCGGTGGAATGGCTTGCGTCGTGCCCAATGCGCTGTTCGCGTGGCGTCTCTCGGTCGAGGCGCAGCGACCGGGCGGTGCGACGGTCCAGGGCTTTTTCGTCGGTGAGTTCGTCAAGCTGGCTGCAACCGTCGTGCTGCTGTTCGTGATTGCGAGCGTCGATCACGAACTGAACTGGTTGGCCTTGCTGGCGGGCTTCATCGCGGCACTGAAGAGTTATTTCCTGATATTCCTGTTCGGCCAGCGCCTCGCGTGAGCCGGGTGACCGAAACAACTCCGCGCGCGGCGCGGTTCCGGCGAATCGACTGACATGGCGACCGAAAGTATGGCCACCGAGCATGCCCCGACGGCATCCGAGTACATCGTTCACCACCTGACGCATCTCACCTCAGGCAAGCAGACAAACATCATCGACCTGTCGATCGTCAACATCGACACGTTGATCTGGTCCATCGGCATCGGCATCGTCGGTTCGCTGTTGATGTTCATCGCGGCGCGTCGCGCGACGTCGGGTGTTCCCGGGCGCTTCCAGGCGATGGTCGAGTCCGTCGTCGAGATGGTCGAAGACCAGTCGAAGGCGATCGTCCACGGCAATCGCCGTTTCATCGCGCCGCTGGCGCTGACCGTGTTCGTCTGGGTGTTGCTGATGAACTCGCTCGACTTCCTCCCGGTCGACCTGTTCCACAACCTCTTCGCGTTGGCGGGTATCGGCCACAGCGTCGAATATTTCCGGCCCGTGCCGACCGCCGACCTCAACGGGACCTTCGGCATCTCGCTCGGCGTCCTGATCCTGATGCTTTTCTACAGCGTCAAGATCAAGGGCATCGGCGGCTGGTCGCACGAGCTCGTCTCCGCGCCGTTCGGCACGTCGAAGAATCCGATCTTCGCGCTGCTGCTGGGCATCGCGAACCTCTCGATGCAGCTCATCGAATTCATCGCGAAGACGGTGTCGCTCGCGATGCGACTGTTCGGCAACATGTACGCGGGCGAACTGCTGTTCATGCTGATCGCGCTCATGGGTGCGGCCTGGACCGGTTGGAACACGCAGTCGATCCTGCTCGGCGGCGCCCACATCATCGCGGGCTCCGTGTGGGCCATCTTCCACATCCTGATCGTTTTGTTGCAGGCGTTCATCTTCATGATGCTGACGCTGGTGTATCTCGGTCAGGCGCACGAATCCCATTGAGTCCGGGATCAGGTTTCGGTTCGGCTTGCGGTCCCGCGTCGATGGCGACGCACATCTCTTTCAATTTCATTCAAAACTGTACGTAGAGGAGTAGTCATGACGAACGTCGCTCTGGTTGCACTGGCTTGTGGTCTGATCATCGGACTGGGGGCCATCGGCGCCTGTATCGGGATCGGCATCATGGGGGGCAAGTACATCGAGGCTTCGGCACGCCAGCCCGAACTGATGAACACGCTGCAGACCAAGATGTTCCTGCTCGCCGGCCTGATCGACGCCGCGTTCCTGATCGGTGTCGGTATCGCGATGCTGTTCGCGTTCGCCAACCCGTTCAAGTGATCGGCGCAGATCCTTTTCGATCCACCCGCTTTCCAGGACCAAGACCGTGAATCTGAACGCGACCTTCATCTTTCAGACCATCGTGTTCCTCATCCTCGCGTGGTTCACGATGCAATTCGTGTGGCCGCCGTTGATCAAGTCCATCGATGAGCGCCGCAAGCGGATCGCGGACGGGCTCGCTGCGGCCGACCGTGCGAAGCTCGAGCTGACCGAAGCGCACAAGCGCGTCGACGCCGAACTCGCGCAGACGCGCAACGAGAACCAGGTGCGGCTCGCCGAAGCGGAGAAGCAGGCAGCCGCGGTCATCGCCGACGCGCGCAAGACGGCTGAAGCCGAGAAGGCGCGCATCCTCGCGGAAGCCAAGGCCGAAGCGGAGCAGGAGGTGCAGCGCGCTCGCGACACGTTGCGCGAGCAGGTCGCCGCGCTCGCGGTGAAGGGTGCGGAGCAGATCCTGAAGACCGAGATCGACGCGAGCCGCCACGCCGCGTTGCTCGGCGAACTGAAGGCGCAGCTCTAAGCCATGGCCGAGATTTCCACGATCGCCCGTCCTTACGCCGAGGCCTTGTTCCGCGTCGCGGTCGAGGGCGGCGATGCCGGCCTGGCCTCCTGGTCGGATCAGGTGGCGGGCCTCGCCGCCGTGTCGTCCGACCCGGGCATGCGCGAGCTGATCGGCGATCCGCGCGTCACGCCCGAACAGATGTACGACGTCTTCAGCGGCGCGCTCGGCGGAAAGCCGTCGGCGCCGATCGAGAACTTCGTGCGGACCCTGATCGACAACGATCGGCTCGCGTTGATGCCGGAGATCGGCACGCAGTTCGCGCATCTCGTCGACGCGCGTCAGGGCAGCGCCGAAGCCGCGATCACGAGCGCGTTCCCGATGAGCGATGGCGACGTGAAGGATCTCGTCGCGGCGCTCGAGAAGAAATTCGCGATCCAGCTCAAGCCGACGGTCACCGTCGACAAGAGCCTCATCGGCGGCGTGCGCGTCGTCGTCGGCGACCGCGTGCTCGACTCGTCGGTGCGCTCGCGTCTCGACGCCATGAAGGCGGCCCTCGTTGCTTGAACCACCTATTTCACGCGGTTCGCGTTGCGAACCGCGTCTTTGAATTTTCTGGAGTCTCGCCATGCATCTGAATCCGTCTGAGATCAGTGAGCTGATCAAGACCCGCATCGAAGGTCTCGGTGCGTCGACCGAGGTCCGCAACCAAGGCACGGTCGTCTCGGTGACCGACGGCATCGTCCGCATCCACGGCCTGTCCGAAGCGATGCAGGGCGAGATGCTGGAGTTCTCGGCCGACTCGCAGGGCAACCCGACCTACGGCCTCGCGCTGAACCTCGAGCGCGACTCGGTCGGCGCGGTCATCCTGGGCGAGTACGAGCACATCTCCGAAGGCGAGACGGTCAAGACGACGGGTCGCATTCTCGAAGTGCCCGTCGGCCCCGAACTGATCGGCCGCGTCGTCAACGCGCTCGGTGCGCCGATCGACGGCAAGGGTCCCGTCAACGCGAAGATGACCGACGTCATCGAGAAGGTCGCGCCGGGCGTGATCGCGCGCCAGTCCGTGTCGCAGCCGATGCAGACCGGTCTCAAGTCGATCGACTCGATGGTGCCGGTCGGTCGCGGACAGCGCGAACTGATCATCGGCGACCGCCAGACCGGCAAGACCGCGGTCGCGCTCGACACGATCATCAACCAGAAGGGCCAGGACTGCGTCTGCATCTACGTCGCGATCGGCCAGAAGGCCTCGTCGATCAAGAACGTCGTGCGCGCACTCGAGCAGGCCGGCGCGATGGAGTACACGATCGTCGTCGCGGCGAGCGCGTCCGAGTCCGCGGCGATGCAGTACGTGTCCGCGTATTCCGGTTGCACGATGGGCGAATACTTTCGCGACCGCGGCCAGGACGCGCTGATCATCTATGACGACCTGTCGAAGCAGGCCGTCGCGTATCGCCAGGTCTCGCTGCTGCTGCGTCGTCCGCCGGGCCGCGAGGCCTATCCCGGCGACGTGTTCTATCTCCACTCGCGTCTGCTCGAACGTGCGGCGCGCGTGAATGCCGAGTATGTCGAGGCGTTCACGAAAGGCGAGGTCAAGGGCAAGACCGGTTCGCTGACCGCGTTGCCGATCATCGAGACGCAGGCCGGTGACGTGTCGGCCTTCGTGCCGACGAACGTGATCTCGATCACCGACGGCCAGATCTTCCTGGAGACGTCGCTGTTCAACGCCGGCATCCGTCCCGCGATCAACGCCGGCATCTCGGTGTCGCGCGTCGGCGGCGCCGCGCAGACCAAGGTCATCAAGGGCCTGTCGGGCGGCATCCGGACCGACCTCGCGCAGTACCGCGAGCTCGCGGCATTCGCGCAGTTCGCGTCCGACCTCGACGAAGCCACGCGCAAGCAGCTCGACCGCGGCGCGCGCGTCACCGAACTGCTCAAGCAGGCGCAGTACTCGCCGCTGTCGGTGTCGCTGATGGCCGTCTCGCTGTTCGCGGTCAACAAGGGCTATTTCGACAGCCTCGAGATCAAGCAGGTCTTGCCGTTCGAGAGCGGCCTGCACAAGGCGTTGCGCGCGAAGAACGGCGCGCTGCTCGACAAGATCGACTCGACGAAGGTTCTCGACAAGGACAGCGAAGCGGAGCTGGCGAAGGCGATCGAGGAATTCAAGAAGTCGGGCAGTTACTAAGGCAGCTTCGCCGCCGCTGGCGGCGTACCCCTGAACAGGGGCCGGGTCTTCGCCGATGGCGGCGTCGAACGAGATTCACCGAGGTTGCGTTGCAACCTCGAACGTGCGTGTTGGGGTAGCTCATGGCAGCTGGTAAAGAGATACGCGGCAAGATCAAGTCCGTCGAGAACACCAAGAAGATCACGAAGGCGATGGAGATGGTCGCCGCGTCGAAGATGCGCAAGGCGCAGGAGCGCATGAAGAAGGCGCGCCCTTACGCCGACAAGGTTCGCAACATCGCGGCGCATCTGTCGCAGGCGAATCCCGAGTTCACGCATCCGTTCATGGTGGTTCACGACGAGGCGAAGGCGGTCGGCTTCATCGTCGTCACGACCGACAAGGGACTGTGCGGCGGCTTGAACACGAACGTCTTGCGTGCCGTGACCGCGAAGATCCGCGAGCTGCACGGCCAGGGCATCGAGGCGCAGGCCGTCGCGATCGGCAACAAGGGACTCGGCTTCCTGTCGCGCATCAACGCGAAGGTCGTCGCGAACGCGGTCCACCTCGGCGACGCGCCTCACCTCGAGAAGTTGATCGGCCCGGTGAAGGTCCTGCTCGACGCGTATGCGGAAGGCAGGCTCAAGGCCGTCTACCTTTGCTATACGCGCTTCATCAGCGCGATCGCGCAGGAGCCGAAGGTCGAGCAGTTGCTGCCGTTGTCGGCCGAGCGCCTCGCGCAGACCGACGCGGAGAAGAAGGCCTATGCGTGGGACTACCTGTACGAACCCGATGCACAGACCGTGATCGAGTTCCTGATGGTCCGCTACGTCGAAGCGCTCGTGTATCAGGCCGTGGCCGAGAACATGGCGTCGGAGCAATCCGCGCGCATGGTCGCGATGAAGGCCGCGACCGACAACGCGGGCAACGTGATCGGCGAACTGAAGCTCGTCTACAACAAGACGCGCCAGGCCGCGATCACGACCGAACTGAGTGAAATCGTCGCGGGTGCCGCGGCGGTTTAATCGAACACGATGATTGATTTGAGGAAACAGCGATGAGCACAGCGACGTTGGATACGGAAGTCAAGGCGAGCAAGAAGACCGCGGAAGGCAAGATCGTCCAGTGCATCGGCGCGGTGGTCGACGTCGAATTCCCGCGCAACGCGATGCCGCGCGTATACGACGCGTTGAAGATGGACGGTTCCGCGCTGACGCTCGAAGTGCAGCAGCAGCTCGGTGACGGCGTCGTGCGCTGCATCGCGCTCGGCTCGTCCGACGGCCTGCGCCGCGGGATGATGGTCACCAACACCGGCGCGGGCATCTCGGTCCCGGTCGGTCTCGGCACGCTCGGCCGCATCATGGACGTGCTCGGCAATCCGATCGACGAAGTCGGACCGATCAAGTCCGAGACCTTCGCGACGATCCACCGCCGCGCGCCCGAGTACGACGAGCTGTCGCCGTCCCAGGAATTGCTCGAGACCGGCATCAAGGTCATCGACCTGATCTGTCCGTTCGCGAAGGGCGGCAAGGTCGGCCTGTTCGGCGGTGCCGGCGTCGGCAAGACGGTCAACATGCTCGAACTCATCAACAACATCGCGAAGGAGCATTCGGGCCTGTCCGTCTTCGCGGGTGTCGGCGAACGCACGCGCGAGGGCAACGACTTCTATCACGAGATGAAAGACGCCGGCGTCATCGATGCCGAGAACTTCGAGAACTCGAAGGTCGCGATGGTGTACGGACAGATGAACGAACCGCCGGGCAACCGCCTGCGCGTCGCGCTCACCGGACTCACGATGGCCGAGTATTTCCGCGACGAAGGTCGCGACGTGCTGTTCTTCGTCGACAACATCTATCGCTACACGCTGGCCGGGACCGAAGTGTCCGCACTGCTCGGCCGCATGCCGTCGGCCGTGGGCTACCAGCCGACGCTGGCCGAGGAGATGGGCCGCCTGCAGGAACGCATCACGTCGACGAAGACCGGTTCGATCACGTCGATCCAGGCCGTCTACGTGCCGGCCGACGACCTGACCGACCCGTCGCCCGCGACGACGTTCGCCCACCTCGACTCGACCGTCGTGTTGTCGCGCGACATCGCGGCGCTCGGCATCTATCCCGCGGTCGATCCGCTGGACTCGACGTCGCGTCAGCTCGACCCGAACGTCGTCGGCGAGGATCACTACAACACGGCCCGCGCCGTGCAGGGCACGCTGCAGCGCTACAAGGAATTGCGCGACATCATCGCGATTCTCGGCATGGACGAACTTGCGCCGGAAGACAAGCTGATCGTCGCGCGCGCGCGAAAGATCCAGCGCTTCCTGTCGCAGCCCTTCCACGTCGCCGAGACGTTCACCGGCGCTCCCGGCAAGTACGTCTCGCTCGCGGAGACCATCCGCGGCTTCAAGATGATCGTGTCGGGCGAACTCGACGCGTTGCCGGAGCAGGCCTTCTACATGGTCGGCACGATCGACGAAGCGATCGAGAAGTCGAAGAAGGTCAACTAGAGTCCGCCCATGGCCAACACCATCCACGTCGACGTCGTCTCGGCCGAGGAAGCGATCTTCTCGGGCGAGGCGGAGTTCGTCGCATTGCCGGGCGAGGCGGGCGAGCTCGGCATCTATCCGAAGCACACGCCGCTGATCACGCGCATTCGTCCGGGTGCGGTCCGCATCAAGGTGGCGGGCCAGGCCGAAGATGAGTTCGTGTTCGTCGCGGGCGGCATCCTCGAAGTGCAGCCGAACCTCGTCACGGTTCTCGCGGACACGGCGATTCGCGGCGAGGACCTCGACGAGAGCAAGGCGGCCGAAGCGAAGAAGAGCGCCGAGGAAGCGATGGCGAACGCGAAGAGCGACATCGACCTCGCTCGCGCGCAGTCCGAACTCGCGATCATGGCCGCGCAGCTCGCGGCGATCCAGAAGCTGCGTCAGCGGCGCTAGGCGAAGTGCTGCTGCGCATCGCATGCGATCGGGCTCAGGCCGCGACGTGTGCGGTCGCGATGGCCGTGCTGCTTGCCGCCTGCGGCACGTCGTCGGACTCTCCGAAGCTGACGAGCCCGACCGGCGAGACGCCGGTCCAGGAAGCGAAGGCGGCCGCGACCGGGAAGGAGCCGGACGCCGAGCCGCCCCGGGAATCGAATGCGCGCACGCTCGACGGCTACAAGCGCGATGCCGCGCGTCGCATCTACTTCCGCTCCACGCCGAGGCTTTATGACGGCAAGCCGCCGCCGCTGCTGAAGTCGATCGTCGTGCTGTCGGTGGAGATCGATGCGCAAGGCGCCATCAAGCAGTTGAAGATGATCCGTTCGAACGGGTTTCGTGACCTCGAGCAACGGGCGATGCAGAGCGTGCGTGACGCCGCGCCGTTGCCGGTGCCGCGCGAAGGCCTGCTGAAGAAAGGCCGCCTCGAGTATTACGAGACCTGGCTCTTCCGCAGCGACGATCGTTTCCAGATCCGCTCGCTCGCGGAAGCGCAACAGGGCGCCGACTAGAACGAACCCGATCAGGCCGCCTTCGCGTCGAGGTAGCGAACGCTCGGGTTGGCCAGCCGGTCGAGGCTGAAGCGCAGCGCATCGTCGAGGATCGCGATCGCGCGATCGATCTCCGCGTGCGACGTCGTCAACGGCGGTGCGATCCGCCACACCGAGCCGCGCTCCGGACGCCGGCGGATGTTCATGCTCAAGCCGAGTTCGAAGCAGCGCGACGTCGTCGCCGCGCCGAGTTCGTGATGCGGCGTGCGCGACTCGCGATCCTTCACGAGTTCGACGCCGAGCAGCATGCCCTCGCCGCGCACGTCGCCGATCGCCTCGTGCGTCGCCTGCAACGCGAGCAGTTGCTCCCGCAGATAGGCGCCGGTCGTCTTCGCGCGCTCGATCAGACGCTCGTCCTGGATCGTCTTCAGGACGGCGAGGCCGACCGTGGCGGGCAAGGGATCGGAGACGTGGCTCGTGTAGAACGTGAAGCCGCGCTCGTGCACGCGTTCCTCGATCGCGGGCGTGGTGATCGCGCCTGCGAGCGGCAGGCCGCCGCCCATCGTCTTCGACACCGTCATGATGTCGGGCACGACGCCGAAGAAGTCCGACCCGGTGCGATGGCCGATGCGGCCGAACGCCGTCTGCGCCTCGTCGAAGATCAGCAACATGCCGCGCTCGTCGGCGGCACGGCGCAGCGCGTGCATGTAGGAAGGTGGCGGCACGAGCACGCCGCCGGCACTGATGATCGGCTCGATGATGATCGCGGCGCGCTGGCCCGTCGATGCCATGTCGAACATCTTCAGTCCGATGTCGAGGCACGCGAGCGCCGATTCCTCCGCCGACAGCCCCTTGATGTACGGTCGGTACGCGTTGGGTTCGGGCATCACGTAGATGCCCGGGACCGGGATGCCGTAGCCCTTGCGGTCGCTCGCGAACGACAACGCGCTGGTGCCGCCGGTGATGCCGTGCCAGGAGCCGCCGACCGCCAGGAACTCGAAGCCGCCGGTGTACATCTTGGCCATGCGCATCGCGACTTCGTTGCTCTCCGAGCCGGTGTTGACGAAGATCGATTTGGTCAACGACGCAGGCATCCAGTCCTGCGCGAGCTTCTGCGCGAGCTCTGCGACGACCTCGGGGATCATGCCGCTGAAGAAGTGGAACGCGTTCTCGCCGGCCTCGTGCACCGCGCGGACGATCGCCGGGTGGTTGTGCCCGATCGTGGCGCACATCTGGCCCGACGTGAAGTCGAGGATCTCGCGACCGGTGTCGTCGATCACGATGCTTCCCTTCGCGCTCCTGAAGAGATTGGGGAACGTGTCGCCGCCGTAGCGCACCAGGTAGTCTTTCGCGGCAGTCCGCAGGTTCTCGTTCATCGTGTCTCCGGCTTCGTGAAGGTCGGCGCGATGATCGCAGTCGATCCGGACAGAGTCCAATGTCAAGTTCGCATCGACGCGCGATGCATGAGACCGATCGGCGATGCGACGCACGCATGGGTCTGGAAGCTTGCTTCACGCTAGGATCGACGAGGGAGGCGGCGACGCATGGATACGCGGTGGTTCCAGGACTTCATCACGCTCGCGGAAGTGCAGAACTTCACGCGTGCGGCCGAGATTCGTGCGGTCTCGCAGGCGGCGTTCAGCCGCCGCATCCAGGCCCTCGAGCAATGGCTCGGCACCAAGCTGATCGACCGCGCGGCCTTTCCGACCCGCATGACGAAGGCGGGCGAACGCTTCCGGGTCGTCGCGATCGCCTTGCTGGATCAGATCGCCGACGCGAAGGCGGAGATCGGCGATACGCCCACGCGCAACCACGTCCGCCTGGCGATGCCTTATTCGCTCACGACGAGTCGCCTGCACACGTGGTGGCCGACCTGGCGTGCGAGCGATCCGATCAGCTGCAGCCTCGTCGTCGGCAACGTGCACGACACCGTCACCTCCTTGTCGAGCGGAGCGGTCGACCTGCTCATCTGCTACAACCACGCGGAACATCCGATCCAGCTCGATGCGAGCCGCTTCGACCACGTGACGATCGGTGTCGAGACGATCCGTCCTTATGTCGCGGCGAGCGTCGTCGAGGCGCGTGGCGGCGCGTTGCCGGGTACGGCGACGCAGCCGGTGCCGCTGCTGATGTACTCGCCGACGGTGTACTTCGCGCGCGTCGTCGACTCGTTGATCTCGAAATCGAGTCGCAAGCTTTACGGCACGCGCGTGTTCGAGGCCGAGATGACCGAAGCACTCGCGGGACTCGCGCAGCAAGGCCTCGGCGTCGTGTGGCTGCCCGACAGTTCGCTCGAGAACGGCCGCCTCCGCGACCTGGTCTTCGCGGGCGACACGAGCTGGAATGCCGAAGTGTCGATCCGGGCCTACCGCTCGCGGACGAACGCGCGTTCGGTCGTCGGCGTGCTCTGGGAACGCATCGTCGCGTCCGCGCAGTCGCTCGATGCGTCGCCCGCATCGGCGGATGAGAATTAAGCATCGCGGTCGTCGAGGCGGCACTTATATTGGGACGCCGTGTCACGCGCCGCGTGACGCGCTTCGGACTCCCTTCGGACCTTCCTCGAGCGCCCATGAACCCATCTCGTCACGTCCTTTCCGCCGCTTGCCTCTCGCTCGCGCTGTGCGTCGCCGGTCTCGCGCACGCGCAGGAACTGACGGGAACGCTCAAGAAGATCGCCGAGCGCAACGAGATCGTCATCGGCCATCGCGACTCGTCCATTCCCTTCTCGTATCTCGACGACAATCAGAAGCCCGTCGGCTACTCGATGGACATCTGCGCGCGCATCGTCGATGCCGTGAAGTCGGAGCTCAAGCTGACGACGCTGCAGGTGACCTACGCGCCGGTGTCGGCGGCAACGCGCATTCCGCTGATGGCGAACGGGACGATCGATCTCGAATGCGGCTCGACGTCGAACACGATCGACCGGCAGAAGCAGGTGTCCTTCGCGCCGACCACCTTCGTGACGACGACGCGCTTCGTGTCGAAGAAGGCGAATGGCTTCAAGACTTATGCCGACCTGAGAGGCAAGGTCGTGGTCACCACGTCGGGCACGACCACGATCCGACTGGTCAACGAGGTCAACGCGAAGGAGGCGATGAACTGGACCATCCTCCCCGCGCCCGATCACGCCGAAGCGTTCCTGATGGTCGAGGCCAATCGCGCGACGGCCTTCTTCATGGACGACATCCTGTTGTACAGCCTGGTCGCGCGATCGAAGAGTCCCGCCGACTACGTGATCTCCACCGACGCGATGTCGGTCGAGCCCTACGGCATCGTCCTGCGCCGCGACGACCCGGCGTTCCAGAAGCTCGTCAACACGGCCGTCACCGATCTCTTCCGGTCCGGCGAGATCACGCGGATCTACGACAAATGGTTCTTGAAGCCGATCGTGCCGAAGGGTCTGGTGCTCAACCTGCCGATGTCGGCGCAGCTCACCCGCGCGATCGCGCAGCCGACCAACTCGGGCGATCCCGACGCGTACAAATAACCCGGCGTCCGCTCAGCAGCTGCCCGTGTAGAAGCGACGGGGACACACGGCTTCGTAACGATCGTTTCCGCCGATCTCGACCTGCGCGCCCTCGGTGACGCGACGGCCCGATGCGTCGTGACGCATGTTGAAGGTCGCCTTTCGGCCGCAACGACAGACGGTCTTCATCTCCTCGAGGTCGTCCGCGAGCGTCAACAGCGCGCGAGAGCCGGGGAAGGCCTTGCCCTGGAAGTCGCTGCGGATGCCGTACGCGATCACCGGCACGCCGCTCACATGGGCATAGCGGTGCAGGTCGACGACCTGCGCCTCGCTCAGGAACTGGGCCTCGTCGATCAGCACGCAGGCGAGGCCGGGCCGTGAGGCGAGCAGCGACGGGAAATCGGTCGTCGCGTCGAAGAGCTCGGCATCGCGCGCCACGCCGAGACGCGACGTGATGCGGCCGTGCCCGCGCGTGTCGATCGCCGCGGTGAAGAGCGCGACCCGCTGGTCGCGCTCCTCGTAGTTGTGCGCGACCTGCAGCAACGCGGTGGACTTGCCCGCGTTCATCGCGGCATATCGGAAGTAGAGCTTGGCCATGGGCTTCGAGGCGACGGCGAACGATCGCCATGATGCCTGCAAGCGTGCGGCGGGCGCCGGGTGGCCCAAGGGGCCCAGTAGAATGCGCGACGCTTCAAGTACACGGACATGACGACCCCGACGCTCGCCAACGACACGTTCCTGCGCGCCCTCCGCCGCGAGCCGACCGACTACACGCCGGTGTGGCTCATGCGCCAGGCCGGACGCTATCTGCCGGAATACGTGGCGACGCGGCGCAAGGCGGGGTCGTTTCTCGCGCTCGCGAAGACGCCGGACTATGCGACCGAGGTCACGGTGCAGCCACTCGATCGCTACCCGCTCGACGCGGCGATCCTGTTCTCCGACATCCTCACGGTGCCCGATGCGATGGGTCTCGGTCTGCGCTTCGTCGAGGGCGAGGGGCCGCAGTTCGAACGGCCGGTCCGCGACGAGGGCGATGTCGCGCGCCTGTGCGTCCCGCCGCGGGAAAACCTGCAATACGTGTTCGACGCGACGTCGCAGATCCGTCGGGCGCTGACGAATGCCGACGGGCGGCAACGCGTCCCGTTGATCGGCTTCTCCGGCAGCCCGTGGACGCTCGCCTGCTACATGATCGAAGGCGAGTCGTCGCGCGACTTCCTGACCATCAAGACGATGATGATGCGTCGGCCCGATCTCCTCGAGCGCGTGCTCTCGGTGAACGCGGACGCCGTCGTCGACTATCTGCTCGCTCAGGTCGCCGCCGGCGCGCAGGCGTTGATGCTGTTCGACACCTGGGGCGGCGCACTCTCGTACCAGGCCTACCCGCGCTGGTCGCTCGCGTTCATGCAACGCGTCGTCGACGGCGTGCGTGCGGCGTCGACCGTGCCCCTCATCCTGTTCACGAAGGGGGGCGGGCTGTGGCTGCAGGCCCTCGTCGACACGGGCGCCGATGCGCTGGGGCTCGACTGGACCGTCGACCCCGCGCGCGCGCGCGCCGAGGTCGCCGGGCGCTGCGCGCTCCAGGGCAACCTGGACCCGGCCATCCTGTTTGGCGGCACGTCCGCGATCGAGGCCGAAGTCCGACGCACGATCGACGCCTTCGACAGTCCGAACGTGCCCGGCCACATCTTCAATCTCGGCCACGGCATTTCGCAGTTCACGCCGCCCGACGCAGTCACGGTCCTCGTCGAGACCGTCCATGCGTACAGCCGGGCGCGGGCCGGAACCGCGCCGACGAGGCCGGCCTCCGCGGCGCAAAGAATTTGAGTCGGGATCGTGAAAAAGGCCACGACGACCCTTGACTTATGCACAAAACCGGCGTCGTCACAGGGCGCGACAGTCGCGTTTCACATGGGGTGAGGGCTTCGGACATCACCTTGATTCTTAAGGATTTCTTGGCTGCACATTGTTTCGGCATTTTGACAAAAAGCCTTTCGGCTCCGCAGCTTAGATTGATCGCGCGCGCGTTCTTCACAAAGTTGTCCACAGCGACTGTGAAGAGTGAAAAAGCGGCGTAGTCACAACCACTTACCGCATCTTCCTGTTGTCTTGCTGCGAGAAACTTTCGTAATCCTCCGCAGCTGATGCCCCGCTTCCTGCGCGTCGCGCTCGACACCCCCGCCGCTGCCGCTACGACTGGCGGCCTCTTCGACTACCTCGCAGTCGACGGCGCGGCGGTCGGCCAACTCGTGATCGTCCCGTTCGGGCGGCAGACGCTCGTCGGACTCATCGTCGACGTCGTGGCAGCCTCGGACACGGACGCCGACCGGCTGCGTGCGCCGCTCGCCCTCGTCGACGGCATCGGACCCCTGTCGGCGGACTGGATCGCGCTCAATCGGTTCGCCGCGCGCTATTACCATCGATCGCTCGGCGAGGTCGCGCTGCCGTCGCTGCCGGCGAGCTTGCGGCGCGCGTCCGCTTACCGTATCGATCCCGCAACGGGTCGCGCAAGCCTGCCTGCGCTCGAGCGGGCGCGGACGCGGGCGTCGAAAGCCGCGCGCACGGCGAGCGGGGACGGAGGCGACGAGCGCGCGCCGGATCTCAACGCGATGCAGGCGGCCGCCCTGCGGACCTTGACCGCCGCCGTCGGGGACGCGGCGCCGCGACCCGTGCTCCTGTACGGCGTGACGGGCAGCGGCAAGACCGAGGTGTATCTGCGGGCGATCGCGGACGTGATCGCGGCGGGGCGCCAAGTCCTCGTGCTCGTGCCCGAGATCAACCTCACGCCGCAACTCGCGGCGACGTTCGACCGTCGGCTTCCGCGGGCGAAGGTCGCGAGCCTGCACAGCGGCCATGCGGAGGGTCGACGGCTGCACCAATGGGCGCTCGCGCACGAGGGCGCCGTCGACGTGCTCCTCGGCACGCGGCTCGCGGTCCTCGCATCGCTGCCGCGTCTCGGCCTGATCGTCGTCGACGAGGAGCACGACGCGTCGTACAAACAGCACGAGGGGCTGCGCTATTCCGCGCGCGATCTCGCGATCGTGCGCGCGCAACTCGGCGTGGACGGCCAGCCGATCCCGATCGTGCTCGCGTCCGCGACGCCATCGCTCGAGACCTGGGCGCAAGCCGAGCGTGGGCGTTATGCAAAGGTCGTGTTGCCGACGCGCGCCGTCGATACCGCGACGTTGCCGACGATCCGCCTCGTGCCGCTCGTGCGGGCCGAGGTCGAGCACGGCATCGCGCGGCCCGTCCGCGACGCGATCGCCGATCGCATCGCGCGGCGGGAGCCCGTGCTCGTCTTCCACAATCGTCGGGGCTATGCGCCGGTGCTCGCCTGCGGCGCGTGCGGATGGCTGAGCGAGTGTCCGCGCTGCAGCGTGCATGCGGTCTTCCACAAGCCCGATCGACGTTTGCACTGCCATCACTGCGGTTGGCAGCATCCGGTCCCTCGGGCGTGCCCGACGTGCGGCAACGTCGACCTCGCCGCGGTCGGGCGCGGCACGCAACGCGTCGAGGAGTCCTTGCGCGATCTGTTCCCGAGCGCGCGCGTCGAACGCATCGACCGCGACAGTACGCGGCGCAAGGGCGCCGCGGCGGCGATGCTCGACGCCGTCCACGACGGTCGCCTCGACATCCTCGTCGGCACGCAGATGCTCGCGAAGGGGCACGACTTCCGCAACGTCACGCTGGTCTGCGTGCTCGATGCGGACAGCGCGCTCTATTCGCAGGACTTCCGCGCGAGCGAGCGGCTCTTCTCGAATCTGATGCAGGTCGCGGGCCGCGCCGGACGCGGCGGCGAACGCAGCGCGGCGGCCGAAGTCCTGATCCAGACGCGCGCGCCCGAGCATCCGCTATTCGCGGCACTCGTCGCGCACGACTACGAGCGCTTCGCCCGCGACCAGCTCGACGAACGCCGGCGCGCGGGCCTGCCGCCGTTCTCGTTCCAGGCCGTGTTGCGGGCGGAGGCGAAGACCGCCGATGCGGCGCTCGATTTCCTGCGTCGGGCGCGTGCGTTCGCCGCACCGCTCGCGGGCGACGGCGACGACGACGCCGTGACGATCTACGACCCGGTCCCGATGACGATCGCGCGACTCGCGAACGTCGAACGCGCGCAATTGCTCGTCGAAGCGAGCACGCGTCGGGCGCTGCGGGTCTTCGCGGAGCAATGGCTGACATCGCTGCAGTCGCAACGCGGGGCAACGCGTTGGCACTTCGAAATGGACCCCTACGAGATTTGAGGCGCATCGGAGGTCGCATCGCTCTGCCGGTCCTACAGGGTGTTCAGGGCGGTACCGAAGCCGCGGATTCGAACACGGTCCTAAAGTGCATCGCATCGAGGCGCCCAACGCCTCGCCACTTTTCTTCTTTCGCGAGGTGCAGCATGAACAAGGAACAAGTGAAGGGCCGTGTCGACGAGGCCGTGGGCAAGGTGAAGGAAGTCACCGGCAAGGCGGTCGACGACAAGAGTCTTCAGGCCAAGGGGCTCGCACAGCAGGTCGGCGGCAAGGCGCGCGCGACGGCGGGTGATGTCGCCGAAGACGTCAAGGACGCGGTGAAGGGTCGCGATCCGGTCGTCACCGATCGCTGAGTCTCGTCGCACTCGAGAAAGGGGCGTTCTTCGCCCCTTTTTTATTGCCCGCGCCAGGTGGCGCAGACGCCGACAAGGAGCGCACTCGATGCACATCACACCGAATCCCGACCCCACGCCGATCCCCCAGCCGGGCCCGAACCCGATGCCCGCGCCGTCGCCCATCACCGATCCGTTGCCGCCGCCCGAGATTAACCCGCCGACCGAGATCCCGCCGGTCTCGCCGCCGCCCATCGTCGATCCGCCGGTGACGTCGCCGATCGCATGAACGGCCGGCGCGCGAGGCTGTGGCGCGCCTCGCTCGTGTAGCATCGCGGCGCTTCGCGTCGAATCGGTTCGATGCAGCACCGCATCGATGGCCGATTCATTCCCGCTCAACGCGGCGCAGCGCGCCGCCGTTCATCACGTCGAAGGTCCCTGCCTCGTGCTCGCCGGCGCGGGCAGCGGCAAGACCCGGGTCATCACCGCGAAGATCGCGCATCTGATCGACCGGGGCCTCTACGAGGCGCCGCAGATCGCGGCGCTCACGTTCACGAACAAGGCCGCGCGCGAGATGCGCCAACGGGTCTCGGCGCTGATCGATGCGCGCGCCGCGCGTGGGCTCACCGTCTCGACGTTCCACTCGCTCGGCGTCCGCATCCTGCGCCAGGAGTGCGAGGCCGTCGGGCTGAAGTCGAACTTCTCGATCCTCGGGGCGGACGACACGCGCGGCATCCTCCAGGACCTCGCTGCGACGACCGATCTCCAGCAGGTCAAGCGCCTCCAGCAGCGCATCTCCACGTGGAAGAACGCGATGGTCGATGCGGACGCGGCCGAACGCGAAGCCGCGGACGCCGACGAGGGACGTGACGCGCGCCTCTATCGCAGCTACGAGGCGTCCTTGCGCGCCTATCACGCGGTCGACTTCGATGACCTGGTCGCGCGACCGGTCCGCCTCTTCGAGGCGCACGACGACATTCGCTATCGCTGGCAATCGCGACTGCGTTATCTGCTCGTCGACGAGGTGCAGGACACGAACGCCGGGCAGTACCGGCTGATGCACCTGCTCAGCGGGACGCGCGCCGCGTTCACCGCGGTCGGCGACGACGATCAGGCGATCTATGCGTGGCGTGGCGCGACGCTCGACAACCTCGCGAAGCTCAAGGTCGACTATCCGCAATTGAAGGTCGTGATGCTCGAGCAGAACTATCGCTCGAGCGGCCGCATCCTGACCGCGGCGAACGCGGTGATCGCCGCGAACCCGAAGCTCTTCGAGAAGAAACTCTGGAGCGAGCATGGGCCCGGCGACGCGGTCAGCGTCACCGCGATGAACGACGACCTGCACGAAGCGGAGTCGGTCGCGATCAAGCTGTCCGCGCATCGCTTCGATCGCAAGGGGAAGTGGTCGGACTACGCGATCCTCTATCGCGGCAATCATCAGGCGCGCGTCTTCGAGGAGGCGTTGCGCAAGGATCGCATTCCCTACGTCCTGTCGGGAGGCCAGTCCTTCTTCGAGCGTGCGGAGATCCGCGACCTCGTCGCCTGGTTGCGCGTGATCGCGAACGAAGACGACGACCCCGCGTTCATCCGCGCCGTCACGACGCCGAAGCGCGGTGTCGGGACGGCTACGCTCGAAGCGCTCGGCGAGTACGCGAGCCAGCGCCGCGTCTCCTTCTTCGAGGCGGCGTGCGAGGGCGCGTTCGCGACGCGCGTCGCCGAGCGACAGCTCGCGCCGCTCGAGCAGTTCACGGCCTTCGTGAATCGCATGCAGGACCGAGCGCCGAAGGAAGCCGCGGGCGTGTTGCTTGACGACCTCGTCGCGGCGATCGACTACCGCATGCACCTGTTCGACGCGAGCGACGAACGCACCGCGCAGGGCCGATGGCAGAACGTGCTCGACTTCACGGCCTGGATCGCGCGTCGCTGCGAGGAGGACGGCAAGAATCTCGTGGAGGCGACGCAGGCGATCGCACTCCTCACGATGCTCGACGATTCGGACGACGACGTCGACGCGGTCCGCCTGTCGACGCTGCACGCGGCGAAGGGACTCGAGTTCGGCCACGTGTTCCTCGTCGGCGTCGAGGAAGGCCTGCTGCCGCACAAGGGACGGGCCGACGACGACGCGGAGGACGACGCGGCGACGATCGGACGACGCATCGAGGAGGAGCGCCGCCTGATGTACGTCGGCGTCACGCGCGCGATGCGCAGCCTGTCGATCAGCTGGTGCCGCAAGCGTCGGCGCGCGCGCGAAGCGCAGACCTGCGAGCCATCGCGCTTCATCGCCGAACTCGGGATCGATCAGGCGGCGTCGACTCCCGCGGCCGATGCGATCTCTCCGCAGGAACGGATGGCGCGACTCAAGGCGATGCTCGCGTCACCGCGCGCGTGACGCGCGGCGCGTCACCTGTGCGATCCTTCCCGTCCATGGCTCCGCCGTCGACGCCTCAGCGCACCTATCGCTATTACGACCTCGTGATGGCGGCCTTCGTCTGCGTTCTGCTGTGCTCGAACTTCATCGGCGCGGCGAAGCAGGCGATCGTCGACCTGCCGTTCTTCGGGCCGACGCCGTTCGGCGCCGGCATCCTCTTCTTCCCGATCAGCTACTTCTTCGGCGACATCCTCACCGAGGTCTACGGCTACGGGCGCGACCGCCGCGTCGTGTGGGCCGGTTTCTTCGCGCTCGCGTTCGCGTCGTTGATGGCCTTCGTCGTCGTGCATCTGCCGCCCGGGCCGTCCGAGTACATGAAGACCTATCAGCCCGCACTCGACGCGGTCTTCGGCAACGCGTGGCGCATCGCCCTCGCGTCGATGCTCGCGTTCTGGTGCGGGAGCTTCGCGAACAGCTACGTGCTCGCGAAGATGAAGATCGCGACCCAGGGACGCCACCTGTGGACGCGCACGATCGGCTCGACGGTCGTCGGCGAGCTCGTCGACTCGTCGCTGTTCTACGTCATCGCGTTCTACGGGATCTGGGAGACGGGCGACATCGTCAAGGTCGCGTTCACGCAGTACATCCTGAAGACGGGATGGGAGGTGGTCGCGACGCCGTTGACCTATCGCATCGTCGGCTTCCTCAAGCGCGTGGAGCACGAGGACTACTATGACAAGGGAACGGATTTCAATCCATTCCGACTGAACGCGTAGCCCCGCCAGAACAATGGTCGCGCGCCTCTCGCGCAGCGACGTCGACCGAGGAGACACCATGAGCGACGCCGGCCTGTTGCTGTTGTGGGCGTTCGTCGCGATCGTCGGACTGATCGTCCTGATCGCGCGTTTCAAGCTGCATCCCTTCATCGCGCTGATCGTCGCGTCCGGCTTCCTCGGACTGATGACCGGTCTGCCGCTCGCGAAGGTCGTCAAGGAATTCCAGGACGGCTTCGGCGGCACGCTCGGCTTCGTCGGCGTGCTGCTCGGGCTCGGCACGATGCTCGGCAAGCTGATGGCGGAATCGGGCGGCGCCGATCGCATCGCGCGGACGCTGATCGACGCGTTCGGCGAAGCGAAGGTCCACTGGGCGATGATGATCTCGGCCTTCCTCGTCGGCATCCCGCTGTTCTTCGAGATCGGCTTCGTGCTGCTCGCGCCGCTCGTCTTCATCGTCGCGCGACGCACCGGGGTCTCGCTCGTCAAGATCGGCATCCCGCTGCTCGCCGGCCTGTCGGTCGTGCATGGACTCGTGCCGCCGCATCCCGGTCCGCTGCTCGCGATCGGCGCGTTCGGCGCCGACATCGGCAAGACGATCCTCTACGGCCTCATCGTCGGCCTGCCGACAGCGATCATCGCGGGACCGGTCTACGGCGCGTGGATCGCGAAGCGCGTGCCGGGCTCGGCCGACCACGAACTCGCGGTCACGCTCGCACGGGACCGCGATGCCGCCGAAGGACGCGCGCTGCCGGGCTTCGGCGTGACGCTGTTCACCGTGCTGCTGCCCGTCGCGCTGATGCTCGCGAAGACCTTCGCCGACATCTTCACCGACGACAAGAGCCCGGTCCGCCAGTGGATGGACTTCATCGGCAATCCGATCGTCGCGCTGCTCGCGGCTTTGCTCGTCGGCATCTGGACGTTCGGTTTCGCGCGCGGCATGACGACGAAGGACGTCGGCCGGCATCTCGACGCGAGCCTTACGCCGGTCGCCGCGATCCTGTTGATCATCGGCGCGGGCGGCGGCTTCAAGCAGATGCTCATCGCGACGGGTGTCGGCAAGACGGTCGGCGAACTCGCGGTGCAGGCGCAGCTCTCGCCGATCCTGCTCGCCTGGCTCGTCGCCGCGTTGATCCGCATCGCGACGGGTTCGGCGACGGTGGCGACGATCACCGGCGCGGGCATCGTCGCGCCGATCGTGTCGCTGGTGCCCGGTGTCAATCGCGAGCTGCTCGTGCTCGCGACCGGCGCGGGCTCGCTGATCCTGTCGCATGTCAACGACGCGGGCTTCTGGCTCGTGAAGCAGTACTTCAACCTGTCGCTGGCCGAGACGTTCAAGACCTGGACCGCGATGGAGACGATCCTGTCGGTCGTCGGCATCGTGCTCATCATGATCCTTTCGCTGTTCGTCGGATGACGCGCTGCGCGATCGGCGTCGACATCGGCACGACGAGCACGAAGGCCGTCGCCTTCGTCGCGTCGGGGCGCAATCGCGGCAAGACGCTCGGTCAGCACGCGGTCGAATACCCGCTGCTGACGCCGGTCGTCGGCGCGGCCGAGCAGGACCCCGAGGCGATCCATGCGGCCGTGCTCGCGGCCGTGCGCGGCACGCTCGTGGCCGCGAAGCTCAAGCCGCGCGACGTGCTGTGCGTGTCGTTCAGCGCGGCGATGCACAGCCTCATCGCGGTCGATGCGCAGGACGAGCCGCTCACGGCGAGCATCACGTGGGCCGACAACCGCGCGGCGCCCTGGGCGCGATCGCTGAAGGAAGACCACGACGGCCACGCGATCTATCGACGGACCGGCACGCCGATCCATCCGATGTCGCCGCTCGTGAAGCTGATGTGGCTTCGCGAAACGCGACCCGACATCTGGAAGCGTGCGCGACGCTTCATCGGCATCAAGGAGTTCGTGACGCAGCGCCTGTGCGGTCGCTATGTCGTCGATCACTCGATCGCGTCGGCGACCGGTCTCTTCAACCTCGTCGAGCTCGACTGGGACGCGGGCGCGTTGCAGGTCGCCGGCATCGATGCGTCGCGCCTATCGACGCCGGTGCCGACCACGCATCGGCTCAAGCTCGTCGACGCACAGCGCGCGCGGTCGCTCGGCCTCGACCGGGACACGCCGATCATCATCGGCGCGAACGACGGCGTGTTGTCGAACCTCGGCGTCGGCGCAATCAAGCGCGGCTCGGTCGCGCTCACGATCGGCACGAGCGGCGCGATCCGCACGGTCGTCCACACGCCGCAGACCGACCCGGAGGGACGCACGTTCTGCTATGCGCTGACCGATCGCCACTGGGTCGTCGGCGGGCCCGTCAACAACGGCGGCATCGTGCTGCGCTGGGTTCGCGACGAATTCGCGGCCGCGGAGACCGAGACCGCGAAGCGTCTCGGCATCGACCCGTATGAAGTACTTACCCACATCGCGAGCCGCGTGCCCGCGGGCTCCGGAGGCTTGCTGTTCCATCCGTATCTCGCGGGCGAGCGCGCGCCGTTGTGGAATCCGGACCTGCGTGGATCGTTCTTCGGGCTCGCGATGCATCATCGCAAGGAGCACATGATCCGCGCGGTGCTCGAAGGCGTGCTGATGAACCTGCACACGATCCTGCCGGCGCTCGAGGCCTTGACCGGGCGCACGCAAGTGATCAAGGCGACCGGGGGCTTCGCGCGTTCTCCGATGTGGCGCCAGATGCTGGCCGACGTCTTCGATCGCGATGTCGTCGTGCCCGAGAGCATCGAGAGCTCGTGCTTCGGCGCGGCGATGCTCGGTCTCTACGCGCTCGGTGAACTCGAGTCGCTCGACGACGTGGCGAAGCTCGTCGGCGCGACGCATCGGCATCGGCCCGACGCGGCCAGTGCGGCGGTCTACGAGCGGCTGGCGCCGATCTTCACGGCGCTGCCGCGCCAGCTCGTCGAACAGTACGCGGCGATCACCGCGTTCCAGCAGGACGGGTAGCGGTCACGCGACGATCGGCGGCTTCCAGCGTGCCGCGTCGATGACGGACCAGAGGTGGATCACCCAACCGAGCAGCACGAACCACAACGCGGCGGCGGCAACGAAGAACAGGAAGGCCGCGAGCAAGCGGCCTTGCACCAGCTGCCCGAGTCCGGGGATGAACAAACTGCAGATGGCGGCGAGCACGTTGCCGCCGGATCCTTGACCGCTCATGCGTCCTCCTCGTTGATCAGGCGGATCGGGTTCGCGATGGGAGTCGACACGACCGGGTCACTGGTACACGGGTCGTCGTCGAAAGCGATGTCGCCGTCCGCCGGAACCTCGCCGTTGACCGCGAGCGTCTCGAACGGGTAGATCGAGCGATCCATCAGATGCGACGGCGCGACGGCCTGCATCGCGGCGGCGATGCTCTTGATGCGCCCGGGGAAGCGCGTTTCCCAGTCGCGCAGCATCGCCTTCATCTCGCGGCGCTTGAGGTTCTCCTGCGAACCGCACAGGTCGCACGGAATGATCGGGAAGTCGCGCAACGATGCCCAGCGTGCGAGATCGCGCTCGGGGACGTAGGCGAGCGGACGGATGACGATGTGCCGCCCGTCGTCGGACACGAGCTTCGGCGGCATCCCCTTCATCTTCCCGGCATAGAACAGGTTGAGGAAGAAGGTCTCGAAGATGTCGTCGCGATGATGGCCGAGCGCGATCTTCGTCGCGCCGAGCTCGTCGGCGACGCGATACAGGATGCCGCGGCGCAGCCGCGAACACAGCGAGCACGTCGTCTTGCCCTCGGGGATGAGGCGCTTGACGATCGAGTACGTGTCCTGCGTCTCGATGTGGAAGGGCACGTCACGCGACGCGAGGTACTCGGGAAGCACGTGTGCCGGAAAGCCCGGCTGCTTCTGGTCGAGATTGACCGCGACGAGATCGAAGCGCACGGGCGAGCGCCCGCGCAGTTTCTGCAGCACGTCGAGCATGCCGTAGCTGTCCTTGCCGCCCGACATGCAGACCATCACCCGGTCGCCTTCTTCGATCATCCGGAAGTCGTCGATGGCCTGGCCGACGAGACGACACAGGCGCTTCTCGATCTTCTTATCGGCGACCGAACGCGAGGACGGATCGGTCGGGACGGTCGTGGCTTCGGCGAGTGCGGTGCTCATGGCGGGTCGTCAGGCGAGCGTGCGGCCGCCCTTGAAATGGAAGACTTCGATGCCGACGCCGTCGCACTCCGGATACACGTCGGGCTTCTCGGTCGAGACGCGGACCGCGCGCACGAGCGGATGGGCAAGCAGCACGCGCGCGATGTCGTCGCACAAGGTTTCCTGCAGATTGATGTGGCCGGCGCGCACGCGTTCGCGAATGGTCGCATGGATGAAGTCGTAGTCGAGCACTTCGGCGATCTTGTCGTGGGCCGGCGTCGTCGCGTCGAGCGGCACGAACAGGTCGACGTTGACGACGATGCGTTGTGCGCCCTGTTTCTCGAACTCGTGGATGCCGATGTTCGCCGGCAGCGCGTAGTTGCGCAGGAAGATGCGACGACAGTCCGACAGTTGCGGGTGCGACAGGGCGCTCAGCATCGGGGTGTCCTTCACGCGCGCGCGAGGAACATCACGTCGCGCTCGGTCGGCACGAGGTGTTGGCCTCCGTCGACGAGCAGGACCGAGCCGGTGATCGCCCGCGCGTCCGCGGCGAAGCAGACCGCGGCGGCGACGTCGTCCGGCGTGCTCGAGCGACCGAGCGGCGTGCGCGCATGCGCCTTCGCGAAGTCGCGACGCGACTGGTCGGCCGACGGCAGGCTGATGCCGGGTGCGATGCCGACCACCCGCAGCTTCGGCGCCAGGGCCTGTGCGAGCAACGTGGTGGCGGACATCAGTGCGGCCTTCGAGAGGGTGTACGAGAGAAAGTCGGGATTCGGATTGAACAGTTTCTGATCGAGCAGGTTGACGACGACGCCGCGGCCATCGCGCTTGAGCGAGCGATGCAAGGCCTGAGCGAGCAGGACCGGCGCCGCGAGGTTCACGCGCATGTGGCGTTCCAGGGAGCCGGCGTCGACCGTGGTCGCCTCGTCGGACTCGAACAGCGACGCATTGTTGACGACGCAGGTCGGTGCCGACAGGCCGTCGCGAACGCGGGGAAGCAAGGCCTGGGCCGCGTCGCCGTCGGCGAGATCGGCGCAGACCGCGATCGCGCGACGCCCGAGGGCGCGGATCTGTTCGACCACCGCGTCGGCTTCGCGCCGGGACGATCGATAGTGGACCGCGACGTCCCAGCCGGCGTCCGCGAGTGCGAGTGCGATCGTGCGACCCATGCGTTTCGCGCCGCCGGTGACGAGCGCGACCCGGGCGATCGATGAGGCTGACGAGGAACGGACCATGAGATGGGCGACGACGAGGACCGGCGAGTTTAAGCGATGGGCAGGCCCTGTCCGGACGCTGCCTAGAATGCGCGATGCCCATCGCCCCGACCCCCGCCCGCGAAGACCTGCCGATGCCGTCGCCCGACGCGGCCGCGCACAGCGCGGCGCTCGTCGCGCGGATCCGCGACGACATCGCGGCCGGCGGCGGCTGGATCTCGTTCGCGCGCTTCATGGAGCTCGCGTTGTACGCGCCGGGGCTCGGCTATTACAGCGGTGGCGTGCGCAAGATCGGCGCCCGCGCCGACGACGGTAGCGACTTCACGACGGCGCCTGAGCGCACGCCGCTGTTCGCGCGCGCGCTCGCGCGGCCGATCGCGGCGCTCATCGCCGACGGCGCCGCGTCGATCGTCGAGTTCGGCGCCGGTAGCGGCGCGCTGGCCCGCGACCTCCTGCTGGCACTGGACGGGATGGCTTCCTTGCCCCAGCGCTACGACATCGTCGAAGTCTCGGCCGAGCTGCGGGCGCGCCAGCAGGACACGATTGCCGCGTCGAGTCCGCAACTCGCTTCGCGCGTGCGGTGGTTGAGCGCCTGGCCCGAGCGGATCGACGGCGTCGTCCTCGCCAACGAGTTGCTCGATGCCCTGCCGGTCCGCTGGGTCGTCAAGGCCGAGGCGGGCTGGGAGGAGCGCGGCGTCGTCGCGAGTGAGCAGGGACTCGCTTTCGAGGAACGTCCCATCGATGAAGACTTGCTCGCGGCGATTCCCGGCCGTGACACCCTGCCTCGGGGGTATCTGACGGAGCGTCACGAAGCGCTCGACCGGTGGGTCTCGACGCTGGTCGACCGCATGGACCCGGATGCCGTCGCGATCCTGATCGACTATGGTTTCCCTGCGAGCGAGTACTTCCATCCGCAGCGTACGCAAGGCACGCTGATCGCCCACTACCGGCATCGGTCGACGACCGAGGTCCTGGCGCGGATCGGACTCCAGGACCTGACGGCGCACGTCGACTTCAGCGCCGTCGCCCGGAGCGCGGTGTCGCGGGGCGCCCAGGTTGTGGGGTATGCGACCCAGCAGGCCTTCCTGCTCGACTGCGGCATCGCGGCGTTGCTGGAGCCCACGGCCGACGCCGATCCGCGCGCGTGGGCGACGCAGGCCGCGTCGCTGCAGATGCTGTTGTCGGAAGCCGAGATGGGTGAGTTGTTCAAGGTGATCGCGCTGGCGAAGCGCGCGCGCGTCGTGCGCGGCTTCGGGCGGAGCGATCGCCGCGCCGCACTGTGAGTGATACGAGTTCCTGCATACCAAGAATCAAAACGATCGATTGGAGACATTGCTGCGACGCGTCGATACTTCGCTCCGTGGCCGCGCAATCCAGCGCGCGACCCTTCGAAACGACTAAGGAAGCACCATGAACTTCAAGACCCTCCTCCTCCCCGCCGTGCTCGGATTCACCGTCGTCGCGGCGCAGGCCGGCGAGCTGTACACGCCGACCCAGTACGAAGAGCCCGCATCCGCCTCCGCGCTGACGCGCGCCCAGGTCAAGCAGGACGTCCTCCGCGCCCGCGCCGAGGGACAACTCGAGCATCACGACTTCGACGTACCGGCTGCCGACACGGCGCCGATCGGCCGCTCCCGTGCCGCCGTGAAGAGCGAAGTGCTCGCCGCGGCGAAGGCCGGTGAGCTCGAGCACAACGACGTCGACCTGCCTGCCGTCGCGAAGGGTTCGGTCCTGTCGCGTCAGGAAGTCAAGCAGGAAGCGATCGCCGCGCGCGCGCAGAGCCGCAACGCGCCGGGCCGCAACACGATCGACTACTGATTCGATCGCTTGCAATGAAAAAAGGGCGCCCTCGGGCGCCCTTTTCCTTTGCCGCTCGTGCCGGTCAGAACGAGTGGCGAATGCCGACCTGCGCCGACCAGGGGTTGAAGCCCGGCAGGACGTTCGCGCCGGCACCCGCGGTGGTCATGAGGCCTGCGTTGGTCGCGTCCGTCACGACGAACACCGCGCCGCCCTGGTTCACCTGCTTCGCCCACGACGTGTAGATGTCGGTGCGCTTCGAGAACGCGTAGTTCGCGCCCAGCCCGATGAAGTTCGCATCGTTGTTCTTCAGCGTGCTGTCGTTCTGGTTATAGCGGTTGTCGATGCGCGCGCCTTGCGCGAAGAACGAGAACGCGCCGTAGGGGACCGTGACACCGAGCGCGTACGCGCGCTGATCCGTCGTCAGGTCATCGCGCGTCTTGAAGAACAGCCCGTGCAGCTTGACGACCTTGAAGTCGTAGACGAGACCGGCGAAGTGCGTTCGCGTCGTGCTCGTGTCGATCGCGTTCTTCGTGTTCATGTAGCTGTACGACGCGAGGACGGGGCCGGCCGAATAGGTCAGCGTCGCGTTGCCCGCATTGCCGCCGCTTTTCACGGCACCGGCCGCCACGCTGCTCGTCGTGCTCTCGCCGAGCCGATACGCGGCATTGATCGACAAGCCGTAGAACTTCGGCGAGCTGTAGTACACGCCGTTGTCGAAGCGCGTGGTGTTGCCGACCGCATAGTTCTGCGCGCCGCCGACGAAGCCGCCGCCCATCGGATCGATCGCCTGCCACGCGACGTAGAACGGCGTGTAGGCGCGGCCGAAGCGGACCTCGCCCAGGCTCGCGCTCGCGAGTCCGACCGTCGCCGTGCGGCCGAACAGGCGACCGCCCGTCGAGCTCACCGGCGACGTCGGCGTCGTCGGCGTGACGTTGCCCTGCGACGAACTGTTGTCGCTGATGTCGACGCCTTGTTCGAAGTTGAACGTGGCGCGGAGTCCGTTGCCGAGATCCTCGGTCCCGCGAATCCCCCAGCGGGTGCCGGACTCGCCGCCGCTGCCGACGGATTTCAGGGTGCCGATCGTGGTGTGGTCGACGCGGAAGTCGCCATCGACGATTCCGTAGAGCGTGACCCCGGTGTTGGTCTGCGCGTGCGCGCTTGCCGCAAAGAGGCCGAGGACCGCGGCCGACATGATTTTGTGCTTCATCAAATACTTCCTTTCGTGGGAGACCTGAACTGCCGAAACGCGCTGCGTCGGATCGAGGAGGGTTTGAGCACGGCGTCGGTCGGGGCTGGATTCTGACTCCCCGATGTTTCAACCGTTGCAGTATCGAAGGCATCCGAAGATGTCGACAGTCACTGGAACTCACGACCGAGACGAGTCGAGACGCTCCATCGATCGAAGACCGGCCTTCGCTCGCTACAAGGCGACGGCGACGGCTTCGACGCGCGCGGTATGCAGACCACGGACCACGGCATTTGGTTCATAGCCGCAGGCGCGCGCGATCGCGCCGGCGTCCACCGAGCGCGCGGCGGACACGGCGCGGGCCCACCGATCTTCGACGGAGGCCTGGTGTCGAGCGGCACGGAGGAGCGCATGCGCGGCCAGGACTTGCGCGAATCGATCGGGTCGGCGAAACGCGTCGCCGCGTTCCATCATCGCGACCATTTCCTCCGCGGAACCGTCGATCGCATCCAACCGACCGAGATTGGTGCTCAGCAAGACGGCAACATCGCGGACCGGCGACGGGACGTGGAGACGGTCGGCGATCTGGGCGACACCGTCGCTCGAAGCCACCAGCGCCGCGAAGCGCACGGGCAGCGGTGACCCGCGCGACGCCCCGAGGTCGATCGCCCGCAACGCGGCCTCGCGATCGGCGGGCTTCGAAGCGACGAACTCCGGCAGCAGACGTTCGAGCGCGCCGCAGTTGGACAGCACGTCGAACATGCGCGAGGGCCGGCCTTCCATCAGTCCGCGCGACAATTCCTGCCACACGCGTTCGGGCACGAGGGCGTCGACCTCGCCGTTCGCGACCATCGTCCGCATGAGCGTGAGCGTGTCGTCGACGACTTCGAAGTCCGTGAAGCGTGCGGCGAAGCGCGCGACGCGCAGGATGCGGACCGGATCCTCGGCGAATGCGGGACCGACGTGACGAAAGCGTCGCGCCGCCAGATCGGCCGCGCCGCCGAACGGATCGATCAGCGCGCCCGACGCGTCCTCCGCCATCGCATTGATCGTGAGATCGCGCCGCACGAGGTCCGCTTCGAGCGTGACCGACGGATCCGCATGGAAGACGAAGCCGGCATAACCGGGCGCGACCTTGCGCTCGGTGCGCGCGAGCGCGTATTCCTCGTGCGTCGTCGGATGCAGGAAGACCGGGAAGTCCTTGCCGACCGGCTTGAAGCCCGCGGCGATCATCTCGTCGACGGTCGCACCGACGACGACGTGATCACGATCGCTGACCGGCAGGCCGAGGAGGCGATCCCGCACGGCGCCTCCGACGACGTAGGTCTTCATCCGTCAGCGCGCGCGCCGATACGGCTCGTCGTCGAGGACGAACGCAGTCTCCTTGTGCGCGTCGGCGATCCAGCGCCGCATGCCGGCGAGTTCGAGGACCGCATCGCGATACGTCGCGACGCGCTCCGGAACCTTCGCGCCATAGGTGGCGAGACGCGAGATGACCGGCGCGAAGAAGGCGTCGGCGATCGTGAAGGATCCGAACAACAACGGGCCCCCGTGCGCGTCGAGCAGCTCGGTCCACATCGCGCATAGCCGATCGAGGTCGTTCTGCACGCCGATCGACCAACCGTGTCCGACCAACGTCGCGGTCACGTTCATCGGCCACGCGTTGCGAAGCGCGCCGAAGCCCGAATGCATCTCCGCGCAGATCGAACGAGCACGCGCCCGCTGTCGCGGGTCGAGGGGCCAGAGCTTCTTGTCGGGAAAGCGTTCGGCGAGATACTCGGCGATCGCGAGCGTGTCCCAGACGACGAAGGGCTCGCCGCCACCGGCGTCGTCGAGCAGCACCGGCACACGCCCCGTCGGCGTGTAGCGACCGATCTCGGTCGCGAACGTCGGCGTGGACAACGGGAGCGGGATTTCCTCGAACGGAATGTCCGCCTCGACGAGCACCAGCCATGCGCGTAGCGACCAGGACGAATAGGTCTTGTTGCCGATGACGAGCTTGAGCATGTCAATGAGCGTCGTGGCGCAGACGATCCAGATGCGCGCGGCGATTGACTCTGCCGAGGTCGAACGCGGCCGATTCCTCGAGCGCGCGCGGCACGATGCCCAACTCGCCGAACCCCGGATAGCGTCCCGACGCCACGTTGTCCGTGCGCATCGAATCGAAGTTGTCGCGCGACATCAATGTCGGGCCCGGCGCGTGCTCGAGGAACGTGGCCTGCAGGCGACCGAGCACGTCGGGCAGGCGGATCACTCGGCGCGGCTTGCCGTTACCGCCCGCGCGCAAGGACCCGGCGATCTGCACGAGTTCCTCGAGCGTGTAGATGCGAGGACCGGTGAGCTCGTAGGTTCGCCCGAAGGTCTCGGACTCGTCGAGCGACTTGACGAAGGCGAGCACGACGTCGTGCACCGACACCGGCTGGAAATGTGCGGTCGCGCGAGCGAGCGGCACGATCGGCAGCACGCGTTGCATCGACGCGAACAGATTCATGAAGCGATCGTCCGGCCCGAACACGACGGACGGCCTGAAGATCGTCGTCGCGAGCGCGACGCCCGACGCCGACGCGAGGCCCGCCGCTTCGACGATCGCCTCGCCCTCCCCCTTCGAGCGCAGGTAGAGCGACGGCCCGTCGACCGCGGCGCCGAGCGCGCTCATGTGCAGCAGGCGCGGCACGCGCGCCGCGACGCAGGCCGCGGCGATGCGTCGCGGCAATTCGACGTGCGCCGCATCGAACGCCTTCCGGTCGCCATGCAGGATGCCGACGAGGTTGATCACGGCGTCGCGTCCCGCGACCAGCCGGGCCAGGGTCGCATCGTCGGCGACGTCGGCCTCGACGACATCGACCGTCGGCAGGAGGATCAGGCGCTTCGCGACTTCGCGGCGTCGCGAGGGGACGGCGACGCGTCGGCCGTCGCCCGCGAGTGCGGAGACGAGATGGCCGCCGACGAAGCCGCTGCCGCCGACGACGAGAATGTTCTGGTGCCGCATGAGGATGGACGCGTGCCGCGCGGATCGTTCGCGCGAAGGAATCGGGACGGTGCCGCGATTCTAAGGCCTCACGGCAACTGACTCGGCACGTAGCCCTGTTGCGCGACGTAGCCCATGCGCGCCTTGAGCGACTGCGGACTGCCGGTGAGCAGCACCGCGTAGTAGGTCGCGTTGCTCATGACCTTCTTGACGTAATCGCGCGTCTCGTTGAACGGAATGGTCTCCGCGAAGATCGCGCCCTCGACCGGCTTCGTCAGCGTGGCGCGCCAGGCGCGCGGGCGCCCCGGTCCCGCGTTGTAGGCGGCCGTCGCGAGGACGGGCAGGTTGTCGAGGTCGTCGAGCACCATGCGCAGGTAGCTCGTGCCCAGCGTCAGGTTCGTGTCGAGGTCGGTCACGCCGCCAGGCTGGTATTCGGTCATGCCGATCTTCTTGGCCACATAGCGCGCGGTCGCCGGCATCAACTGCATCAGGCCCGACGCGCCGACCGACGAACGCGCGACCTGCACGAAGCGCGACTCCTGCCGGATGAGCCCGTAGACCCACTCCAGGTCGAGTCCGACCGCCGCGGCCTTCTCCTGCATCTGCGGCTTGTAGGGCATCAGGAAACGGAACGCGAAGTCGTGTTCGTTGCGCGTGCGATCGGCCGTGTTGACCGCGCGGTCCAGCAGCTGGCTGCGGTTCGCGAACTCGGCGGCCGCGAGCAGCTCGCGGTCGCTCATGCCGCGCAGCGTGAAGTTCCATTCGAGATTGCCTTCACGACGAAGGTCCAGCTGATAGAAGGCCAGCGCCCGCAGGAAGCCGGGCCGCTTCCTCACATCGGCGACGTCCGCCTCGGTCGCGGGTGCGGCGCGCGTCGGGAGCGTGATCTTCTGTCCGGTCTCCTCGAGCGCGAGCTGGCCGTAGAAGCCGAACTGGTCGACGAGCTTGTTGAATTGCGTCGCCGCCGCCTCGTTCTTCTTCTGCGCCTTGTACGCGCGGCCGAGCCAGTAGGTCCACGTGCCTTCGGCGGCTTGCGGCCGCCTCATCTCGGCGGGCATCTTCTCGATGAGCGCCTCGACGAGCTTCCAGTCCTCGGCACGCAACGCAGCGCGGACCTGCCAGCCGAGGACGTCCTCGCTGAGTTGTCCCGCGTCGAGCGACTGCCGCGACCACTCGTTCGCGTCGGGCATCTGCTTCTTCGCATACGCCGCGGCGATTTGCGCGGCGACGTAGGCCCGCTCCGCGGTCGTCACCGATTCGGGCCTGCGCTGCAGCGCCTGCGCGCCCTGCGCGGGATCGGCGCGCGCGATGCGCGTGAGTGCGATGACCGTGAGCTCGCGCTTCCACCGCGCGCCAGCCGGGTCGCCGTCGGCCCCGCGCGCGAGCCACAGCACGGGCTTGTCGAACACGACGTCGAGCTGCTTCGCGAACGACGCAGCGTCGCCGCCGCGCTCGCCGTCGGCGAGAAGCAGCGCGTAGCGCTTCGCGGCCGGCGCGAGATTCGCGTCCGACGCGAGGCGGATCCAGCGCCAGACATCGTTCGACGAGATGCGCTTCTCGGCGACGAGGACGCGCGCGAGCACCTGGCAGCCGCCCACGTCGCTCGCGAAGTCGCGCGGCTGGCCGATCGCCGCGAGCGCGGTCTTGACGAGGTCGTCGATGGTCGTCGCGCTCGCCTGCGGCTCGGGCCTGTCGGGCGGCGCGTCGCTCGTCAGGCGTGGCACCGGCGTCGCGCCACGAATCTGTCGCAACGCGCGTGCGGTCAGGTCGAAGCACGTGACCTGCGCGTCGTCGTTGAGCGCGAACAGCGGCATCTCGGTCTCGAACGTCGACCACACGCCTCGCTTGCCGAGCGCGAGAAGCCAGTCGCGACGCGCGAGGTCGGCGACGACGCTGCCCTTGTTGCGCGCGATGAAGGCGTTCACCGCGTCGGCGGGCGTCGCGTCGGTCATCGCATCGCCGTAGTCGCGGATGCGACGCGTCAAGGCCCAGTAGTCGAGGTAGGCCGCGAGCGGGTATTGCGGATCGAGCGACGTGACGCGCTGCGCGAGCATCGTTCCCCGCTCGATGTCGTTCGCGCGAAACGCGTCGCGCGCCGCGAGGAAGAGGACATCGGGATTGTTCGATGCGAGCGCGACCTGTGCCGCGTCCAGCGGTCGAGCCTGGGGCTTGGCCGCGACGGAGACCGACGGTGCGAGCGCGAGTGCCGCGACGAGAAGGGCGATCGAAGGAAGCGAACGATGAAACGGCATCGAGGAATAACGGATGAACGAACGAACGGAGGACAGCGAGAGCGACATCATGAGGCCGCGATCGTTCGGGCTTGGCGACCGGTCGCGTTCATCGTTGGAATCCGACCGCCTGTCCGAGATGCGACATGCGAAGCAGGTCGGCGATGACGTGGACGTTTCGTTGGCATAGCATCCGGGTCATGCATGTGATGCTTCAGCCCAGCGCGGCGGCACCCGAGCCCTCGGAATTCGACGGCGCGGCGTCGAACGTCCACACCGTGCAACCGTCGGAGGATCGCGACGCGGAGCGACGCCGCCTGCTGGAACTGCGTCGCGAGATTCCCGACGCCTTGCGCGCCGCGAAAGACGAGGCAATCGCCGACCACTTGCGCACGCTGTTGCGCGACGTGCTGCGAGGCAGTCGACCGCCGTGGCGCATCGGCGGCTACTGGCCGATTCGCGACGAGCCCGACCTGCGTCCCCTGTTTCATGAACTGACCAAGGGCGGTCACAGGATCGGTCTGCCCTTGGTCGATCGCGCGATGCGTCCGCTGACGTTCGTCCACTGGAAGCCGCACTCGGCGATGGCGCCGGGCTTCCTGGGCGTGCCGGTGCCGACGTCCGGCAACGCCGTCTATGTCGACCTCTTGCTCGTGCCTTGCGTCGGCTTCTCGATCGGCGCCGACGGCGCGCGGCATCGCCTCGGCTACGGCGGCGGCTATTACGACCGCACGCTTGCGACGCGGCGCTTCAAGGCCATCGGGATCGCCTACGACAACCTGCGCGCCGAGCGCTTCGAGCCGGGACCGCACGACATCCCGCTCGACTACATCGTGACCGAACGCGGCGTGCATTAGGGCGGCGTCATGCCGCGACGATGGCGAGCTCGCGCCACCAGTCCTCGATGCGCGACAGCGGCATCGGCCGGCACGTGTGATAGCCCTGGATGATGTCGCAGCCCATGCGCCCGAGCAGCTTCATCGTGTTCTCGTTCTCGACGCCTTCGGCGACCGTGTGCAGGTCGAAGTTGTGCGCGATGTCGATGATCGACCGCACGATCCGCACGTCGCCCTGCTGATCGTCGGCGACTTCGCCGTCGTCGCCGATCTTGAGGCTGCGCACGAACAACTGGTCGATCTTCAGCTCGTCGAGCGGCATGCGGCGCAGGTACGCGAATGACGAGTAGCCGGTCCCGAAGTCGTCGAGCGACAGGCACGTACCGATCGCCTTGAGTTCGTGCAGGATCGCCAGCGAGCGCTCGACGTCCTGCATCAACGTGTTTTCGGTGACCTCGAGCGTCAGACGGTCGGGCGCGACGTCCCACAAGTCGAGCGCCTGCTGGACCGTGCGCGGCAGGTTCACGTCGGTGAGCATCGAGGCGGACACGTTGACGGCGATCTTGAGATCGATCCCCCGCCGACGCAGGAGGGCCGACTGGCGCAGAACGGTGTTGAGCACGAACAACGTGAGGACCGGCATCAGGCCGTCTCGCTCCGCGAGTTCGACCAGCGTGATCGGCGCGACCGGTCGCATGCCCTGGGGCCGCGGCCAGCGGATCAGCGCCTCGGCCGCGTTGAAGGTCTGCGTGCGCAGATCGAACTGGGGCTGGAGCCAGACCTCGAGTTCGTTCGCGCCCAGCGCGGACTCGAGTTCGAGGCTGAGGTTTTCTTCGTGCTTCGCCTCTTCGCCCCGGTCGGCGATGCAATAGCCTTCCGTCGTGACGCGCGCCTTGCTGCAGGCGCGGTCCGCGGCGGCGATCAAGGTCTCGCTCTCAACGCCGTGCAGCGGGAACAACGCGCATCCGATCGCGGGACGCACACGCGCCTGATCCTGGCCCTCGCGTTGAGGCTGAAGCGCCTGGATCAGGCGCGATGCCACGAGCAGCGCGCGACCCGCACTGTCGACCTCCGGGAGGAGGAGCAGCAGATCCTCGACGCCGTAGAGGGCGAAGCGATCGCCCGGACGCAACAAGCCCTGGATGCGTTCGCGGATCGACGCGAGCGCGTGACGCGCCGTCGGCACGCCCGCGAGGGCGCCGGTCCGGTCGCTGCGCCGCAGGTCCACATAGAAGACCGCGAAGCCGTTCTCGCGATGCGCACGGATGTCCTCGTCGGTCTTCGCGCCCTGGGCGACGATCGCGGCTCGCCGCGTCGCGACCAGGTGTTCGAGCGTCGTCAGCAGTCCGTCGATCTCGGTGGGCGCTTGCTCGGTCGGGACCGCGTCAAGTGCGGCTGCTGCGGGATGCCGGCGCTGCCGCGACCTGTCGCGCGACCAGAGGATCATGACGCGAAGTAGAACTCGCGAAGGTCGAGGCCATAGGCCCCGCTCGGCAGGCCTTTGACGATCTTGATGTCGGAGCCATCCGCGGCCTTCGGCTGCAGCAGCAGGTCGAGTGCCCGCGGCTCGTGGATCGGCTTCTTGTCGATGTCGGTGAGGACGAGCACGCGCGGCTCGAGTCGACGCACGCGGTTGTGCGCGAGCACCGTGGCCACCTCGCCCGACGTCAGCTCGACGAGCGATCCGGCCGGGAAGACGCCGATCGCCTGCACGAACTGCTCGACGAGCGGCGCGTGATAGTGCGTGCCCGCCTGGCCGTAGAGGATCTTGAGCGCGTCGTAGGCCGGGATCGGCGCGGCATACGGACGCACGGAGGTCAGCGCCGCGAAGGAGTCGGCGACGGCCGCCATGCGCCCGTAGATGCCGATCGCCGCGCCCGCGAGTCCGGCCGGATAGCCGCTGCCGTCGAGGCGTTCGTGATGCTGCAGGATGCCGTCACGCACGTCCACGTGCACGTCGCCGGTGTCCTCGAGCGCCTGGACGCCGAGCTCGACGTGACGCTTGACCAGGACGAATTCTGCCGGGGTCAGCTTGCCCTTCTTCAGCAGGAGGTCGCGATCGACCTTGATCTTCCCCAGGTCGAGCAGGAGACCGAGCATGCCGAGGTTGCCCATCTGCTCGGGTGGGAAGCCGAGATGTCGCCCGAGTTGGAGCAGGTAGATGGCGACCTTCACGCTGTGCGCGTAGGTCGCCGCATCTTCCGCACGGATGCGCGCGACCCACATCAGCGCGTCGGGGTTCGCGATCGCGCTTTCGACCATGTTCTCGACCGCGCCGCCCAGGGACTGCAGGTTGACCGTCTCGCCGTCCGCGAACTGCTTCGCGACGAGCTCGAGCGTCTGGTCGGTCGACTGGTAGACGTCTTCCGCTCGCTTGATCTCGGCGTCGATCGGTTTCATCTCGCCGTAGATCATCGGGACCACGTCGCGCGGGATGAGGCCGAGTTCCTCGCGGTCCTTCGCGACTTTCTCCGACGCTTCGGTGAAGGCGCCGAAGCGACTCTTGAGGCGCTTGAGCCACTCGAGGCCGATGCCGCGCTTCTCGACGACTTCGAGATCGGGCAGGTGTTCGAACGAGCCCGGCGCGGAGTGCGTGGGGTCGATGACGACGGTGCCGCACTGGTCCTTGAGCGCCCGAATGTCGGACTCGCTCGCCACGTGGAAGCCTTGCAGCATGAACGTGGTCTCCTGCCACGCGCGGTCGAGCTTCGCGACGAACATGCCGACGCGAAGCTGATTGACGGAGATCTGGACGGCGTTGCTGATCATGGGCGCGCGGCGACCTGCGAGTCATGGACCGGGTCGGACATCATAGTCCGCCGCGTCCTCGTGGCGATCCTTCGATCAGCGGGTTGTATTCAGCCCTGTTCTCGTCGGTTCGCATCGGGATTTCTATCGGCGCGGCCGGACGAAAACTTGAACGGCGTCAGAAGCGCAATCGTCGACAGATCTCGAGCGTCGGACCGGACTGGTTCATCGAGTAGAAGTGCAGACCCGGCGCGCCGCCGTCCAGCAGCCGCTGGCACAACGCCGAGACGACGTCGAGGCCGAAGGCCTTGATCGAGGCGGTGTCGTCGCCGAAGGACGCGAGCTTGATGCGGATCCAGCGCGGGATCTCGGCGCCGCATCCGTCCGAAAAGCGCGCGAGCTGCGAGAAATTCGTGATCGGCATGATGCCGGGCACGATCGGCGCGTCGACGCCCCGGGCCCGGACGTCGTCGACGAGACGGAAGTAGGCGTCCG
>Ga0247783_1000044_pt1 | contig 39960 bp, 35 predicted proteins | sample UWRJL064202C5_FD_179911 | JGI IMG/M metagenome (GOLD analysis project Ga0247783, IMG submission 179911) | Plant litter microbial communities from Arlington Agricultural Research Station in Wisconsin, United States - UWRJ-L064-202C-5 | ecosystem: Environmental > Terrestrial > Plant litter >...
TCCTTGCGTTGCGACAGGCCGAGCGTCTTCGGCAGGCGCGCCTCCGCCAGCGTCGCATCGCCGGGGAAGATGAAGATCAGCCCGTCGATCTCGCGGGCGGGATAGGCGCGCACGCCGTTCGGCAGGCGCTCGCGGCCGAGGTAGGGGATCTCGACGCACTGCCCGCTGCAGTCGTAGGTCCAGCCGTGGTAGTGGCACTTGAGTTGCTCGCCGTCGACGACCCCGAGATGCAGCGGGACCTGGCGATGCGCGCAGCGATCCTCGAGCGCGTAGACGCGGCCACTGTGGCCGCGATAGACCACGACCGGCTGTCCGGCGAAGCGACGGCCGAGCGCGCGGCCGGCCTTGAGCTCGTCGGACCACGCGACGGCGTACCAGTGATCGGGATGGGCGCCGACGCGCCGCAGGTCGAAGGCCTTCGGCGCGTTGGCGATGCGGATCGGCAGGACGTGCGTGTCGTCAGGCATTGGCGGGCTTCGGATTCGACGAGTCGCAGTTTCGCATCATCGCGCGGGAGTCGACCCCTTCGCACGCTCCGCTTCGCGTTCGCGCAACACCCGTCGCTGCACCTTGCCGGTCGTCGTCATCGGCAACGCCTCGATGAACTCGATCTCGCGCGGCGTCTCGTAGGGTGCCAGGCGCTCGCGCACGTGGCTGCGCAGCGCGGCCACGAGCGCGTCGTCGCCGGTGAAGCCCGGCGCGAGCACGACGAAGGCCTTGATGAAATTGCCGCGCTCGGGGTCGGGACTCGGGACCACGGCGGCGTTCGCGACGGCGGCGTGGCGGACGAGGCAGTTCTCGATCTCCGACGGCCCGATGCGATAGCCCGCGGCCTTGAACATGTCGTCGGCGCGTCCGTCGTACCAGAGATAGCCGTCCTCGTCGACGTGCGCGAGGTCGCCGGTCCGACACCAGTCGCCGGTGAACTTCGCGGCGGTCGCGGTCGGGTTCTTCCAGTACTCGAGGAAGAAGACGGGATCCGGTTCGCCGTGCGGATCGAGGCGGTGCGCGGCGACATCGCCGACCGCGTGGGGGGCACAGACCTGGCCGTCGTCGTCGATCACCGCGACGCGATGGCCGGGATAGGGGCGACCGATCGATCCGGGTCGCGCGGGCCAGTGCAGCGACGCGTTGCCGACGAGGTAGTTGATCTCGGTCTGGCCGAACATCTCGTTGATCGTCAGGCCCAGCTCGGCGCGACCCCACTCGAACACCGCACTGCCGACCGCCTCGCCGCCGCTCATGATCGCGCGCAGCGCGAGGTCGTAGCGTGCGCGCGGCTTCGGGACGGCCTTCATCATCATCTTCAGCGCGGTCGGGAAGATGAACGCGTTCGTCACGCGGGCGCGCTCGATCAGCGCGAACGCCTCGACGGGATCGAAGCGGCCGTCGCGACGCGCGTCGCCGGCCACGATCGGCATGCCGAAGTAGAGCGTCGGCAGCAGCGCGTCCATGAGGCCGCCGGTCCAGGCCCAGTCGGCCGGCGACCAGAACACGTCGCCCGGCTGCGGGAAGTCGTTCTGCGACAGCGTGAAGCCCGAGAGATTGCCGAGCAGCGCCTGCTGCGGCAGCAGCGCGCCCTTCGGCAGGCCGGTCGTTCCGCTCGTGTAGATCAGGATCGCCGGATCGACCGCGCGCGTGCCGGCCGGCGTGAACGACGTCGACGCGTCGGCGAGCAGCGCATCCCAGGCGAGCGCGGACGCGGGCAGCCCGTCCGCCGGGTGGCCGACCACGACGAGATGACGCAATGCCGGACACGCGGCGCGCAGGCCGTGCGCCGGATCGACGAAGGGGGCGAGGCCGCTCGCCGCGACGATCGCGACCATCGCCTCGCTGTCCTGCAGCCGGAATTCGAGCGCCTCGGGGCCGAACAGCAGGGACAAGGGCATCGCGATCGCGCCGAGCTGATGCGCGGCGAGATGCGCGATCGCGACCTCGGGGCCCTGAGGCAGCACGATGCCGATGCGGTCTCCGCGCGCGACGCCGAGCGCGGCGAGCGCGTTCGACAGGCGGTTCGTCGCGACACGCAGGTCGGCATACGTCAACGTCGCGAGCGCGTCGCCGTCGGCCGCGTCGGGCGCATGGATCATCGCGATCCGCGCGGGGTCGTCGGCCCAACGCAAGGCGGCTTGCGCGATGTTGAAGTCCGCCGGCACGTCCCAACGGAAGGCGCGAACCAGATCCGCGTAGCGATCGATCGTCTGCGTCATCGAGAGTCTCCCGTGCGGGGTTCGCACCCCGCTCCTATAATCGCGGCCCCTTCCATCGACCGCGTCGCGCATGCAAGCGTACCTGCCCCGAGTGCCGAGTCGGTCGACGTTCCTGCCGGTGCGCGGTCTCGACTATCACGTCCGCGAATGGGGAGACCCCGATGCGCCGCTGCTGGTGATGGTCCACGGCTGGATGGACGTGTCGGCCTCGTTCCAGTTTCTCGTCGACGCGCTCGCTCGCGAATGGCACGTGGTCTCGCCGGACTGGCGGGGCTACGGGCTCACCGCCGCGTCCGGAGCCGACTGCTACTGGCTGCCCGACTATCTCGGCGATCTCGACGCGCTGCTCGCGCATTACTCGCCCCACGCCGGCGTGCGGCTCGTGGCGCACAGTCTCGGCGGCAACATGGCGTTGTTGTACGCGGGTGTCCGACCGGAGCGCATCGCGCGGCTCGTGAACCTCGAGGGCCTCGGGATGCCCGGCGAAGATGCGTCGCGGGCGCCGGGACGCTATGCACGCTGGCTCGGCGAATTGCGCGAACCCCCGACGCTGGCGACCTATCCGTCGCTCGCCGCGGTCGCCGCGCGACTGCGCAAGACCAATCCGCGACTGCCCGAGGACCGCGCGGCCTTCCTCGCGACGCACTGGTCGGCGCCGACGGACGACGGCAGCTACCGGATCCTCGGCGACCCCGCGCACAAGGTCATCAATCCGTACACGTATCGCGCCGACGAAGTGGTCGCGTGCTGGCGCGCGATCGCCGCGCCGGTCCTGTGGATCATGGCGCGCGACTCCGACTATGCGAAGCGCATGGATGCGCTGCCGGGCTATGCCGAGCGCATCGCGTCGATCGCGCGCGTCGAGCGGCTCTGGATCGACGACGCGGGCCACATGCTGCATCACGACCAGCCGGAGGTGCTCGCGTCCGCGATCGAGGCGTTCATGGACGACGCCTAGGAATTGGCTGCGGGAACGTTCTGGCGCATCCTGCGGTCTGTCGCGAGAAGAACGAAGAAGGAGACTGCGATGCGACTGCTGCTTCTGCTCCCGTTCGTCGGCCTGTTGTGGATCCCGTTCTACAACCACGAGCTGCCGGCGTTGTTCGGTTTCCCCTTCTTCTACTGGTACCAGTTCCTGTGGGTGCCGCTCACCGCCTTCCTCATCTGGCTCGTCTATCGCCGCGAGCGTGAGGAAGGAGACGCGTGATGGGAATGACCGAGCATCTCGACTGGACCGCGTTCGCGGTCTTCGTGTTCTTCTTCGTGCTCGTCACCGTCCTCGGCTTCTGGGCGTCGCGCTGGCAGGCGGGTCCGAAGAAGGAAGCTCACCTCGACGAATGGGGACTCGGCGGCCGTAACTTCGGGACCTGGATCACGTGGTTCCTCGTCGGCGGCGACTTCTACACCGCGTACACCGTCATCGCCGTGCCCGCGCTCGTCTACGCGGTCGGCGCGTACGGCTTCTTCGCGCTGCCGTACACGATCCTGGTCTACCCGATCGTCTTCCTGATCATGCCGCGGCTCTGGCACGTCGCGCAGAAGGCCGGGCACGTCACCGCGGCCGATGTCGTGTACGCGCGCTACGGATCGCGCGCGCTCGAGTTCGCGGTCGCGTTGACCGCGGTACTCGCGACGATGCCGTACATCGCGCTGCAGCTCGTCGGCATGGAAGTGGTCATCAAGGCGCTCGGCCTGACGGGCGAGGTGCCCCTCGCGGCCGCCTTCATCATCCTCGCGCTCTACACGTATGCGGCGGGGCTGCGGGCGCCGGCGCTGATCGCCTTCGTCAAGGACTTGATGATCTACGTCGTCGTCCTCGTCGCCGTCGTCCTGGTGCCGACGAAGCTCGGCGGCTACGGGGCGGTCTTCTCGGCCGCGGGCGAGGCGTTCGCGGCGAAGGGCGGCGCGACGGGTCTCCTCCTCCAGCCGCAGCAGATGCTGCCGTTCGCGAGCCTCGCGCTCGGGTCCGCGCTCGCGGCCTTCATGTATCCGCATACGCTGACCGGGATCTTCGCGGCGAAGAGCGCCGACACGATCCGCAAGAACGCCGTCTTCCTGCCGGCCTACACCGTGCTCCTCGGGCTCATCGCGCTGCTCGGCTACATGGGGCACGCGGCCCATCTGACCGTCAAGAGCAACAACGACATTGTGCCCGCGCTGTTCAACGCGCTGTTCCCGTCGTGGTTCGCGGGCTTCGCATTCGCGGCCATCGCGATCGGCGCACTCGTGCCGGCCGCGGTGATGTCGATCGGCGCCGCGAACCTGTTCACGCGGAATTTCTGGAAGGCCTACGTGAATCCCCAGGTCACGCCGGCCGGCGAGCAGCAGGTCGCGAAGATCGTCTCGCTGGTCGTCAAGGTCGGCGCGCTCGTCTTCATCCTGTTCCTGCCGACGCAGTTCGCGCTCGACCTCCAGCTGCTCGGCGGCCTGTGGATCCTCCAGACCTTCCCGGCCGTCGTGTTCGGGCTCTTCTTCGGCTGGTATCGCGCGACGCCGCTCCTGATCGGCTGGGCCGCCGGCCTCGCGGGCGGCACCGCGATCGCGTTCGCCGACGGCATCAAGCCGGTCCACACGTTCGCGATCGGTGACGGGCATTACACGCTCTACACGGGCCTCGTCGCCCTCGCGATCAACATCGTCGTCGCGACGGTGGTGCAACTGGTCTTGCCCCGGCGGAACGCGGAGGTCGTCGGACCGGCCTGAGCGCGGGCGAGGGCGCGGCGTAAAATGCGCCGATGTTCTCGCTGCGCCCCAAGCGCGATCCTTCCGTCCTCAACGCCGACCTCCACTGCCATTCGAGCGTGTCGGACGGCACGCTGTCGCCCGGCGAGATCGCACTGCGCGCGAAGGAGAAGGGCGTGCAGCTGTGGGCGCTGACCGATCACGACGAGCTCAGCGGCCTCGCGATCGCGGCCGAGGCCGCGCGCGACGCGGACCTGCCCTTCGTCCCGGGCGTCGAGATCTCCGTCACCTGGGGACCCGAGACGCTGCACATCGTGGGACTGCGCGTCGATCCGGACAGCCGGGTCCTCGCCGACGGCCTCGAGCACACGCGCTCGGGCCGCATGCGGCGCGCGCACGAGATGGCCGCGCAACTCGACGAGGTCGGCATCCACGACTCGCTCGAGGGGGCGCTCGCCTACGCGGGCAACCCCGACCTGATCGGCCGCACCCATTTCGCGCGCTACATCGTCGAAGTCGGTCGCTGCGACGACGTCAAGGAAGTCTTCACGAAGTACCTGATCGCCGGCAAGCCGGGCTATGTGCCGGTGCAGTGGGCCACGCTCGACGACGCGCTCGCGTGGATCGCGGCCGCGGGCGGCGTCGCCGTGATCGCGCATCCCGGTCGCTACCGGCTCGACGAACGCGAGTTGCGGGACCTGTTCGTGCAGTTCAAGGAACGCGGCGGCGTCGGCATCGAGGTCGTCACCGGCAGCCACAGCCCGGACCAGTACAAGCGCTTCGCCAAGCTCGCGCAGGAATACGGCTTTCGCGCGTCGCGCGGCTCGGATTTCCACGGCCCGCTCGAGAGCCGTTGTGAACTGGGATCGCTCCCCAATCTCCCCGATACCGTCGTTCCGATCTGGCGCGACTGGGCCTGAGTCCGAATTCATTTCCCGAAGCGTCGCGCTCCGCCGAGCGCGGCCGAGCCTGTCCAACGATCGTTCGCGATGTCCCAATACTTCGCCCCGCATCCCGAGAATCCCCAGCCGCGCCTGATGAAGCAGGCCGCGCAGATCGTCCGCGACGGCGGCGTGATCGCGCTGCCGACGGACTCGTGCTACGCCATCGCCTGTCACCTCGACGACAAGGACGCGGTGACGCGGCTGCGTCGCATCCGCGGCATCGACGACAAGCATCACCTCGCGCTGCTGTGCCGCGACCTGTCCGAGATCGCGCAATACGCGCAGGTCGACAATGCGCAATACCGCCTGCTCAAGTCGGTGACCCCGGGGCCCTACGTGTTCATCCTGCCGGCGACGCGCGACGTGCCGAAGCGCGTGTCCCATCCATCGCGCAAGACGATCGGCCTGCGCGTGCCCGACAACGCGATCGCCCAGGCTCTCCTCGCCGAACTCGACGGTCCGCTGCTGTCGACGACGTTGATGCTGCCCGGCCAGACGGTCCCGATGAACGACGGCGCCGAGATCCGCGAGCGACTCGAACACGAGGTCGACCTCGTCCTCGACGGAGGCGCGTGCGGCGTCGAGCCGTCGACGGTCATCGATCTCACGTCGGCGGCGCCGAAACTCGTTCGCGCGGGCCGCGGCGAACTCGCGCCCTTCGGTCTCGCCATCGAGACCGTCGAATAGAATCGGCCCCCAATGAATGACCTGATCCAGACCATCACGGTCTACGCGCTGCCCGTCATCTTCGCGATCACCCTGCATGAAGCGGCGCATGGATTCGTGGCGAAGTATTTCGGCGACGCCACGGCCTATCTGCAGGGACGGGTCACGCTCAATCCGTTCAAGCACATCGACCCCGTGGGCACCGTGTTGCTGCCGCTCGGGCTCGCGATCCTGTCGTCGCTCGTCGGCTACGGCTTCGTGTTCGGCTATGCGAAGCCCGTACCCGTGCAGTTCGCGAATCTGCGCAATCCGAAGCGCGACATGATCTGGGTCGCGCTGGCAGGACCGGCATCGAACTTCATCCAGGCGGCGTTGTGGATCCTGCTCGGCTACGGCCTGCAGGCCGCGCACGTGAGCGAGCCCTTCTTCTTCGAGATGGCCGGTGCCGGCGTGCTCGTGAACGCCATCATCTTCGCGTTCAATCTCTTGCCGATTCCGCCGCTCGACGGCGGCCGCATCCTCGTCGGGCTGCTGCCGACGCGCGCATCGATCGCGTATTCGCGCGTCGAGCCCTACGGTTTCGTGATCGTCCTCGGTCTCATGTTCGTCGTGCCGGGCCTCGTCAACGCGCTGTGGCTGAGCCCGGTCACCGGCGCGATGCGGATGGTGCTCGGCGTCCTCTTCAGTCCTCTCACCTGACGTCCGTCATGGCATCGGATCAACGCGTCCTCTCCGGCATGCGCCCCACCGGCGCGATGCACATCGGCCACTATCACGGCGCGCTCAAGAACTGGGTCCGCCTGCAGGACGAGTACGAGTGCTTCTACTTCGTCGCCGACTGGCATGCGTTGACGACGGTCTACGACGAGATCGACGTCATCGAGAAGAGCGTCTGGGACATGCTCGTCGACTGGCTCGCCGCGGGCCTCGATCCCGAGCGTTCGACGATCTTCGTGCAGTCGCGCGTCATCGAGCACGCGGAGTTGTCGTTGCTGCTCGGCATGACGACGCCGCTCGGCTGGCTCGAACGTATGCCGACGTACAAGGACCAGATCGAGCGTCTCGCGCACAAGGACCTGACGACCTACGGCTTCCTCGGCTACCCGTTGATGCAGTCGGCGGACATCCTGATCTACAAGGCCGCGTTCGTGCCGGTCGGCGAAGACCAGGTGCCACACGTCGAGATCACGCGTGAGGTCGCGCGCCGCTTCAATCACCTGTTCGGCCGCGAGCCCGGTTTCGCGGACAAGGTGAAGGCGGCGATCGCGAAGCTCGGACGCGCGGACGGCAAGACCTTCGAGCTGCTCAAGAAGCGCTACGGCCAGGAAGGCGACGCCGACTCGCTCGACGAGGGGCGCACGTTGATCGCCAATGCGAAGAGCCTCGGGACGGCCGACCGCGAACGACTGCTCGGCGATCTCACCGGATCGCAACGCCAGATCCTCGTCGAACCGGGCGCGCTGTTGACCGAGGCGTCGAAGGTGCCGGGTCTCGACGGCACGAAGATGAGCAAGAGCTACGGCAACGCGATCGCGCTGCGCGAGGACCCGGCGTCGATCACGAAGCGCATCCGCGTGATGCCGACCGATCCGGCGCGCGTGCGGCGGACCGATCCGGGCAATCCCGACGTCTGCCCGGTGTGGTCGCTGCACAAGATCTACACTTCCGCGGAAGTCCGCGAGACCCTCTGGACGGGCTGCACGACCGCGGGCATCGGTTGCCTCGAGTGCAAGCAACCGTTGATCGAGGGCATCATCGCCGAGCTCGCGCCGCTGCGCGAACGCGCGCAACCCTTCCTCGATCGACCGGCCTCGCTGCGCGAGATCGTCGACGCGGGCTGCGATCGCGCGCGCGCGGTGGCCCGCGAGACGATGCGCGAAGTTCGCGAGGCGATGGGCCTCGCCTATCGCTGAGCGGGGCCCCCTGGACCCGTCCGACTGGGTCGTCCGCTTCACGTCCCTGGTGGCGGCGGGCGGGCCGGTCCTCGACGTGGCGAGCGGGCATGGACGTCACGCGCGCTGGTTCGAGGCGCGCGGCCATCGCGTGACGGCGCTCGATCGCGACGCGGACGCGCTCGCCGCGGGTGGCGCGACCGAGACGATCGCCTGCGACCTGGAGACCGACCCGGTCGCATGGCCCGTGGCCGGTCGACGTTTCGCCGCCGTCGTCGTCACGAACTACCTGCATCGGCCGTTGTTCCCCTTCCTGCTCGACGCGCTCGCCGACGACGGCGTCCTGCTGTACGAGACCTTCGCCGTCGGCAATGGACGCTTCGGCAAGCCGTCGAATCCCGCGTTCCTGCTCGCACCCGGAGAGCTGCTCGCGCGCTGCGCGGCCCTGTCGATCGTCGCGTTCGAGGACGGGCTGGTGGCGCGACCGCAGCCGGCGTCGGTCCAGCGCATCTGCGCGACGCATGCGGTCGCCCCGCGCGACGCGCGCGAGGATTCGCCGGCGCGGCGTCACCTCTTGTCACCCGCGACTGGTGAAGAGGGGCACAAATCCGCTAGAATCGCGAGCCATTTTCAGCACCACGCTCACCGCGCCTCTCGCGGCGAGTCTTCCCCCGTCGGCCATCCCTCGATTCCATGATCCAAGGCAGCATCGTTGCACTCGTGACGCCCATGCATGCGGATGGGAGCCTGGACCTCGTCGCCTACCGGCGCCTCATCGACTGGCACATCGCCGAAGGGACCGACGCGATCGTCGCCGTCGGCACGACCGGCGAGTCGCCGACGGTGTCGGTCGACGAGCACTGTGAACTGATCCGCGTCGCCGTCGAACAGGCGAACAAGCGCATCCCCATCATCGCGGGCGCCGGCGGCAACTCGACCGCCGAAGCGATCGAACTGACCGCGTACGCGAAGTCGGTCGGTGCCGACGCGGTGCTGTCGGTCGTCCCGTACTACAACAAGCCGACGCAGGAGGGGCTGTATCACCACTTCAAGGCGATCGCCGACGCGGTCGACATCCCGATCATCCTGTACAACGTGCCCGCTCGCACCGTCGCCGATCTCGCGAACGACACCGTCGTGCGGCTCGCGAGCGTCCGCAACATCGTCGGCATCAAGGACGCGACCGGCGACATCGGTCGCGGCATCGCGCTGATCGCGGCGTTGCCCGACACCTTCGCGGTCTACAGCGGCGACGACTCGAGCGCGGTCGCGTTGATGCTGATGGGCGGCAAGGGGACCATCTCGGTGTCCGCGAACGTCGCGCCGCGTGCCGTCCACGAACTCTGCAAGGCCGCCGTCGCGGGCGACACGCGGAAGGCGCGCGACTGGCAACACAAGACCCTCGGCCTGCACCGCGTGCAGGGCGTCGAACCGAATCCCATCCCCATCAAGTGGGCCCTCCAGCACATGGGCCTGATCGAAGCGGGCCTGCGTCTGCCGCTCGTCCCGCTGTCGCCGGCATTGCACGACGTCGTGCGCAGTGCGCTCGTCGCCTCGGGCGCGATCGACCGCCTGGCCGCCTGAATTCGCAGCCGCTGTCACGCGACCACCACGCCGCGCGACGCGCGGCGCAGGTGATGCGATGCGAGCCCCAACGTAGGACTCAACGACGAAGCGTATGACCTCACGTCCCATCCTCTCCCCGTTCGCCGTCGCGCTTCTCGCGTCCGCGACCTGCCTGCTCACGAGCTGCTCGTGGACCAACAACCTGCTCGAAGGGGACAAGCTCGACTACAAGTCGCAGGCGACGGTCAAGACGCGCTCGCTCGAGGTGCCGCCCGACCTGTCGTCGGTGCCGCGCGACGACCGTTACGACGTGCCGGCCGATCGTGGAACGACGACGCTGTCGACCTACAACCAGAAGAAGGGCGAGCAGGCGAACGCGCCCCAGCCGGGCGCGGAAGTCCTTCCGCCGGTCCAGGACGCCCGCCTCGAGCGCGCGGGCGGCCAGCGCTGGCTCGTCGTGAGCCTCAAGCCCGAGCAGGTCTGGCCCGTCGCGAAGGAGTTCTGGCAGGAGCAGGGCTTCCTGATCAAGACGGAAGACCAGACGACCGGGATCATGGAGACCGACTGGGCGGAGAACCGCGCGAAGATTCCGCAGGACTTCATCCGCAACACGATCGGCAAGTTCCTCGACGGCTTGTACTCGACCGGCGAGCGGGACAAGTTCCGCACGCGCCTCGAGCGCACGCCGGACGGCGGGACCGAGATCTACATCAGCCATCGCGGCGCGAAGGAGACGCTCGTCGGCGTCCAGAAGGACAACACGATCTGGGAACCGCGGCCATCCGATCCCGAGCTCGAGGCCGAGTTTCTGCGACGCCTGCTCGTGCGTCTGGGCGCCGACAAGGACCAGGCGAAGCGCGTCGTGGGGGCCGACTACGTCACGCCGCTGCCGACCGCGCCGGGCCAGTCGCGCTCGAAGCTCGTCGTCCCGACCGGCGGCCAGCCCGGCTACGTCGAATTCGAGGACCCGTTCGATCGCGCATGGCGTCGCGTCGGTCTCGCGCTCGACCGCGGCGGCTTCACGGTCGAGGACCGCGATCGCAGCAAGGGCATCTACTACGTGCGCTACGTCGACCCGAACGCGGATGCGAAGGACAAGTCGGGGCTGCTGTCGCGCCTGTTCTCCTCGAGCGAGGACAAGCTCAAGCAGGCCGCGCAATACCGCATCACGGTCGAGACGCGCGGACTCTCGTCGAGTCGCGTGCTCGTGCTCGATACGAACGGCGTTGCGGTCACGAACGACGTGGCGACCCGCATCCTCACGTTGCTCAACGATCAGCTGAAGTAAGGAGGGGCCACCTGCGCTTCGCCTCGCTCGGCAGCGGCAGCGACGGCAACGGCCTCGTCGTGGAGGCGCGCGCGGCCGACGGCCGCGAGCGCCCGTGGCGGCTGCTCGTCGACTGCGGCTTCGGCCCGCGCGACACGAAGGCTCGCCTCGCGCGGCTCGGCCTCGAACCGTCCGACCTGGACGCGATCCTCGTCACCCATGAACACGGCGACCACATCGGCGGCGTCTTCGCGTTGGCACGTCGCCACGACCTGCTCGTGTGGGCCTCGCACGGCACGTTGCGCGGCGTGATGACCGAGCGCTTCGCGAGCGTGCGCGTCCAGGTGTGCTCGACGCGCGCGAGCTTCTCCGTCGGTCCGATCGAAGTGCGACCGTATGCCGTACCCCACGACGCGCGCGAACCCACGCAATTCGTCTTCGACGACGGCCGGCATCGCCTCGGCCTGCTGACCGATACCGGGCGCGGAACCGTGCACATCCGCCGCAGCCTGGACGGCTGCGACGCGCTCGTGATGGAGTGCAACCACGATCGCGCGATGCTCGAGGCGTCCGACTATCCGTGGCCGCTCAAGCGGCGCATCAGCGGCGGCTACGGTCACCTCTCGAACGACGAGGCCGGCGAGCTGATCTATGCGCTCGACCGCTCGCGGCTCCGTCATGTCGTCGCCGCGCACCTCAGTCGCCAAAACAACACGCCGGCGCTCGCATGCGCCGCGCTCGCCGCGGCGACCGGCTGGCTGCCGTCGCGCATTCGCGCCGCGGACCAGCGCGAAGGCTTCGACTGGATCGAGATCGACTCGGAGCCGGTGTTTCCGTCGAGCCTGTTCTGAACGGGCCCCAAAACAAAAAGCCGGCTCGCGCCGGCTTTTTGCTTCGGGAAGACCCGATTACTTCTTCGGCTCGGTCGTGGTCGTCGTGGTCGACGAAGTCGTCGAGCTGCTGTCGGCCGGGGCGGGCGCGGCGGCGGGCGGCGTCGTCGTCGCGGACGAATCGGCCGGAGCCGGCGTCGTGGACGGGGTCGACGACGTGTCGGCGGGCGCCGGCGCGGGCGTCGGGGCCGGAGCCGGCGAAGACGTCGTGGTCGACGTGGTGGAGGTGGTTTCTTCCTTCTTGCCGCAGGCGGTCATCGTGAGCGCGAGTAGCGAGGCAACGAGCAGGGTCTTCTTCATAAATCCTTCCTTGGGAGATGGGCGGGCACGTCTTGAATCGAATCCGGGCCGCGTGCCGCGTGTGCGTGCTGCCGACAGTGTCGTTCTACGCGGGGCGCAATTATAGGGTACGCGCACGGCACTCTGTCTCGGATGAACTCCGATCGGGCGAGTTCCCCTGGTTGAGGAAAGTTGCTTGATCGGCCGCTCAACCCAGGCCGATCGTGGTCGACGCCAACGCGGGCGACGATTCCTCCCACAGCATCTCGAACTGGTCGAGCCAGGGGCGGGCGGCCGCGGGGTCGAATTCGCTCGACCCGCGCAGCCGATCCCGATGGAAGCGACGGACCAGCAGCGTGCGATCGACGATGAGCATCGAGCAGGCCTCGCCGAACCTCGCCGCGGCGTGCGGCGGAACGACCCGGCAGTGCGCGTTGTGCGCATGCGCGCGCATGACCGCGAGGAAACGCGGCGCGCTCGTCGCGATCCGCTCGGCATCGAGCGTGAGCATCTTCAGATGATGAGCGGCACTCGATCGCAGGAAGACGCGCAGCGCCTGGTCGAACGCGGGCTGCCCGAGCGGCCAGTCCGCGAAGTCGCGATCGGCGATCCAGACTTCGTGCTGCGCGCGCTCGAGCGTCATCACCAGGTGCTCGATGAACGCGGCGCGCGTGTCGAAGAGCGTGCGGGTCGTCGCGCCCTCCGTCGTGCTCATCGTGGTCTTTCGTCCAGATGGATCCATCCGTTGCTCCACCAATCGTGCAGGACCTCCAGCGTAGCGGCATCCGCGAGCGCTTTCACGCAGTCGGACGCCGCGAGGCGTCGATCGTTCGCGAAGCGCGCGAACGCGGCGCGAGCGGCACGCGGGACAGCGACCTCTTCGCCGACCAGGAAGACCGTGGCGCCGCGATACAGCAGCGTCGCCTTGCGGTCCACGACGAGACCGCGACGACGCGCCGCGTCCGCAAAGCGCCGCGCGTCGCGGGGCGTCGGTGCCTCGAAGACGACATGCGGCTTCGGCTCGGACAGGTAGCGTCCGAGAAACCGGCCGACATCCGCGCGCGTCCAGCGCACGCGCGCCAGCCGTTCGGCGACCGCCGCGACGAGCGCATCGTCGATCGCGGCCGGCGTCGACGTCGGCGTCCGACCCCGATCGGCGTAGCGGCCCGCGGACCGGTCGCGGTCCGCGAGGTCGACCAGGAAGCCTTCGATCAGCTCGTGCCAGGCGGGCGCACGAAAGCCGATCGATGCGGTCGTGCATTCGCCGAGCGCCGTGCCTTCGTGCGCGCACGAGGGCGGCAGGTAGAGCATGTCGCCGGGCTCGAGGACGGCCTCGTGGTCGGGCGCGAAGTTCGCGAGCAGCCTCAGGGGCACGTCGTCGACGAGTCGGGGCTCCTCGCGAAGGCGATCGGTCCACCGCCAGCGACGGCGTCCCGCGAGCTGCAGCAGGAACACGTCGTACGAGTCGACGTGCGGACCCACGCCGCCGCCATCGGTCGCATAACTGATCATGCAATCGTCGAGTCGTGCGAGCGAGACGAAGTCGAAGCGGCGCATCAACGCGTCGGCCTCGTCGTCCACGAGATTCACGCCCTGCACGAGCAGCGTCCAGTCGCGCTTCGCTCGCGGCATGCGCTCGAAAGGGCCGTGCTCGAGCGCCCATCGTCCGCGCGTGGACGTCACGAGCCGCGACTCGACCTCGTCGCTGTTCGCGAGCGCGAACAGCGCGTCGCGTGTCGGCAGCCGCGTCGGCGTCGGCACGGCGCCGCGGACGAGCAGCGGCTTTCGATGCCAATGGCGCGACAGGAAGTCTTCGCGAGACAGGCCGCCGAGCAGGGCGGTGTCAAACGGGGCGGCAACGGTTCTCGGCATCGCGCGATGGTAGCCGCGCGGGGCCGACGATCGCCTACGTATAATCCGCGCCTCGTCCCCCGGCCTGCGGATTTCCCATGAAGATCACCAAGAACAGCGTCGTCACGCTGAAATACAAACTGACCGACGCGCAGGGCGAATTCATCGAAGAGACCGAGGAGCCGGTCGAGTATCTGCACGGCGGCTACGACGGCATCTTCCCGCGCGTCGAGGCCGCGCTCGAGGGCCAGGAGAAGGGCTTCAAGACGTCGATGCAGCTCGAGCCCCAGGACGCGTTCGGCGAATACGACGCGGAACAGGTGCGCGTCGAGGCGCGTTCGAAATTCCCGGAGCCGCTCGAGGTCGGCATGCGCTTCGAGGGCGTGCCCGAAGACGAGGAGGAGGACTCCGAGATCCTCACGATCACGGATCTGACGGACGAGACCGTGGTGCTCGACGCGAACCATCCGCTCGCGGGCATCGCGCTGCGATTCTCGGCCGAAGTGCTCGACGTGCGCGAGGCGACGGCCGAAGAGCTCGAGCACGGCCACGTCCATGGCGAGCACGATCATCATCATCACGACCACGATCACGATGACGACGACGAACCGCACCTGCACTGATGCGATGTAACACGCGGTAAGCGTTGTGAGCGGCGGTCCTGTTCAGGCCCGCCGGGTAGCTCCGGCCGTCATGTGGGGTTACAAAGGGCCGGCACCGGCGATCGTCCGGTCGAGTCTCACCTGCGTTGATAGAACATCACCACGCGGAGGACTCACATGAAATCGATCGCCCTTGCCATCATCGTCGCGACGCTCGCCGGTTGCGCCATCGTTCCCATCGGGCCGCCCGTGTACGTCGGTGCGCGCGTCGGCGGTGGCGGCTACTACGGCCACGGCGGCTACTACGGCGGCGGCTACGGCTGGCGTCGTTGACGGGCCGGAACGACCCGGTCCCGCGGCGCGCTCAGGCGCGCTGCGGATTCGGGTAGACCAGGGCGCGCATCCCGCGACGATCGAAGGGCTTCCACTGGCCTTCGGGTTGCGCGAGCCGATCGGCGAGCGCATACAACACCGCGGGATGCACGCCGAGTCCGAGATGACTCGCGATGACCTCGATGTTCTCCGAGGTCGCGCTTTCCTTGTCGATGCTGCACGGCCACGCGACGACGCCGTCGCTGCGGCTGTAGATCGACGTCGACGGCACCTTCAACGCGCCGCGCACCTTGTCGTGTTCGGTCGGGTCGTCCGCGCGACGACCGCTCGCCCACTCGTAGACGCGCCACGCGTTCGTCGCGCGCGGATGTCCGGTGAACGGACTGCCGAGCGTGACCACGCTGCGCACGGCGCCGGGACGATGCTTCGCGAGCACGCGCGCGTAGAGGCCGCCGAGGCTCCAGCCGACGAGGCTGACCTTCTGGCCGTGGCGTTGATGGATCGCGTCGAAGCGATCGAAGATCGCCTGCTCGACGCCTTCCTTCAGGCCGAGGTTGCGACCGAGCTTCCAGCCGTGGACGTGATAACCCTGCTCGCGCAGATAGCGACGCAGCACGCGCGTCGACACGTCGCTCGCGATCAAGCCCGGCAACACGAGGACCGGATGCCCGTCGCCGCGCGGAGCGAGGCGCAGCAGCGGCCACATCGAGACGGTCGCGCCGAGCTCCCACAACGCGCGTCCTTCGAGGAGCTGCAGAAGCCCCGACGGGGGCGCCATCGGACGCTTGAACGAGGGATCCTGGGTCATCGTGTTCATGTTGCCTCTCTTTAGCGCAGATACTTGCTGCGCAAGTAGTTCAGGTAGTCACGGGCTTCACCGACCACGTAGGGCGACAACAGGGTCAGCGTGTAGTACGCGGCGAATGCGGATCCCCCATTGTCTCCGTGCGCGATATGCGGTGTCAGTCGGGTAAACGAGAACCAGCACGTCGTCGTAAACACCATTTGCAGCGCGAGCATCTCGATGTCCTCGAGGGTCGCTTTCATCACGCCCGCATCGGTCAAGCGCTGACAGAGGGCGCGCGAGGCGAGCAGATTCGCCGCGATCAACTCCTGCGAGGCCTCCTCGAGTTCGGGATATTCGTTGAGCAGGTAGGCGATGTCCCGGTACACGAAACGATAGGCGTCGATCGCTTCGAAGTTCATGTGCAGGCAGAGCCACACGTCGTCGATCGCCGTCGCACTCGCGGCCGCCTCGAGGCAGGGGGCGACGCGCGCCTGGAAGCGCCGGAACAGCCACTCGACGATCTGCTGCTTCGTCTTGAAGTGATAGTGCAGATTGCCCGGACTCATCTCGAGTTCGGTGGCGAGTCGATGCGTCGACACCGCGGCGACGCCCTCGGCGTTGAAGAGCGCGAGGCTCGTCTCGAGAATGCGGTCCCGCGTCCGTGTGCTCGGCGCAGCCATGCGGCTCGAGGGTGAGGCGCCGGGTATCTTCAGCGCTTCGCAAGGAGTGATCGCAGACGCGCGACCTCGTCGCGCAACGCCGCGACCTCGGACTCGAGTCGCTCGACGGCGTCGGCGGTCGGAACGCCGAGATGCTGCATGGCGCGGGCGACGCGCTGGTCGAACACGTCCTCGAATTTCTTGAAGCCGAAAGGATCCAGCGGCGTGGAAACCGCCTTCGCGGCGTCGTCACGCGTGGGCACGAGGCCCTTGAGGCCGAGCAGCGATTCGAACACGCGGCTCTGACGCGCGACCGCTTCTTCGTGCGCGTTCGTCAACGCCTTGATGCCGGCGGTGAGGATGTTCTTGGGTTTGTTCGCCTGCGGGGCGGCGGGCGTGTCGGCCGCCGACGAAGGATCGACTGCAGTGCGCGGCGTCTTCTTCGCCGTCTTCGACGCGGTCTTCCTGGCGACGCGCTTCTTCGCGGGGGTGTTCATGCGATCTCCTGCAAGCGGACTTCAAATCGTCGCGGAGCGTAACACCACGAATCGCGTCGAACCCCCGGGCGGGGCCCGACGCGAATGGACAGACCTTACTTCGCGGCGCGCTTCGCGGCCTTGGCCGGAGCGGCTTCTTCCGTCGCGACCGCGCCACCGACGCGCTCGACCAGACGCTTCGAGCCTTCGACCACCGCACCGGCGATCGACAGCGAGACTTGCGCGGCGGGCATGTTCAGCTTCGTGATGGTGTCGACGGCGGGAGCGCCGACGACCGACTTGACCTTGTCGCCGAAGCCACCGAGCTTCTGCAGGCCGGTCGTCGTGCTTTCGATCGTGCGATCGATCGCGACGTCGGCTTGTTCCGTGGCACGGGCGACGCCGTCGACGATGAAGCCGAGGAATTGCTGGTGAGCCGCGACGAGGCTCGAGCGGATCGTGTCGTCGATCATCGGGAGCGACGAGGACTTGACGACGTTGCTGTAGCCGTCGTTGAGCTTGAGGACGGCGCGTTCCGTACCGACGCGATAGGCCTGCAGCAGGTTCTTGGTGGCGATGCCGTAGGAGCCGATGACGTCGATGGCGACAGCGTTCAGGGTTTGCGTGGTCATGATGTTTTCCTTGAGTCAGTGAGTTGGATTCGCATGCGGCCCGACGGGATCGTCGTTGCCGCCGGAGTCCGTGCCGTCTTCACTGCACGACTCCATGGACCGCATCTTCGCGGACGAGTCGTAGGCAAGGAAAACTAGAAAAGCGGGAAAGTTAGGCTGAGCGCCCTAACGCTCCGGCGCGGCCGCGAGGGCGGGAAAGGACTCCGCCAGCGGCAGCACGCGTCCGGCGAAATGCGTCTCGTAGCCCGGCAGCGCGTTGACCGTCGCGCTGAACGCGTCCGAGCGCAGCAGGTCGAGCACGGTCCGCATGACGTCCAGCTCGAGAGTCGCCGCGTCGCACATCAGGAAGTAGCGTTCGTTCGCGAGCGGGATGAAGTCGAGCTTGAAGCGTCTTGCCGGTACCTCGAGTCCGAAGCCGACGTCGGCCATGTCGCTCGCGACGTAGGCGGCGACCGCCGCGTGCGTGAACTCGCCCTGCTCGAAGCCGTTGATCCGGTCGCCGTCGACACCGGCAGCCTCGAGCAGGCCTTCGAGCAGGAAGCGCGTGCCGGTGTTGCGTTGACGGTTGATGAAACGCACGTCGCCGCGTGCGAGGTCGGCGAGCTCGTAGATCTTGCGCGGATTGCCGGGAGCGACCATCAGCCCCTGGCGTCGGGTCACCATGTCGATGATCACGTGGCGTGTCGGATCGAACCAGCGCGCGTAGTGCGCGAGCGCACGCGCTTCCTGGGTCCCGAGCGGAATGTGGAAGCCCGCGAGGTCACAGGCGCCGTCGCGCAACGCGGCCGCGGCCTCGAAACTGCTGCCGTACTTGCGATCGAACGCGATGCCCGCCGTCGAGAGCAGGTTGCACAGCGTCTCGATCGCGAAGCCGTGCGTCGCATGGATCCGCAGCACGATCGGCGACGTCTTGAGTTCCCGCTCGATCTCGGTCTCGAGTTCGGAGGCGAGCGACTCGAGGCCCGGCCCGAGACGCGCCGCGATGCGTTGATCGGCCCAGACGAGCTTCTGTCCGAGCGGCGTGAGACGCGAACCGCGGCCGCGCTCCATCTCGACGAGCCCCGCGCCGAACAATTGCTCGCCCTGGCGGATCAGGTCCCAGGCGTGACGATACGAGACGCCGGTCCGCTGGCACGCGGCCGACAGGCTGCCGGCCTCGCTGACTTGCGCGAGCAGCCCGAGCAGTCGCGGGGGCAGGGTCTTGTCGTCCGGGAAACGGATCGTCCAATGCGGCTTGATCGAGACGCGCTTCATGGGGCGCGAGTACAGCACGTCATCCCTACGTTTCCCTCTCGGGACTGTCCCTGTCGGTAGAGTCCCTCTCGGTAGTGACCCTTAGGTGCCGGGGGGCATAACCGTTGCGCTATCGCTCGCTTATTGTTGCTGCGGTGCGCCTCCCCGTACAGTCGCCGCGCGCATGCCGTGCCGGATTCGATCGACGCGGCGACTCGACGCGATCGATAACGAATTTTGGGGGAGAGCATTTTGGCATCTGTCATCAATGATCCGGGCGTCGTGCCATCGGACTCGTACGGCCTGCTTTCGAAGGAACGAACGATCGCGGGCCCGGGCTACAACCGCTGGCTCGTTCCGCCGGCGGCGCTCGCGATCCACCTGTGCATCGGCATGGCCTACGGCTTCTCCGTGTTCTGGCTGCCGCTGTCGAAGGCGATCGGCGGCAAGGAGGCGCTCGCGTGCGGCAAGGACACGACGCTGCTGACCGAATTGTTCACGACGACGTGCGACTGGCGCATCTCGAGTCTCGGCTGGATGTACACCTTGTTCTTCGTGTTCCTCGGCTGCTCGGCCGCGATCTGGGGCGGATGGCTGGAACGTTCGGGACCGCGCAAGGCGGGCGTCGTGTCGGCCGTGTGCTGGGCCGGCGGGCTCGTGATCTCGTCGATCGGCGTCGCGACGCACCAGCTCTGGCTGATGTGGCTCGGCTCCGGCGTCATCGGCGGCATCGGCCTCGGCCTCGGCTACATCTCGCCGGTATCGACGTTGATCAAGTGGTTCCCGGACCGGCGCGGCATGGCGACCGGCATGGCGATCATGGGCTTCGGCGGCGGCGCGATGATCGGCTCGCCGCTCGCGGCCGAGTTGATGAAGACGTTCTCGACGCCGACCGACCCCGGCGTGTCGTCGACGTTCCTCGTGATGGCCGCGATCTACTTCGTGTTCATGATGGGCGGCGCGTTCGGCTATCGCGTCCCGGCCACGGGCTGGAAGCCGAAGGGCTGGACGCCGCCGTCGGCGGCCTCGGCGAACACGATGATCACGCAGCGTCACGTCCACGTGAAGAAGGTCTGGGGCATCCCGCAGTTCTGGCTGGTCTGGATGGTCTTGTGCATGAACGTGTCCGCGGGCATCGGCGTGATCGGCATCGCGAGTCCGATGCTGCAGGAGGTCTTCGGCGGCAGCCTGATCGGGACCGACGCGAAGTTCGGCGCGCTCGACAAGACGCAACTCGGGGCCATCGCGATCGTCGCTGCCGGCTTCACCGCGCTGCTCAGCCTGTTCAACATCGGCGGTCGCTTCTTCTGGGCGAGCCTCTCGGACAAGCTCGGCCGCAAGCTGACCTACGCGGTCTTCTTCGTCCTCGGCGGCATCCTCTACGCGAGCATCCCCGCGGCGGCCGGGAGCGGCAGCAAGCTGCTGTTCGTGGCGGCGTTCTGCATCATCCTCAGCATGTACGGCGGCGGCTTCGCGACGGTGCCGGCCTATCTGGCGGACCTGTTCGGCACGCAGATGGTCGGCGCGATCCACGGCCGCTTGCTGACCGCGTGGGCCACCGCCGGCATCCTCGGCCCCGTCGTCGTCAACTACATGCGCGAGTACCAGCTCGGCCTCGGCATCCCGCGCGAGCAGGTCTATAACCAGACGATGTACATCCTCGTCGGCATGCTCGTGATCGGCCTCGTCTGCAACCTCATGATCAAGCCGCTCGATGCGAAGTGGTTCATGACCGACGAGGAACTCGCGCGCGAGAAGCAGCTCGCACACGAGCGGGCGAAGGCGTCCGAGATGGGCGGCGTCGCCGCGAAGAGCGACGGCGAGAGCGCGTCGATCATCGTCGTGCTCGCCTGGCTCGCGGTCGGGATCCCGCTCGCCTGGGGCGTCTATCGCACGCTGCTGTCGGTCGCGAAGTTCTTCAACTGAGATCGGGATGCTCGAAGCGTCGCAGCAACAAACCCTCGGCGTCCTGCTCGCCCGGCATCGCTCCACGCCGGGCGGTCTTCTCCCGCTGCTGCATGCGGTGCAGGAGGCGCTCGGCTATGTGTCCGCCGACGCCGTCGAGGACATCGCACGGGCGTTCAACCTGTCGCGCGCCGAGGTGCACGGCGTCATCACCTACTACCACTTCTTCCGCAGCGCGCCGCCCGGGCGCTGCGTCGTGCAGGTGTGTCGCGCCGAGTCGTGCAAGGCCGTCGGCGGCGACGCGCTGTTGGCGCACGCGGAGGCGGTGCTCGGTTGCCGCTCGCATCACACGCGCGACGACGGCGCGGTCACGCTCGAGCCGGTGTTCTGTCTCGGGCTGTGCGCGATGTCGCCGGCGATCCTGGTCGATGACCGGCCGCACGCCCGCATGACGCCGGAGAAATTCGACCGCCTCGCCGCGCGTCTGGAGATCGCGGCGTGAGTGTCGTGCGCGTCTACGTGCCGCGCGACGCGGCCGCGCTCGCCGTCGGCGCCGACGACGTGGCGTCGGCGCTGCGCGATGCGCTCGAACGCCGCGGCGCCGCCGTCGAGATCGTCCGCAACGGCTCGCGTGGCCTGTTCTGGCTCGAGCCGCTCGTCGAGGTCGAGACCGTGCGCGGGCGCGCGGCCTACGGCCCGGTAGAGGTCGACGACGTCGAGTCGTTGATCGACGGCGGCCTGCTCGAAGGCGGGACGCATCGGCTGAGCCGGGGGCTCACCGAAGAAATTCCTTATCTCGCGCGACAGGAGCGCCTCACGTTCGCGCGCATGGGCGTGATCGATCCGGTGTCGCTCGACGACTACGCCGCGCACGACGGCTGGGTCGGGCTGCGGCGCGCGCTGACGATGGAGCCCGCGGCGCTCGTCGACGAGGTCCTGCAGTCGGGCCTGCGCGGGCGCGGCGGCGCCGCGTTCCCGACCGGGATCAAGTGGAAGACCGTGCTCGCGACGACCGCGCCGCAGAAATACGTGGCCTGCAATGCCGACGAAGGCGACTCCGGCACGTTCTCCGACCGCATGACGATGGAGGGCGATCCCTTCATGCTGATCGAAGGCATGACGATCGCCGGCCTCGCGGTCGGCGCGACGAAGGGCTACGTCTACATCCGCTCCGAATATCCGCACGCGATCGCGACGATGAACGAAGCGATCGCGAGGGCGAACGCCGCGGGCTTCCTCGGTGACGACCTGCTCGGCTCCGGCAAGGCCTTCCATCTCGAGACGCGCAAGGGCGCGGGCTCGTACGTCTGCGGCGAGGAGACCGCGATGCTCGAGAGCCTCGAGGGCAAGCGCGGCATCGTGCGCGCGAAGCCGCCGCTGCCGGCGATCGAAGGACTGTTCGGCCAGCCGACCGTCATCAACAACGTCATCAGCTTCGCGAGCGTGCCGATCATCGTCGCGAAGGGTGCCGCGTTCTATCGCGACTTCGGCATGGGACGCTCGAAGGGCACGCTGCCGTTCCAGCTCGCGGGCAACATCAGGCAGGGGGGCCTCGTCGAAAAGGCGTTCGGCATCACGCTGCGTGAACTCCTCTACGACTTCGGCGGCGGCAGCGCGAGCGGTCGTCCGATTAAGGCGGTGCAGGTCGGCGGTCCGCTCGGCGCCTATGTTCCTGAGTCGCAGTGGGACCTGCCGCTGGACTATGAAGCCTACGCGGCGGTCGGCGCGGTCGTCGGGCACGGCGGCCTGGTCGTGCACGACGACACCGCCGACATGGCCCAGCTCGCGCGCTATGCGATGGAGTTCTGCGCGATCGAGTCGTGCGGGAAGTGCACGCCGTGCCGCATCGGGTCGACGCGCGGCGTCGAGACGATCGACCGCATCGTGTCGCCGACGACGACCCATCCGCGCGAGCAGCAGGTCCACTTGCTGCGCGACCTGTGCGAGACCATGCTCTACGGAAGCCTCTGCGCGATGGGCGGGATGACCCCGTATCCTGTGATGTCGGCACTGAATCACTACCCGCACGACTTCGGGATCGAACCCTCGCTCGCACCCGACGTCGAACGCGACGACGCCAGCACCCAGCACAAGCAGCCCGCGTGACACGGGCGCCAGGAGCCAGACCATGATCACGGAACTGAAGCGCGAACGCGATTTCGGCACGCCGCGCCGCGAATCGACCGAGGAAGTCACGCTCACCATCGACGGCTTCGAGATCACGGTCGCGAAGGGCACGTCGCTGATGCGGGCGGCCGCCGAACTCGGCGTGAACATCCCGAAGCTCTGCGCGACGGACAGCCTCGAGCCGTTCGGTTCGTGCCGCCTGTGCCTCGTCGAGATCGAGGGACGCAAGGGCTATCCCGCGTCGTGCACGACGCCGGCCGAGGCGGGCATGAAGGTCAGCACACAGACGCCGAAGCTCCAGGAGCTCCGCAAGGGCGTGATGGAGCTCTACATCAGCGATCACCCGCTCGATTGCCTCACGTGCAGCGCGAACGGCGACTGCGAGCTCCAGGACATGGCCGGCGTGACCGGGCTGCGCAACGTGCGCTACGGCGTCGGCGCGGCCGCCGGCGCGCATCACCTCGACGCGACGAAGGACGAATCGAATCCGTATTTCACGTACGACGCGTCGAAATGCATCGTCTGCAATCGCTGCGTGCGCGCGTGCGAGGAGACGCAGGGCACGTTCGCGTTGACGATCAGCGGCCGCGGCTTCGACAGTCGCGTGTCGCCCGGACAGGACCAGCCGTTCATGGAGTCCGAGTGCGTGAGTTGCGGCGCCTGCGTGCAGGCCTGCCCGACGGCGACGCTGCAGGAGAAGAGCGTGATCTGGCTCGGCCAGCCCGAGCATTCGTTCATCACGACCTGCGCGTACTGCGGGGTCGGCTGCAGCTTCAAGGCCGAGATGAAGGGCAACGAGGTCGTCCGCATGGTGCCGTGGAAGGACGGCAAGGCGAACGAGGGCCACAGCTGCGTCAAGGGTCGCTTCGCGTGGGGCTACGCGACGCACCCGGACCGCATCGCGAAGCCGATGATCCGCGGCAAGATCACCGACCCGTGGCGCGAGGTCTCGTGGGACGAGGCGATCGGCTACGCCGCATCCGAGTTCAAGCGCATCCAGGCGAAGTACGGGCGCGACTCGGTCGGCGGCATCACGTCCAGCCGCTGCACGAACGAAGAGACCTACCTCGTGCAGAAGCTGGTGCGCGCCGCGTTCGGCAACAACAACGTCGACACCTGTGCGCGCGTCTGCCACTCGCCGACCGGCTATGGTCTCGGCCAGACTTTCGGCACGTCCGCCGGCACGCAGACCTTCAAGTCGGTCGAGCGCGCCGACGTGATCATGGTGATCGGCGCGAATCCGACCGACGCGCATCCGGTCTTCGCGTCGCGGATGAAGAAGCGCCTGCGCGAAGGCGCACGCCTCATCGTCGTCGACCCGCGCAAGACCGACATCGTCGACGGTCCGCACATCAAGGCCGACTACCACCTGCCGCTCAAGCCGGGCACGAACGTCGCGGTCATCACCGCGATGGCCCACGTGATCGTGACCGAAGGCCTGCTCGCGGAGGCCTACATCGCCGAGCGCTGCGACACGAGGAGCTTCAACGACTGGACCGCATTCGTCTCCCGACCGGAGAACTCGCCGGAGGCCTTCGAGGAGAAGACCGGCGTTCCGGCCGCCGACCTGCGTGCCGCCGCGCGCCTGTACGCGGCGGGCCCGAACTCGGCGATCTATTACGGGCTCGGCGTGACCGAGCACTCGCAGGGCTCGACGATGGTGATGGGCATCGCGAACCTCGCGATGGCGACCGGCAACGTCGGGCGCGAGGGCGTCGGCGTGAACCCGCTGCGCGGCCAGAACAACGTGCAGGGCTCGTGCGACATGGGTTCGTTCCCGCACGAGCTGCCCGGCTATCGTCACATCTCCGACGCGACGGTCCGCGCCCAGTTCGAGGAAGCCTGGAACGTGCACCTCGATGCCGAGCCCGGGCTGCGCATCCCCAACATGTTCGAGGCGGCGCAGGACGGCACGTTCAAGGGCTTGTATTGCCAGGGCGAGGACATCGTGCAGTCCGACCCGAACACGCAGCACGTCGCCGACTCGCTGATGGCGATGGAATGCATCGTCGTGCAGGACATCTTCCTCAACGAGACCGCGAAGTACGCACACGTCCTTCTGCCGGGCACGTCCTTCCTCGAGAAGGACGGTACGTTCACGAACGCGGAACGCCGCATCTCGCGCGTGCGCCAGGTGATGCCGCCATTGCCCGGCCTCGCCGACTGGGAGGTCACGGTCAAGCTCGCGAACGCGCTCGGCTACCCGATGCACTACGACCACCCCGAACAGATCATGGCCGAGATCGCGTCGCTGACGCCGACGTTCGCAGGCGTGAGCTACGCGAAGATCGAACGCCTCGGCAGCGTTCAATGGCCGTGCAACGAGAACACGGACGAGGCCGGTACGCCGGTCATGCACGTCGACAAGTTCGTCCGCGGCAAAGGCCGCTTCATGGTCACGCAATTCGTCGCGACCGACGAGAAGGTCACGCGCAAGTATCCTTTGCTGATGACGACCGGCCGCATCCTCTCGCAGTACAACGTCGGCGCGCAGACGCGGCGCACGCCGAACAACCAGTGGCACGACGAGGATCGCCTCGAGATCCATCCGCACGACGCGGAGGAGCGCGGCATCAAGCCGAACGACTGGGTCGGCATCGAGAGCCGCGCCGGCACGACGGTGTTGCGCGCGGTGCTCACGGAGCGCATGCAGCCCGGCGTCGTCTTCACGACCTTCCACTTCCCCGAGTCGGGCGCGAACGTCATCACCACGGACAACTCCGACTGGGCGACGAACTGTCCCGAGTACAAGGTCACCGCGGTGCAGGTCACGCCGGTCGCGCAGCCGTCCGAGTGGCAGAAGGACTACGCGCGCTTCAACCGGCAGCAACTCGACCTGGCGTCGCAGGGGCGCCATCCCGACGAAGCGGTGCTCGCGAAGTGACGATCGAGGGGCAGGACACGTCCGATCACGCGGGCCTCGCGCGCGCGCCGGTCACGAGCTTCCGTCGTGCCCGCGTGACATCGACGGACGACTGGCTCGTCGACGAGGTGCCGGTCGCCCTCGTGTTCAACGGGATCTCGCATGCGGTCATGCTCGCCAGCCCGACCGATCTCGAGGACTTCGCGCGCGGCTTCGCGTTCAGCGAGGGACTGCTCTCCGGGCCGAAGGAGCTCTACGGGATCGACGTGTTCGAGGTCGGGTCCGGCGTCAACCGCGGGATCGAGGTGCGCCTCGACGTCGCGGGCGCGGCCGAGTTCCGCCTGAAGGAACGGCGCCGCAATCTCGCGGGCCGGACCGGCTGCGGCCTGTGCGGCACCGAGAGCCTCGACCAGGTCTTGCGTCCGCTGCCCGCGCTGACGCGACGGATCGCGATCGCGCCGTCCGCGGTCGAAGCGGCGCTGAAGGGGATGGCCGACGCGCAGCCGATCCAGCGCGCGTCCGGTTCCGCGCACGCGGCCGCCTGGTGCGACGTCGACGGCCGCGTCCGGCTGGTCCGCGAGGACGTCGGGCGGCACAACGCGCTCGACAAGTTGATCGGCGCGCTCGCGACCGGCGGCGTCGACGCCGTGCCGGATCCGCGCGAGGGGTTCGTCGCGATCACGAGCCGCGCGAGCGTCGAGATGATCCAGAAAACCGTGATGGCCGGCGTCAGCGTTCTCGTCGCCGTGTCGGCACCCACGGCGCTCGCGGCGCGGCTCGCGGACGAGCACGGGCTCGCGCTGGCGGGCTTCGCGCGCGGCAGCGACTTCGTTGCGTACACGTTCCCCGAGCGCCTCGGGCTCGCGACGGTCGGCGTGGCGGCCGCATGAACCAGGACAACCTCGTCAAGATGGCGAACCAGATCGGCACGTTCTTCGAGGCGATGCCCGACCGCGCCGAGGCGCTCGAAGGCATCGCGACCCACGTGAAGAAGTTCTGGGCGCCGCGGATGCGCCAGCAGATGCAGGCGCACTACCTCGGGACCGGCGGGGCGGGGCTGAAGGCCATCGTCATCGAGGCCTTCCTCACGCATTCGATCCTGCACCGCGCGGACTCGCCCACAAGCCCGCAGAAACACGAATTCGACGGCGCATCCGAAGCCTGATTGCCGGACTCTCGTCCGGATTCGCGGCGCGTTGCTTCCCGCATTCCGAAATGTCGCCTCGTTCCATTCAGGGCCTATTCGATTCCGGTCGGAACGCCATTCGTTCCCGATGCGCCCGTTTAAAGCGAGAGAAACTCGTGGTGAATTGAACGATTGGCTCGGTTGATTCGGAATCGGCGCCTAGTGAGATCACCTAGGAGGCCATTCGGAAAACCCTCGCGACACCGAGATTGGTGTAGATTCGCGATGACCGGGGACTAGATGATTCGCCGCAGTCCAAATGGAAACGCCGGCGAGGCGTCCGCAGAGCGGATCGCCGGGCCGGCGTGGTCTGATTCTTGTTGCTTGGTATCAGAAGTGGCAGGTGCCGCCGGTACCGCCGCCCACGTGGATCAGCTCTGCGTCCTGGACGAATTCATACTGGACGGGTTGGTCAACGACGACGACTTCGGGCTTCGTTTCGACGATCATGAGAATCTCCGGGGGCGAGAGGTATGGCGGGAATTGGGTCGGAAGTGACACGGAACGTCACTTGCTGCCAACGTTAATTTAGTTTCAAACCTAGATCAAGTGTTGATTCGGAATTAGGTCGATTGGCCGGTGAAATGATTGACTTCAACGCAACGGATTTGTTGAACGGGCTCGACGACATGTCGCCCGATTCGGCGAATGCGTTGATTCAAGACCTAGAGAAGCAGACGGCCGAAGCCATGAGTGGCTTCGATGGCCAGAAGCGCGCGACCGTCGAACAGCTGACCAGTCTCTTGATGCGGGTCGAAGGCCACGGTTCGGTCGAGAATCGCGTCCGCATCCTCGGGGACGCCTGCTTCTACTTCAATCGCATCGGGCGCGCGTTCGACGGGATTCCGCGGGGCGTCGCGGCGCGCTCGTTGGCCGAACGTCACGGGCTCGTCAACCTGGAACGCCTTGCGGGGAACGCGCTTGCGACCGCCTACATGGACGTCGCCAGCTTCGAGGAGGCCTGCCGGACCCTGGAGCGCACGCTCATCCTGGCGCGACAACTCGGGGAGCCGATCCTGGAGTGTCTCGCGATCACGAACACCGGCGCCTTGCTGAAAGAGATGGGCTTGTATCAGGACGCCATCGAGGTCATCGACAAGGCGCTCGCCTTCGATCTGTCCTCGGAACGTGGCCGCTACCTCGCGCTCGGCAATGCGATCTCCGGTCTCTTCTGCGCCCATCGCCTGCGCAACGACGAGGCCGGACTGCGGTATCTGCGCATCGGTTCGGAGGCCCTCGACAACAATCCGCTGGCGGATATCGTCCAGAAGACGACGTTCGAGTACTTCCGGGCGATGTACCTCTTGTTCAAGCAGGACAACGAGACCGCGGAGATGCTGATCGATGCCGCTCGAGAACGGGCCGGTCCCATCAACAATCCACGCGTGGTGATCCTGCTCGAGATCGCGACCGCGCTGTGCGACTGGGCGAGCCGGGACGGTGTTCGCGAACGCGACGCCCGCAAGAGGCTCGCAGATCTGTATCAGCGCACGCGAAGCACGCGCCTGTATCACGACGACGTCCTGCGGGCGCTGATGGAGGTGCACGGCCGAACGCTGACCGGTCAGGTCGAGTCGCTCGACCGGCTCGACACGCTGACCGACGGCATCGATGAACTGAAACGCGTCATCGCGCAGACGGCCCAGACCGCGATGAAGTACGCGAAGGAACTCGTCGACTTCACTGCGGGCGGCGATCCATCGAAGGAACTCGTCGAATACACGACCGGCGTCAAGCGCGCGAAGTTCTATCGGCAGGTCAGCGACCGCGAGGCGAGCCAGCGGCCGCGGATCGACGCGCAGGGCGATGCCATCGCGTCGAACTTCGACCCGTTCGCGGGCGTCCGCGGCTGGCTCGTCCCGGCCGAACGCGGGGCGGCGACCATCGAGCCGCCCGATCCGACGCTGCCGATCGCGCCGGGGGCCGCGGCGAAGATCCGCAAGCACGACGAGTTGACGGCGATCCACGGCGAACTCGCGCGCTATCGCACGGCCTCGCTCAAGGCCGCGATGCGGACGGCCGCCTACGACGTCGCCGAGAACTGGGCGTTGGCCGCGGAGTTCTTCGACGACCAGACCGGCCAGCACTGCTTCCGCGTGGGTCGTCTCGCCGGCCTGCTGGCGGCCGAGGCGGGACTCGAACCCGAGTTCTGCGTGCGCATCGAACACGCCGCGCGCCTGCACGACATCGGCAAGATCGCGGTCAACGAAATGATCCTCCTCAAGCCGGGTCCGCTCGATGCCGGCGAGGTCATCGCGATGCGCGCGCATACCGAGGTCGGCGCGCAATTGCTCGAGGGTTCGTCGGACGAGACGCTGAAGATGGCCGCGACGATCGCGAAGTACCACCACGCGTGGTGGGACGGCGGCGGCTATCCGAACACGGCCTACGACGCGATTCCGCTGGCCGCCCGCATCTGCGCGTTCGCCGACGTGTACGACGCGCTGACGAACTCACGTCCGTACAAGCGCGCATGGTCCCATCGTCACGCGGTCGAACAGATGATGAGCGAGAACGGCACGCACTTCGATCCGTCGCTGATGCGGCCCTTCCTCCGTGTCCTAGAAAAGCACGTCGGGTCGAACGCGAGTCCGCCATCGACCGCACTCCACCTCGAGGACATGGAGGCCAACGGCCTCCTGACGTCGCGTCGCAAGCTGATGGAAGCCCTGCACGCGGGTTGAAAGCGGGTCGCTACGACGGTGCCCGCAGCCACGCGCCGCCGTGCATGGGTCCGATGCGCTCCTCGATCTGCCGCTGTACGTCGCGGCGCAGTCCGATCATGAACGCGACCTCGGCCACGATGAACAACGGACCGATCAGAAGCCCGACGAGATCGTCGACGAAGGCCGGTTTGCGGCCTTCGTAGTAGTGGCCGACGAACTGGATGATCCAACCGACGACGAACAGCCCGACGCCCGCGCCGAGCCATGCGGCCGTCGTCATCGCGGCGAAGCATTGCGCGATCGCGACCGACGCCGCGAGGAATACGGCCATCGCGACGCCGAAACGCAGGTCGAGCGCGAGGTAGAAGAGCGCGGCGAGCACCGCGGCCACGAGCGCCGGACTGAGCGTCACCGCACCGACGTCGACCGACGGTCGCGCGAGCAAGGTCGTGACCGCGACGACGATCAACGGGACGCCGACGAGATGGGTCGCGAGGTTGCGCGTGTCGCGGTGATAGGCGCCGTATTGCGCGAGCTGATCGACGAGCGTCTTCATGGCGGAGTCCGAAGGAATGGGTCGACGGCGCCGATTGTGCGCGTGCCGGTGACGCCCGCCAAGCGGAAGCGTGTCGGGGGGAAACCCTCGGTTGCGAGCGCAAGATCGACTGCTATATTCCCGCGACCTGCGCGACCGTACGCAGATCCACGACAAGACGAAGGAGACGCGGATGAACCACCTCAGCGGGATGGACGCGAGCTTCCTGCATCTCGAGACACCCGAGACGCCGATGCACGTGGGCGGCATGCACGAACTGCAGTTGCCGAAGGGTTACAAGGGCGACTTCTACGAGGACTTCAAGCAGCACATCGCCGAGCGCCTGCATCTGTCGCCGGTCTTCACGCGCAAGCTCGCACTGATGCCGTTCGAACTCTCGAACCCGGTCTGGGTCGAGGACGACGACATCGACATCGACTATCACATCCGTCGCATCTCGCTGCCGAAGCCGGGCACGAAGAAGCAGCTCGAGCAGTACATCGCGCGCCTGCACTCGTCGCTGCTCGACCGGAGCCGCCCGCTGTGGGAATTCTTCGTCATCGAAGGACTGGAGAACGGCGGCGTCGCTCTCTACACGAAGGTCCATCACGCGGGCATCGACGGGCAGGCCGGCGTCGCGCTCGCGACGGCGATCATGGATCCGTCGCCGGTGCCGCGGCCCGTCCGCCCGCCGCGGCAGCAGCGCCGTGGCGGTGGTTATCAGCTCGGCATGGCCGAACTCGCGAGCGCCGCGATGAGCAACGCGTTCCAGCAATACGTGAAGCTCGTGAAGACCTTCCCCGACATGGCGCGCGCGTTGCAGAGCGCGGTGATGCCTCAGCCCGGCCCCGACGGCAAGCGCAACTGGAGCGTCGCGAAGGACATCCGCCTGCTCGGGCCGAAGACGATCCTCAACGTCGCGATCACGAACCAGCGCGCCTATGCCGCGCGTTCGATCTCGCTCGCGGAGTCGAAGGCGATCGGCAAGAAGCTCGGCGTGTCGCTCAACGACGTCGTGCTCGCGACCTGCGGCGGTGCGTTGCGACGCTATCTGTCCGAGTACAACGAACTGCCCGACAAGCCGCTCACCGCCGCCGTGCCGGTGTCCTTGCGCGAGCAGGGCAACACGGACCCGAACAACCAGGTCTCGATGACGGTGATGACGCTCGCGACCGACATCAAGGACCCGCTCGAACGGGTGAAGGTCGTCAACGAGTCCTCGCAGGCGGCGAAGACGCTGATGGGCAACCTCAAGGCCGCGATCCCGACCGACTTCCCGTCGTTCGGCGCGCCCTGGCTGATGTCGGGGCTCGCGTCGATGTACGGACGGTCCGGGCTCGCGAACAACCTGCCGCCGGTCGCGAATGTCGCCGTGTCGAACGTGCCGGGCGCGCAGGTGCCGTTGTACGTCGCCGGAGCGCTCATGCTCACGTACTTCCCGGTGTCGATCCCGACGCATGGCGTCGCGCTCAACATGACGGTGCAGAGCTACAACGGCTCGCTCGAATACGGGCTCATCGCCTGCCGACGCGCGGTGCCCGATGTCGCGGACCTCGGCGACTTCCTCGTCGAGGAGCACCGCAAGCTGTTCGCGCTCGCGATGAAGGACGAGACGGGGGCGAAGGCCGTCGCGCCGGCCGTCGAGGCCGCGCCGGCGACGCCCGTGAAGAAGGTCGCGAGGAAGGCCCCGGCGACCAAGAAGAAGGTCGCGAAGAAGGCGGCGAAGAAGACGACGCGCAAACGCGCGGCGAAGAACGCTTCGCCTTCGGCCTCCGCCTGACGACCCACGCGAAATCGATCGATGAGCGACAAGAACACCGTCCCGCAGCCGCCGACGCGGCCCATCGTCGGCAACATCGGCGAGCTCGACAGTGCCGCGCCGATCCAGAGCATGATGAAGCTCGCGAAGACGTACGGGCCGATCTACAAGCTCACGATCTTCGGCAAGGACATGTACGTCGTGAGCTCGCAAGAGCTCGTCGACGAGTTGTCCGACGAGAAGCGCTTCCAGAAGCGCATCCACGGCCCGTTGAAGGAGATCCGCGCGTTCGCGGGCGACGGGCTCTTCACCGCATACAACAGCGAGCCGAACTGGGCGAAGGCGCATCGCCTGTTGATGCCGGCCTTCGGGCCGCTCGGCGTGCGTTCGATGTTCGATCGCATGGTCGACATCGCGAACCAGATGTTCGTGCGCTGGGAACGCTTCGGCTCGTCGGCGGTGATCGACGTCGCCGACAACATGACGCGGCTCACGCTCGACACGATCGCGTTGTGCGCGTTCGACTACCGCTTCAACAGCTTCTATCAGAACGAGATGCATCCCTTCGTCGCGGCGATGGTCGACGCGCTCGAAGAGGCGGGGGATCGAAGCCGGCGTCCCGAGTTGCTGTCGAACCTGATGGTCTCGAAGAAACGGAAGTACGAGACCGACCAGGCCGCGCTCGCGAAGGTCGCCGAACAGTTGATCAAGGAGCGGCGTCAGGATCCGAAGGGCCTGGAGAAGCACGACCTGCTCAACGTGATGTTGAACGGCGTCGACACGGTGACCGGCGAGAAACTGTCGGACGAGAACATCCGCTATCAGATGGTGACGTTCCTGATCGCGGGGCACGAGACCACGAGCGGCCTGTTGTCGTTCACGACCTATCTGCTGCTGAAGAATCCGCACGTGCTGCTCAAGGCGCAGAAGATCGTCGACGACGTGCTCGGCGACGAGATGCCGCGCGTCGAGCATCTGGCGCAGCTGCGCTACATCGAACAGATCCTGATGGAATCGCTGCGGCTGTGGCCGACCGCGCCGGCGTTCGCGGTGAAGCCCGGCGAGGACACGCTGCTGGCGGGCCGGTATCCGCTGACGCCGAAGGACACGCTGCTGGTCCTCCAGCCGATGCTTCATCGCGACCCCGCCGTCTGGGGCGACGAGGCCGAGACCTTCGAGCCCGACCGCTTCGCTCCCGAGAACGCGGAGAAGCTGCCGCCGAACGCGTGGAAGCCCTTCGGCAACGGCGCGCGCGCCTGCATCGGCCGGCCGTTCGCGATGCAGGAGGCGCAACTCGTCGTGGCGATGATGCTGCAGCGCTTCGACCTGGTCCTCGACGATCCGTCGTATCAGCTCGAGATCGCGGAGACGCTGACGATCAAGCCGCACGGACTCAACGTGCGCGCGAAGGCGCGCGGCACCGGCGACTTCTCGATGAAGAGTTCGGTCACCACCGTGGCCACGCGCGCGCTGGTCAAGGAACCCGACGCCGTCGCGCTGTCGTCCGATGCGACGAAGTTGCTCGTGCTCTACGGCAGCAACACGGGTTCGTGCGAGATGTTCGCGCGTCGCGTCGCCGGGGATGCGGCGCGCCAGGGCTATGCCGCCTCGGTCGCGACGATGGACGAACACGCGGAAGCCTTCGATCCGGCGACGCCGGTGCTGGTCGTGACCGCGAGCTATGAGGGCCAGGCCCCCGACAACGCGAAGAAGTTCCTGTCGTGGATCGAATCGCTGTCCGCGGGCGCGCTGAAAGGCGTGCGCTTCGCGGTGTTCGGCTGCGGCAACCGCCAATGGGCGCGCACCTATCAGTTCGTGCCGAAGCGCATCGATGCAGCCTTCGAGGCCGCGGGCGCCACGCGCCTGCGCGAGCGGGGCGAGGCCGACGCCGGCGGCGATTTCTTCGGCGCGTTCGACGAGTGGTACGACGCCTGGTGGGAGATCCTCGGACGCGCGTGCGGACAGGCGATCGCCGAGAAGCCGAGCGCGCCCGCCTTCGACGTCGAGATCGTCAAGGCGGCGCGCGAGACCTCGCTGCAGCTCGGCGATCTCGAGCAGGCGACGATCGTCGCGAACCGGGAACTCGTCGACACGTCGCGCGCGAACGGCCGTTCGAAGCGGCACATCGAGTTCGCGCTGCCCGCGGGGATGTCGTATCGCAGCGGGGACTACCTCGCGGTCCTCGCGTGCAATCACCCGACCCAGGTCCAGCGCGCGCTGCGGCGCTTCGGACTCGCGATCGACACGCACATCGTGATCCGCAAGCCGGAGGGCCAGGCCTCGTCGCTGCCGACCGACTATCCGGTCAATGCCTACGAGATCCTGTCGAACTACGTCGAGCTCGCGCAGCCGGCGACGAAGGCGCAGGTCCATCAACTCGTCGAATGGACGCAGTGCCCGCCCGAGAAGAAGGAGCTCGAGCGTCTCGCGACCGACGACGTCTACGCGAAGGACGTGCTCGGCAAGCGTGTCAGCGTGCTCGACCTCGTCGAGCGCGCCCAATCGTCGTCGATCACGTTCGCGCAGTTCCTGTCGATGCTGCCGGTCCTGCGCGCCCGCCAGTACTCGATCTCGTCGTCGCCGCTCGCGAACGAGACGCAGGCCAGCCTCACGGTCGCCGTCGTCGATGCGCCGGCCTTGTCGGGGCAGGGCCGTTTCACCGGCGTCGCGTCGACCTATCTGTCGCACCTCAAGCCGGGCGATCGCGTGTCCGTCGCGGTCAGGCCGTCGCAGTCGGGCTTCCATCCGCCGGCCGATCCGACGGTCGACATGGTGATGGTGTGCGCGGGCACCGGCGTCGCGCCGTTCCGCGGCTTCCTGCAGGAACGCGCGGCGCAGAAGCGGGCCGGTCGAGACGTCGGCCGTGCGTTGTTGTTCTTCGGGGTCGACCATCCCGACGTCGATTACCTGTATCGCGACGAGTTCGCGCAGTGGGAGGCCGAAGGCGTCGTCGAGATGCGCCCGGCGTTTTCGTCGCAGCCCGACGGCGAGGTCAGCTTCGTCCAGCACCGCGTGTGGAAGGATCGCGCCGAGATCGCGCAGCTCTTCCGCGAAGGCGCCCAGTTCTACCTATGCGGCGACGGCAGGCACATGGCGCCGGCCGTGCGCGAGACCTTCATCCGCATCTATCAGCGCGCGACCCAGGCGAGCGACGAGGATGCGAACGCCTGGGCGGACCGCATGGAACACGAGCACGGGCGCTTCGTCTCGGACGTCTTCGCGTAGCGCTTCGGCCGCGCGCCGCGGTCGCGCGGCGCCGCGCGAGCGCCGAAAGGTCGTGCGCCTTCCGTCAAGTTCGGCGACGATCTGCCGACAGCAGGAAACCGACGGCCGCGCTCCGCGCGGTACATCCCGTCCGCCGGTCGCAGTCTCACTCGAGTCTCGACGATGCCCGACGCATCCGGCGGCGCCGCCTTTCCTTCGCCCTGCGCGCAAGCGAACGGGCTCGAACTCGCCTATCAGACCTTCGGATCGCGCGACGCGCCGCCGGTGCTGCTGATCGCCGGGCTCGGCGCGCAGATGACGTGGTGGGACGACGCGTTCTGTGAGCGGCTCGCGGCGTGCGGCCTGCTCGTGATCCGCTTCGACAATCGCGACGCGGGACGCTCGACCTGGCTCGCCGGCGCACCGGTGCCGCGACGGCTCGCGCTGGTCGCTGCCGCGATCCGCGGCCGCCGCCTCCAGGTGGCCTACACGATCGACGACATGGCGCGCGACTGCATCGGCCTGCTCGACACGCTCGGCATCGCGTGCGCGCACGTCGTCGGCGCGTCGCTGGGCTCGGCGATCGGACAGTCGATGGTGATTCATCACGGCGGCCGCGTCCTCTCCTTCACGTCGATCATGGGCATGAGCGGCAATCCGCGCGTGCTGCGTCCGCGGCCCGACGCGCTCGCGCTGCTGTTCTCCCGCAGCGCCGCCACGGAGGCCGCCTACATCGCCGCTTACCGCCACGCGTCCCGCGTCCTGCGCGCCGGGCTGTTCCCCGAGGAGGAAGCGCGTGATACCAGCCGTGCGCGCATCGCGTGGCTGCGCGGCTACAACCCGGCCGGGCGCTCGCGCCAGTTCGCCGCTTTCCTCGCCGGGGGCAGTCGCGCGATGGCCTTGCGCGACGTGCACGTGCCGACGCTCGTCGTGCACGGCGCGGTCGATCCGCTCGTTCCGCTCGCTGCCGGCGCCGAGACGGCCGCGCTGATCCCGAACGCGCGCCTGCGCGTGATCGCGCGGATGGGACACGCGCTGCCGACCGCCTTGTGGCCGGAAATCATCGAGGCCATCGCCGAGCACGTCACGGCGCCGGCCTTTCATCAGGAGGCCGCGTTCGCATGAGGGTCGTTCGTCGAAGCCGGTATCGTTCGTCCCTCACCGACCCACGAAGCCTTCGATGACCCCACCGACGACCGATCCCTCGACGCCATCCGCCCTCCACGCACGCGCGAACGGCGTCGACCTCTGCTACGAGACCTTCGGCGACCAGGGCAAGCCCGCGCTGCTGCTCGTCATGGGCCTCGGCACGCAGATGCTCGGCTGGGACGAAGGCTTCTGCCGCCGACTCGCGGAGCGCGGTTACTTCGTCATCCGCTTCGACAATCGCGACATCGGTCGATCGACCTGGCTCGACGACGAGGAGGTGCCGAACATCGTGATGCTGTTCGCGAAGGCGAAGATCGGCCTCAAGCCGAAGGTGCCGTACACGTTGAAGGACATGGCGGCCGACGCGGTCGGCCTGCTCGATGCGCTCGGCATCACGCGCGCCCATGTCGTCGGCGCGTCGATGGGCGGCATGATCGGCCAGGAGATGGCGATCGCGTTTCCCGATCGCATGCTGTCGTTCACGTCGATCATGAGCTCGACCGGCAATCCCAAGCTGCCCGGCCCGACGTCCGAGGCGTCCGCGGCGCTGACGGCGCCGCCGTCGAAGAGCGAGGACGAGTTCCTCGCGAACTATCCGCGCATCCTGAAGACGCTGCGCAACGGCGAATTCCCCGAGGACGAGGCGCTCGATCGCGGTCGGGCCGCCGCGGTCTGGGCGCGCGGCTACCATCCCGCGGGGGCGGCGCGTCAGTTCGCCGCGATCGTCGCGTCGGGCGATCGCAGGAGGGCCCTCAAGGACGTCGGCGTCCGCACGCTCGTGATCCATGGCAAGGTCGATCCGCTCGTCCCGGTCGAGGCCGGCATCGACACGGCGGCGGCCATCCCGGGGGCGAAGCTCGTCCTCGTCGAGCGCATGGGTCACGCGCTCCCGCGCGTCGTGTGGGACGAGGTGATCGACGCGATCGCGCAGCACGCGCGCTGACGCTCAGTTCCTGCAGCGCGCCTCCGCGGCATCCGCATCGGCGATCACCGGCGCGAACTGCGCCGTGAGGCGCTGCCGCGCCGCGAGCGACGCGAGGCGTTCGCGACCCGCGCGGATCAGGCGGCAGGCTTCGCCGGTGTCGAGGCGTGCCACGAGGCCGATCAGGCCCGTATCGACCTGTGCCCACGCGAGGTCGCGCGACGCGAACGCGTCCTGCGGGACGAGACGCGCGTTGACTTCGAGACTGGCGAGCCCGCGCCGCGCGATCGGGACTGCTTCCACGGCACGTCCTTCCCGCGCCAGCACGCGCGCCTGGACGAGGCGCGCGCGGCCGAGCGCCTCGCGTCCTTCGTCGGTCGCCTGCGCTTCGCCGCCGTTCGCGAGCAGCGAGGCGACGACCTCGCTCGCCTGCGCGAACGCGCGACGCGTCTCGCCGAGCGCGAGCAGTTGTTCGGCGCCGCTCCAGCGCGCCTGCGCAACGTCGAGACGATGCTTGTCGTTGCCCGGATCCTGCCTCGACGCCGTCTCGGCGAGCCTGGCCCATTGATCGTATTGCGCGAGCGCCTCGCGTGGACGCCGCGCGAGATTCTCGGCGAAGGCCAGGACCGCATGGCCGATCGCGAGATCGCGCATCGTGGATGCATTGGTCGGATCGGCCGCGTACAAGGACTCGCGGATCTGCAACGAACGCTCGAGCATCAGGAAGCCGTCGTCGTTGCGCCCGAGCTCGAGCAACGAGTCGCCGACGTGACGCGTGGCGACCGCGAGGTCGCGGCGATGCAGCGGATCGTCCGGTGCCTGCGCGCTCCGAGCCTCCGTGATCGCGAGATCGCGCAACGAATAGGCCAGTGCATCCTCCGCATTGCCACCCAGGCGCTCGAGCGCGGCGAGGTCGGAAAGCACGAGCGCCTGCAGGCGGGTGGCGCGTGCCGCGTCGTGATGCGAGCGCACGAACGCATCGACTTCGGCCAGCAGCGCGCCGTAACGCGCCCGTGCCTCGTCGTAGCGGCGCAGGCTCGGACCTCCCGGACTGAACAGGATCAGCGCCTCGTCACGCCGCCGCGCGAGCAGGTTGACCGTGTCGTCCGGCGTCGCATCGGCGCGCGAGGCGATGCGCTCGGCATAGCGCGTCGCGTTCGCGAAGTGACGCGCCGCGGTGAAGGTCTGCGGCGTGAAGCGCAGCACATGGCCGAGGTCCGTCTCCACGACCTGGAGACCGCGCAGGTTCTCGACGTCGTCCGGTTCCTGTTCGACGAGCTTCTGCTGGATGGCGAGCGCCTTCGTCAGGGCGACCTTCGCCTCGTCCGTGCGGGCGACGTTGTCGATCGTCTGCTTGCGCAGGATGTCCGAGATCGCCACGTAGCCCGCGGCGACATCGCGCAGCAACTCGGAATCGAGGCGCTCGTGCGACAGGCGGTCGAGGTAGTCGAGCGCAGTCGTCACGAGTTTCATGCGCGCGTGTTCCGGCCCTTTCGCGATCTCGGCGTCGAGCTCGAACAGGATGGTTCGCGTCAGCGAGCGGCTCGCATCGAAGCGGCGCTCCGCCGCCTGCAACGCGACGGCGGCGACATCGCGCGATCGGGCCGCGACGATCGCTTCGCGCGTCGCGATCGCGGCGACCGCGACGGCCGCGAACGTCACGGCGATGGCCGCGGTCGCGGCCACGCGATGCCGTTGCAGGAACTTGTCCGCGCGATATCGCCAGGTCGGCGCGACCGCCCGGATCGGCTCGTGCGAACACAGACGCCGGAGATCGTCGCGCAACGCGCCGGCCGACTCGTAGCGCGCGGCCGGATCGCGCGCGACCGCTTTCCGGATCACCGCGTCGACGTCGCTCACGAGCGCGCGGGGCGTTCGATCCGCGAGCAGTCCGGCCACGAGCACGCCGAGCGAGTAGATGTCGGCGCTCGTCGTGATCGGTCCGCCGGCCAACTCCTCGGGGCTCGCAGCGTCGGGCGTCGGGCGGGCACCGCGATCGATCGTGCCCGGACCCGGCGCGATCAGCGCCGCGACGCCGACGTCGAGGAGCTTCGGCACGCCGTCGGACGTGACGAGGATGTTGCCCGCATGAAGACCGCGATGAACGACGAGGCGTTGATGCGTGTACTGGACCGCGTTACAGACTTCGTCGACGAGCGCGACGCACGCCGCCAGGGACGAACCATGCGTCTCGCACCAACGATCGATCGGCACGCCGTCCACGTACTCGGTGACGAGGAAGGGCCGGTCCTCCGGCGACACGCCGACGTCGATCAGTCTCGCGATGTTCGGATGGTCGAGGCCGGCGAGGCTCGATCGCTCGCGACGCAAACGCGCGACGACCGCGGCATCGTCCGGCGTGCGTCCGATGAGCTTGAGCGCGGCGCGTCGCCGGACGATGCCGTCGGCGCGTTCGACTTCGAAGACGACGCCGGTCCGCCCGCGCCCGACCGCACGCACGACGCGCCAGGACCCGAAGACCCGGCCGACGAAATCCGGTTCGCGGTCATCGGCTTCCGCAGCGACGGGTTGGTCGACGGCCCGCGCGTCGCCCGGCAGCATCAGCGACGCGAGCAGCGAATACAGGACCGGGTCGGCAGCGGCGAGCGCCGCGAGCAACGCGGGCCGTTCCGGCAGCGGCGTCTCGAGCAGGGCGCCGAGAAAGCGGTCGGCCG
>Ga0247783_1000045_pt1 | contig 39807 bp, 48 predicted proteins | sample UWRJL064202C5_FD_179911 | JGI IMG/M metagenome (GOLD analysis project Ga0247783, IMG submission 179911) | Plant litter microbial communities from Arlington Agricultural Research Station in Wisconsin, United States - UWRJ-L064-202C-5 | ecosystem: Environmental > Terrestrial > Plant litter >...
GCAGTTTGGTGGTCTTACACCGAATGTGACAACCTACGGACAATCGAAATCTGTATTAGATAATGCTCTGGCTCGTAAAGCTGAGATGGAAAGTAAAGAAGGTCTTACAGCTTTTATAGGTGCTATCCAAAATGCTATGGGCGTAGGCGAGAGCATGGAGGATATAGATCGTATTATTCTGCAAGCTAGTCGTAATATCGCTGCTATCAATGTAGCTAGACAAAGAGCTTCTGGCTATAAAGACCCCACTCCTGGTCAAGGAACCTATGACGATAGACCAAAGCCCTTCGTGCCTACGCCAGATCAGGAAGAGGAAATTCGTAGCTTCTCTATTGCGAGAAGGCAAATTGAAGCAGATACCAATGCTGCTATCTTGGATGAAAATCAAGAGTACGGCCAGCGCAAGCTAGATATAGAGCGGGATTATCAACAGCAAGTAGCTGAAGAAGCTGAAGATTTCGCACGTAAACGTGCTAGAGATGAAGCTGATTTTGCTCGCGATATTGCCAAAATGCAAGAAGATTCTGCCAAGCAGCAATTAGAAATCCAAGAAGATCTGGCTAAGAGCATCGCCAAAGCCAATCGTGATCACGCCCAAGATTTGGAAAAGTGGGAGCGTGATCATCAGCGTGATCTTAAAAAGATGCGTGAAGATGCTAATGAAGATGAAGAAGAAGTACAGGAAGATCTGAAGGAGAAGCAAGCTGAAGCTATTGAAGATTCTGGCGAGAAGATTGTTGAGATGGAAGAAGACTTTGCCAGAGATCGAGCGAAAGCGGCAAAAGCTCACAACGAAAGTATTTTGCAATCTGCTGCTAAATTGGATGCTGCTGCGGTCTATTGGGAGCAGAAGAAATTTGCACGTGAAGAGCAAGAGGCGCAAGAAGAGCAAGATCGTAAAGTAGCCAAAGAAAAAGAAGGGCTTGAGAAAGAGCTTAAAGAAAATGAAGAAGCTTCAGCCAAACGTATTGACGAAATCAAAAAGAATCTCCAAGAAGAAATTGACGAATCTAATGAAGCTCATGCCCTTAGAATCGCAGATGCCAATGCTGCTCATGCACAGCAACTTGCAGATCAACAAGCGGCAGCAGCAGAACGTCTAGCTGAAGCTGCTCAGGAAGATGCTGATCGTCTTAAGGAAATGCAAGCTGGTCATGCCTTGCGGCTATCTGAAGAAGATACTGATCGTGGGATTCGTCTGGGAAGAGAAAAGACGCATCACGATAATCAACTTAGTGAGCTGGAAAGAGTTCATGGTTTGCGGATTACGCAGATCGGTACACAAGCAGATGCTGAACGTACTAAGCTGGATGAAGAGCATCGCCAGAAGATGCTGGATCTTGGGTTCCAGCAAGCGCAATGGCTAGAAGCTGATCGTAGAGCTAGAAATATCGCCCTCAAGGAACATGAGCTTTTCTTAAAGCAAGATACTTATTTAGATATTGAAGCTCGCAAATCAGCCTTGAATTTGAAGATGAATGATCCCAATACAACCCCAGAAGAGAAAGCTATTCTACAGGCTTCTATTGGATATCTGAATGATCAACTTATTACTCTAGGTGGGGCGATATATAATCTAGGACTTGATATCGCTGCCCTTCCCCAACCTCAAACAGACTTGCTGCCGTCATCGCCAGATCAGACTGTTACACAATCCAATGTGGTGGAAACGGCAGGGGGTGTAGATCTTGGTGTATGGGATGGCAAGGTTACGAGTGGCCCCGTTGTCGGAGCGAACGGAATGAGCACTACATCTAATGTAGTCTTCAATATAGAATCTGGCGCAATTACGATCACCCCACTTCCTGGACAAAGTGCTGCTGCCGTAGGGGATGATTTTGAAGAGAGACTTCTTAGAACATTGCGGAAGGTAGCCAAAACAGGATAATGAGCGACTATCGTGCTGCCGTAGGGTCTAGTCTTGCATTAGCTTCCCTCACTAAAATACCACTTCAACCTTTTAGTCCTGGGGTGAAGGCAACTCGTCGTGTGTCTATGGGTGATGGTAGTGTCTTAGATCAAGGCTTATACGTAGATTGGATCTACAGTGTTATTGAAGATTCTACCCAGCTTCTGGGTGTCCTGACGCCATTGGGTCTTCACAATGCTAAATTCGCTAAAGTCACTATCTATACTCGCGATGATCTTTATGTCTATCATCGTTACAATGGCACAGCTCGTCGACCCGAATCTTCCTGGGAAAATTACTTTGCTCGCGAAGTTGTTATCCGAATAACCAATCTGGAGTTTATCTCGTGAGTCTTCGGATGTATTTGCACAAACCCAAAGTTGTGATGGTCGCTCAAGTAGACTTGGGCGGCAATCAAGCAGTCTATCCGCAAGACCATATAGCCTTCAAGAATGTTACTGTGGGAGCTTATACAGTTCTGCGTAATGGTATGACTGTTCTTTTGGGAACTGCTCCTGGGAAAGATGATTTGGGCCGCATCCGTTACATGCTGATGGATAAATTGTATCCTACCAATGTGATGATTGTATCACGCTTCTCGCAAGGTATAGGTGATGGTGAAGGTACATTGATTGAGAATACTTACATCACCGTCTGGGAAGAGTATCGGCTGTGGGCAAAGATTCCACGGATGAATGGTGGCGTCGTTTATAAGGATGCTCAATGGTGGGCATTTGAGAATGCGGCCAACCCTCCTCCAGTCGCCAATGCAGGAGTCGGAATCGCAGGTACAATTGATGGTACTGGCAAGATGACTGTACACTTTGCGATGGGCAATAGCTTCAAGTGGAGCTTGTCTGCAGGATTGGCTGGTGGCTATACTGCTCAGATATCGCAATGGCTGTGGGAAACTCCTACAGGTACGATTATCAATGGCGGCAACCCCACAACTAGTCAGAGCATAGATGTACAGTTTCTTCCTGGATTCCACTACGTTTATCTTACGGTATGGGGACAGGCTTATCCGCAAGGCGAAGAAAACAAACATACGGCTTCTGTTCCTGTGTTTGTGCGTGATCCAGCTAATGATCTCTCTACTACTGCTTTCCATATTACAAATCATAATCAGACTTTGGCTGGCGTAGAAATCACAGCTGAATTCTTTAATGCCATTCCACGTACTGAATACCCCGATGGTGGTATGATGATGATGTGGGATGATGCTATGACTTACAGCTATGACAATCGTGAACATATGCAGTTCATCGGTTGGCATCATCGAGATAATGCTACTATCGCAGCGGAAGAAACTGCGACGTTGCACAGCACTTCTCTTACTTTTTTGAGTGTGGGCCGTAAGCTAGAAACCATGCCAGGATTCTCAATGGTCTTGGGAAGCGATCCAGCTGAATCTAATAACTGGAGCCTTGCCGCTATCCCAAGTATGTTCTATTACTTTTGGTTTATTCTTTTCTGGCACAGTACAGCTTTGGAAATTACAGATCTGCGTATAGAATCTAATGAGTTGCTTTTCTATGAATTTGTAATTCTCGGCAGCGACCGCTCTAATCTGTATGAACAGATCAATAGCATCTGCCAAAAAATAGCTCCTGATCATTACTTTACGGTACATCGTACTGGTGTGATGCAGATGGTAGCTGATCCCATGATCATGACCCAAACAGAGCGAGATATTGATAAGTTTGTGCGAGATGCTTGGACAGATGACGATTGGACAGAGATTAGCTTTGCCTATCAGCGTGCGCCGAAGGTCAATCAAATTCGTACGATGTCTATGCTATCTGGTAAAACTTTTGATATTGTCAACGGCAAAAAGGAACTCAAGATCATTGCTTGCGTAGCTCCTGGGGAAGCCAACGGTCAGGGAGAGCAGTATTTAGAAGTCAATGAACGTATGGCGAAGAGTCAATCTGCGTTGAATGCGGCAGAGGGCAATCGTTATGCTCGTATGAACGCACGCTATGAACGGTTTAGTATCACCCTGCCGTATGACAAAATAGATAAAATCTACGATATATCTCTTATGCATTGGGTCACGCTCACGATCAATGCAGCCAACACTACAGAACGTGAGCTTCCTGTACGATTTACGGCACAGAAGGGTGTAATCTGGGAAATCAGCTATCAGTATGAATACTCAGAGTCGGGTCTTGTTCGCATGGTGACAGTTCAATGGGAAATGGAAACTATCGGCAAGCCAGCCCAGACGACTGTCTTGTGGCCGGATTCACCTGCACCTGCTATGCTAGAAGCCAGACAACAGGAGATCGAAGCCAATGCGTGAAGGTGAACTAGCGCAAGCCTTAGACGATATTTGGAATAAGAGCTCTACTAGGAATCTGATTATCGGGCGTCTTGGAGAAGTGAATGGTACGGTAGAAGGTATTGAGGTAACGGGAAGACCTGGTTACGTCTATATTTCTATGGGGCCAAATGGTGATCAGGGTATTACTGTCGCCAAAGATAAGATCGGTATTGCCAGAGTTCTTTTTCAAGAAGTACGTATGCGCCGAGAGCTTGGTGAGCTAGTTATCCGTGAAGCTTCTAGCTATGCGGGTGGCAATGGAAATGGGGGCGGTAGCGACACCTTAGCGGGTCTTAGCGACGTTTCTATTAGTTCTCCTGCTAGTGGACAGACTCTGGTATACAATGGTACTCAATGGGCTAATGTAGCGGGTGGGGGAGGTATGGTAGCTCATTCCCATGAGGGAAGCTATCATACAGGTCAGCTAAATTGGGCGACTGTCAACAAAGCGAATTCTTCGATTGGCGATATTGTAACCCGTGATCATGATTTGCTGACCGGAGTAGGGCCAAATCAGCATCATGATAAAGTTCACCCATTGGTGGGGCCGGAACATACTGGCAGCGGATTAACTCCTGGCTACTCGGTAATTGCTACTTCACCTACGACTTTTGCTTGGGCGCAAGGAAAGCATACTGATCTAGATCCTACTAGCATCTTACCTAACCAACATCATAATCAGCAACATCTTATTACAGGTACAGATCATACCATTGCTGGTAATTATCTTGATCTTGTAGGTGCAACCTCTAACAATGTATTAGGATTGGTTGTACCATCTTACAATCCTGGCTTTACGGCAGCAGTCTTACGTACTGACGATAGGGGCGCAATCAACATCGCCGATGGTTTGCTGGTGGTTGATCCAGTCGGTGATGACTCTGTCAAGATTGGGCCGCGAATATCTTTCTATCCGCAGCTGAATCCTGGCATCAACGTTGACTTTGATGGTGTCTTCCAAGCTGACCTGGACAACAACTGGATCGGTATCAATCGCGCTCCCGTAGGAGTAGCGTTAGACGTTGTCGGTTCTGCCGTTGGGGACATCACACTACGAATCAAGCAAAAGCAAGATCAAACTACTCGCATCATACGTATCGAGGATTGGGCAGGGCAAGAACTTATTGTCATGGATTCTGTAGGTAATCTGCAAAGTGGTAATCCTGGTTTCTATTCAGGGCTGATGGGTTGGCAGATTTCACATACAGGAAATGCTGAATTCAATAACATCTGGGCTAGAGGCGAGCTTCATGCCAGCGTCTTTGTAAAAGATGAAGTTCATGCTACAGGTGGAACCTTCGTTGTTTCTACTGCTGGCAAACTTTATGCAGATGCACCAATTGATGCGGGTGTGGTAGATGTCGAGGAATTCAAAGTTGTCAGTGATGCTACTCTTTTCCCTGAAGTTGGAGAAGAGGTTCTTACCATTGAGACAGCGAGCGGATCTTTTAACGGCACAACCCTCTTCACCGAAGCTATTATGAATTTTATTTTGCTAGAAGATCCGCCTTCTGGTCCAGCTTCCTATTTTCAGCCTGGAGAAATTTTACGAGTTAAGACAGAGATCGATCAGAAGAATTCTAATTCTGATTTACGTCTTGCTGATCTTTGGCTAGAAGTGATGAGCTTTACACAAAATGATGGATATGGTTCTTATAGCGTTGTCAAAAGAAGCGGCACAGACAGTACTATCCCCAAAGGTACAGCCATCGTCAGCTATAAAAAGCGTGGCGAGGGGCTGATTTTAATGACTTCTGATTTACAATATGCTCCGTATATCGATGTCTTTACGACAGGCGAAAATCCTTGGACGGGTCTTTCAGGGGACATCATTCCTCGTATGCGGATGGGCCAGCTTGAAGGTGTAGGTGTCCTACAGGGCATCCCTCAATATGGTATGGTCGCGGGTAGTAATCTGACTGATGTTAATTCTGGATATCTGGTTGCCAGCAATCTGGGTATTCGGATGCACAAGGTTCCTCTGATTTTTAACAATGGAAGCACCGATACAGGCTCGTGGGATGCTGATGGCAATATACGAATCGGCAGGAACATTGCCAACAACGAAACAACGGGCTTCCGTGTAATTACCAAAAGCATAGTACCAGATGAGCAGGGAGATATTTGGATAGGTGATTTTTCTCGAAATAACTATCTATTTTGGGATGCGTCAACTGGGCTTTTAACGATTGCTGGCTCCTTGCTTGTCACTGATCCTGGCTCTACGATTACCTATGATCAGGCAGTTGCGCTGGACGGTATCGTGCGAACCGATGCAGCAGCCGATGCTACAACCAAACGAGATCAGGCGATTGGCTACGGTCAAGATCGTCGTATCACTAAAGTTACTGGCACATGGACGACTGGCACAACACAGCAGATTACATGGTCTGGTGTACAGCTTTATGTTGGAAATGGATTAGCTGCACGTACTGTTACGAACGGCACAACAGGTGTCATCACTGAAGATAAATATCTGTATGTAAAATGGGTAGCAGGGACAGGCGCACTCGCTATTCAAACTCTCAATGCTACGCAAGCGGTTACTGATCCAGACTATATTCTGCTTGCCGTTGTCAAGCTCGGAATCAATGGCAGCACCAAAGCAGGAGTTACCATCGTAGCTGGTAATACCTATATCAGTGGTGGTAATATCTTCACTGGCTCAGTTCATGCCGACAGTCTGGTCGCCAACTCAATCAAATCCAATCATATTTCTGGAGATACCATTCTGGCTGGAAATATGCACTCCACGTTCTTCTCGACGATGACCAACAGCTATATCGTCCCTGCCGCTAACACAGCGGCAACAAGAGAAGCAGGTGTAGCCGAAGATAATGCTGCTCTGTATACAGATAATCGGCGTCTTGTCGGTGTTTCCGATAACTGGCTGTATGGCGCAATCAATACGAACATCATCGGTTGGTCAGGTCTGCAATTGAAGTTTGCTAATGGGACTACAAAAACCGTCGTAACGAACAATAGTTACACCGTATCATCTGCTCTTGTTTGGCTCTGTGTCGATGTCACCCAAACATCTCCCACGATGGTTGGCTTTCCCTCTCTCGCTTCTATGGGGGTTAATCATGCTGTTGTTGCCGTTGTTCAGAAGGGAATCTTGACAACGGCAACTCCTGTAGCGGGTTCTGGCTATCCGACGATTCAGGTCGCAGTTGGAGCGACGATCATTACAGGTGAGAGCATTAAGAGTGGTACAATTGTCGCTGATAACATCAGAGCACTTGCAATTCAAACAGGACATCTTGCTGCCGATTCCGTTAAGGCAGGGAAGATCGATGTCAATGCTGTGACAGCCAGAGAAATTCTTGGAGAAACCATTACTGCCGACAAACTGAACGTAAGTAATCTGAATGCTATCAATGCGACCAGTACTACCCTTAATGTTACGGGAGCGTTGGTGATTGGCAGCTCTGCCAGTCCTGGCAAAATTATGGGTGGTAAGACCGCCTACAGTGGCACAGGTGGCGACATCGCGGGTTTCTTCCTCGGCTATGAAACTGGCTATAAGTTCAGCATCGGAGATTCCGCTTCCTACCTGAAATGGAATGGGACTGATCTCCTGCTTCGAACCAAACAAGCTCTAGTTCTGCAAGCTGATCCTGACGACAAACGGGTTCTTCAATTCACGGACTATCTGAATCGGGCGGGTTCATTGCAGTATTTCACCTATGACTGGAATGGTGTAGCAGGTCAGCCACCCGTCTTCACATTGCCCGTTCTCGTCAAAGCCAATTACTTCGAGGCCAACAACATCAAGTTCTCCGACCCCAGTTCGGCTATTAGTAAAGAAACTATTATTTGGGATTTTGCTGGTAGTCGTGAATCTCTGAGCTACTATGGGCCTACGCACGAACTCGTATTCACTGGCCCTATCCGTACTCCATCCCTGGTTCTCAATAATCTGACCGTTGATTCAGACCGAATGTATCTCACCACCGCACTTAACGGAATCACTGGTGGTAGTGCTGGAGGTGCGGGAATGATGTGTTGGGGCTGGGATAGCGGTTCTGCAACTTGGAATATATATGTTTTTTGTCCCGATGGCCCTCCAGGATCACCAACTTGGAGATGGCGAAGAGCAATTTTAAATCGCATGTAAAACAAGGAGCGAAGGAAATGGCAGTAAAGACGCAGGACGATATTACCATTGCCAGCAATGGCAAGATCGAGCAACCTGGCACGAAGCATTTGAGTGCATTTCAGCGCAAATATATGCAACGATTGGTTGGTAACTTCGAGCGTGCGAAGGCAGCGGTTGAGACGGCACAGAACGCTGCTAACGAATTTATCGTGGCTTGTGGCGAGGAAGTGGGAGTCATCATCGGCCAGGATGGGTGGACGTTTGATATAGAAGCACTTGAATTTGTGCGTGTTCCGCAGGGAGATGGTAGTGGGGAGGAATAAATGGGAACAATCTCTGATCTGAATGAGGTAACTGCCCCTAATCCTGCGCTGGACTATCTGTTGGTGCGAACGACCAGTCCCACCGACAAAGACAAGAAGATGAAGGTGGGCGTCTTTCCGCTGAAATATCAGACGCCCGCTGTTGGTAAGATCGCTCAATGGCGTGATGCCAACACGCTAGAAGCGAGTGGTGCTGCCGTCACAGGGACGGGGACGCTGGCACTTGGAGCGAACACGTTAACCGTGAACGGCAACAGCTCTATCAATGGAGCTGTAGCTGGTAATCTCACAGGGAACGTTACAGGAACCGTCACAGGTGGCGGTACATTAGCTCTCGGCACGAATACCCTCACCGTTCCAGCCACAGGTACAGCCGCTCTCAAAACAGGGACACCTGTGTTGGATCGGGTGGCAACCTGGGCAGATGCCAATACCGTAAAAGACAGCACCGTCCCCATTGCTGATGTGGGGCGTCTCAGTGTGGGTCAGACGTATAGCGGGGCCAATATCTTCACGCCATTGCAGACCTTCAATGGTGGCCTCAAGATGAGCGGCGGCTCAACCTTGACCCGCTATGAAGTAGGAACTTTTCCTCCTGTTGTAGCCGATGCCGCCACAGGAGGCACGACGACAACCCCGACATCTGCGACAGGTAATTACGTGATTATCGGTGATCTATGCACAGTTAGCGTTGCGATTTTCAATGTCGTCACAACTGGCATGGTCGCCGCCAATGCGCTATATATCCGCAATTTACCCTTTGTCTCGTACAATTCCGTCGGCTACTCGGCAGTTGGCGCAGCTATCGTGCATTTTGCAACCTTTACTGGCTATGTGGTCGCATATCTATCGCTGAACACTTCCGCCGTAAGATTTGTGGAACATGCATCGGCTGCTGCCGCTGGATTTTTGACTTGCTCTGATTTCCAAAGTGGTTTGGCAGATATAGAGTTTACGTTAACGTATAAAGTCAATTAGGGAGGAACCTATGGCAATTTCGACCTTGATGCAGAGTGCTTTTAATAAATCAGATGAGTTTGTGGCGCAAGTGGAATCCTACGTCAAGCGTCTTGCTACGCAGCGCAACAACACCTGGACGCCAATGGATGATAACACGCGCTCCCTCTTGTCCCAGGTGGCGAAGACACCGCAGAGCTACAGCTTCCCATCTGTGATCATTGCAGATGAGGATTGGTTTGTGACCTATGATCCGTGGGCCGCAAATCCAACGCAATGGGATGAGCAGATCAGCATCTATGTGGAAAAGTACTGGCTGATGCTAACGGGCATTAAAGAACCAGTAGAACCAGAGCCAGAACCAGAACCTGAAGTCTAGAAAAAGATGTAACTGTAGGTAGCTCCTTGAGAGGCTGATGAGATGAACTGGATAGTCTTTATCATTGTAGCCATCGTGTTAATAGTGGGAATTGAGTATCTATCTCGCTCCTTTCCTCCACCCTGGCGTGTGATTACGCTCGGAATTGTAGTCGTCGTTCTTCTGCTCTACCTGCTGAATCTAGCAGGGATGATTGCTTTTCCCTTTTAACGAGGACAAAAAAATACCCTAGAGCAATGAAGCTCTAGGGTATTTTCTATTCTATTGTAACAACTTAATCACTACGATGCTCATCATTAGTAGATAAGCTATGAAGTGAAGACTAAGCCACAGATTCCACCTCTGTTGCTTTTCCATGATTGTTTGGCCCCTTGTATCCTGTTTCTAACCCTTTTGCCAGAGCCTTCACATAATAGATAGCCTCGTTAAAAGCCATCTCCTTGCCTTTGAGCTCATTGGTCTCGATCTTGGTGCGAGTCTTCCCCTGACCATCACGAGCGGCTTGGGCTTTTTCCTCGAGGGCTTCGATCAACTCTGCGGGTGTGCTGAAAATCAACATTGTGCTTCTCCTTATGGTAGTATAACTTGATAAGTAAGGACATAACCTTCTCGTCCTTCGCAATTTAGCTTGTACATCTGTCGGGTTTTCACCCATTCGCCGCCATAGATTTTATTATCTACTCTATCGCATTTTACATTATCGGGTAATCTAGTAATGCCAGATCCCTCATTCAATGCAGTTTGCATATAGATACCAACCATAGAACCTTCTGGCTTGTATAACTGAACTTCATACGGAGGGCCTGTAGCTATCTTATAGACCCAGAATATAATGACCAAAACCGAAACTGCAAGAATCTTCAGCAACGGCTTGGTCATTGAATCAACTTCCTTAGCCGTGTACATCGCTTGGACTAATCCTCTCTGTATATAATAAAGTCCCTAGATTTCTCTAGGGACTCTACCATACTGTCGCAAGGATTACTCTGCGGCTGTTACTTCTTGTGTTTCAACGGCTTCGACGGCCCCATCTTCCCCTTCAACTACAGGAGTCATTTTAGCTCCGCGAGCACCTTTACGACCTGTTGCACCATCTGCGCCTTCTGCCTTTACCTTCTTCTCACGGACTGGCTTGGCAAGCTGGTCAAAGCTCTCCAAGATAGTCTTGTCGAAGTACCAAGCATTGCGAGGCCCGTAGAAGTAAGGCGTCCACACGCTACCGAATTCACCCAAAGGTGCATGACGGAAGCGGTCGCCACCCATCGCCTGAGCGACACGTCCTGGCCCATAGCCAGCTTCCTTGGCGGCAGCAAAGACTTCCTTCACAGGAACCAAACCACCTTCCATGGACTTGAACTGCTCTGGCGTCAAGGTGCGGGAAGCCTTTAGAGCCACCTGCTGCTCACGACGACCTAGCTCCTGACCCAACACAGCCTCGAATTCCTCATCGCTGAGAGCTTCGAGCTTGGGAGCAGTAGAGCCAACGTTCTTGGCGAGCTGACGGAAGCACAGCGGGCAGATGCCACGTCGCACGATTGTGCTGCGGCGAACTGGATTACCGCAAATCGCACAGATAACTGTGGGGCCGCTCTCTTCGACGACAGGAATTGGATTCCCTGCCTCGTCCAGAACTTGATTGCCGTTCTCGTCCAACTGGTAAGTTGGTTCCTTCACTACTTTTTCTGTTTCCACTTTTACACGCTTGTCCTTTCGTGGCTTCATTTGCTGAACTACTTCGACTTCATTAGATACAGCATCCTCAATTGTTGCACTATCAATATCGCCATCCTGCACAGCATTGAGCTGGATTTTGGCATCTGATAGTGTACCATTTGTGGAAGGAAGTAAACGAGCCTTCGATGGAAGATTTTGCTGAATGTCAGTCTGCTTGACGCCCAATTTCTTGGCCGCATTGCGAACGGTGACATAAGCCTCTTCCCCCTGTTCCGCTTTGGTGCGGGTGACCAGTTCAGTAATCTGGTTAGCCAAATCGGACTCGGTAAGGGTGGAAAGTACGTCAGACATTGTGTTTCTCTCTTTCTGGAGTTGTAGGTGATGTTTACTGCACGATTTAAGTATAGCATAAGGGGACAGGGAGGGCAAATTTAATGTTGCGTTAATCTGATCCCTATCCCCTGGAACTACCGCTTTGGTGATGCTACCTTATAAACTTCTGGCCGCATCGATTCTACGCCATGCTTGAGTCCTCTAAAGTGATTGGGAACCCAGATAGGGTCTTCAAACTGCTTGAGCTTACGGAAATGACCACGCACAGGATACATTCTTCCGTGTTCTGTGCCTGGTTTGCCGCTCGGCTTGGCATACACTGTCGTCCACTTTTGGATGGTAACAGTATGATACTCTGGCAATTTTGCCTTCCCCTTGCGTATACGCTTTTCGTTCACTTTAGGGTCAGGCGTCTCCTTATGGATAATAACATTAGGAGCATTGAGAAACAAGTTAATCGCGTAGCATAGAGCTATCATCCTCATTTTGTTCTCTAAGGACTCCTTGCTCATCTTGCTGGGATCGGTCATGAACTTATCCCACTTCGGTTCTGCGGGTTTGTTCGTGCCTTGCCAGACTACACGATTGACGCTAGTGGATTCAAAGAGGATACAGCAATTCATCATGTTGAACACATGATGCGGCAGAGGGTAGGTAGTGTCTTGTAAAGCGTTAGCTAACAAGATTCCTTGCACTCTATCTGTTAAGAATCCACTCTTCTCTTGGAGTTCATTCTTTTCCACATGCGCCATAATATCTTCTTCTTTAATTGGCGTTGTGAATTGAATGAGAACATAGGGATAGGGCAGATTAAACTGGCCGCGAGTATCGATGCGATCTATATTGTGAACTAGATCCATCATAATTGATGACGGCAGCACAATAGTTTCTGATACTGCCATCAGCACTTGCGACGCTCTGTAATCTGCGTGCATCCCTTGTTCCTGCTTGGTAATACCCATCCAGTAATCTCTACTGAGTTGCTTCTCGAGCTGGTAAGCCATCTCGAACATGGGCATCCAATCATCCTTGATAAGTTTCATATCATAGGCTACCTTTCTTTCTGGAAAGAATACTGTTTTACTGCATCCGAGTATGGTGCAGACAAATATACCCTATAAATAAGCGGCTGTATGCGGCGTTTATAGGTGCGTTGGTACGTTTGTACCTATACACCTATAAACGCCCCGCTATGCCCGTTTTTACCCGCTAAAAATGGTACGTTACGGGCATAACATAGCTATTATAGGGTACATCTGTCTGAACTTACAGATTATACATTCTCTACGCTGAATTGAAGAAGTTCTGCATAAGCAACTTCCTTGTTTTGAGCGCGATCACCGAAGAGCGTATTGTAGCTTCGGCTTTCTTCTGCCCATCGTGGCGTCGGGCGATAGTCTTCCCATTCCACCACACTGTTATACAGACCCCAAACAGTGTTCTTCATGAGAGGGCTATCCATTCCTGTGCCGTAGCCGTTCCAGAGCTCGCGAACATTGTCACGCCATTTCACATTCTGCGCGACGCTGGCTTCGTAAGCCTTTTCCCGACGTTCCATAACCGACTGGTCAGGAACATAGGAAGGACGCTTGGGGTCTACATAGATACGCTTTAGAGCATCTTCTGCTTGCTCATCGTCGATATCAATGCCAGCCATTAAATTGAAGGCATCGGCCAACCCCTGACTCTTCAAAGTCGCACGTTCTACAATCCCCGTCATCCAGCCAGCCATGCGCTCTTCAATGTTCTTGTCATGGATAATCCGGAAGCTTTCGGTGCTCGCAGCTTTCGCCGCAATCAAGGTGTTCTGGCATACTACCCGAACAGGTGTGACGCGAACTTGGACAGCGCCATCCCCATAAGGATTGTGAAGCAGAAGGTAGCTATCCACCTCATCTGCACCCACTCCCAATCCTGCACCACGCTTATCGCTGGTGACAGTAAAACTGGGAAGTTTGGTGGTGATGAAGAGGCTTTCACCTTGACCGAGCACACCGAGGGTTTCTACAGGACACTTGGTAGCCTCATCATAGATCTCGCAAGTACGCAGCGGGTCTACAATGGTATACTCTTGTCCTACGATGCCAAAGCTACGATAAGCATTGTCATCCGGAATCGGGTGGCGAGTAATCACTTTGTTGGGAAGTTCCAACTTCATGTTCCCAATCTTGGTGAAGACAGGCTCCAGAGTTACGATGTATGGTGACATCGTGTTGAAGATCTCTGTTGCCGTCTGCTCCTCTTGCCCGATTTGCCCTAGACCATGCCAAGCGGGTTGGCGGAGGCTGTAGAAGCGTTCGTTGAAGATATTGTGTGCCATTTGTATTCTGTCCCTTTCTTGAGACCGTCTAGAAGTTTATAGTATCGCATATCGATACTCTACAACACACCATCTGGGGGTAGATGGTGTGCTGACGAGTAGTTACATGCTATCTTCTGGCTGTTGGGTTTCTTCTACCCAAATTGTAAGCTTCCACTGACTGACAAGTGGCGAGTAAAGTACGATTACACTATTCCCAGGTGAATCTGGATGGATGTAATAGGCTGTCTGTGCGAGCAGCGCATGTACATATCCCTGAACAAAGATGCGGCACTCTTCTTTATATCCTTGGAAGAGTATTTCCGTATCGTCGTTTTGCTCGCTGCGGAACACTACATCAAAGTGTTCGCCGCCTATAGTTGCATGTACAGGAAGACTATCCCCTGCATTACTTTGTCCCATTGTGGTGTTCCTTCTGTTACATACAATAGTGGATTAGGGTGGAACTCTGGTAATATCTTGCGAAGACAGCGTATGCTTACTTCCTTCAAGCTCAGCTCTAGCTCACTGTCCTGATATTCATCAGGCAGAACCATCAGCAGCGTTTCAACTTCCTTGTGAATTCGCATAAGCTGAACTTGCGACCACAAATCCTTCATCGTCCCATTTCTGGGATCTGCTGGATTGTACTGGGGTTTTCCAAATTCGCTGACCATTATTGTATCCCCATTGCATTTCCCATGTCTTTGGCCCACTGAGGAAGTTCCTCTTCCTCGCCTACTTCAATGTAGAATATCCAGTCGACGCCATCTACCGTTCCCTTATAAAGATAGCAAGTGACCCGACCTTCTGGTGCATAAACTTCCGCCAGCTTGAAGGGAAAGAAGATATCTTCACGTGGGTTGGTAATCAGTATCTCATCTGGCATTGCCATCGGGTCTAAACCTAACGGCCCCGACAGCCCTTTCATCATCTTCATTGAGTTGTCGATGGTGATCTGGTTGAAGTAGAGCTTCAGAACTACTGCTTGCTCCATCTTCTCCATTTCACGGACGAGCTTCACCATCTGCTTTGCATACTTCGGCAGCAAAGTATATAGCCATCCGAGCTGCTTTTGCGAGAAGGTTTCATCTCGACGAGCTTGTTCTGCCAACGAGCTTAAGAACTTTTGATCGTTCTCGCTAAATCCTCTGCCGTTGCTTTCATGCACGTTCTCGGGATCTTGTTGCTCGGCTTCTGTTTGCTCATCGTAAAGAGCCAGCAATGCCCGACGAGCCCATTGCGGATTCATACCCAAACGTTCACGGATATGATTGGCAAGTTGCTCGTCCGTCATGGCTTTGTAACCTGGATGGACTTCAGTAAGTTTCATTGAGGTCCTCCAGATCTGGCTCATACGTGAATTCATCATCGTCACCATATGCACTTTCGATGCGCTTGTTGCATTCTTCGCAGAAGAGTGAATCATCTTCTTCGTTAATGCTCCATTCGGTGACGGTGTTGAACTCGTCGAGGCGATCCTTGGTTGCACAATCTGGACAAAGCACACAATTCTCTCCGTCCATATAGTACAAAGGATACCCTCCCGGAAAAGCATGAGCAGGTAATTTCTCCTGTCCAGCTTCACCGAGCTGTTCTGCGGCCAATGCATGGATCTTCTTAGACCACATATTTGTTCCTTTCTGGAAACTATTCAATGCTTTTTCAGGGCTTGTTACCTATCGAAGTGATACCCTATTGTACCACGCCGAGCGCATTACGGCAAACCTCCCTAAAGAGGCTTGCTAACTCTGCTATCTGATTGCCAAACATTTGTACACCCATTTATCGGATGTACGTTCTGTAACGAAGTAGTAGAAATCGTGCTCGTTAATGTCGTAGCGTTTGAAGACTTCACGATAGAGGCGATCTGTGCGCTTGAACAAGTCATGCTTGCACTCAGATGGTGCGTGGAAGAGATTCATATCTTCCAAGCACTCGTCCTCATCTCGCTCAATTTTAACGAGCTCGCTGACCATTCTCGACAGAATACTATCTGCTCTGCCGAAGTTTGTATCGAGGCTGGCATTTTTAATCATTGAGATAACCTTCCTTGTTGAGCCAGGTATAGATGAAGAAGCTGTAATCTTCCTCTTCCCAAACTTCATCGGGAATTCCTAGCTCGTCGATAATATCTTCTTCCAACTGTGTGAGGTTAACTTTCTCACCGAAGTCTGAACTGTTATCCATCTTTAGGATTTCAGCTTGAAGATATTGGATTATCTTCTCTTCATATGTTTCCATAACATACCTTTCTGGATATAATGCGTAGGGGCTTGAGACCCTTCCCTCATGGGAGCGCATTACAGAGGAGTTGCTAGCTCCTCTGCTCTCTGCTTTATTCCATTGCCTCTGCCGCACCCAAGATTTCTTTGATGCCATCTTCGCAGATAACTTGATAAACTTTCTGCGTGTAGGTTTTCTCACCTACTTCGATGCGCTTGCAGGAATTGGGGTCGAGCTCGGTGGCATCCATGACCAGATTTAGATAGCAGACATGAGCAGGCCATCCATAAGTACCTGTTTCCTCAGAGTTAAACCGATAGCTCTTGGTCAGCGTGCCTTCTGTGCTGGTATAAGAAGATGTATATTCCCATCCCTTACCCATTGCCTTTCGAGCGGCAGCAAGGTTTTCCAATCCCCAAGGAACACGGATGGTGATGCTACCCGCACTCATATATAGAGTGGTCTTCTCGGGGAAAAGGCTTTCATCGAACTTGCTGATACACTTGCGAGCGAAGGCGAAATCCTTTGCTTTCTCAGCAAGATAATCACGTTCCGACTTAATTGCCTTTGCGACCATGCCATTGAGTTTCATTTTACTAGTCCTTTCTGGGACACTAAAGGTTTTCATCGTTCCAATTGAACGACTACCGAAGCCTAGCTGCTAGAGCTAGGCTTTCGTAGTGGGTCAATCTTCTTCGTTGTTGCGGGGCATGAAACTTATAACTAAGCAGAACAAGAACACAATACCGAGAAAGGTAAGGGTCGGCAGAGCTATTATTTCCATGATGGGTTTGGAGTTCCTTCTTTTTGATTGTGATTATAGTAGGTAATCCACAGGTCGAAAGATTGGGTCGGGTCGTCCTTGTGCATGAAGCGTGTGTGAGCATACTCGAATTTGATTTCGGGGTCGTCCTTCGTGCTAAGTATGAAGGTCGGATAGAAGTCGTCACGCTTCAGGTAGGCAGCACTAAAGCCATGAAAGAAGCCATCCACCTTCGCTTGACTACCCGAATACAATAAGCAGGACTCTACCTTCTTGTTGACAGGTTTCTTCATTACATAATACATTGTTTGTTCCTTTCTGAGAACATACTGCGAATTGTGAATTATAGGAAAAGGCAGCATACCATAATCTTCTGATTATGGTATGCCCTTTTACTAGAATTGGTCTTCGTTGCTTACATCGAACTGGAAGCCTTGTGCGTCACTGAATTCTACCACATCGAACAGCTCGCCATCCGAATTTCGTACAAACATGATGCTTGCCGTAACTTCGTTGCTGAGGCAATCATCGCTGATTTGCTTAATCCGAGCTAATGCCTGAAGTAGAGTTGGTAAAGTTTCTACTTCTAATTCATTGTCTTCAGACAGCATGTAGTGTAGCATGAACACTCCGTTTGACATTTTATGACCCTTGACCATGTGGAAATACTTGGAGATGACGAGGGAGCTGACGCTGCCAGATACCTTTACCTGCGCTCCGACTACCCGCATTGTAGGCGATTTGCGCTACAATCTCGTTGATGATGCCTTCTACTGTTTTGGCGAACAAGAAGCGTGTATGCGAACCCCGTTTATAGGTTTCACCTGTTTTTTCGTATTCGCCATACTTACCTTCTACTGGTTGCCATTGGTCGAAGGTATAGAACCTCAGACGCAAGCGGGTAGCACAGATGCCATCTTCGAAGGTAATTTCACCCATGTAGTTATGCTTACTATGAATTCTGATTACATAGTAGCCAGCATACATTCCGAGCAGCTCTACGAAGTCTGAGTATTCCCCATCTTGCGTAGCCACATGAGCAGCGTAATTTGCGAGCTGCTTTTTGTTCGGAGTTTCGAGCTTATTGCCATAGTGATTATGCAATATTGCCCGAAGTTCTTGCTGTTTAGACATTTCTTTTTTACCACCTTTCTGAGTAGTTACTGCTTTGTTTACCTATCAGATTATAGGTAAAGGGAACGGCCCAACCAACCTTTTCTGAAGTTGGGCCGTAACCTTTGCCTTGCTAATCGTCAGATGGTTCTGGGCGGTGATAGTCGAGCAGCTTGGCTAGTTGCTCGTGCTTTTTTAGGAAGCTATCCGACTCTCCCCAACCCCTATCTACTTCGTCTACTGCAATAGTAATTTCGTACATCAGATGGTAAAACAAGTTTACCAAGATGTCGAGTTGGGGGTCAATCATGCCATGTGTTTCATACACCTCGTCTCGGAATTCTACTAGCACAGCTTTTGTGCTTTCAGATAGTGCTGTGTAGTTCCGATTGCTTGGCACTTTATTCTGCGGCATTGTAAAGCCTTTCTGAACTTTGTACTTTCTTGTGTTTGTTACCTACCAGATTGTAGGTAAAAGAGAGTACATAAGCCTTTCGGATTATGTACTGCCTTTTGCCTTGCCAATCAGATTGTTGTTAGTTGGCGTAGCGTCCGATAATTTGTACAGCTTCTTCTTGTTGCGGGTTCTTTCCGACTTTGTTGCATTGTGCAACGTAGGTCAGAACTTTTGCCAGCCTATCGGACTCTGTTGCCAGCAGGTCTCTGAAATCCCAATGCAACTGCATGGCGGCAGCACCAACCATCCGAAGATATTGGCTTGTGAAGACCACAGGTGCATCGTCTTCAGAACTGCTGCCATCTGCCATAGAATTCTGAGGCGGAATATATGTGTCTTCCGACCATGTACCCTGCACTTCACATTCTACGTTTGGGTCCATCCGACTGCGCCAGGGTTCCACTGTTATTGCACCTTCTGATGATACGGTTACTTGCTGCCGTATCTTCTGAAGGTCTGATACGTTCCAGCCAGTTTGGGCGCAGTAGATTTCTGCACTTTGCTGGTCTGAAAAGCGCACAGTGGTTATGCCATCTGTGGCAACCCATAGGTCGATGTACATTGTAGTGCCTTTCTTTTTCTGAAGAACTTGTTGTTGTTTTGCCCCGATTTTAGGCAAAAGGTAGCACACACTCTTCGGACTGTGTGCTGCCTTTTGGCTACAAATCTGACTCTTGAAATTCTTTGTAGGTTAGAATTCGGATGATAACACTATCTTCACCCTTTACCATCTTTACTGGTAAGCCTATGCCTTCGGCTGCGAAATTTCTTTCGTAACCAGCCAGCCTCAGACCTTTTTGTATGCCACCTACTATCCGAACAAGTGCTGTTTTTGTGCCATTTTCGTAATGGCGCATGTAGCCACCATTTTCGGAAATGTAAATGCCAAGTGTATCTGAACGCATTTTAGTGCCTTTCTGAATTGTGTTGCGTGTTGTGTTGCTTCCGATTGAAGCAAAAGTAACGGCACACCAGCCCAACTTCTGATGATGCGTGCTGTGCCGTACCTTTTGTTGCCTTCGGATTAGCTAATTACTTTTTCTGGCTGTGCTACTTCCACGATTATGGCTGTTATGCCCCAACTTCGGATGTGTTTAGCTTTTTCTTGCGCCCAACTGCGTTGCGATTGTTTGCTACGCAGGTAGCCAAGATGAAGCGGAAATTCCATCCGAAAGTTGCCATTTGGCTGCTTAACAGCGGCAGAAAAGGCAGGGTGAAATTCTGCCCCGCAGGGTGGGAACAGAACTGCATAATATACTTTCGGAGTTGTGTTGCGCTTTTGCATTTTAACCTTTTACTTTCTGAAGATGAGATGAGATGAGATGAGATGAGACTAGAAACTTTTTGCATTTTTGCAATTTTGTGAAATTGTTTTGCAATTTTGCATTTTTCCGATTTTACTTGCGCTTTTGCTTTTTTACCGACCAGCAAAAACGCCTGTGGAAATTTGTAAACATACACCCCGCAATAAGCATAGTAGAATGTGCGTAGGCGTGTATGTAGCGGTAGCCTAGATTTTGGCATTGTACTGTGTACCCCTTTTGTTGTGTTGTTGTGCTATGCTGCGTTGTTATTTGTGTGTACTAAACACAAACTGTACCCCCTTACCCTGTGTTAAGGGGGTGCAGTTTGTATTGTAGCCTGTGTTGTGTTGTGTTGTGTTGTGTTATGCCTGTGCTATGCGGCACTTGGCAAGCGGTACGTTACCCTGTAATTCTACGTTGTGTGCCGCCTGTAATACAAGTTGCGTTATAGCCTGTTGTTGTGCAGGTAATAGGGCGTTGCTACCCTGCACCAACGGCAATGCCTGTAGTAACAGGGTAACAAATTTAGGCAAATCTTGTATGCCTACATTTGTTTGTGCGTTGCTAGGCTTAACTACGTAATATTGCCCGCTTTGCACCCCTGCGCTTAAGTTAGCTATAGCCTGTTGTTGTGCCTGTAAAGCTACAATTTGTGCCTGTAGTTTAGCCTGTTGCGCCTGTATAGCCTGTACGGTACTACTAACCTGTACAGGGGGTGTAACGGGCGTTGTGGGCGTTACTACGGGCGTTGTAGCTGGCGTTGTGGCTAGCGCAATAGCTAACGGTGTACCTGTTGTGTGTTGCATTTTAATACCCCTTTTGTTGTGTAGGTTACTACGTTATTGTGCATACAGTTATGCACACAAAAGTACACAATTTAGTGTATTGTGTACTTTTGTGTACAGGCTAGGCATTGTGCCTAGCCTATGCAGTTAACCAAACAACTTAACCCATTTTGCAAACGTATACTGTGTTAACCCCGCCTTAAAACCTACAGGGTGCATATATGCCTGTATAAAAAATGCAGGGTTAGTTTTTGTAGCCTTAACATAGCATTGCGCTATGTTTGTACTGTTGTTTATGGTTATTACAATGGCGTTTATGGTAAGTTGTTGTGTTGTGTACTTACCCGTACCTATACTGTATATAGGCATTGCATAGGTAAACTTTGCAATGCCTATAGCGTTGTTAACCCCGTAAGGTACAGGGGGTGTTTTACTTTGCGGTTTAGGGTTACTAGCAAAACTTAGCGTTGGGTTAATGTTACTAGCCTGTGCCCGTTGCCAAGTTTTACTGCTGTTAAGTAACCTGTTAAGTTTTGCTGTATGCCTAGCCTGTGCCTGTGCATTTTTACCCTTGCGTTTTTTAACCCTTGCGCCATTACGCATAGTGTTGTGTGTAGGTGTAGGCATAAGGTTAGTTAACGTTAAACAGGCTAGTATAGGGGGTTAGTAACAGGTACACCCCTAGTTTGTACAATTGTGGGCGGGTTAACTGGCGGGGTACAGGGTTATACATAGCTATGTATGTTTTACCTTTTGCACCCCTGTTATTACCCTTTTGTACTGTTACCCTATATTTGCGTTGCATTGTATTGTGTACCCCTTTTGTGTTGTAGGTGTTTAACTGCACTAAAAACAAAAGTTACCCCCTTAACTTATTGTGTAAGTTAAGGGGGTAGTTTTTGCATTGTAGTGTGTGTTGTGTGTTTACTTGGCTAACTTAGGGGGTGTTTTACAGGTTACTTTATTGTGTTGTATGCCACTATATAACCCTGTTGTTACACCCTTATTGTTTGCCTGTACCATAATGCTATACAGGGGGTAGCCTGTATGGTAGCTTAAGGCATAACTAATAACTGTACCCTGTACTGTTGCATAGCCTGTATGGTTTACTTTAGGTAACTTAACTGTTACCTGTGTACCCTGTTTGTGTGCATACACCCCGTATTGCATAGTTATAAGTACTTTGCAAGTTTGTTAAGGGGTGTTTGTACATACATAGGGTTAGGTGCAGGGGTGTGCAGGGTTATGCCCATACACCTAACCTTAACATACGGCCACACATACTTAACAAAAGGGGTATATTTGTAGTTATGTGTAGGTGTAGGGTTATGCAGTTTAGTAGCCTGTGCCTGTTGTGTGTACTGTGCATAACCTTTTGTTGCATTAAACATATTGTGTACCTGTACCTTTATTGTGTAGTTAGTTAACTTAAAAACAAAAGTTACCCCCTAACCTGTGTTGTGCAGGTTAGGGGGTAGTTTTTGCATTGTAAGTTGTGTTGTGCAGGGGGTTAAGGTTAGGGGTATGTATGGTTAACCTGTATAGGTAAGTAACGGGTTAGTGTACCATAGGTGTATAACCTTAAGGTATAACTTTGTGCATAGCCAAGTGTAACAACTATAGGGGGTGTACCCTTATACAGGGGTACAAATTGCCTAGCATAGCTATGCTTATACTTTGCCAAGTTTTTAAGTTGTTTAACTTGTGCCAAGTATGCAGGGTAAAACATATTGTGTACCTGTGCCTTTTGTGTTGTGTTGTTGTTGTTTAACCTTTTTACAAGTGTAAAAGGTTTAACCTAACCCCCTAACCTGTACCCTGTTTTTATTTATTGTACAGGGTGTAAGTTAGGGGGTTAAGTTAAGCTATTGTGTAGCCTATATTGTACTGTTGTTGGGGGTATTTGTTACCTGCACCCTATTAGCTTTTTAACCTGTAGCCTGTTGTTTAACAACAATGGGTTAAAGGGTTAACATTATAAAGGCATTTTTAAGGGTGCATACTGTGTTATACCCTTACACACTAGTGTGTAATGTATAACTACAGGCATTGTTTAGGGGGTTAGGTGTATATACACCCCCTACATAGTTATAGCCTGTGTTGTAACCTAATATAGTTATTTATACCTGTTAAGGGTGCAAAGTGTACTAGCCTGTTAGCCTGTAAAGTGTATTAAACGTAACTGGTAGTTTACCTTTTGTTGGCCTACACCCCCTTACCATAATTGCATAATACTACTATGCTATTGTAACGCTAACCTTACCTAGTACCCTGTTGTATACCTACAATGGGGTACTAATTGTGCAGTATACCCCTGTGCCTGTATTTATATAACAGGGGTTACTTACTTAGGGTTAACTATGCACCCTGTTAACAACACAGGGTTACAAACTGGTATTTTAAGGGTAAGGTACACCCCTGTACTTATAGGGGGTGTACTTTTTAGGTTGCCAAGTAACCTTACCTATACAGGGTAAGGCTACAATTTATATAAGCGGGTTGTTTTATGTTTGTATATGGGCAATTACAGGGGGTGCAAACAATGTAGGCTACTTGTAACATAGTGGGCAATTAGTATGCCTAACCTGTTACACCCCTACACAACACTACCCTGTGGTAGCTTGGCAAACCACACACAACACAACCTATATACTAGGTTTTATAGCGGCATATTTTAACCTTGCACCCATACATATACTTACATAGCCTTTTGCCATAGGTAAGGGGGTGCAATTGTACCCCACACAGGGGGTTACATAATGCCTACAAACGTTATACCGTGTGTACTGGTACACAATAACTTTGCACAACTATATATTTGTTAAGGTACACACACTGTACACCCCATTATTTGTAAGGGTACAGGCTAGTATAGGTGTTTGTAGCCTAGCCTGTACCCCTAACATATAGTAACAGGGTAATACAGGCATACACCTATACATAAGGGGGTAACAGCTACCCCCTATGTGTGTTGTTATTTTGTGGCATAGCCTGTGCAGGGGTTACAGTGTAGGTTTTAACCTACACCCTAACCCTTACCCTACTATGCAACTTAACTTAAGGTACTAAACAACTATGCATAGCATAACATAGCTACACCCTGTGTAAAGTTACATAGTAGCCTGTAGGGGGTATTTTAGGGGGTATTTTAGCGGTTTTACCCTGTGTACACTGGTAAAACCTGTTTTATTTTTAAGGCGGGGGTTAAATGCAATTAAATATGCTAAAAACACGTTTAACGGCCAACCGCTACGGCAGCCACAGGTAAAACAGGCAAAAACAGGGGTGCGGGGTAAGGCATTGTAAGGGGTTAGGTGTTTACGCATAGTAATATGCCTTGCGGCTTTTTACACTGGCGGTAAGGCATTGTAAGGGGTTAAGGTATGGTAACGGCTATGTATATATAAAAAATAGGGTAAGGGTGTTTTGCACCATAGGGTAATACGGGTGCTAATACCTTACCCTTAATACTGTAGCCATAGGCATAGTACTATGGCAGCCATAGTAATATTATGTAAACATACACTGGTAAACGCTTAAAAACGGCGTAGGGCGGCGTTACGGGTGCTAGGTAAGGCATAACACCTAAACACCCCTAAACGCCGCCCTACGGCCCGCTACGGCGGCCTAGCGGCCCGCTAGGGTGCATACTTAACCCCCTGCACAGGCTACACAGGGGGTTACAGGCTACAGGGGTGCGGCTACAGGGGGTGCAGGCTACCCCTTACGGGTGCAGGGTGCAGGCTACCCCCTGCACCCCCTACAGGCGGCCTACGGGGGTGCAGGGTGCAGGGTGTAGGCACAGGCACAATACCCTATAGGCTATAGTACCCTAGCCTACACACTACCATAACAGGCATAGTACCATAACAGGCATAGTACCCTAGCACGTAGGGTAATTGTGGGCGGCTGTAGCCTGCATTTTTAGTTGCACAACACTATGTAGCAAAACGTATATAGCGGGGTGCAGGGGTGCAGGGTGCAGGCTAGGGTAAGCCGCCTGCACCCCTTTTGTAACCCCCTAGCACACTATAGGGGGTTAGGTGTACAGTATGCACAACGGCCCGCCTAATAGGTTTATTAATAGGTTTAGCTTGTGTAAAAATGCGGTTTGCGGCGTTTGCGCTACCCCTGCGTAGGTAATACCAGCGGGTTAAAACACGCCGCTACGGGCAAAATGGCGGCGTTACAGCGGCTTTGTGTTATGTAAAGGCTAGTACATATGTGCTATTAAAACTTATTAAAAAACCGTTAAATGGGGTTAAAACTATGCAATTTTTTGTGCAGGGTTATAACCCCCTGTGTAGGCTACCCCCTGCATAGGCTAGGCTACCCCCTGCATAGGGGGTACTTTTGGCATTTTGGTATACCATTATGCCAGCCGCCAACCGATCCGATCAATCTCACAGACATACGCATTTTTTGATTTTCATTTTTTTTTTTTTTTTTTTTTTGAAAATTGCTCAAAAACCTCTAAAACAATCCTTTTTTCCCTTATTATCCCTTATAGTCTCATTAAAACATCAAAACATGCCAAAACACCCAAAAATCACCTACGATGGCCTAGCTTTACATAAAGCTCCAAATTAAAACGTTTAATTTTGCCACCTAAACACCTGTTGGGTACTGCACTAGCCAAAACGCTGTAAAACCCCGCCTACCCCCGATTTTTGCGTTTTAGGGGCATTGTGGCCTTATACCCTAGCACCACAATACCCCAAAACACCCCAAAACACCCCAAAACACAAGATTAGCTAGTTCCTGCCGTTCCCCATTCGCAGATAACCAACTTCCTTCACCAAATCTATAGCATCTTCTACGCTCATCTGCTCCCTCAAGTCCTTCCCCGTCGCCAGCTCCACCCTCGCACAAAGATCTGCATCCGAAAGGCTCTCCATCACAAACTCGTGCGCTTCTATGACTTCCTTATCTTCCCGTTTAATCTCACCAGCCTTCCATGCCAGAAGCATCCCCACAGAAGCCAATATCGCTTCTGCCGTTCCTATCACATCCATCCCACCCATCCCATTACCATTCATCATCTTCCCACCATCTCCCTTTCCTGGTTTCCGTTTCCTGTTGCCTTTTCCATAATGCTCTTCCTAACGTATAGAGGAATGATCGCAGATACAATCCTCCCAAAATCATCCCCACCATGATCCCAACTACAAGAAGCCACTGTAAGAACGTAAGATCACGCATTGAAGTGTTCAGCGTCATCCATATCCAGTCTAATAGCATCTTATGATTACCTCTTCTTTTTCCCCTGCCGTACTCCCTTCTACTGCTCTCTCATCTATGATGCAGTCTTCACCTGTGGTTGGATATCTCATGATTCTTACATCATCCATCCCTCGCGTTGCTACGCATGAAGAGATTCCTATGATAATTACGATAATGATTATCATAGCAGCTCCCGAGAAGAATCCATTGATGTAGTCATCGTTCATAGTCATAGGAAGGCCAGCAAGATATACAAAAGTATGACCATCACAAATGCCATCCAAAACATGCGCCAGAAGCTACGCCAGAAATCTAACCAAAACTTATCGTCTTGATATTCTTCGCGATATTTCTCTGATAGCTTCCTCTGATAGCGCATTTCCTCTAATTCATCCCATTTGCTCATAAAATCCTCAATCTCATCATCATTCCCCAAAACAGCAGGAAGATCATAGCTCCGTAGATCGCTAGGCTCATCCACCAGTTCATACGGAGCTCCCATGCCAATTTGTCTATGAAGATCGAAATCGCCACTCCCGCTACGAGGAATGCTACGATGGTCATTGATCCTTGCATAACCCCATCTCCTATTACCATTCTGGTTCTTCATCATTAATCTCTACTTCCTCTTTCTGAGCTTTCTGCCGCTTCAATTGTTCCCTTACCGCCAAGACGGTGACGGTAAGGGATAACCAAACCCAGAGAAGAGCAGAAAGCACAATTGACCAATCTGCGTTCAAATGTACGATTTCACGCTCATCACCGATAAACATAGATTATAAATCCAATCCTTTCATGAATAGATAGGTCTCAGGATCAACTCTACCTTTAGGCATAGGCGTCTTTTCTTGATAAGCCCCCAAGATCGTAAGGAGGCGTACTTCAAGATGTAGATGCGGGCCTGTGGAGTTACCAGTAGATCCCAACTTACCAATCTGTTGACCAGCTTTGACCGATGTCCCTGCCGCAAGTCCCTTCTCCTGTAAGTGGCAATACATCGAACTCCAGTGATGCGAACCTTCTGTATGTTCCAGACGTACATACCATCCATAACCAGCGTCCCTTTCACTATACACGACTACACCATCCGCTACCGCCAGAATAGGAGTCCCTGCCGCTTTGCCGCCGAAGTCTGTGCCATTATGACCAGGCATTCCGAATTGTGCGTAATTCCCAGGATTTTGGTAGAAGTGCTGTGTAATCACAGCACCAGGACAAGGATGCCGATAAATGTAATCTACATCTGGTGGCGTTGGTCCTGGGCCTGGTTCGGGTGGGATGGGTACGATGCCATTGTTCTTCAATCTACGACGGAAGGTAAACTCATAAGATGTGTGCATCTTCATGTGGGGATTCTCTAAATCACCCAATCCCATACCCCATAAGATTTCTGAGGGTGGGCCGTCAACGATTGTCACGCCATAAGAAGGTGCAACGGCAGACATACCAAAATCCAAAGAATACGGATGACCGAGCCAAGGATCACGTTTGATCTCCGTTTTGCGAATATCGCTCTCATTTGGCCCACCACCTCCCCAATACCACTTCACTCGCACTCCCTCGATCAAGTTCCCCTGTTCATCTTGTACGTTCACAAAAACGTTTACACGTCCTTGTGCTTGCTGAACATCATACCATTCTCCCTTCACCACAGACCATTCCCATTCCCCATCACGAGCTACGGATTCGGTCAGAACAACTCCCCTCTTCGTAAGGTCATTATCCCACAAAATAGGTGTGCTGGTATTGGGAGGGGTGGGGCCAGGAGCAGGGGTCGGGGGTGTGGGAGCTGGTTCTGGCGTCATGATGCCTTCCCCTGCCGTATAGCTCTTACCGACAGCTTGTCTGAAATCATCAATCACACCTGGCTTATCCATAAAGTACCATTGATCCCGATCATGGGAACAATACAGGAGCAGGGAGATAATTTCCTGATTGGTGCTGTGGCCGATGCCCTTGTTCCAGTCATCGATCTCTTTGTAGGCGGCTTGCACCCATCCTTCGTTGGCGTTCTTCCAAGGAAGCACTTGATTGGTTTCGGTGATGTGTACGGGTAAATCGTGAAATCCATCGGGTAGGGCATTGAGAAAGTCCCTGTACGCCCGAAAATGATAGCGATGATAATCAAAGGGCGGATCCATCGTATCGTTGCTGGTAATGAGGCTGGGATGGCTTCCGTGCGTGTAGGTGTGCAAGAACACTAAATCTGCTTTGAAGATTGAATTGTACATATCTGAATTGTACTGTATCCAATCCCCAATTTCATTGCCAGAATACTTGGTGGTGGCATCCCACGGAGCAATCGCCGCTGGCCCTACTCTGGTGAGGGGTGCTATGTTTTTTATAGCCTTATAACACAGATTGAAGCATTTGGCATACTGGACAGGAGTAATGAGCTGGCCGTCTGGTCTCTCGTTAGCATGATTGGGTTCGTTGCCCACGACGATATCGTCGATGCCCTGGCTCGCATGTACGAAGTTAGCACAGCGCATCGCAAAGTCATCGTACTTATTGGGATGGGGTATTGTCCCTGCTGGCGCATAGCCATTGTTGAGACGAATGATAGTTTTGAAGCCCTGCCTTTTCCATTCTTGGTAGTTTCTGCCGCTCTCGTCGTGCGGGTCAGAACCGATGGCTTCTGTAAATAGAATCCATCCTGGCTTATCCATCATGAGGCTTGCACCTTCAGCATCATGCGTTCCGTGTATGTAGTGCGTCATGGCTTACCCTTCTTCTGGTTGTAGTAATACGGGATTACTTCTTCAAAGATATATCGTTTTACCGTCATAGTCCTTGTACCTACCGTGATTTCCTGCTGAAGCTCTTCTTCGCTGATTATGATCTCGGTGAGGATTAGTTCTGTCTTTTCCAGACCAGATTCCCCGTAAATCCGTACATCAATGATATTGGCTTCCAACGTCTTGATATCCTTTTTCCCCATCTCTAGGTAGATACTGGCCCTCCTGCCGTCAGGCAGGAGGACTATACCACCGTAGATGTTACCTTCGCCAGGAAGCTCTTCTGCATTGAGCCAGAAGTCATCTAGCTTATTCTTGACTCTCTTCTCGGGAGAGGTTGATGTTGAAGCCTCCACTTTGGGAATCGGCGGTTTCGTCGCTTTCGCCATAGTCTATTATCTCCTGCACGAACCTGAACTTCTTGGGTGAGTTGTTGGTCGCCGCTACAATCTGCATCCCATAGTTACGGATAAGGTTAGCTTCTAATGCTTGGATATGCTTGCTCAAGCTCTGACCATTGTCCCATATCCATTGCTGATGGAGCTTCATAGCTATTTGTTGAAAGATACCATTGAGCTCCCCTGCTGTCTTCCACTTGCCAGCTTCAAAGCCACCTGACCCTCTTCCCTGCCGTTCCCCTGCCGCCCTGTCCTCACGCAACCATATATCTAGTACAGCGATCATGGGGCTGGATTCGTGCAATAGTACCTTCTGACGGTTGGTCATCATCTCCAACCCCTTAATCAACTGCTCTCCATCCAGCACTCCACCTGCATTATTTGTACCATTAGTCATACCCCTTATACGGTTGCAAAATACAGTAAAGTCTGCTAACCTACTTTCAGTGGGAGCGGGTGCTGTTTTGACCGCCCTAAGTTCTCTTACGGTTGTATTGAGCATTTGCATGTTCCCCATCCATATGCCGTCAAGATTTTGGAGAATCTTGTTTTGCATAGCATATTCTGGTGTAGGGTTCTTGATAGCGGCAAGCTCAATGGGTAGGAGGCGGGTAAACAGACTCTCTTCTGCGAAGGGAAGGGCCGTAGCAGTTAGAATTACAAAGCAGTCAGGTAAGATGCGTTGTACTTCGTTGGTTGTATGCAGCTTGCGAAGTTCTATGTGCGTTCCCGTAGAGATACGGTTAAGAAGATCTACCAACCAGTAGCTCTTATTCTTCTCAAGGTTATCGAGGACGATAAACTTGTGTGAACCCATAGAAGCACGGAGGCTGTCTGGCTTATCTGCCACTACACCATTGACGTTACTGTGCGGCCCTTCCAAGATGTACAGGAATCTACGTGCTGCTGTCGTCTTGCCAGCCCCAGGATCAGCAATGATGGTGAGCAGGGGACGGGTGGGCATAATGTCGGGAAAGAAGGTACTTAGGAACCATGCCTTGATGAGTTCCCGTTGTTGTCCTGGACTTACACCTGTGCTGCCGATACCGAAGTTAAGATCATTTACTAAGTAGTTCCAGGGACTTAATGCTCTAACTCCCTTGTCATAGGCTTGATCTAGATCTATGTGCAAGCTACTGTCACGATTACGGAAGATTACATCTTCTTCACCATTTAAGTGCTTGTGACCCCATCTATCTGCATAGTTCTCCTCACCTGTGATTACATAGTTGTAAGATGTACCTAAGTTGATGTATAGCTTATCGCCATCCCAATAGCTGCGATTGTAGGCTTTGATCTTGCTTGCCTTCTCCCTAGCACTATGGAACACGCCTTTGGCGGTACTGACGCCGAAGCTGTCGGCTGTGTTCAACCCGAAAGTATTGTACAAGATGGTGTCCCAATAGCTGTCTTCCATGCTATGTAGCTGATGATTGGTTTTATCCAGCCAGTACATTTTCTCGGAAGCTGTATCCTGTACAATCCTACCCTTCTCTTGCAGATAGGATAGGATAGAGTTGGCGGCAGATCTGCTCTTTAAGTAGGTTACACCCTTCCCCAAACGTATTCTGTCTATTAACACCATAATAGGTGTGATATTCTGTTTGGATATAGCTTCTGCTAACCTACGAACTACCGTGCCAGGAAGTCTGTCGGTAAGAGCTTGTAAGCCTAGAACCTGACCTCCGTCGTTGAACTTGTTATAGGTATCTTCTACGCATTGTAGTTGGTTACGAAGATCACCACCAGCTTCATCGTTGAGCTTTTCTACAACTGTCATGGCATCTTCTAGATCCCATCCAGCTGTAGCCAGCCAACCTGATAGATATAAAGCTAGGTCGTGCCGTTGCCCCTCAACCCAATAGCCTGACATAATGTTTACGATGATCTCTATGGGATCTTCGTAGCCATCTAGACAGCCAGCGAATTCTTCTAGCGTGGTAAACTTCTGCAGTTCTTCTAGGGGATCAAGAGCAGGGCCATCTTCCCATGTACCCCCAGGAGTTATGAACTTACTTCTTACTTTGGTGACGGGATGTACCCCTAAGGGAACCTTCACCAAATTTCCTAGTGGATTGCTTTCGGTGAGTTTGTCTTGCTTGGGGAAGATTTCTATATGTGGGTCTCCGCTGATTTTGCCACCAACAGCTTCGCGGATCTCTCCTGCTAAAGCACGCACGTTTTCGGCTGGAACAGCTTTCTTGAAGAACACCCATATATGATATCCTTTGTTGCCACTGAACTCTACCAGATGGGGTACGCTTTGTAGAAAGATGGATAGCTTTAGGGCTAGGTTTCTAGCTTCATTCAAGTCTGAAGCATCTACATCAAAGCACATCCATGTTACAGTGTTGTCTTGCCGTAGGGTATACGCCCCTATTATGATTTCCCCCATCAAGTGCTTTTCTATCACACTATGGTTGGGAACTTCCATTACTGGAGTGTAGATTGACTCTTCCTTGCCGTTGCTGTTTTTGCGCTTTCCTCCTATGGCATAGTAGTTGGTTCCCATGAACAGCTTTTTTTGGATAGTTTCTACAAGACCCGCCATTACCTCACCTCAAGTAGTTCTGGTACTCGTTCTTCTAGAGCTGGGCAAATCTTCCGCTCCGTATAGGCTTTCCAGTCTATATGGGCTACTTCGATGTGACCTTTCCTTTTCTCCATTGTACCATAGCTTCTGCCGACCTTCGGTTCGGCACTAAAGGGCAACCCGAATATATCCTCAACTTCCATAACCCTGAGTAGAACAGGTATAGCTTCCTCAACGTATTCGTCTTTGATCTCAAAGATAGCCTCGTCATGTACAATGCTCAACACACAGCCCCATTCCTGCATGGATAGTACCTTGTCAGCTCGTACAATAGCTAAGCTCATGATTCCTGCTGCACCCCCCTGAATCTGGGCATTTGCCCCCTTATACATCTTGAGCGGATCATCTTCACGCCAGATACGCCCATCCCAGTATCGTATGAAGCCCTGTTTTGTACCCTTCTTAATTACCTCGTTGAGCCAGGGTTGGATGCGGGGAAAGGTCTTCCAGTATTGCTGTGCAATCCGCTGTGCCTCTTCGGGCGTCTTGTTGAGCTTGTATTGCAGACTACCTGTGGTCATCCCATAGATAAGCCCGAAGCCAATCGCCTTAGACCATTCACGATGTAGATCATTTTCGTCGGGGCCACAATCACCCCACACGCTAAGAGCTACTCGCATGTGAATGTCCTCGCGATTCTTGAGGGCTTCCATCATTACAGGTTCCTGCGCCAGAATACCAAACATTCGCATCTCTTGCTGTCGATGGTCAATACTAACGAGCGTGTGTCCTGGTTTGGAGATGATGGCTTGCCGAAGGTTATACTCACCTGTTCGCACTCCGCCTCCGCTAAATACGCCAGTATCTTCTCTTGCTCTATGGGAGGAAGGAATGTTTTGAAGATTAGGTCTTGAGGAAGAGAGCCTACCTGTTCTTGTACCTGTGATATTAAAGCTACCGTGAATGATCCCATCATCGTCTGCGATTCCCCTGTATTCATCTATGAATCCTATTAGTTTAGCACATTCCCGCATCTCCAGGATCAATCCCCCCAGAGGGTGCGCCCCTTTTTCCATGAGAATAAAGCTGCTGGTGCGATACTTATTGTATTTGTTGACGTGGGCCATGCGAGAGCGGTCCACTCCATCGGCATCAGCAAACGGATTTTCAGGTTTTGCAATCCCCATGTCATCATATATCGCCTTCGAGAGCTGGGGGCCGCTTTTCCAATTAAACTCCTTTCCACAAGCTTCATACAGATCCCTTTCTAGGACTGATAGGTTGCTGGATAAGATTGCTTTGGCATTGTTCATGAACTCATAGTCTAGCGCAAGCCCATTACGTTCCATCTTCTGCAGAACCCGCAGGTACTTCATCTGCAAAGATAGAATCTTCGTGAGCTTGTAGTTTTCCATTTGAGGCATCAATACAGATGCGAGCTGCTCGGTTACAATGCAATCGTTGGTACAGTAATCTGCAAGGTGTTGCAGTTCCCAATTCCAGGGCATCAGGCGAGCTTCGCCCTTTCCTACTTCAACGTGCTGCCGCTTGCTGTCGCTTTTGAGGAAGAAGGCTTCAGAAGCCTCTAAGCTCTTGCGTAGGCGTGAATCATACAAGTGTACCATCACACTGGTATCTAGTATTTTGCAGGGAAGCTCATACAACAGCAAGTCTAGAAAGTGTGCATCAAACTTGAGGTTGTGGCCTATGATCAGCGTATCTGGGTCATCTGCCATGTACTTCACGGCTGCCTTCGCCTCGGCAACCAAGTCTTCGTCTGGTATGGCTGTGCTGCGTGTTTTGTGAGTTACAACGTATTCGAAGACCTTACTGCCGATGCTGCTGCGACTGTAATCACGCTTGCCCAACCACATTTTCTTTCGTGTGGGGTTGCCGTAGGGAAGGTCAGCATAAGTGCAAGTGGGATAATATCCTGCGATATTTAGGTCGGGGCAACAAATACCCACCCCGATGATCATCTGGCTCCACCATTCCAAGCCAGTCGTTTCTGTGTCAACTACGACCCGATGTCCTCGGCACGCTCTTATCTTCTCGAGCGTAAGAAATTCCATAGCTCCTCCTAATTCCTATTATTACCCATCCGCATATAGTCTTCTTCAACTATGATATAGTCTAAATCATATTCTGTAATATCCAGTGGGTAATCTGGAATATCCATAAACATGAAATTCATAGCTAACACAAATCGATTCCCTGTAGCAACTTCTGCATCGCTCAATCTGCCTGTCCCCCGATTCTCTCGGAGGACAGACATGACATTGGCGACTAGAATTTGAATCTCAGAGCCAGCGAGAATTTCAGTTTGATCTCGCAAGCTCGTAAGAAAATTCAAGTCTAGCTTTTTCATCCCGCAACCTTTCTGGACTTGAACGTTCTGTTCTCCTCCAAAGCCCATTCAAAGGTACACTGATCTTCCACCCGTTCCCATCCCTGATAGGTGCATTTGTGGGGAAGTTGGTAAGATCCTATTCCAGTGTCTAGTTCGATTCCCCCACTGGTCTTTTCGCAGCTAATCTTGATATGCTCCTCGAGCCAGGGAGCCTTTTCGACCAGAGCTTTCTTCATTAGCCCCATGATGGCTACCATCTCTGGATAAAACATTTGGCAAGCTCTGTAGCTGTACAAGCTGAGGAATTCGCCCAGATCGTAGTTACACAGGATGTAGGTTTCGGTAGCGATGGGACATACAGTACGAGCATCTTGCATGGGAACACCGTGATCAGCTAGAAATCCATAAACTTCCCTGGATAGCTTAATCGCCATAGCCCAAGCTTCTTGTGCCGTCAAAGACCAGCCCCTAGACATTTCGTATAATCTTGGATACTTGTCTGGATCTATTTTATCTAGCCCTTCATGTTCATGTATTGCTGTTGGCATACGAGCATTGAAGTTATCTAAATCTGCATAGCGTAGGGACTGTTGGCTGAAGCTGGCTTTACGAGTACGCACAAGTTGATGCGTCAAACCTCGACTGACGCCGCTACATTCAAAGGTCACCTTCACCCATTCCAGAGCTTGGTTCAAGCCACCCTTGAACATATCGTTCGCCATATCTTCGTCAGTTTCATCATCCTCTACAATACTGCCTCGGACGGCGACGCTGGCCTTACTAAGAAGATACTTGGTGTGCCGTTCTTCAGGCCATTGAAGACACTTGACCTTCAAGTTGGCAAAGCCTACATCGTTTCGACCTTCTTGCCCTGGAGCTTTGTTGAAGCTCTCTCCCTCTTCGCGATGTGAGAAGTTGCTCATTAGTCTTTACCTGTGAAGTTGTCGTTATGCAGCATCATAAGGGAGATAAGGGCTTGATTTACCACATCCCGCAACTTGTCTTCTATTTGTTCCTTGTACTGCTGGCCGTGATCCGGAGTTTTTAGGATCATATTGCGAAGGCGGTAGCAATCGCCAATAAGAGTGACAACTGTACCTTGCAGACCCAACACCTCGAAGGTGTTCTTGTAGATTGCATTGCGCTCTTCGAAGATAACTCTGCACTCTACAAATTCCTGTATGAATGCTGATAGCGTAGCGGCAGCACGTTCCTCTTCAGGATTAGGAATACGGAAGGGATGAAGGCTTTTGGCCTCGCTCACTAGCTCTTTGTCTCGGTTAGGCATTGGTAGCTCCATTTGTTGGTACGGCATGATTACTTCCTTCTTGATAGTTTGTCGATGTGGCTAGATATGTCCCAGAATGGGTAGTCTGGGAGAATCATAAAAGTATCTGCGGCTAAGTACATCGTTTCGTTGTAGGGTTGGGAATATACGACTACGGGAATTCCACAACCTTCGTAACGACGTATTAGCGTAGGATCATCTTCAAGGGCTACGACTAGATTGTTAGCTGCCAGATTGCTGGCGGCAATTACACGGGAATCATAGCCAAAGTGTAACTCGTGGACATGTAGATTGTGGTTCTGAAGCCACGTCCATGTATCTGCCCATATCCGCTTGTAAGTCGTGTAAGGTCTGGCTGTGTAGACAATCACGTACCAGTTCAAGCGATACAGGGTGGTGACGGCAGAAGCAACTTGCTCTATGAGGGGAAGGTTATGATAGCCACCTTCTTGCTCAAATTCTATCTTGGCTTGATTGTAGGCTTGATAATCCCAACTGTTGTTGAGATCAAGATGCAAGCCAATTTGATCTGGGTTGATGGCAAGGATATCTTTCCACTTGCTATCCGCTACCCAGTTCAAAAAGCCCTTGCGGAAATCGGCAACCACACCATCAAGATCTAGCATGATAACATTACGACCTGTGACTTGGGGCCGCATCTCCTGCGATAGCAGTTGATATAAGATCTTGCTTTTCTCGCCTACAGCACTCAACATATCATGTTCTGTGTAGCCCATAATCTGCCACATGCTGAACACATACTTGGTGATGTCAGCTAGCTCATCAGCGATGTTAGGGCCAAACTCGGTGATACGCTTAACTCTGTGCGTTCGCCAGTTGGTTTCATCGAGCAGTTCTGTGAGCTCTGTCATCGTGCCGAGCACATAGTTGATCATCCACTCGGAGCCACTCATATCTCTTTGACTCTTGATAAGAGTATTGTAGTCTTCTTGCTGTTTCCATATATCTGAGAGATTGAGGTTTTTCATAGCTCTTCCAGGAATTTCTGGGTTTCAAGCCTTGCCATGTGAGATAGATAGCCTGGGATGTAGGAGGCAAAACGCCCAACACGGAACAGATTATCTTCGATGCGCTCCTCCCAAACTAGCGGAGGGGTGTCGGGGTGGAAGTCGGGAGCCATTGTGAGCTTGCCGTTCTTGTTGCCCCGTTCAGCTTCATAGTGTAGGATATGCTCTGTGTTCGTGCCAGTAGCGTATTCGGTGTGAATCCATCCTGGCGTTACGGTCTGCCGCACCCACGGAACGTGAGCTGTGCCATTATAGATAATGACGTAGTCGTGATTATCTGAACGATTGCTGTGGACAGGGAATATCTTTAGGAATCCCTTTTCTTTGTACTCCTGCCGCTTGTCGGAGTTGGCAAAGGTACAGATTACAGCGTCACGCTTTTTCTTAAGCCGCTTGAAGTCATCATTATCAAACAGAGGACATTCTGCCTTGCGTGGTATGATGCCCCACAAGGTAGTTAGCATTTCCTCTGGCAGATATAGGGGTTCCTCTACGATATTGGTTTTGACGAACCGCTTATGTGCGCTGGTTACTCTGATGTCACTCCATTGGTTGATGGCATAGACGTCGCTGGAACCGAGGAGAATACTGGTCACCCTTTTGGTAGGCCAGGGAATCGGGGATTCGTACATGAAGACCGCACCCACTGTCGGAGCGAAGGCATTATGCAGAACTTGAATTTCCAATGGCTTGTACCCTGCATCTATGGCTCCCCAATAGGCATAGATGGCTGACAAGCCACCACCGATGATGCTAACCTTTGGTTCTGGTAGCATCTTCCCTTCTCCTTTCTCGCTGACGTATGAACCTAGCTATGTCTGCCGCATCTTTTACATGGGAAGCATCAAACTTGGTTCGTGTACCAAAACCCTTCCATAGACCAGGGTTGATAGTGACTGTACGGAAGCCAGCCGTCTGGTATTTGGCTAGTAGAACTTGGTATATCTTGATTTGCGCTTTGTTGTGATGCGGAGTTTGGGTGGGTGGTGTTTCTAGTACAATGATGGTAGGCCGTGTGATGGTCGTTAAGCTCATGATGAATGTTTCAGAGTTGAAGCATTCTTCTGCCGCACTCATCACCCACATCAATTCATCACCAGCTAGATAGGCAATTCCAGTTACTTCGCCAGGATCAAATGCTAAGATCCTTGAAACATCTTCATTCATGATAGCTCCTAGAATAGGGAGATGGGGGAGCGGTAACTCCCCCATCCCTAGAGGTGTGGTGCGGGGTTAGAATTTAACGTCGGTTTCGTCCATCTCCTCGGGAACTGAACCAAGCGTCTCTTCCTCTTCCCAGGAGCTAATATCGTTAGGATCAAAGCCTTCTGGCTCTGGATCGGGTTCGTCAAAGCTGGCGAAGGTGTTGCTGAAGAGGTTCTCATCACGCTGAGCCTCTTCTGCCGTCAGGGGAGTTTTAATAACGTTCTTGGACTTGCCTTGATAGGTATCCTTACCAATCTCTGCCCAGAACAGCTTGCCCTTCAAGCTACGGGAATTCAGGTTTCCTTCTTTCGGTGCGCCAACTGCATCTAGGAACTTGCTGACCATGAACTTTGCTTTCGGGGTCATGGTGAGCGTGTGCCAGATGGTGTTGCCAGTTTCACGCTTGTGGTCATCCAACACTTCGCAGGTTAGGTTCACATAAGCGTTACCCTTCTGGCTTGTGCGATCTTCAACTTCGGTGACACGGCACAGGTAAACGCCGTCTTGAAGAAGTCCAACTCGGTCTAATGGAATTTGCATGGTAGGTTAAGCCTTTCCTTGATTAACAACTTGCATCATTGATTCGTAGGTATTGCGAACTGGTTTCCCTAACTTCCCTGTCCTGTCTTTGGCTATAAAGGCAGGAGTATCTCCAAATGCTATAAGATGCTCAACGGGTGAATCTTTCGTTGCTTGTTTCGTATAGCAATAGCCAATCTGCTCTATGATACGACGAACATCTGGGCCAGTTTTCTTGCCCATAAAGAGCGGCAAGAGCTTGTCCTCTGGGAATTCACGTTCCTTGCACCCTGCAATGAAGACTACGTTGTAGGGTAGCTTGATGAACATACGTACTAAGGTCTGCATATCTCTGGCGAGTTTTCCGTAATCACCTTGCGTCGGCTGATCGTCATAGATACGGTTGACGTTGTTCTGCTTAATGGATTGCTCAATAACCAGAATTTGCAGTTCGTTGAGGCTATCAACTACGATAGTCTTGAACGGAGCTTCTGCTGGCTTGATGCTCCTCACTAAGTTAAGGAACGTTCTTACTTGCCCAATCTCAGTGATTTGCTGAGAAGGGTCTTTAGGATAGCGTTTGATATTACGCTTTAGCTGAAGCAGGGAACGCATACCATCTTCAAGATCAAGAAATAAAGGATCGGGGAACGTACCAGCAAAGTAGGTCTTGCCGCTACCACTGTCACCATATACTAGAATCTTCCAGCCTTTGTCCTGAACTGTAGCTTCTTCCCAAGCCCCGAAAGGGGATACGTTGGGTTCTTTAGCTTGATTAGGCGTTGCGATCCGCTCTGTGGAATCTGCCATTGTTGTTGTCCTTGTTTACCAATCGGTTGCCGTACACAGACATTAGGAACCCGCATTAGTTAGGCGGTGACCTTGTCCTCATTTTCATGGTGCTAGCTCCATAGATTCATAGCTTGAGCAGGATAGATGCGATAGAACTCATAGTCTTCTGGTACTATTACCCGATTGTGTTTCTGGGTTTCCTTTTGGAAAAAGGCGATAGCCAGAGAACTGTCGGGGAACTTAGCAGCTAGATAGTAGCCTACTAGGATGTTAACGATACCTGTACCTGTGGGAACTAAGCAATCCCGATCAGGGTCAAACTTCTTGAGAGACTGCTCTATTTGATAGGCAATCAGGGTTAAATCTGTATTGTATCCATCAGTCACGAACTCAACGCTTTTGCAATAAGGCTTCAGTGCTTGGTAGCGGAATCCTGGCTTTACGCAAAAGGCTGTGAAGAATACAGGGCTTTCCAGCTTTTGGATGGGATCGTTTATCAAGGGTGCTCTCGTCTGCATTATAATATCTCTTTCAACATTCCAGTCGTTAAATCTCTAATCATGCCCACACGGTAATCTAGTAGGGAGTGTACAAGATGATCAATAGTAGCACTACCGTCTTGATACACAGAACGCAAATGCACAACATTTGGAGAAACAGTAGTACCAATCCTGCGTATACGATGAAGGCTTTGAAAGTAGTTGGAATCATAGTTGCGCTCGGGATAGAAAGCTGTACGTGCTGCCGTCAGAGTATGTCCAAAGCTACCTGTTTGCATATTG
>Ga0247783_1000046_pt1 | contig 39511 bp, 35 predicted proteins | sample UWRJL064202C5_FD_179911 | JGI IMG/M metagenome (GOLD analysis project Ga0247783, IMG submission 179911) | Plant litter microbial communities from Arlington Agricultural Research Station in Wisconsin, United States - UWRJ-L064-202C-5 | ecosystem: Environmental > Terrestrial > Plant litter >...
TCGCCCGCGTCGATGCGCTTCTTCGCCTCGGCCCAACGCTTCGCGCGTTCCTCGGGGCTCATGTTCGCGAAGCCGCCACCGTTGCCCGACACGCGCTTGCCGTCCGCGGGGAGATTCGTCGCCGGCGCCGCGGCGACGCCGTCGCGGGCGACCGGCTCGACCTTCGCGCCGTCGCGCAGCTTGTCGGTGCCGTCGACCACGACGATCTCGCCGGCCTTGACGCCGTCGGCGATCGCCTGTTGATCGCCTTGCGAGATGCCCGGCTTGACGGTGCGCGCCGACACCGTGTTGTCGGCCGTGTTGAGCACGTAGACATAGAAGCCTTGCGAGCCGCGCTGGACCGCGGCGACGGGGATCACGATCGCGTTCGGTTGCGTGTCGAGCAGCAGGCGCGCATTGACGAACTGGTTCGGGAAGAGCTCGTAGGACTTGTTCTCGAAGCGCGCCTTCAGCTTGACCGTGCCGGTGCTGGTGTCGATCTGGTTGTCGACGGTGAGCAGCGAGCCCGCCGCGAGCTTGTTCTTGGAGTCGCGGTCCCAGGCGTCGACCGGGAGCTTCGCGCCTGCTACCACGCGGCGCATCAGGCGTTGGACGTTGATCTCGGGCACCGTGAAGACCACGTCGATCGGTTGCAGCTGCGTGATCACGACGACGCCGTTCGTGTCGGACGCATGGACCATGTTGCCGACGTCGACCTGGCGCAGGCCGATGCGGCCCGGGACCGGCGCCGTGACCTTCGTGTACGACAGTTGCAGCTTCGCGCTGTCGAGATTGCCGCGGTCCGACTTGACGGTGCCGTCGTACTGGCTGACGAGCGCCTTCTGCGTGTCGAGCTGCTGCGTCGCGATCGAGTCCTGCGCGACGAGCGTCTTGTAGCGCTCGAAGTCGACCTTCGCGTTCGCGAGCAAGGCCTGGTCGCGCGCGAGCTGTCCCTCGGCCTGCGTGACGACGACCTGGAACGGACGGGGATCGATCTCCGCGAGCACCTCGCCCGCCTTCACGATCTGGCCTTCGGTGAAGTTGATCTTCTGCAACTGGCCGTCGACACGCGCCTTCACCGTCACGGTCGCGACCGAGGTCACGGTTCCGATGCCGTTCAGATAGATCGGGACGTCGGCGAGCTTCGCGGTCGCGGTGCCGACCGGCATCGGCGCGTTCGGATCGAATCCGCCGCCGCGTTTGCCGGCGCCCTTGCCGCCGGCCTTGCCGCTCGCGCCGGCCTGCGTCGTCGTCGCGTCCTTCGTGCGCGAGTGCCAGATCCAGATGGCGCCGATGACGAGGACGACGATCAGCACCCAGACCCACACGCGTCGATACCAGCGGCGCGGCGGCGCTTCGAGCAGGACGGGCGTCGCTGGCTCGCGACGAGGTTCGCTGGGACTCATGACGTTGTTGGGAAGGACCGGCCGTGCTCTGGCGGCACGTCGGGTTCAATGAGGACGGACGGCGGAAGCCGCATTGAAACATGCCGGGGATTGCCCGTCATGCGGTCGCGAACCGCCTTTGTCACGAGCCGTTTCCGGCGTTGCAGCGATGCTTCAGCGCTTGCCGAACAACACCGCGCGCTCCGCGTCGCTCATCGGCGGCCGGTTCTTCGCGTACGCGTCCTTCGCGTCGACATACGCGCGGACGACGGCGGGACGCTTCGCGATGGCCTCGAACCAGCGCTTCACGTTCGGATAGTCGCCGAGGTTCTGTCCGTGCCCGTCGTGGGGCACGATCCACGGATAGCACGCGACGTCCGCGATCGAGAATTCGTCGACGAGATAGTCGCGGCCTTCGAGCCGATGATCGAGCACGCCGTAGAGCCTCGCGACTTCGCGCGTATAGCGATCGATGCCGTAAGGCACCTGCTCGGGCGCGTGGATGCGGAAGTGTCCGGCCTGGCCCGCCATCGGACCGAGGCCGGCGACCTGCCAGAAGAGCCATTCGAGGGTGGTGGCGCGCAGGCGCAGGTCGGGCGACAGCAGTCGGCCCGTCTTCTCCGCGAGATACAGGAGGATCGCGCCCGACTCGAACAGCGTGATCGCGTCGCCGCCGTCGGCCGGCGCGCGATCGACGATCGCGGGAATCTTGTTGTTCGGCGAGATGCGGAGGAAGTCGGGCTCGAATTGCTGGCCACGGCCGATGTTGACCGGATGGATCGTGTACGGCAGTTCCAGCTCTTCGAGGGCGAGACGCACCTTGAGTCCGTTCGGCGTGCCCCAGTAATACAGGTCGATCATGAAGCCTCCTTCTGCGAGGGCGCTGTTCTAGCACGATCGCCGCAGGCGACGAAACGTCCGTGTCCGACAGGGCGTGACGCGCTCGGCCTACGTGCCGGGTCCCGCGACGTTCCCAGAATCGCCTCCTCCCATCACCGGTACGCCCCATGACCCGATCCCTCTCCCGCCTCGCCGGCCTCTCGGCCATCGCGTTCGCCCTCGCCGCGTGCGGCGAGACGGCAAAGCTGCAGGTCGTCGACGGCACCGGCGCGAACCCGAAACTGCCCGAGCCGAACCGCACGCTCATCCCGACGCTGAACATCGCGAAGGCCGTCGGATGGCGCGAGGGGGCGATGCCGACGTCCGCGCCGGGCACGCAGGTGAACGCGTTCGCGACGAAGCTCGATCACCCGCGGTGGCTGTACACGCTGCCGAACGGCGACGTCCTCGTCGCCGAGACGAACGCGCCGCCGAAGCCGGACGACAGCAAGGGCATCCGTGGATTCGTGCAGAAGATGTTCATGAAGAACGCGGGCTCCGTGACGCCGAGCGCCAATCGCATCACGCTGTTGCGCGACGCGAATGGCGACGGGGTCGCGGAGACCCGCACCGTGTTCGTCGAAGGCCTGCACTCGCCGTACGGCATGGTGCTCGTCGGCAACGACTTCTACGTCGCGGACTCCGACGCGGTGCTGCGCTTCGCGTACACGCCGGGCGCGACGCATCTCGACGGCGCCGGCGAGAAGGTCGTCGACCTGCCGGCGGGCACGATCAACCATCACTGGACGAAGAACATCGTCGCGAGCGCGGACGGCACGAAGCTCTACGTCACGGTGGGCTCGAACAGCAACGTCGGCGAGAACGGCATCCCGGCCGAAGAAGGTCGCGCGGCGATCTGGGAGGTCGATGCCAGGACCGGCGCGCACCGCATCTTCGCGAGCGGCCTGCGCAATCCGAACGGCATGGCGTGGGAACCGTCGACCGGCGCGTTGTGGACCGTCGTGAACGAGCGCGACGAACTGGGCAGCGACCTCGTGCCCGACTACATGACGTCGGTGAAGGACGGCGGCTTCTACGGCTGGCCGTACAGCTATTACGGTCAGCACGTCGACACGCGCGTGAAGGAGGCTCGCCCCGAGCTCGTCGCGAAGGCGCTCGTGCCGGACTACGCGCTCGGCCCCCACACCGCGTCGCTCGGCCTGACGGCGACGCCGTCGCAGTCGACGCTGCCGTCGGCCTTCCAGACCGGCATGATGGTCGGCCAACACGGCTCGTGGAACCGCAAGCCGTACAGCGGCTACAAGGTCGTCTTCGTGCCGTTCGCGAACGGCAAGCCGTCGGGCCCGCCGATCGACGTGCTCACGGGCTTCCTGTCACCCGACAACGAAGCACAGGGGCGGCCGGTCGGCGTCGTGTTCGACAAGGGCGGCAACCTGCTCGTCGCGGACGACGTGGGCAACGTGGTGTGGCGCGTCGCGGGGAAGAAGAGCTGATCCACGGTCACCGCCCCAGCGCGAAACTCGCGCTCGCGCCGACCAGTCCCTTGCGTCCCGGCGCCGGTTCGAAGAAGCGTCCGTTGCCCTCGTTGACGATCACCGACCCGGCATAGGTCCGATCGAACGCGTTGTCGACGCGCGCGAAGAGATCGATCGTCGTCGCCGCGTCGACCCAGCGATAGGCGACGCGCCCGTTGACGATCGCATACGAGGAGGCCGAGTCCGTGTTCGCATCGTCGACCCATACCTTGCTCGTGCGACGGGCCTCGATGCCGAAGCGCCAACCGCGCCGCGGCGCGTACGCGACCTCCACGTAGGCGTTGTTCGCCGCGGTCCCCGGCAGGCGGTTGCCCGCGGGAATCGCGACGTTCGGCACGGCGCACGGCGTCGCGGCGCAGCTGAAGAAGCCCTGGCGGTAACGCGCGTCGAGCAGCGAATAGGCGACGAGCAGCCGCCAGTCGCGCGCGAAGTCCCATGCGAGCGAGGCCTCGACGCCGCGCCGCCGCGTCGCGCCCGCGTTCGTGTAGGTCGAGCGGCCGCCGACGTTCGACAGCGTGACGAGTTCGTCGTCGACGCGTGTCGTGAAGAGCGCGACGTTCGCGAGCAGCGGCGCGTCCTTCGTCACGTCGAAGCGGGTCTTGACGCCGGCCTCGAGGCTCGTGCTCTTCGCCGGCGCGAGTGCGAAGTTGAGGCCCGTCGCGCCGTCGGGTCGATACGACAATTCGTTGAACGTCGGCGTCTCGAAGCCCCGACCCGCGGTCCCGTACAAATGGATCGCGGGCGTTGCCGCGAACAGCACGCCGGCGACGGGTAGCGTCGCGTGGTCGCGCACGCTGCCGCTGTCGTCGGGGTTCGCACCGACAATGAAGTGGTCGCGCGAACCGAAGCGCACGGCACTGTGCCGCAGGCCCGCGTCCACGGACCAGCGCTCCGTCGGCTTCCAGGACAGCTGCAGGTACTCGTCGGCGTTCGTCACGTCGTTGTCCTCGTCGCGGCGCAACACGCCCTGCACGCCGAGCACGCGCGCGTTCGCGGGGCCGGAGAAGTTCTCGAAGCCGCGGCGGCGCTCGTCGAGACGATCGAACGCGACGCCGGCGACGAGGTCGAGCGTCTGCGCGCCGACGCGCGCGCGGTGCGTGAAGCGCAGGTCGGTGCCGACGTAGCGACGGTCGAGATCGATCACGCCGCCCGCGCTCGTCACCGGGATCTGCGACGCGACCGGGATCGACTGGTATTGCTGCGTCGTGCGTCGACCGCCGTAGACGAGCACGCGCGCGCGGTCGTCGTCGGTCAGTCGCTGTTCGATCACGAGGCCGCCCTGCGTCTGCGCGAACGACTTGCGCGTGTCGAACGTCGTTGCCGCGGCGTCGACGCTCCGCGGATCGTTCGTGAACTGCGCGCGCGTGAGGCCGAGCGGGTCCTGTGCGAACGGCAGGTCGACGCTGTTGACGACGAGGGTCACGCGCGTCCCGTCGTTCGTGAAAACGAGCTTCGCGTTGCCGAGGTCGCGCCGCGCCGCGCTGTGCGGGCGCGGTCCGTCGGTCTCGAAGTGACTCGTGCTGACGACGGCGCCGACCGCACCGACCGTCGCGCTCGCCTTCAGGCCGACGCGCAGCGTGTGATCGCTGCCGGCCGCGAACGACGGCGTGATGCGCAGGCCCGGGTCGGCGTCTTCCGTGAAGACTTGCACGACGCCGCCGGACGAATTGCCGTAGAGCGCGGAGAACGGTCCGCGCAACACTTCGATGCGGTCGACCGACGCGAGGTCGATGTTCGAGAGCTGGCCCTGCCCGTCGGGCTGTGTCGCCGGGATCCCGTCGACGTACAGGCGCACGCCGCGGATGCCGAACGTCGAACGGGCGCCGAAGCCGCGGATCGACAGCTGCAGGTCCTGCGCGTAGTTCTGCCGATTCGCGAGCGACAGGCCGGGGACCGCACCCGTGCTCTCGGACAGGTTGACTTGCAGCCGCCCGTCGCGCACCGTCGAGCCGTCGATGCGATCGATCGAGGCCGGCACGTCGAAGGGATTCGCTTCGAGACGGGTCGCGGTCACCGTCACAGGCTCGCCACGCTGCACCTCCTGGGCGAAGGCAGCCGGGACCAGCAAGGCCATGGCGAGGGTGATGCGAGCGAGCACGGCGAGAGGGTAACGCAACGACTGACCTATCATGCATCGCCCGATCTGAAGCGTCTGCCAGCCACCACGATGTCCGTCGACCTCGCGTTCGAAGAAGCCGGCCGCGGTCCGCCGCTGCTCATCCTCCACGGCCTGTTCGGCTCCGGCATGAACTGGCGTCGCATCGCACGCGACCTCGGCGCGAAACGGCGCGTGCTGGCCGTCGACCTGCGCAATCACGGCGGGTCGCCGTGGGCCGGCACGATGAGCTACGAGGAGATGGCCGGCGACGTCGCGGCGCTGATCGAACGCCTCGGTCTCGAGCGACCCGCGGTCCTCGGCCACAGCATGGGCGGCAAGGTCGCGATGACGCTCGCGTTGACCGAGCCTGCCCGGGTCGAACGGCTGATCGTCGCCGACGTGGCCCCGGTCCGATACGGCGACCACTTCTCCTCGTACACCGAAGTCATGCGCAGCGTGGCCGCGATGCAGGCGACGGGCCGCGAGGAGATCAAGCGCACGATGCTGGCGAGCATCCCGGACGACCGCACCGTCGGCTTCCTGATGACGAACCTCGTCCGCCACGGCGAGCAGTACGACTGGCGGATCAACGTCGCCGCGATCAGCGCGTCGCTGTCCACGCTCGGCGGCTGGCCCGAGGCGAACGACCGGCTGCACTACGACGGACCCGTCACCGTGATCAACGGGGAACGCTCCGACTACATCAGCGCCGACGATCGCCCGCGTTTCACGCGGCTCTTCCCGCGAGTAGAGTTCGTCACGATCGCCGGGGCGGGTCATTGGCTGCACGCCGACAAGCCCGAGGCCTTCATCGAGGCCGTCACGACGGCGCTCGATCGGTAACTCAAAGAACGCGGCCCGACCGCACAGGAGACCCGATGGACAGCACCCCTGCCGCCGTCAAGCGGCCGCTCTACAAGTCGCTCTACTTCCAGGTGATCTGCGCGATCGTGATCGGCGTGATCCTCGGCTACTTCTACCCGTCGACCGGCGAGGCGATGAAGCCGCTCGGCGACGGCTTCATCAAGCTGATCAAGATGATCATCGCGCCGATCATCTTCTGTACCGTCGTGCTCGGCATCGCCGGCATGGAGGACATGAAGAAGGTCGGCAAGACCGGCGGCTACGCGCTTCTCTACTTCGAGGTCGTCAGTTCGATCGCGCTCGTGATCGGACTCGTCATCATCAACACCGTGAAGCCCGGCGTCGGGATGAACATCGACCCGGCGACGCTCGACACGAAGGCGTTGACGAACTACACCAAGCCGGGCGCGCTCGGCAGCACGACCGATTTCATCCTGCACGTCATCCCCGACACGGTGGTCGACGCGTTCGCGAAGGGCGAGATCCTGCAGGTCCTGCTGTTCGCGGTGCTGTTCGGCTTCGCGCTCCACAAGTTCGGCGGCCGCGGCACGCTCGTGTTCGACGTGATCGAGAAGGTCTCGCACGTCCTGTTCTCGATCGTCGGCTACATCATGCGGGTCGCACCGATCGGCGCGTTCGGCGCGATGGCCTTCACGATCGGCAAGTACGGCATCGCGTCGCTGCTGCAGCTCGGCGCGTTGATGGCCACGTTCTACGCAACCTGTCTCACGTTCATCATCGTCGTGCTCGGCGCGATCGCCTGGTACCACGGCTTCTCCATCTTCAAGTTCATCCGCTACATCAAGGAGGAACTGCTGATCGTGCTCGGCACGTCGTCGTCCGAGTCGGTCCTGCCGCGGATGATGGCGAAGATGGAGAACCTGGGCGTCGCGAAGTCGACGGTCGGCCTCGTCATCCCGACCGGCTATTCCTTCAACCTCGACGGCACGTCGATCTACCTGACGATGGCCGCGGTCTTCGTCGCGCAGGCGACGAACACGCCGATGACGCTCACGCAGGAGCTCACGCTGCTCGGCGTGCTGTTGCTGACGTCGAAGGGCGCGGCGGGCGTGACCGGCAGCGGCTTCATCGTGCTCGCGGCGACGCTGTCCGCGGTCGGGCACGTGCCGGTCGCCGGGCTCGCGCTGATCCTCGGCATCGATCGCTTCATGTCCGAGGCCCGCGCGCTGACGAACCTCGTCGGCAACGGCGTCGCGACGGTGGTCGTCGGAACCTGGTGCGGCGAGGTGGACAAGGCGCGCATGAAGGCCGTGCTCAACCGCGAGACCGACGACCAGGCCGACGAGCCCGAGGCCGTGCTCGATGCGGCCCCGCCGAAGGCGATGGCCTGAGGCGCGCCCGACGATGCGCGCGCGCGGCCGCGACGACACGAGCGACGAGGACGGCCTCCATCGCATCGTGATCATCGGCGGCGGCGCCGGCGGCCTCGAGCTCGCGACGCGGCTGGGCGACTCGCTCGGCAAGAAGAAGCGCGCGCATATCACGCTGATCGAGAAGACGCGCACGCACTTCTGGAAGCCGCATCTCCACGAGATCGCGGCCGGCGCGATGGACATCGGGCTCTACCAGACCGACTACCTCGCGCAGTCGCACTGGCACCACTTCCGCTATCGCGTCGGCGAAGCGACGCACATCGACCGCGCCGAGCGCGTGGTCCACGTCGCGCCCTTCGTCGACGAAGGCATGGAAGAGGTCGCCGGCAAGCGGATGTTCCGCTACGACACGCTCGTCGTCGCGATCGGCAGCATGACGAACGACTTCGGGACGCCCGGCGTCGCCGAGTTCGCGATTCCGCTCGAGGACGCGAAGCAGGCCGAGCGCTTCCATCGCCGCCTGCTGAACGCCTGCATCCGCGCGCATGCGCAGTCAGGCCCGCTGCGCCCCGAACAACTGCAGGTCGCGATCATCGGCGCCGGCGCGACGGGCGTCGAACTCGCCGCCGAGCTGCCGAACACCACGCGCACGTTGATCTCGTTCGGACTCGATCGCATCGATGCGATGGAGGACATCCGCATCATCCTGATCGAGGCCGCACCGCGCATCCTGCCGGCGTTGCCGGAGCGGCTCGCGGTCGAGGCGAAGCGGCTCGTCGAAGCGCTCGGCGTGCACGTCCGCACGTCGGCGCGCGTGGCCGCGATCGTCGCCGAGGGCGTCCAGCTCGCGACCGGCGAAGTCATCCCCGCCGAACTGATCGTCTGGGCCGCGGGCGTGAAGGCCTCCGACGTCCTGAATCATTTCGACGGCCTCGAGACGAACAAGCTCAACCAGCTCGTCGTGCTCGACACGTTGCAGACCACGCGCGACGCGAACGTCTTCGCGATCGGCGATTGCGCGGCGTGTCCGTGGCTCGGGAAGGAGGGCCAACTCGTGCCGCCGCGCGCGCAGGCCGCGCATCAGCAAGCGTCGCACCTGGTCGGACAGATCAAACGACGTCTCGCCGGCAAGCCGCTCCTGCCCTGGCGTTACCGTGACTTCGGCTCCCTCGTGTCGCTCGGCGAGTACTCGACGGTCGGCAACCTGATGGGCGGACTGTCGAAGGGCACGTTGTGGATCGACGGCTGGTTCGCACGCGTGATGTACCTGTCGCTCTACAAGATGCACGAATTCGCGCTGCACGGCTTCTGGAAGACGGCGCTCGACACGCTCGCGCGCCTGATCTCGCGACGGACCGAGCCGCGCATCAAGCTGCACTGACGCCCCCGGCGGCTTCGCTCGCGCACTCCCGCATGGTCGCGTCGTTGTGCGTCGACGCCACGACGAGTGATTGAAGCAGGCCCCGGCCCGACGTCGTCACTCGTCCCGCAGGCCCACGCGTTCGGCTTCGTCGTCGTCGACGGCGGCCCCTTCCTCCGACCAGCGCGCGAAGCGCGCCGGCTCGGTCGCCGCACGCAGCCGCTCGCGCAAGGTCTTCGACGATCGCGCGATGTAGGCGCCCGAACCGGTGACGCGTCCCGACGCGAGCGCGGCCTCGTGCGAGGCGAGCACGCGCGTCGCGTCCGCGTCGCGGCCCTCGTGGGCCGCGAACCACGCGAGCGCGACATGGGCCATCCACGGGTTGCCGCTGCCGCGCAGGATCGGCAATAACTCGACGAGGGCCGCGCGGGTCCGGTCGCGTTCGCCGCATTCCGCGAGCATCGTCGTCCAGAGCGCGAGGAACGTCGGGTGCTGCCGAAGGCGACCGGCCGCGCGCATCGCGTCGATCGCTTCCTCGCCGATCGCGACCGCGCGTTCCGCATGCCCGATGTCCTGCTCGGCGAGCATCAGCCCCTGCGCCGCGACCCAGCCTTCCGACGTCGCGCCGATGCGCTGGCACAAGGCCAACTCGGCGCGACAGAACGCGAGATAGCCGGCGGTGTCGCCGGCGAGCCGGAGCGCGTAACCGTGCGCGCCACGTGCGAAGCGTCGCAGCAGGTCGCCCCATTCCGGTCGTTCGAGGCGACGCATGCGCGCCAACAGCGCGTCACGGTCGAACGCGAGTTGCGCGCGCACGCTCGACTGGAACACGACGTAGATCGCGTAGTAGGCCCGGGCCCCGTCGCCCGCCGCCTCGAGCGCAGCCGCCGCGGCCTCCGCGTGGGCGCGCGTCACGGCGTGCGGATACGCATCGGCATAGAGCCCCAGGGTCGCGACGGCGAGGTCGAGGCGGGAGCGCAGCGCCACGTCGTCGACCGCGGATGCGTGCGCGCGGGCCCGTTCGCACCAGGCGTGCCCTTCGTTGCCGAGTCCCGCGCGACACCAGAACGAGGCCGAATACGCGACGAGCGCGACGACGTTCGCGCCGTCCCCCTGCTCTTCGGCCCAGCGCAGTGCGGCGCGCAGGTTGTCGACTTCGACGCGGTGGCGTTCGGTCCATGCCAGCGCGGGCTCGACCAGCGCGAAGTCATCCGCGCGCGACCAATACGTCCGCATCGCCTCGACGTGAGCCGCGCGCGCCGCGCGTTCCTCGCCGGCGTCGACGAGGCGTTCGAGCGCGAAGGCGCGCAGGCTCTCGAGCATCCTCAGGCGCCGCGTGCCGCCGACGTCGATCGCGTCGAGCAAGGATTTGTCGACGAGCGCGTCGAGCGCATCGAGAACGACCCAGTCGTCGCCCGCGTCGCGCCGGCAGACAAGGCGCGCGCTCTCGATCGCACAGCCGTTGCTGAAGACGCCGAGCCGCCGGAAGGTCTGCTGCTGCGCATCGTCGAGCAGCCGGTAACTCCAGTCGATCGCCTGGCGCAGCGTGCGCTGGCGCGGCGCGGCATCGCGCGCGCCGCCCGTCAGCAGTCGCAGGCGTGCGTCGTGCTCATCGCCGAGCAGGAGATCGGCGATCCCGTTGACGCCGAGCAGCGGCACGCGCGCGGCCGCGAGCTCCAGTGCGAGCGGCATGCCGTCGAGCGCGCGGCAGATCGCCGCGACCGCGTGCTGCTGCGCCGGCGCGAGCTCGAAGTCCTGCAGGCGTCCGCACACGCGCTGCACGAAGAGCTGCACCGCGCTCGACGCCATCAGCCGGTCCTCGTCTGCGTCGTCCGCGGCCTCCGGCAGGGACAACGGGGCGACGCGATACACCTGCTCTCCCCGCGTGTGCAGCGGCTCCTGGCTCGTGACGACGAGACGGAGCGCGGACGTCGCGTCCGACACCGCGGCCACGAGGCGAGACACGGGCTCGAGCAGATGCTCGGCGTTGTCGAGGACGATCAGCGCGGACAAGGGGCGCAGCGCGGTCGTCAACGACTGCAGGTCCGCGCCCGCGGACGCGTCGAGGCGCATCGCCTGCGCGACCGTCGCGCACAACGCGGCGATGTCGGTCGCACCCGGCTCGAGGGCGGCCAGTTCGATGAACCACGCCCCGTCGGGCCACGCCGAGCGCCGCGACGCGGCGAGTGCGAGCGCGAGCCGGGTCTTGCCGACGCCGGACGGTCCGCAGATCGTGACGAGGCGATGCGCGTCGTTCAACGCGGCCACCGTTCGCAACGCCTCGTCCCGTCCCACCGGCGCGGTCGGCGTCTCGGGCAGGTTGCCCAGCGCGGGCCGTGCCGGCTCGTCGGCGCGCGCGTCGGTTGCCGGGCCCACGACGGTCACCGCGCCGACGAAGCGGTAGCCGCGCCGCGGCACCGTCTCGATCCAGCGCGCCTGCCGGGGATCGTCTCCGAGCGCGCTGCGCAATTCGGCGACGATCGACTTGATCACGCCCTCGGTGATGAAGCGCCGGCCCCACACGCGATCGAGCAGCTCGTCCTTCGTCACGAGTTCGTTGGCCCGGTCCGCGAGCGCCGCGAGGACGTCGAACGCCTTCGGACGCAATGCGACGATCGTGCCGTCGCGCGTCAGCCGCGACTGACCGACATCGAGACGAAATTCGCCGAAGACGAAGGTTGCGGTCGGGCCCGGTGACGCCGTCATCCGGGGCCGTGGAGAGCGCGCCGCGGCCGCGGTGCGAGCCCGTCGGCCCGAAGCAGGACCAAATCGTCACCGTTTCGTGACGACGGCGGCGCATCGGTCACGCAACACTCTCGCATCGACTCCAGACGCCGCCTCCCCATGAACGATTCATCCCGCCTGCCGAAGACCCGCCTCTACGCGCTGAAGCTGGTCGCCGATCCCGCCGCCTGCGGACTCGCCGGCCGGCTGGAACACATCCCCAGCGGCCGCCTGTTCGACTTCGCCGACGGCGCGTCGCTGCTGTCGATCCTCGCGCACGAACAGGCCGGAGGCTACCTCATCGAACCGCCGGGCTCGTCGCCGGAAGGCCCGAGCGCATCCCGTTGAACACCGCACGACCGCTTTCCCACCCACCGCATCGAAAGACCATCATGCCGATCGCCATCCATCGTTGTCCGTCCCGACCGGGACTTCGCCACGCGCTGCTGCCGGCCGCGACCGTCGCCGTCGTCGCGAGCGCCCTGGCGCTCGTGATCTGTTCGTCGCCGGCCCTCGCCGCGCCGGCCGACGATGCGACGCTGCAACGCCTCGCCACGTGCCAGGACTCGTGGCTCGACTGGTCCGAAGGCCATCCGCGGATGAAGCAATACGCCGACTTCGTTCGGACGCGGATGCAGCAACAGGACGACGGCGCCACGTTCGTGCCGAAGACCGCGATGACGGTGGCGGGGCTGCCGATCGAGCAGGTGTTCCCGCAGAGCGTCGGGATGGGCGTCGGCTTCTCCGCGATCGTCCACGCCGACTTCGCGGAGACGCGGCGCGGCTTCGAGAAGCAACTCGGCAAGCCGATGAGCTGCAAGACCAGCGACGGCACGCCCGCGTGCGAACTGACGATCGGCGACAAGAAGACCGCGATCCTGATGACCGACAACCCGCGCAGCGCGCGGACCCTCGTCGGTTGCTACTACTTCTATCAGCAGTGATCGCGATCGCGACCACGACCCCATCCCATCACCGACGACACGGCACATCATGACCACGAACCTGTCCGCCTTCACCATCATCGCCGCGGCGACCTTCGCCACCATCATCGCGCTCGACGGCGCGGCCTTCCCGACCGTCCGTGCGAACGCGACCCGCCCCGCCACGCAGCAGCCGTCGGTGCGCGGTTTCGACGTGGAGATCGTCCCCATCGAAGCGCTGCGCGGCCCGCCACCCGAGCCGTGCGCGGTCGAGGTCTGCTCGACGAACGCCGCGTCGCGCCCGCAGCCGTGATCTACATCTTCATTTCCAGCCGCAGGCCGACGACGCGATACGTCGGGCCGTTCGCGACCACGAGTTGCGACTGGCCGTTGCCGACGATGGAATTGCTCGTCACGTAGTTGCGCGGAACGACGTTCGACAGGCTCAGGCGCAGCTTCGTGGTCTTGTCGATCGTCCACAGCGCATACGCGTCGAGGACGCGCGTCGTCTCGTAGCCCTGGCTCTGGATCGCGGTGTCCTGCACGGTGTACGGCGGGACCCAGCTGACGTTCGCGCCGAGCGTCAGCGGCAGGCTCCTGAACTTGTAGTCGCCCCCCAGGTTCGCGGTCGCGCGCGGCTGCTGGTCGATGCGGTTGTAGGGACCGGGGACGCCGCTGACGCTCGAGCCGTAGACGCTGACGTTCGTGCGCAGCGACAGCGGCGGTGCGCCGTCGAACAACTCGTCGAGCTGGAACTTCGCGTCGAACTCGATGCCGTGCGTCGTTGCGTCGCCGATGTTTTGCGGTCGCGACACCCAGCGCCGCGCGAGCGCCCACGGCACCGTCTCCAGGGAGACGACGTTGCGGATCAGGTCGCGAATGCTGCGCCGGAAGACGCTGATCGAGACGACGCCGCGGCCGCTGAAATAATGCTCGAGCGCGATGTCGACGCCGATCGCGCGTTCCGGATTCAGGCCGGGATTGCCGGCGCGGTCGGGGCTCGACGCGGTGTTCGGCCCGGGCGCCGGGTACAGCGTCGACAGCGTCGGGACCGCGATGATGTTCTGCAGCGTCGGCGCGCGATAGCTGCGCGTCACGCTGAACCGCAACTGGTCGCGCGCCGGTTCGTCGAAGCGCCACACGGCGTGCAGCAGCGGCGTCATCACGGCGCTGTCGTTGCGGACGGGATCGCCGAACGAGGCGCTCTTCGTGCGGATGCTCTCCCAGCGCAGCCCGGCGTTCGCGGCCCACGCCTTCGAGATGTTCCAGTCGTCCTGCGCGAATGCGGCCAGACGCAGCGTCGACGCGTCGACGTCGCCGCCGAAGCCGGGTAGCGAGGGGATGCCGTCGATGAACGTGAGGGCGTTCTCGTCGCGATGCACGCCCTCGGCCTCGAGTCCCGCGGTCAGGTTGTGCGCGTCGCCGAGCGAATGAAAGAGCTTCGCGTTCAGGCTCCACGAACGGTCGCGGATCGTCGTCGAGCTGCGCTGGTCGAGGACCGGGGCGGCGTCGTCCGCGAACTCGTCGAACACGGTGTCGTTCGTGGACCTGAACGTGCCGACGTTCGCGCGCACCTCCATCCGCGTCGACTCGCCGAAGCGCTTCTTCCACGACGCGACGAGCCGCGCGAGCGACGAACGGCTGCTGCCCTTCGAGTCGCTCGTCGCGTACGGCGCGGGGATGAAACCGAACGCCTGCTCGAGCGCGCCCGTACTCTGCGTATGCCCTTCCGAGAGCGAGAAGAAGGGCTGCAGGCTGAGCTGGTCTCCGCGTCCCAGGTCCCATTGCACGCGCGAGCTGACGTGCAACGAATTGCGCTCGTCGTGCTGGATCTGCCGCAGCGACTGCGCGAGGCTCGGCAGGCCCGTCGCGAGGTCGGTGAACCGCGTCTCGGTCGACGTGTCCGTTCGCGGGATCGCGCGCGAGGCCGAGACCGTGAGGTTGTAGGTCCCGCTCTCGCCGAGCACGTCGTTGCGCGTCCACGAGAGATTCGGTTGCACGCGGCCGCGTTCCTCCGTCGCGCCGACGCGCACGTCGTCGCCCTTCTGGCGCAGCGGCTCGCGCAGGATGATGTTGATCGTGCCGGCGATCGCGCGCGCGCCGGTCTCCGCGGTCGGCGCGCGATAGATCTCGATGCGCTCGACCATGTCCGGCGAGAGCTGGTCGATCGAGAAGCCGCGCGGGATCCGGTCGCCGTCGATGAGGATCTGCGTATAGCCGTTGCCCATCCCTCGCATGCGGATCTGGCCGCCGCGGCCCGGTCGGCCGGCGACCGTCACGCTCGGCAGGCGCTTCATCACGTCGGACAGCGACATGTCCCCGAACTGTTCGATCTCCTCGCGATCGATCACGATCTTCGCCGCGGTCGAATATCGACGCTCGTCGGTCGCGTTGCGCTTGCCCGTGACTTCGACGCGCTCGAGCCTCTCGCCCGACCGTTGCACCGGTCGCTCCGACGCCGGCGCCTCGGTGTCCGCGGGCGGCGGTTCCTGAGCAGGGACGATGCCGACGAACGCGATCGTCGCGGCGGCCGAGGCACGCGCGACGATCGAACGAAAGGAGGTGCGGGCGGGGCTCATCGACGCGGCGAGTGTAGGTCGCCGCACCGGGGGCCGGTCGCCTCGAAACGGGTCGTGACACGGGGCCGCTCTTCCGTGCGTTGCCTCGTCGCGCGGAACCGACAACGGACGTGCGAGCGTGGAATCGGTCCAGTCGCTACAGTGCGGACATCGAATCCGGACGGAGACCGACATGAAGACCTATCGAATCGCGACGATCCCCGGCGACGGCATCGGCAAGGAGGTCGTGCCCGCCGGTGCGCAGGTGCTGGACGCGCTCGCCCGCGCGAGCAACACGTTCCGTTTCGCGTTCGAGGACTTCGACTGGGGCGGCGACTACTACCGCAGGCACGGCGCGATGATGCCGGCCGACGGCCTCGACGCGCTCAGGGACAAGGACGCGATCCTGTTCGGCTCGGCCGGCGACCCCGACATCCCCGACCACATCACGCTGTGGGGCCTGCGCCTGAAGATCTGCCAGGGCTTCGACCAGTACGCGAACGTGCGCCCGACGCGCATCCTCCCCGGCATCGACGGCCCGCTCAAGCGCTGCAGGACCGAGGACCTGGACTGGGTCATCGTGCGCGAGAACTCCGAAGGCGAGTACTCGGGCGTCGGCGGCCGCGTCCACCAAGGCCATCCGACCGAGGCGGCGACCGACGTGTCGATGATGACGCGCACCGGTGTCGAACGGATCATGCGTTTCGCGTTCCGCCTCGCGCAGTCGCGTCCCCGCAAGCTCCTGACCGTCATCACGAAAAGCAATGCGCAGCGTCACGCGATGGTGATGTGGGACGAGATCGCGTTGCAGATCGCGAAGGAATTCCCCGACGTCACCTGGGACAAGGAACTCGTCGATGCGTCGACGGCGCGCATGATCAATCGTCCCGCATCGCTCGACACGATCGTCGCCACGAACCTGCACGCGGACATCCTCTCCGACCTCGCGGCCGCGCTCGCGGGCAGCCTCGGCATCGCGCCGACCGCCAACATCGATCCGGAGCGCCGCTATCCGTCGATGTTCGAGCCGATCCACGGCTCGGCGTTCGACATCATGGGCAAGGGTCTGGCGAACCCCGTCGGCACGTTCTGGTCGGTCGTCATGCTGCTCGAGCACCTCGGCGAGACCGAGGCCGCGAAGCATGTGATGCGCGCGATCGAGCACGTCACGGCGGATCCGTCGCTGCACACGCGCGACCTCGGCGGTACCGCGACGACGGCCGACGTGACGAAGGCGGTCTGCGACCAGTTGACCGCGAGCCTGCAGCGCAAGGCTGCATGACGCACGGGCGGTCCCAGCGTCAGGCCGCGATCGCCTCGCGTCGCGACAGCGTGAGGATCTCGCCGATCAGTTCGTCCTTCATCGCCTGCGCGCGCGCGTTGTCGCCCTGGCAGGTCCCGGCCGCCTGGTGCCCGCCGCCGCCGTGGCTCAGCATCAGCGAGCCCACGTCGACCGGGCTGCCGCGATCGAAGATCGACTTGCCGACCGTGTAGACCGTGTTCTGCTTCTCGCGGCCCCACAACACGTGCAGGCTGATGTCGCACTGGGGATACATCGCGTAGACGACAAAGCGGTTGCCGGCATAGATCGTCTCTTCGTCGCGCAGGTCGAGGACCACGAGGGGGCCGTGGACCTTCGCGACGCGCGCGATCTGCGCGCGGAAGAGTTCGTGCTGCGCGAAGAACAGGTCGACGCGCTCCTTGACGTCCGGCAGCGCGAGGATCTCCTCGATGCACAGGTCCCGGCAGCAGTCGATCAGCATCATCATCAGCTGGTAGTTGCTGACGCGGAACTCGCGGAAGCGGCCGAGGCCGGTGCGCGCGTCCATCAGGAAACTGAGCAACTCCCAGCCTTTCGGGTTCAGCACGTCGTCCGCGGAGAAGCCCGCGGAGTCGGCCTTGTCGACCGCCTCCATCATCTCGGTGCTCACGCGCGGGAAGCGCGCACGGCCGCCGTAATAGTCGTACACGACGCGCGCCGCGGACTTCGCATGCGGCTCGAGGATGTAGTTCGGTGTCGGCTTGCCGTTGTTGCGCACGCCTTCGCTCGCGTGGTGATCGAAGCACAGGCCGCAGCCGGGGACGTACGGCAGGTTCGTGATGATGTCGTTCGCCGTCACCGCGACCTTGCCGTCCTGCATGTCCTTCGGGTGCACGAACAGGATCTCGCCGAGGATGCCCATCTCCTTGAGCAGCACGGCGCAAACGAGGCCGTCCATGTCGCTGCGGGTGAGCAGTCGGTACTTCGTCGGTGCGGTCATGCCGATCTCCACGGGGCTGGGGCGTTCCTCGAGGTCTATCGGCCGAAGCGCGCGGACCTTGAGCGACGTCGGGCCACGCGCCCACGTACGATGCGAGCGCATCGCTCCACGACCCGACCGAAACCGCTCCCATGACCTTCGACTGGAACAACCCCTACCCCACGATCCGCAGCCCCTTGATGGCCCGCAACGTCGTCGCGACGTCGCAGGCGCTCGCGTCGCAAGCCGGCGTGCGCATGCTCGCCGCCGGCGGCAACGCGGTCGACGCGATCATCGCGACCGCGGCCGCGCTGACGATCGTCGAGCCGGTCTCGAACGGACTCGGCAGCGACAACTTCGCGATCCTGTGGGACGGCCGGGCGCTCCACGGACTCAACGCGTCGGGCCATGCGCCGGCCGCATGGAATGCCGAGTATTTCCAGCGCAAGCACGGCGGCCGGATTCCGACGCGTGGCTGGGATGCGGTCACGGTGCCCGGCGCGGTCGCGGGCTGGGTCGCGTTGTCCGAGCGCTTCGGCAAGCTGCCGTTCGCCGACCTGCTCGAACCCGCGATCGAACTCGCCGAACGCGGTCACGGCGTCGGCGTCATCGTCGCGGACAAGTGGGCGCGGCAGGTGTCGACTTTGCAGAGCCAGCCGGGCTTCGCCGAGCACTTCATGCCGCGCGGCCGCGCGCCGCTGCCAGGCGAGCGCTTCGTGCTGCCGGGCGCGGCTGCGACGCTGCGCGCGATCGCCGAGACGAAGGGCGACGCGTTCTACCGCGGCGCGATCGGCGAGCGGCTCGCGGCGCACGCGGCCGCGAACGGCGGCTCGATGACGCTCGGTGACCTCGCGGGTTTCCGGCCCGAGTGGGTCGTGCCGATCGAGAAGGACTTCGCGGGCTACACGGTCCACGAGATCCCACCGAACGGCCAGGGCATCGCGGCGCTGATGGCGCTCGGCATCCTCGAGCATCTCGACTACGCGTCGTATCCCGTCGACAGCGTCGAATCGCAGCATCTGCAGATCGAGGCGATGAAGCTCGCGTTCGCCGACGTCTATCGCTGGGTCGCCGACGACCGGCACATGAGCGAGGTGAAGGCGGCGCACCTGCTCGACGACGCGTATCTCGCCTCGCGCGCCGCGTTGATCGATCCGTCGCGCGCGACCGACTTCGAACACGGCAGGCCGCCCGCCGGCGGCACGGTCTATCTCACCGCCGCCGACGCGAGCGGGATGATGGTCAGCCTGATCCAGTCCAACTACATGGGCTTCGGCAGCGGCATCGTCGTGCCGGGTACCGGCGTGTCGCTGCAGAACCGCGGCCACGGGTTCTCGCTCGATCCCGCGCATCCGAACCTCGTCGCGGGCGGCAAGCGACCGTTCCATACGATCATCCCCGGCTTCCTGACGAAGACCGTCGACGGCGTGCGGGTGCCGCAGATGAGCTTCGGCGTGATGGGCGGCAACATGCAGCCGCAAGGCCACCTGCAGACGCTCGTGCGGATGCTCGTGCACGGCCAGCAACCGCAGGCCGCATGCGACGCGCCGCGCTGGAAGGTCGCGACCGGTCTCGTCGTCGACCTCGAGCCGACGATGGACCCGGCCCTCGTCGCCGGCCTGACGGCGCGCGGCCATCGGGTCGAGGCGACGCAGGACACGTACATGGATTACGGCAGCGGACAGTTCATCTGGCGGCTGTCGGCCGATCTCGAGGACGGCTATGTTGCGGCGAGCGATTCGCGGCGGGATGGGCAGGCGGCGGGGTTCTGACGTAAGGGCGTAGGACCCCTGCATCACCGCTCCGTGATCTCCAGCAACGCCGACCCGTACGCGTCCGAGCACACACGGACCACCGCGAGATTCCGCCGCGCCCCGGCCGCGCACTCCGCGTTGTCGGCGCGGCCCGAACGGCCAAGCAGGTCCGCGAGACGCGCGCGGCCGGCGGCGTCGGTCAGCGACGCGCTGAACGGTCCTTCCTTCGCGCCGAAGGAAGCGAGGTCGCGTTCCGCTTCCGACACGATCGCGAGCACCACGTCCTTCCCCGGCGGACCCTGGCTCGTCACGGCCCATTGCGGTCGCGGCAGCTGCAGCGTCTGGCCCGCGGCGATGCGGTTGTCTCGATCGAGGTCGTTCGGAAACAGCAGATAGAAGCTGTGACCGTCGGACCCGAGCAGCACGAGATACGCGAAGCCCGCGCGGTCCGACGAGAGCTTGAGCTCGAGTTGGTCGCGTCCGATCGCGAGGACCGGCTGCGATGCGACGAGCTCGACGCGGATGCGCGCATCGCGCTGCGCATGCACCTCGTCGATCGCCTTGCGCGCGCTGTCGGCGGCCGGCGCGACGGGTGCGCGATCGCCTTCCGCCCGGACCGCGAACGACGGGCTGTACGCGGCATCGCCGCTCACGCTCGCGAGCACGCCGCCACTCCCCGTCGAGTTCGCACAGCGCGCGATCTCGCCGATCGAGATCGCGCCCGAGCGATCGGAGTCGGTCGCATCGCCGAGGAAGCAGTCGGTGACGACCTGCATGAACACGCCGCCCGCATGCGGCTGCTCGACGCCCTGGCGCGGTCCGATCGCTTCGAGCTGGACGACGCGGGCCTTCTCGCGCGTGATCGCTTCGAGCGCGAAGCCGGGCGGGCGCCCCTCCGTACAGCGGGGGCGTCCGCGCGACTCGAGGACGATCGTCCGGCGCGGCGGCCCGTCCTTCGCATCGCCGGCGCCGGCGTATGCGGCGTCCGACAGGACGAGCACGCGCGACGCATTCGCGAGCGCCGGCGCGAGATGGGTCGCCACGGCCTGCGGCGTCAGCGTGCGGCCGTCCGACGTGACCCATGAATTGACGCAGGACGGACCGGACGCGTCCGTCCCGACGTCGGTGCCCGGTCCCGCGAAGACGAGGAGGACCTGATCGCCCGGCAACACGCGTTCGTCGAGACGCGCGAACGCGGCCTGGATCGCATCGAAGTCGCCGTGCACGACGTCGACGTTCGCCGCCGGGACCGCGATGCGTCGAGCGATCTGCACCGCGGCCTCGACGTCGTGCTCGACGCCGGGCCAGCGCTGCGTCCTCGCGCCGCTCGTCACGCTGTCGACCGCGATGACGAGCGCGTGACGCGACGGCTTCGGGATCCCGCGCACCCCGGCGGCGACGACGATGTTGCCGTACGCGCTGCGTCCGCCCTCCACGCGCGATGCGGCCGACGCCGTCGCGCCCTCTCCCGACACGCCGCTCGCGCGGACCCAGCCGGGCTTGCCGGCGACACGGACCTGGACCCAGCCGGCCTCGGTGCCGACGATCTCGACGCGCGTACCGGTCTCGAGCAGGCGCAACGACGGCGCGTCGACGTAGCGATCGGCGCGCAACTCGGTCGCGCGCGTGATCGTGCCGTCCGCGGCCGCCGCGAGATGCGCCGCGCATGCGAACGACGCGGCGATGACGACGCGAAAGACGATGTTCATGACGTGCCTCTTCGTTCGAGTGCACGGACGGCCTCGCCGACGAGGGCGCGCAGCCGGTCCATGCGGAGTGTGTCGTCGACGCGTTTCGTGTGGGGACGGCCGTCGACGACCGCCGGAATCGTGCGCTCGCGATAGGCGGTCACGACCTCCCGCCCACGCCGATGGAGCGTCGCGAAGCCCGCCTGCAACGCCTCCGCTTCGTCACGGTCGCGTGCGAGCGCGTCCGCGTCGTCCGCCGCCTCGACCCAGGTCGCGAAGAGCACGTCCGCGAAGGCGTTGACCGACCAGCTGCCCTGCGCCTCGAGGCCCCATGTGAGGCGCACGTTCGGCGCGGTCGTGCGCAACAGCGACAGGTAGCGCGTCTCGAAGCCGGGGCGGCGCTGCTCGGGCGTCAGGCGGGCCGCGACGCACGCGGTCCACTGCGCCACGCCCCGCTCGAACATCGGGACGTGCGGCGGTCCCTCGTTCCAGCGTCGCCGGACCTGCGCGCTGTACGCCTTGACCACCGTGAAGTAGAGGAAGGCGACCGATGCCGGCGTCGCGAGATCGACGAAGGTGTGCACGAAATTCAACGTCAGCCATGAGATCGCGAACAGCAGCGCGGGCGCGACGAGGAAGGCCGCGCGCAGCTGCTCGTGCGAGAAGCGGATCGCGAGCCATGCCATCAACACGAGCAGCGCGAGCGCGATCGCGAGGTCCGCGCCGCGCGACAGCTCGTCGACGAAGCGATCGTTCTTCGTGTCGTCGATCGCGGTCGCCATCAGGTCGACGCCCGGATGCAGGCTCGACAGCGGCGTGCCCTTGAGGTCGAAGAGATTCGACGCGGTCGCCCCGATCACGACGATCGCGCCCTTGAACTCGTCGCGCGGTCGCTGGCGGTCGCGTCGCAACAGGTCGGCGTAGAGATCGGCGAAGCTCACGCGCCGATAGGCGAGCGGCGCCGCGTTGAAGCGCAGCGTCTTCTCGGCGTCCGCGGGCATCGTCCATCCGAAGTCGAGCGCGAGCCGCGCGGGCAGCGACAGGACGCGCCACGCCCCGACGTCCTCGAAGAGGCGGTAGCGGCGCACGAGGCTGTCCGGATCCGGGTCGACGTTGTGCGTGCCGAGTCGGCCGCTCTTCATCGCGCTGTCGAAGAAGGGCAGCGCGACCGCGAAGGTGCGCGTCTCGTCCGCCGCCGTCGGCGTCGCGCCGGGACGCGGCACGACGAGTCCGCGCAAGTCCTTCGCCGTCAGCTTGCTCGCCGCGTCGTTCGCCGGATCGAGGCGCAGCGCGGGGAAGTAGGCGATGCGGCTCGCCGCGACCGCGTCGGCGAACGCCCGGTCGCTGACCGGGTGCTGCACGTCCGCGTCGGAGACGAGGATGTCGAACACCGCGGCGCGCGCGCCCTGCGCCTCGAGTTCCGCGAGCACGGTCGCGAGCACGTCGCGCGGCCAGGGCCAGCGCCCGTAGTCGGGCGCGAGCGCCGCGAGCGAACGCTCGTCGATGTCGATGAGGACGATGGTCGGATCCGGCGTCGGCGTGCGCACGCGGTGACGCATCATCCAGTCGTAGCTCGCGGCCTCGTGGCGCGGCGAACGATCGAGGACGGTGCTCGCGACGACCCAGGCGCCGAGCACGAGCGCGAGCCCGATGTAGAACCAGCGCGGATCGACGAACGCGATCAGGCGGCCCCACGGCGCGAACACGCGCGCGCGCAGGCGTCGGACGCGGGCCGACACGGCGGCGCTACTTCGACGGGTCGCCGAACAACGCGTACGGCGCCCAGTAGTACGGGTGGGCGTACGCGCCGTTGCCGATCGTGCCGTCGATCATCCCGGCCTGCGCGCGTTGCAGGCTCGCGGCGCGCGCGGTCTTCCCGTCGCCGGCGCTGAACACCGTGCTGACGAGTTGACGCGCGGACTCGGACTCGACGGCCCAGTGCGTCGCGAGCACCGAGCGCGTCCCGGCGAAGAAGAAGCCGCGCACGAGGCCCGACATCGCGGTGCCGTCGCGTTCGCCGCCCGCCGTGTTGCAGGCGGACAGCACGACCCACTGCGCGTTCAGCTTGAGCGCGAGCACGTCGTCGAGGCTGAGCAGCGGCGTGTCGGCCGGGTCGTCGGTCGCCGCCATCGCGAGCGCGGGTTTCGACAGGTTCGGGATCTCGCCCGGCAGCAGGCCGTGGGTCGCGAACGCGACGACGCGGCGATCGTCGAGCGGCGTCGTGATCACCGCGCGCCGCGTGGCCGCGGCGCCGAGCACGAGGTCGGTCTTCGGGTCGGCGCCGAGCGCGGCCGCGATCGCGGTCAGCTCCTCGCGCGTCTCCGGCAACGGCGGCATCGCCGCGTAGCGGAAGCCCTGCTCCGCGCTGTAGCTCGCGGCCTGCGAGCTCGCGGACTGCGACGTGGCGGCGACGACGAGATTGCGCGCCTTGGGCGTCGCGCTCTTCGCCGCCTCGACCTGGCCCGCGCGGAACTGCGGATCGCCGAAGCCGATCAGCGCCTTCCCGGCGGCCGCCCGGACCTCGACGCCGCGCAGCGTGACGAAGGCCGACGCGCCCGGCGTCTGCGCGATCGCGAACTCCTTCGCGAGCCACGGCGCGGTCTTCGCGTCGGTCGCCGGTCCGCTGACGAGCGCCGCGAACGGGATCGACGCGAGCGCGCCCTCGGCCGACACGTCGAGCACGGTCGCGCCCGCGAGCGCGGCGCGCACCGGCTTGACGAGTTCGTCGTGCAGCGCGAGCGCGGGCGCGAAGTCCATCGCAGGCAGGCGCGGCAGACGATCGCCGACGTCGAGTTGCGCGCGCATCGCCTTCACGCGCGTCGCGACGTCGCGATCGGTCCAGCTGGAGAAGTGCAACGCGGTCTTGCCGTTCGCGTTGATCGCCCAGACCAGCGTGCCGTCGCGACTCGTGAACACGTCGAGGAACGCTTCGTTCGGCAACAGCGCGCGCCGGATCGTCTCGACGTTCGGGCTCACCGGGTTGACGAGCTTGATGTACGCGGGAAACCTCGTCGCGAGCTGGCGACGCGTGTCGTCGAGGATCTTCTGCGCGGCGACCGATTCGTCGCGATCCTTCTTCAACTGCTCGTTCAACTGCTTCTTCTTCTCCTCCGGCGCGTCCTTCGCCTCGCCGATCGCGACCGAGTCCGCGTAGATCTGGCTGAACGCGCCGCGCAGCTTGGCCCGCTGCTCCTGTTCGGTGAAGACGAGCGCCGTCAGCGCGGGATCGCCGGTGCGGACCTTCGCCGTGCTCTCGAGCAGCGCGCGCTGCACGATGCCCGAGCCGAGGCGGTCCGAGACCTGCACGAGCCGGTTCGTCATGCGGCCGTCGATCGCGGCCGCGCCGCCGGACGTATACAGGCGCATCGCGTACTTCAGGTACTCGCGCATCACGATGTCGAGATACGCGCCGCGCGCACCGACCGGCGCGAGATCGAGCCATCCGCTCGAGGCCTCGAGGTAGGCCGAGAAGAAGTCCTCGTAGTCGGACATCGCCGTGACCGGATTGCCGGCGACGAGGTTCACGGCGCCGCGCACCGCGCGCGCCTCCGCGGTCAGCGGGTTGCCGTTGCCGTAGTTGCGCACGCGATAGCGGATGGTGTTCTCGAGCATCTTCAGCGCTTCGTCGGTGCGTCCGCTCTTGGCCGCGAGCAACGCGACGAGCAGCGGCGAATGCGCGCGGTCGTACGCGACGCGGTCGTCGCGAATCGAATTCAGGAAAGCGGTATAGGTCCGGTCCGCCTCCTGCCAGCGCTCGAGGTTGACGAGCGCGAGCAACTCGCCGTTGTGCGCGAGACTGACCTGCAAGCCGCTCGACTGGCTGCCGGTCCGGGCGAGCTCGGCGAGGGCCGCGCGCGAGGCCGCGAGCGCCTCTTCGTAGCGACGCTCGGTCGACAACGCGGAGCCGAGACGCTGACCCCACGAGCCGAGCGCGTCGGGTCCGAGGTCCTGCAGCTTCGCGCGGGCCAGGCCGTCCTGCGAGATCGCGATGGCCTCCGCCCCGCGACCCTGGGCGATCAGCGCATAGACGAGTTGTCCCGACGTGTAGTCGTACGTGTTGATGGCGCCGCGGTAGTTGAAGTTGCGCACGTCGCCCTTCGCCTCGGCCTGCCGCCGGTCCGCATAACGGCGCGCGACCGCGACCGCCTCGCGCAACGCATTGACGCGGCCGTCGGCGTCGCCGCGATTGCGCAGCACCTCGCCCTTCGCCTGCAGGTTCGTGATCTGCGTGAAGTCGCGCTGGTCCTGCGAGATGTCCTTCGGCAACGCGGCGAAGGCCTCGACCGCATTCGCGTAGACGCGCTCGCAATTGCGCTTGTCGTTGATCGCGCAATAACGCCAGGTGAGATTCGCGAGCGCGTTCGATCGCAGGACCGGGGCGAGGTCCTTCTGCGCGACCAGCATCTCGCCGATCTCCAGCGAGCGCTGCTGGCTGCCGAACACGAACTGCGTGTTCATCGCGTCGAGCGTCCAGGTCGACCACTCGGGGCGGCCCTTCCCGATCGAGACGAGCTGATCGAGCGCGGCCAGCATCGACGCCTGCTCGCCGACGACGCGCGCCGCGGTCCGCTGGCGCACGGCGAGGTCGATGCGCTCGTCGAGCGGCGCCGTCGGCGGCAACGTCTGCGCGAGCACCGCACGGGCCTCGGTCGCCGTCATCGTGACGACGGGTGCGGCGGTCGGTTCGGGTGGCGGCAGGGCCTCGTCGGCCTCTTGCGCCTGCACTGGCGCAAGCAGGAAGGCGCACGCGACCGTGAAGGCGACGCGCGCGCAGGCGCGTCGAACGAAGCGCGAATGGAATGCCATGTGACCCCGAAGACGTTCAGTGACGATCGCCTTCCCTCCCCGGGTCCGGCGCCCGCGCACGTTACACCGCGCGGCGCGGGCTGCCCAGCAGGACCGTCGCGTCAGCCGGACGACAGCACGAGCGTGTTGCCGTCCGGGTCGCGGATCTTCGCGTACGTGCCCCACGGCTGCTTCGTCGGCGGCTCGACGAAGTCGACGCCGCGTTCCGACAGTTGCCGCCACGTCGCCTCGACGTTGTCGCACTGGAACGAACCGTTGAAGAACGTGCCGATGCGGTCCTCGTGGCCGTCCGGCGTGAAGAGCACGACGCGCGTCGCCGAGTTCGCGATGCGCAGCTCGATCCACCGCCGCCCCGGCCCCATCGGCCGGTCGGTCGCGATCTCGAAGCCGAGCTTCTGCGTGTAGAAGGCGAGCGCGCGGTCCGGGTCGGAGACCGGGATGCCGGCAAACTTGAGCTGGGTGATCATGGCTGGACGGTCGGGACGAAGTTGGGGACGAAGTGCGGGACGAAGTGCGCCGATTCTAGGACGAGCGCCGTCGCGTGGAGGCCAATCGTTGCTATAGCATTTGAAGGTCACCACCGTCCGTTTAGGGAGAAGCCATGAAGTCCCGCCGCCTCGCGTCCGCCATGGCGCTGTCGCTCTGCTGCGTGCTACCGGCTCGCGAAGCGGGCGCCGCCGGGACCGCGACGAACATTCCCGCGCCGCGCGACGTCGCCTACCTCGGTCCGGCCGCGCTGACCGTCACCGCGACCGACGTCGCCCACCGCGTCTTCACGGTCGTCGAGACGCTCCCGGTCCGTCCCGGTCCGCTCACGCTGCTCCATCCGTCGTGGATCCCGGGCGCGCACGCGCCGGTCAACGGCGTCAAGCGCCTCGCGGGGCTGCGCATCACCGCCCAGGGCCGACCGCTCGCATGGACCCGCGACGTCGCCGACCTGCAGGCGTTCCACGTCGACGTGCCGCCGGGTGCATCGACCATCGAGATCCGCTTCGACCACCTGTTGCCGCGGTCGCCGAACGGCGACGCCGGCGTCCTGACCACCGCGATCGCGAACGTCAAGTGGGAAGGCCTCGTGCTGTATCCGGCCGGCTACTACGCGTCGCGGATCGACGTCGACGCCGCGCTCGTCCTCCCGACCGAGTGGTCCGCGGCGTCGGCGCTGCGTCCGCGCGCGACGGCGGCGACGTCCGAGGGCCGCACCGAAACGCGCTTCGAGCGCGTGTCGCTCGAGACGCTGATCGACTCACCCGTCCTCGCAGGTCGCTACGTGCGCCGCATCCCGCTCGACCCCGAAGGCGCCGCACGCCCCGTCGTGCTGGACCTCGTCGCCGACGATCCGAAGGCGCTCGAGGCGTCGACGGAGGCGATCGACATGCATCGCAACCTCGTCGAACAACTCGACCGCCTGTTCGGCGCGCGTCACTTCGCGCACTACGACATCCTGGTCTCGCTGACGAAGGACGACCTCGGCATCGGCCTCGAACACCAGCAGTCGAGCGAGAACGGCGTGAAGTCCGACTACTTCACCGACTGGTCGAACACGATCGCGGCGCGCTACATCATTCCGCACGAGTTCGCGCACTCCTGGAACGGCAAGTTCCGCCGGCCGAAGGACCTCTGGACGCCGAACTACAACGTCCCGATGCGCAACAGCCTGCTGTGGGTCTACGAGGGGCTGACCCAGTACTGGGGCGAGGTCCTCGCGGCCCGCTCGGGAATGATCCCGCTCGAGCCGATGAAGGAGCGCTTCGCGCGAGCGGCGATCGCCACGCAGTTCACGCCCGGACGCGGCTGGCGTCCCTTGCAGGACACGACCGACGACGAGATCGTGCAGGGGCGCGAACTGCCGCTCGACTGGCCGTCGTGGCAACGGTCCCAGGACTACTACGTCGAGGGCGCGCTGATCTGGTTCGACATCGACACGATCATCCGCGAACGCTCGAACAACCGGCGCTCGCTCGACGACTTCGCGCGCGCGTTCTTCGGCGTCGACGACGGACGCACGACGCCGCTGCTCTACGACTTCGACGACGTGGTGAACGCCCTGCAACGCATCCAGCCCGACGACTGGAAGACCTACCTGCGCACGCGCCTGGACGAGCTGCGTCCCGTGCCGAACGACGGCTTCGAGCGCGCCGGCTGGCGCCTCGGCTGGACCGACCAGGAGAGCGACTACGCGAAGAGCAACGCGTCGCGCCTCGGCGGCGGCTTCGCGTACAGCCTCGGCTTCGACGTGAACAAGTCGAACGAGATCGTCAACGTGGCGTGGGACGGGCCCGCGTTTCGCGCGGGCGTCTCCGGCGGCACGCTGCTCGCCGTGAACCTGCGCGCCTACGAACCCGACGTGCTGAAGGCCGCCATCGCCGCAGCGAAGGACACGACGACGCCGATCGAGTTGCTGATCAAGGACGGCAACGACTACCAACTCGCGAAGATCGACTACCACGACGGCCTGCGGTATCCGACGCTCGAGCGCATCGACGGCAGGCCGGACCTGTTGACGCCGATCCTGTCGCCGCGCTGACGACCATGCAGAAGCTCACGCTCGACGCGCACGTCATCGACGTGCTGATGCCCGACCTCGTCGGCCACGACAAGCGCCCGGCCGCGTTCGTCGTCTATCTCTTCCTGCTGCGCCACGCGGATCGCACGCGTCGTGGCGCGGTCGCCGTCAGCCTGCAGACGATCGCGACGAAGACCGGGCTGTCGAAGTCCTCGGTGCAGAATGCGCTCCGCCATCTCAAGCAGCGCGGCCTGCTCGATCCGACCGTCGTCGCGACCGTGAGCGATCCGCTGCGCAAACCCCTGCGTCCCTGGGTCCGTTGACCCTTCCTCGAGACACCCGCCATGACGATCCCCAGCACCGCACTCCAGCTCCAGTCGACCATCCAGCGCGACGGCACGCTCCGCATCGCGCTCGTCGACGTCCCGGTCCCGCAACCGAAGGACGGCGAAGTCCTCGTGCGCATCGAGGCGACGCCGATCAATCCGTCGGACCAGGGCCTGCTCTTCGGCGCCGCCGACCTCGCGACGATCGAGGTCGGCGGCACGCGCGAGCGCCCGGTCGTGACGGCGCGCGTGCCCGACGCCGCGATGCCCTCGATGAAGACGCGACTCGACGCCGCGATGCCGGTCGGCAACGAAGGCGCGGGAACCGTCGTCGCCGGGGGCTCGTCGCCCGACGCGCAGGCGCTCGTCGGCAAGCGCGTCGCGATCATCGGCGGCGCGATGTATGCGCAGTACCGCGCGGTGCCGGTCGCGTCGACGCTCGTGCTGCCCGACGACGCCACGGCGGCCGACGGCGCGTCGTCGTACATCAATCCGCTGACCGCGCTCGGCTTCGTCGAGACGATGCGCCGCGAGGGACACACGGCGCTCGTGCACACCGCCGCCGCATCGAACCTCGGCCAGATGCTGCAGCGCATCTGCAACGAGGACGGCATCGCGCTCGTCAACATCGTGAGGAAGCCCGAGCAGCGCGCGATCCTCGAGGAGATCGGTGCGAAGCACGTCGTCGACAGCTCGACGCCGACGTTCACCAGCGACCTCACCGACGCGCTCGCCGCGACCGGCGCGACGCTCGGCTTCGACGCGACCGGCGGCGGCCGCCTCGCGAGCCAGATCCTCACAGCGATGGAAGCCGCGGTGAGCCGCAACGCGACCGAGTACAGCCGTTATGGCTCGGCCGTCCACAAGCAGGTCTATCTATACGGCGGCCTCGACACGCGCCCGACCGAGCTCGTGCGCAACTTCGGCATGTCCTGGGGCATCGGCGGCTGGCTCGTCTTCCCCTTCCTCGCGAAGAGCGGGCCCGACACGCTCGTGCGCCTGAAGGCCCGCGTCGCCGCGAATCTCAAGACCACGTTCGCGAGCCACTACGCGGCGCGCGTCTCGCTCGCCGACGCGTTGAGCGCCGACGCGATCGCGCGTTACGGCCAACGCGCGACCGGTGAGAAATACCTGATCGAACCGCAGGCGTGATGGCCGATGGCCGGTGCGGCCGAGTATCCTGCGGGCCGCTTTCAACACACCACCGACAACGATGACGAATCTCACGCTCCCCGAACTCGCGGCCGAACTCGAAGCCATCAAGGTCTTCGTCAAGGCGCTCGCCGAAGTCGCCGACCAGAAACGCCTCGTCCCCGCGGCGAAGGAACACATGGAAGAGCACCTCAACAAGATGGAGACGGCGGGCCGCTCCGACGAGGACATCGCCGACTTCGTCGGCGCGTTCGAGGCGTTGCGCGACTCGTACTGACGCATGCGGTCGCGATGAGCGACTTCCCGCGCTTCCACGCGATCGACGGCGCGCCCGACCCGGTCGCGCCGTTCAGCCACGCGGTCGAGTCGGCGGACGGCTGGGTCTTCGTGACCGGCCAGATGCCGTTCACCGGCACGTCGATCGACGAGCCCTATCCCGACGGCATCGAGGCGCAGACCCACGCGGTGATGAAGAACCTCGCGACGGTGCTCGCAGGCTGCGGCCTATCGCTCGCCCACGTCCATTCGGCGCGCGTGTTCCTGCTCCACTTCGATCGCGACTACGACGCGATGAATGCGGTGTATGCGGGGTACTTCGCGGAAGGACGACGGCCGGCGAGGACGTGTGTCGGCGTCAGCGGGTTGGCGAAAGGTGCGCTGGTGGAGATCGACTTCATCGCGCGGCGGTAGGCGAAGAGGGGACGTCCGTCGTGGCGCTGCGGCGCGCCTGTTCCGGCGTCATTTATGCCGTCTAAGCAGGACGCGCATTGCACATTTCGCGTGGCGACAGCGACTTGCAGTTCCGTCCGTTGACTTGGGCATCACCGCTCAATAGAGTCGCCGACGTCTAAATCTAGTTGGGCATTCAATGCGTGAGCCATGTTTTCATCGATTCAAGTTGCGGGAGTGTTGCTATGCGGGGTTACCTTAGTTGGCTGCGGCCCCAAGGAAGAAGCGCCGTCACTCCTCCGCGCGCCGCTACATGGGAGCAGTGGTGGTGGCGTATGCCCACCTCGTACGGAGCGTGAACGAACACTAACAATGCAATGGCGCAAGCAAGCCCCAGAATTCTCCGAACGACTGAATCAGCTGTTTCCCGCCGGATCGGATGCTAAGTCCTTAGAAGAAGAATTGATCCGTCAACACTTTGTTCTTTCCGGACACTGTGAAAGTGACCCGTCAATTCATCACGCTGTTCTTCGAGATCGTGAGGGTCGGTTCTTCACAATAGAAACAGTGGCAGTCGCTTCTTGGAAGGAAGATGAGCAACGAAAGATCATTTGGACGACTGGCGACGTCTCTTTCACCGGACCTTAGACTAATGCCCAACCCGACGTTCCAGCGGTCGGCTTCGCCGCCGCTGAACTGAGTCGTTAGGCGTCGTTGATGGCTCGCGTCGTGATCGTTGAAGACTGGCCACAACCTGACACAGTCAGTTCTGCGGTGGTTGCCATGGCCGGCTCGAGCCTGAGCGTGGGTTATGGCACGGGCGAGGAAAAGTATGCCGTCGTTTTCTTTCCTCTGGCGGCTGACCTTAAGGCGGGCGGTGCTAACGACGCGGTGCTCCATGGTCATCCGCTTTACGGCCTTGGCCTGAAGCACTACTCGATTCATCGGATGAGAACTCGCCGTGGCTGAGCGAGTTGGAGCACCAGAACTCCGTCCATGATCGACATGACAAGCGCCGCTTCCTGCAGGACAAGGTCCACTACTTATTCGCGTTGAAAGAGGAAACGATTGAGTGCATCGTCATCGAGCGCGCAGACAGCGGGCCGCGTATCGAGATTTTTCAATCGCGGGAGTCCGCGCTTGAGAGCATCAAATGGGGTCTTGATGCCTAACCCGTCCATCGAGCGGACATCGCAAAGGCCGCTGCGCGCCCTTTGCGCCGCCGCTCATGTCAATCGTTAGGTAGCAGAGATGCCGGGCGTGGTCATTGAAATCTCTCGGCTCGTTGACGACCACTTCCCTGGCTTCGTCGAATGCCTTCTCATAGACTGGACAGGTGCGAAGCACGTCTTCGTTGAGAAGATTCCTGTTGTGAGCGGGGCGCTTTCCTCGACAAGCTCCCTACCTGGCACGGGAGTAATTGCGTGCGTTGTTGAGTCGGAGTGGCGAGACCGCGAAGGTCGTGCCCTTGTGAACATCAATACAGCAAAGCCGTGGGGGGTTGAATCAAGTGCTGGCCAATCAAAATTTGTTGTCCTCGCTTCGCAGTTGATCGGTGCATGAGGCCAGCTCGCCTAAACATCGTTCCAGCGACCGCTGCGCAGCCACTGAACTAGAGCGTTAGACAGCTATGCGAACTCTGACAATTCCTCCAGCGGCGCAGCGCGATGATGCTGCGGTTCAGATGGTTAGCGCATGGATTGCAGAGCGCGGCTTGCACTGTTCGTTGAACATCGGAATGTGGGAGGCAGAGGGACGCAGCGAGGCGAAGGCGTGGGGCATTTTGTTGGCTGACATCGTTCGACACATTGCGAATGCCGTCGAAGAGTCGAAAGGAGAGGACGGAACGCACGTCGCAACCGCGATCGTGCAGTCGCTCAATGCCGAGCTCGATTCACCAACGTCGAGGGCGACAGGTGGCTTCACGCCTGGTCATTCATGAGCGGTCTGCCCGACGCTCGAGGCGGCGGCTCAGCTACATCGTTAGCGCTCTCAAATGAACGAACCGCTGCTCGACCGCTGAACTGAAGCCTCAGGATACGTAATGTCCCTGTCGCCCGCGCTCGTGTGCCTTCTCGGCGTGTTCGTCATGCTGGCCAGTTCGTGGGTGGCGCTAGAGAGGCGCGTGTGGTGGCCCTACTGGATCCCACTAGCCTTCGGCGGCCTTGCGTGCATTGCATTGGCAACGATCGATGGGCACGGCGTTGATCCGGTCGCTGCCATGCTCCTCAGCGTCAAGTCCGCTGCAATCGGACGGACTTCGCAATGGTTGGGATGGGTCGCCTTTTTTGCCGCCTACGGTAGTACGTTCACGTACCTCTGGCGTCGCGCGGCGGTTATACGCCTACGCATCCTTACAGACGCCTCACCGACGACCCGTGTACCGCTGGGCATGGCGTTGCTTTGTTGTGCGATCGCTCCGCCATTGGCCGAGATCGTCGTCCGCATTCTCGTCAGGGATGCGGTCACCCAGAGTGACTTCGGCCTCATCGCATTCTCTGCACTTTGGATTGCAGCTCTTGTCCCCGGCTTCGTGAGCCACCATCGAATCCTGCGGGCCGCAGGTATCGATCCGAACGCAGACGCTTGAGCACCGTCAGTCGACTCACAGATGAAGTGCCCGCACGATCATGCTTCGCTGATCATCCAGAGCACAGAGGGCCATAGTGGCTACGTCTGCTCGGAGTGCCGTGGTGCATGGCTACCTCGAGAGTATGTAAAGGCGATTGAATTTTTGCGTGAGTTCTCTTACGCGGACTTCTCGGAAAGCCTTTCCCGAACGAACGTCTCGAACTCCGGATTGCAATGTCCGCTCAGGTGCGGAATGCTTCGCCACGCAGCCTTGGCCGACCTCGCGTTACAGTGGTGCGCCACTTGTCATGGCGTGTGGTTCGACTCCGGGTCGATTGCAAAACTGCTTGCCGACCACAGGAGGAGAACAGATGGGACTGCGGGCCTCGGGCATCACACGGCTGCGGAAGTCCTCGGGGGACTCCTCTTTGCGCTGCTGCACTGAGCCGCCTGACCCATCCGTCGAGCGGACGTCTCGAATCACGCTTCGCCCGATTCGTGCCGCCGCTCATCTAAATCGGTAGAGCGTTCAAGTGCGACGACTTGCCGTCACCATGGCGTCCGTCTGCTTGATCGCCTCGGGCCTGGGGAACGCGGCGCCGATCGAGGCGCGCTGTACGGCGCCAGACACTTCGTTCCGCGCGTTTCTCACCGCCTTTGGTTCCACGCGGTCGTTCCAAGAGTCACGCATCGTGTATCCGCTCGTCGTGAGAATCGGGCGACCGCCGTCGGACGCAGGCACCGTCGAGATTTGGGGACAAGGGGCGGTGAGAGACCTGAAGAGTCCGGCCTTTCGGCTGACCGCCGAGCGCCGCCGAACAGGCATAGAACAGCGCGTCACTGTCGCGACGGAAAACTACGCCGAGGTCTTTCACTTCCGGCCGGAGGCTGACTCGTACGAAATCCGCTACCACTTCATCAAGGCCGATGGGTGCTGGTACCTGGAGAGTTATGGCGACACGTCGCTCTAGCCGTCGTTCGAGCGGACCAGTTGCGCGGCTGATATCGAGCATTCGTGTGGCGGCAACGACTTGCCGTTCCGTACGTTGACTTCTACGTATTCGCTCAATAGAGTCGCCGACATTCAATTTGGAGCGATCGAAGCCGCCGCCCCAGCGGACCGCTACGCGGCCGCTGACAAAGTCGTTGGGCGTTTCTCGTTTCGCCGTTCTTCCATTTCGGGAGGCACCGTGAAGCCCTTGGAACATCGTCGGTGGTTTGTGACAACTGGCTTTGTTGTCGCGCTCATTCTGATGGGCGCTTGGTGGAACGCGGCGCGGCTCCCGCTTTCGTTGCAAGGGAGTGGACCGTTGTTGTTTGCAGTCCTCGGCTTGTGGGTTGGACTTAACCAGGTTCTTGCCGTCTTTCTAATTCGACTCCGTCCGAGCCTCGGTGCAGTCGACTGAACAAGCACGTGCAGTGCCGTCGTTGCGGCGGACGGCTTCGCCGCCAATGAATTGAATCGTTGAGGCGTCAGCCGCACCTCGATGCACGACCCGAAGATCACCTTCGCAACCCAGGAAGAGTGGGAAGCGTGGCTCGAGCGAAACGGGAGCACGTCGTCAGGTGCATGGCTTCGTCTGGCGAAGAAGGGCGCGGCCGATGCGACCGTCTCTTATGCCGAGGCGCTCGAAAGTGCCCTGTGCCACGGGTGGATCGACGGCAAGAAGCAGGCGGAGAGCGAGCACCATTGGCTTCAGCGATTTGCGCCGAGAGCGGCCAGGAGCATCTGGTCGAAGATCAACAAGGCGAAGGCGGAAGCGCTGATTGCCTCGGGGCGGATGCGCCCGTCCGGCTTGAAGGAAGTCGAGCGGGCGAAGCAAGACGGTCGTTGGGATGCCGCGTATTCATCTGCGAGTAACGCAGCCATCCCGGACGACTTGCGAGAGGCGCTCGATGCGAATCCGGCAGCGAAGGCATTCTTTGCGACGCTGAACAGTCGAAACCGGTACGCCGTTTTATTCAGGATCCAGACCGCGAAGAAGCCGGAGACCCGCGCGAGGAGAGTCGATCAATTTGTCGAGATGCTCAGCAACGGCGAAACGCTCCATCCATGACTTCTCGGATGTGCCCTGAATCTCCATGAGCGGGCTTGCCGGCCCTGTCGAACATTGGACAACTCGCTCGGCTCGAAAGGCAGGACCCGTTCGGCGGACGGCACCCCATCGACTTGAGTAGAGAGGAAAAATGGAAAATCTCGTTTGGCTTTTCTTCTTCGGCCTCGGCGTGTTGATGCTGAGACAACTCACGAGCATCGCTCGAAGCCTGCAGAGCACCGAGGCGATGATGAAGCGGCTCTTGTCCTATGAGGGAGTCGAATGGGAGGCGGAGGTCGAGCCCTCCGAGCGTGTCAAGGCGCTTGCGTCGAACAAGCGCACCCGAATCGCTGCGATCAAGGCTTACCGCGAGCAATCCGGACTCGGCCTGCGGGAAGCGAAAGCCGTTGTCGACGAGATTTGGCGTCAGCACCAAGGCGTCGCCTGACCCGCCGTCGTCATGTTCTCGTCGACGCCCCGTCTCCTCCTCTGGCTCGCCCTCGCCGTCCTGGTGTTTCGCTTGCTGTTCGCCCTGCTGGCGCCGACGCCGCTCGGGCTCGCGGCGGTGCAAGTCGCATTTCTCGCATTCGTTTCGTGGAAGGCCTTGACCGGTTCGAGGAAGGCGGCCTTGTTCCTGGCGATCCTGCTACTGCTCGGCGTCGGGATCGATCTGTTCGAGTTCTCGAGAACGCCGGAACTGCCGATCGAAGTCGTCGTGGTGTCCGCCGTCTGGTGGACCCTGCTTCTCGCCACCGTGGCCGTGATCTTCTTCAACACACGCGTGCGACAGTTCTATGCGGAAAGGACGAGCGCCGGCTGGCGCGGCGAGCTCTAGCACGTCGGGACCGGGCATCCAGGGCGGCTGCGCGTTCTTCTTCAGGACTCCGGGGCAATCGCGCAGGGTCGATCACCCTGCACCGCGCATCCCACGCCTGCATGTCCGCGAACGGCCGGGTACGTCATCGCAGCAGCAATCCGTTGTAAGGTCGCGCGCGTGCGTTGTCGCGACAGGTCTTCCATGCCGAACTCCCTGTTTCCTTCGGACGATTCGCTTCCCACGTGCTTGCACACCGCCCTGCTCGTACTGATCGTCGCGCCGCTCGTGGGCTTCTTCCTCTGGTACGGAGTCGGCGCGATCGCGACGGCTCGCCTCGAGCCGTTGTCGGGTCCCGAATTCGGCCAGTGGCTGTTCGGGAACGCGGCGCTCAGCGGCCGACCCGCTGTCATCGCCGGCTTCTCGTTGCTGCTGGACGCAGCCTCGTTCCTCGCGCTGGCCTTCCGGTTCTCGCGCTACGCTGCCGCGACGAGCGTCGCCGCGCGCATCGCGCCCTGGGCCCTGCTCGCACTCGCGTCGGCGCTCGCGTTCGTCGTTCGTCGCTAGCGCGGATCGCTGTCCTTCGAAGGGGTCGTCGATGAACCTGACCGCACGCGAAATCAAGGCCTTCGTACCGGCACGCGATCTCGCGGTGTCGATGGAGTTCTACCTCGCACTCGGCTTCGACGTGCCGTGGTCGTCGGACACCATGGACCCGACCGGGGTCCTCTGGCGCATCGCGCAAGACCTCTAGCGTGCCGCCTTTCGCGAGCCCGGTCCGCGTCGCCTTCCGTGACCGCCGCTCTCTACCTCGCCGCCCTGCTCGCCTTCGTGGTGGGTCTCGCGCATTCGCTGCTCGGCGAGCGTTACATCCTGCGGCGATTGATTCGCCGCGATGACCTGCCGAAGCTGTTCGGGGAGACCGCGTTCACCGCGCGGACGCTGCGCTCGCATGGCACATCACGTCGATCGCGTGGTGGGGCTTCGCGGTGATCCTCGTGCAGCTTGCGGACGGATCGATCACGGCGCGCAGCGTGGAGCTCTCGATCGGCGTGACCTTCGTCGCGACGGGACTCATCGCACTCGTCATCTCGCGGGCGAGGCACCTGGCGTGGCTCGCGTTCCTGGTCGGCGGCATCGCGCTGGCCGCCGGCCTCTAAGCGTTCATCGTCACGGAGGTGACCGGCTCATGGACGACACGATCCGCAAGGGAGTGATAGCACAACGACGCTGGTGATCGTCGTTCCCGCGAAGGCGGGAACCCAGCGTCGTTCGTGCTCAGAACTTCAAGCCCTTGAGGATCGCGGAGCCCGTGCCCACCGGGTCGTCGCGCGCCTTCGCCTCCTCGCGACCCATGTACGTGAAGATGCCGTCGGACGTCTTCTGGCTCACGTACGCGGTGATCTTCTTGTCGTCGTAGCCGAGTGACGACAGTTGCGACGTCTGCTTGAGCACGCCGGTCTGGTCGAGGGCGGCCTTCACGAGCGGCGTGAGTTTCGCGAGGATGTCGCCGCCCGAGGTCCGCTTGAGATAGTCGGTCGCGGCGGTCTTGCCGCCGGTCGCGATCTTTCCCATGTCCTTCAACGTCATCCTGTCGATGGCCGATCGGAAGATTGGCTTCGCCTCGGCCGCCGCCTGCTCCGCCGCGCGATTCAGGCTGCCGGAGATGTCGTGCGTGAGGCCGGCCTGGTCGGCGAGTTTCATCAAGCCGCCGAGATTCTTGCCCGCACCGGGCAGCGCGATCCTGATCGCGTCGTCGGCGGAGAAGGCGCCCGGCTTCGAGAGCTTGTCGAGCGCGCTGTCGGAGGCGTTGCCGAGCAGCCCCTTGATCGAATCGCCGGAAAACTGCGCGTGCGCGGCCGTGCTGCAGGCGATTGCGACGAGACCGACGGCGAGAGCGTGACGGAGCGACATGGCGCACCTCCGAACGTGAAGAGGCGGCGAGCCTAACAGCGATTCGGGATCGCTTCAGCAGTCGCCGACGAAGGTCAATGCGAAGCGGCGTTCGAAGCGCACCGCGGGAAAGGCGTCGGGCCGACCGTCGATCGTCACCGGCGGCAGCGTCACCCACGCCACGTCCGGCGCCGTGCCGTCGAATCGTCCGCCGATCCAGTAGTGCAGCGCGATGCCCGAGCGCATGCGTCCTTCGAGCGGCGCGTCCACGGGCCGCAGGTTCTTCGTGAGCGCCGGCGCGTCGTAGGCGTGCAGCGGCGTGTCGACCTCGCTCACTTTCGGGATCGTCACGTCGATCGCCGGCGTGCCGTCGCGTGCGTCGACGCGCACGCGGTCGCCTCGCAGCGCGAGCACGCGACCCACGGGCACGTCGAAGCGGACCTCGACTTCACCGCCCTGCCCGCGCGCGACGAGCGACACGATCGCGACGATGCCGTCGCGCTCGATGCGGACGCCGCGCGGGATGCGCGGCGCGAACGTGCAGTTCGTGTCGCCGGCGACCGTGCTCGCCGGGTCGGGAAAATAGAAGCGGCCGGCGACCGGTACGCAGCCCGCGCTCGCGAGCGCCGCGAGCACGACCGCGAGACCGGCCGCGCGCGGCTTCACTCGAGCGTGAAGCCGACTTTCAGCGTGACCTGCCAGTGCGCGATCTTCGTGCCCTCGACATGGCCGCGCGTGTCTGTGATCTCGAACCAGCGGATGTTGCGCACGGTCTCGCTCGCCTTCGTGATCGCGCGTTGGCAGGCGTCCTCGATGCTCGTCGCGGACGAGCCGGTGAGTTCCAGCAGCTTGTAGACGTGGTCGGACATGTCGTCATCTCCTTTGAGCTATGCGATGCTCGCCGCACTGTGCCCGCCATCGATACGGGCCGCAAGCCGCGCGCATTCCTGTGGAGATCACGATGCCGAAAGTCGACTCGATCCAGCCGAGCACCTTCCTGTCGCCGGACTTCGCGCCGGACAAGTACCTCCTCCATTTCCTCGCGCAGGGGGACTCGTGGTTCTCGATCGGCGGCTTCACGTCCAACCTGCTGATGCAGCTGACGCTGCAGCGCTCCGCCTTCGCGGTCAACTTCGCGACGCCCGGACAAGTCCTCTCGCTGATGGTCGACAAGGTCCGCGAAGGACCATTCCTCCAGGTGCTCTCCGGCAACCAGGCGTCGCGCTTCCACGCGATCCTCCTGTCGGGCGGCGGCAACGACCTGATCGAGGCGATCGGTTCGCCGCCGGTCGACGCCCAGGGCCGGGCGATCCCGATCGAGCGCCGCCTGCTGCGCACGGCCGCCGAGCGCGGCGCGACGGTGGGCTCGATCGACGCGTACGTCAGCGAACCGGGATGGGCGACGTTCACGACCTATCTCACGGCGCAGTTCCAGGCGGTGATCGACGCGCGCGAT
>Ga0247783_1000047_pt1 | contig 39466 bp, 41 predicted proteins | sample UWRJL064202C5_FD_179911 | JGI IMG/M metagenome (GOLD analysis project Ga0247783, IMG submission 179911) | Plant litter microbial communities from Arlington Agricultural Research Station in Wisconsin, United States - UWRJ-L064-202C-5 | ecosystem: Environmental > Terrestrial > Plant litter >...
CGCGCCGGGTCGCCGCCGGCTTCGCGCGCGAGGACTTGTTCACGGTGGTGCTCGAGCACTTCCAGACGGACACCGCCGACTACGCCGACGTGCTGCTGCCCGCGACGACGCAGCTCGAGCACTTCGACATCGTCAAGCCTTACGGTCACTACGACGTGATGGTCAACTCGCCGGCGATCGCGCCGGTCGGCGAGTCGAAGCCGAACACCGCGATCTTCCGCGCGCTCGCGAAGCGCATGGGCTTCGCGGATCCCTGCTTCGACGACGACGACGAGACGATCGGCGCGGCGGCGTTCGCCGGCTCCGGGTGGAAGCATGCGGAGGCGAAGGCACGCGGCTGGCAGCGTCTCGACACGTTGCCGTCGACCGCGGCGCGTTTTGCCGGCGGCGGCTTTCCGACGCCGTCGGGCAAGGTCGAGTTCTATTCGGCGAGTGCCGCCGCGGCCGGACTGGATCCGCTGCCGGCCTACATCGCGCCGATCGAGGACACGCGCGGGTCGCTCGCGGCGCGTTATCCGCTCGCGATGATCTCGCCGCCGGCGCGCAACTTCCTGAACTCGACCTTCGTCAACGTCGCGAGCCTGCGCGCGGGCGAAGGCGAGCCATGGCTCGACCTGCATCCCGACGACGCGGCTGCGCGAGCGATCGTCGACGGCGGCTACGTGCGCGTATTCAACGACCGCGGCGAGCTTCGCCTGCGCGCGCGCGTGACCGAGCGCGCACGCCGCGGCCTCGTCGTCGCGCTGTCGATCTGGTGGAAGAAGCTCGCGCCCGACGGAAAGAACGCGAACGAGCTGACGAGCCAGGCGCTCACCGACATGGGTCGGGCGCCGACCTTCTACGACTGCCTGGTCGAGGTCGAGGCCGCGTGATCGCCGCGGTTCGTCGCGGATCGCGGGCCACGCTCGCGAGCCTGGGCGCGCATCGGCGCCTCGTCATCCTCGCCGCGATCCTCGTCTGCACCGCTTTCGGTCCGATCGCGTGCGCATCGCTCGGCTACTACACGCAGTCGCTCGAAGGGCATCTCGCCGTGTTGCGCGCGGCCCGACCGATCGACGACTGGGTCGCCGACCCGGCGACGCCCGCCCAACTGCGCGCGCGCCTCGAGCGCGTCCGCGCGATGCGTCGCTTCGCCGCGCGGGAGCTCGCGCTTCCCGACAACAGCAGCTACACGACGTATGCGGACATCAACCGGCCCTTCGTCGTGTGGAACGTGTTCGCGACGCCGGAGCTGTCGCTGCGCCTGCGCCAGTGGTGCTTCCCGGTCGTCGGCTGCGTGGCGTACCGCGGCTACTACGACAAGTCGGCGGCCGACGCGTATGCCGACGCGCTGCGGACGGGCGGCGACGACGTGTACGTCGGCGGCGTGCCCGCCTATTCGACGCTCGGCTACACCGCCGACCCGGTCCTCTCGACCTTCGTCAACTTCCCGGAAGGCGAGGTCGCCCGCCTGATCTTCCACGAGCTCGCGCACCAGGTCGTCTACGTCCAGGGCGATTCGACGTTCAACGAATCCTTCGCGGTCGCGGTCGAGGAGGAAGGCACGCGTCGCTGGTTCGCGACGGAGGGCGGACTCGACGGCGCCACCGCCACGGCGTATCGGCTGATGATGGAACGCAAGCGCGTGTTCGTCGCGCTCCTCGAACGGCATCGGCAGGCATTGAGCGACCTCTACGCCGGACCGGCCGACGACGATGCGAAGCGCGTCGCCAAACGCGCGGAGTTCGCGGCGCTGCAGGCGGACTACGCGGCCGTGAAGGACGATCCTGCGAGCCCGTTGTACCGCTACGCCGGCTACGACCGCTACTTCGCTCAGGCGCTCAACAACGCGAACCTGGCTGCGGTTGCTACCTATACGCAACGGGTGCCTGCCTTTGTTAAGCTCCTCGCGGAGGAGGGCGGCGACCTGCCGCACTTCTACGAAGCCGTCCGGCGACTCGCGGGCCTGCCGACCGATCTCCGCAACGCGCGCCTCGATGCGCTCGGCGGTACGAGCGGCCTGCACGCGCTGACCGATCGGACGAGCGACAGAACAACGATCACACAGTGAGGGGACCATGAGCACAGTCGTCGAGGCCAGCCCGAGCGGGTCGACCACCGAACGTCGCTGGTTGAAGAGTTATCCGGACGGCGTGCCTGCCGACATCGACTGGCGCGCGTACAAGTCCTGCGTCGAAGTCCTCGACAAGGCGATCGCGACCTACAGCGATCGCGACGCGTTCGTCTGCATGGACAAGCGCATCACGTACGGCGAACTCGACAAGATGGCGAACGCGTTCGCCGCGTGGCTGCAAGCCAAGGGCCTCGCGCGCGGGGCGCGCGTGGCGATCATGATGCCGAACGTGCTCCAGTATCCGGTCGCGATCTTCGGCATCCTCCGGGCCGGGTGCGTCGTCGTGAACGTGAATCCGCTGTACACGCCGCGCGAGCTCGAGCATCAGCTGAAGGACTCGGGAGCCGAGGCCATCGTCGTCCTCGAGAATTTCGCGAGCACGCTCGAACAGGTCATCGAGAAGACGCCGATCAAGCACGTGATCGTGACCGGGATCGGCGACCTCTTCGGCTTTCCGAAGGCGGCGCTGATGAATTTCGCGATCCGCCACGTGAAGAAGATGGTCCCGGCCTACGAGGTGCCGAACGCGACGCGCTTCAACACCGTGCTGTCCGAAGGCGCGAAGCTGCAGCTCAGGAAGGTCGACCTGACTCCCGACGACGTGGCCTTCCTGCAATACACGGGCGGCACGACCGGCGTCTCGAAGGGCGCGACGCTGCTCCATCGCAACGTGATCGCGAACGTGCTGCAGTCCGAGGCGTGGATGCAGCCCGGCCTGAAACGCGGGCCGCAGAGCGGCGAGCAGGGCGTCGTCATCTGCGCGCTGCCGCTGTATCACATCTTCGCGCTGACGGTCTGCTGTCTGCTCGGCGTGAAGACCGGCGGGCTCGTCGTGCTGATCACGAATCCACGCGACATCGGCGGCTTCATCGGCGAACTCAAGAAGTACAAGTTCACGATGCTGCCGGCCGTGAACACGCTCTACAACGCGTTGCTCAACCATCCGGACTTCGACTCGGTCGACTGGAGCCACCTGCGCATCGCGAACGGCGGCGGGATGGCCGTGCAGCGTGCCGTGGCCGAGAAGTGGATCGCGAAGACCGGCTGCCCGATCGTCGAGGGCTACGGCCTGTCGGAGACCTCGCCGTCGGCGACGTGCAACCCGACCGACTCGCCCACCTACAGCGGCACCATCGGCTACCCGCTGCCGTCGACCGAGATCGCGATTCGCGACGACGACGGCAACGACGTCCCGCTCGGCGAAGCGGGCGAGATCTGCATCCGCGGACCGCAGGTGATGGCGGGCTATTGGAACCGGCCCGACGAGACCGCGAAGGTCATGTACGCCGACGGCTTCTTCAAGACCGGCGACATCGGCGTGATGGACGAGCGCGGCCAGTCGAAGATCGTCGATCGCAAGAAGGACATGATCCTCGTGTCGGGCTTCAACGTATATCCGAACGAGGTCGAGGAAGTCATCGCGATGCATCCGGGTGTGCTCGAGGTCGCCGCGGTCGGCGAGCCCGACACGCATTCGGGCGAGGTCGTGAAGATCGTGGTCGTGCGGAAGGACCCGGCGTTGACCGAGGCGCAGCTCATCGATTACTCGAAGGACCTGCTCGCGGGCTACAAGCGACCGAAGATCGTCGAGTTCCGCGCCGAACTGCCGAAGACGAACGTCGGCAAGATCCTGCGTCGTGAATTGCGAAGTCCCCCGCGCCCGTCCTGAGGGACGAAGCCGCGCGTCGACGTCGTCGACGCGCTTCGCCGCGCTCGCGCTCGCGGGCGCGTGCGCCGGATGCGTGCCGGTCCTCGCGCATCGCTACTACGAACCGAAGGCCAGCGAAGGCACGACGCCCCGCAATCACTGCTGGCGGACCTTCGAGACGATCGTGATGCGTCGGGGTCCGATCGAATTCACGACGAAGATCGTCCCGTACGGCGATGCGCGTCACGTCGAGGTCCAGGTCGCCGTCCCCGCGGGGCATCGCGTCGCGGTGGACGGCAACGCGATCGCCGTGTTCGACACGGACGGCGCGCGTCATCCGTCGATGCCGATCCGCGGCATCGGATCGATCCAGTCGCCGGCCGCGCGGGTCCGCGACCTCCGCAGCCCAATGGTCGGCGAGACGCTCGTGCAGATCGGTGCCCCGCGGAATTTCTGGCTCTACGCGCCGTTCGACGCCGACGGGCTCGATCGTTTCTCGCTCGTGATGCCGGCCTTCGTGATCGACGGCATGCAGACCGAGTTGCCGCCGATCGACTTCACACGCACGCGACGCTGGCAGTTCTTCGCCCCGCTGCAGTGCTAGGGGGCGGTAGTCGTCCCGATTCAGTTCCGCGACCGCCGCGGCTAGGCTGACGGTCCATCGAATCGCGCCGGGAGAGCGCGAGTCGGCATTTGATCGATCACCGGGGGAAGCATGGCTGAGGTAGCGGATACGAGTCCGAGAGGCATCGGCGGTTGGCTCATCCTCGTCGTCATCGGACTGGTGCTGACTCCGTTCCGTGTCGGCTACTTCCTGTTGACGACGCATTGGCCGATTTTCCGCGACGGCGCGTGGCCGATCCTCACGACGCCCGGCACCGAGGCTTATCACCCGCTTTGGGGGCCGCTGATCGTCTTCGAGATCGTCGGCAACCTTGGTTGCATCGCCCTCGCCGTGATCGGGTTGTGGCTGCTGCTTCGCAAGTCGCGCCATGCGCCGCGCGCCGTGACCGGCCTGCTGGCGTGGGCGGCGTTGTTCGGCGTGATCGACTACTTTGCCGGCGATCTCATTCCGGCCGTTGCAGCGGAACCGGATCCCAATGATCTGGGCCAACTCGCGAGAACGCTTGTCTCGGCAGCGATCTGGATTCCTTACTTCCGCCTGTCCAGGCGCGTCAAAGCGACATTCACCGAGTGAGGCCTGCCGTCGTCCTTCGCGCAATCACTTCGCAACGGCCGGATCCTTGCCGACGACCTCGGTCTCGACGTGCGCCGTTCCCGACTTCGTCATCCCGAGTTCCTTCGCGGCCGCGCTCGACACGTCGACGACGCGGTCTCTCGGCACCGGTCCGCGATCGTTGACGGTGACGACGACGCTCTTGTCGTTCTTCGGGTTCGTGATCTTCAGCTGTGTGCCGAGCGGCAGGGTCCTGTGCGCGGCGGTCATCGCGTCCGGATCGTAGCGCTCGCCGCTGGCGGTCTTGCGTCCGGCGAGGCTGCGCGCGTAGTAGGACGCCTTGCCCTTCGACGTCGAAGCAGGCTTCGACGTCGACTGCGCGTGGCGCTTCTTCAGGTGCGGCTGCGCACTCCCCAGGCCGTCTTCGGCGGCGCCGACGATCGACGGAACGGGAAGCAGCGACAGGGCGACGAGCGCCCGAACGGCGGTGCGACAGAGCGGATGCATGGACTCCCCACGCGCGTGCGGGCGACGATGGTAGCGTAGGCGCTCCACCATGACCCAGGGAGAGCGTGTGTCCGAATGGAACATCGACGCGGCGAACCGCGCGCTCGTCGAACATTTCGCACCCTGGGTGCGCGCGCTCGACCTGACGATCGAGCAGGTCGGCGACACCGGCGCCACGCTGCGGATGCGGTTTCACGACGACCTCTGCAGGTCGGGCGGCATCGTCAGCGGCCAGGCCTTGTCCGCGCTCGCGGACACGTCGATGGTCTTCGCGATCGCGTCGGCCTCGGGCGGGATGCGAGCGATGGCGACGATCGACCTGCACACGACGTTCATGCGCGCGGCGGTCGACGCCGACGTGTTCGCGCACGCGCAGGTTGAACGCCTCGGACGCACGCTCGCGTTCGCGCGCGTGACGATGCGGGCGGGTGAGGCCATCGTCGCGACGGCGGTCGGGACGTTCGCATTGCCTTGACACCGTCGTCGGCGACGCGGGAGCGACGCCGACGGCTCACATCTGCCGGAACAGGTGCAGGTAGGCGCGACTCACGGTCAGCGTCTCCGGCCGTCCCTTCAGCTTGAGATCCGCGCTGTCCTTCTGGCCGCGGATGACGCCCGCGATCGAGCGCGTGTTGACGATCGTCGCGCGATGGATCTGCCAGAAGCGCGCGCCATCGAGTTCGGCGACGAGTTCCTTGATCGGCTTGCGGATCAAGGCCTCTCCGTCGGCGGTGATGACGCGCGTGTACTTGTCGTCGGCGTGGAAATAGAAGACGTCCTCGACGGGGATCAGCCGCACGGTGCTGCCGACGCTGGCCTTGATCCATTGCAGCGTCGTACGGCGCGTCGTCCCGTGTCCGGCGAGGCGTTGCGCGAGACGCTCGATCACGTCGTCCTCGATCGATGCCTGCGCGCTGTCGGCCTCCCGCGCCAGGCGTTCCTTGAGGCGTGCGATCGTCTCGGCGAGTCGCTCGGCCTCGAAGGGCTTGAGGACGTAGTCGATCGCGCCGTGCTCGAAGGCCTCGACGGCGTAGGCGTCGAAGGCGGTGATGAAGACCAGCAGCGGTTGTCGCCGCGGATGGCCGTCGTCGGTCGACGCGCGCGCGAGCTCGCGAACGCGGCGCGCGACCTCGAGGCCGCTCACACCCGGCATGTGGATGTCGAGGAAGCAGATGTCGGGTGGCGCGTCGAGGCCGTCACGCTCGACGATCTCCATCGCCTCCAGTCCGTTCGACGCCTCGACGATCGCGAGCTCCGGCCACAGCGTGACGAGGCGCGCGCGCAGTTGCGAGCGCAACAGCGGCTCGTCGTCGGCGATGAGCGCGGTCGTCACGGCGCCAGCGGCAATTCGATCGCGGCGGTGACGCCGCGCGGCGCGTTCTCGGTGAGGACGAGACGCGCCTGCGCGCCGTGCAGCGTCTCGAGTCGCTCGCGGATGTTCCCGAGGCCGATGCCCATCGCCATGTGCTCGGACAGCCCGACGCCGTCGTCGGCGACCGACAGCCGCAGCCCGTGGGCGAAGGCATCCGCGGTGATGCGGATGTGGCCGCCTTCGGGCAGCGGATCGATGCCGTGCTTGACGGCGTTCTCGACCAGCGAGATCAGCATCATCGGCGGCACGGCGGCCGCGCGCAGCGCGTCGTCGGACGCGATTGTGAACTGCAGCCGGTCGCCCATGCGGACGCGCTGGATCTCGAGATACGCGCGCACCATCTCGATCTCGCGCGACAGCGTGCTCGCGTGTTCGCGCATGCGCGGCAGCGCGGCGCGCAGGTAACGGATCAGGCTGCCGAGCATCAGCGACGCGCGCCCGGGATCGGTCTCGACGAGATGCTGGACGTTCGCCAGCGTGTTGAACAGGAAGTGCGGTTCGACCTGCGCCTGCAGGAGCTGCAGGCGCGCGAGCAGCCGTTGCTGTTCCTCGCGGGCCCGCGTCGCGTCCATCTCGGCCTGTACGCGCGCGAGTTCGGCCTGCGCGCGTGCGTTGCGCTCGCGATAGAAGTAGAGCGTGACGACGATGCTGCCGAAGCCGATGCCGAGCCCGCAGGTCGCGACGAAGCCAGACAGGCGCTCCGTGAACATCTCGTCGAGCGCGCGACCCTTGATGAGCTGCGTGACGATCGTGCCGAGAGCCGAGCCCGCGATCACCGCGATGACCTGCGCCGCTTCGCGCGGGATGAGGCCCCGGCGCACGACGGCGAGGTTGCCGGCCATCGTGAACAACAGCATCGTCGTGTAGCCGACGCACAGCGTGGAGACGAGCAGGTCGAGAAACTCGTTGTCGAAGAACCAGATGACCGCCGCGTCGACGCCGACCGCGATCAACGTGACCCAGCCCACGCGCAGGATCGTCAGTCCTTCGAGCAGGCCGCCCTCGCGGAACGGCGAATGGTCGCGGTCGACGGAGAGGGCCGGTGCGTCGGCGCCGGGCAGGGGGGAGGAACTCATCGCGAGAGCTTAATGGGTCGCGGCGCGTCCGGAGCGGACCGCGACTTCGACGCGCGACGAAGCGCGGCTACGGCGTCGTGGAGCGCGACTTGGAGGCCGTCCACTAGAATCGGGCATGCCTCTCGCTCTCGACGTCGAACACCTCGTCAAGCACTTTCCCGGCGCCGACCGGGCCGCGGTCGACGACCTGTCGTTGCGGGTCGAGGCGGGCACCTTCTATGCGTTGCTCGGACCGAATGGCGCCGGCAAGACGACGACGCTGCGGATGATCGCGGGGCTGCTCGCACCGGACGCCGGCCGGATCGCGATCGACGGCATCGATCTCGCGATCGATCCGCTCGCGGCAAAGCGCATCGTCGCGTACGTGCCCGACGAACCGCTGCTGTACGACAAGCTGACGCCGATCGAGTATCTCGAACTGATCGCCGCGCTGTGGCGGATCGATCCGGAACCTGCCCGCGTCGCGAGCACGCGACTGCTCGATCTGCTCGGCCTGACGCCGCACGCGCTGCAACGTTGCGAGACCTTCTCGCGCGGCATGCGCCAGAAGCTCGTGCTCGCGGGCGCGCTGATGCGCGCGCCGCGCCTCCTGATCCTCGACGAGCCCCTGACCGGCCTCGACGCGGAGGCGGCGCGACTCGTGAAGAACCTGCTGGGCGACCACGTGGGCGCGGGCGGCACCGTGATCCTGACCACGCACATCCTCGAAGTGGCCGAGCGGATGGCGGCCCGCATCGGCGTCATCCGCAGCGGCCGCCTGATCGCGGAAGGCACGCTCGACGAACTGCGTTCCCGCGCCCACGTCGTCGCGCCGAGCGGTCACGGCGTCGCGACGCTCGAGGACGTGTTCCTCGAACTCGTCGCCGATCGCGGCGAAGACGCGCCGGTCCTTCCTTGATCGGTGCCGCCAAGCGACCGCCGGTCGCGTGGACGTTGTTGCGTCACGAGTGGCGCCTCGCCTGGCGCAGCGTCGGCGCGTCCCGTCGTCCGGGGGCGAAATCGAGGCCGCGCTGGCGGAGCATCGCGGCGATCGCGATCCTGCTGGTGCTCGCGCATACGCTGGGGCTCGCCACCATCGCGTTGCCGGCGCAGTGGCGCGACACGCAGCCGTTTCGCATCGTCGCGCTCGGCGCGCTGGCCTTCCTGTTCACGTTCATGCTGTCGTTCGCGATGTCGCGCGTCGTCTCCGCCTTCCACGAGCGACGGGACCTCGACCTGATGCTCGCGGCGCCGATCGCGCCGGTCACGATCCTGTTCGTTCGCGCGTTCGCGACCGTGGCGACAGTGTGGGCGATGTTCGCGCTCTTCGTCTACCCGTTCGCGAACATCGCGGTCCTGAGCGGCCACTGGTGGATGGCGCGCTGGTATCCGTTGCTGCCGTTCGCGGCGCTCGCGACGACGGGCATCGCGTTGCTGCTGACCGACGCCGTCGTGCGTCTGGTCGGCATTCGCCGTGCGCGCGTGGGACTGCAGGTCCTGTCCGCGCTGATCGGCGCGTCGATCTATCTGATCTCGCAAGGCCAGAACCTGCTGCCCGAGGCGACGCGGCGGCGCTGGTCGTCGTTCGTGATGGATTGGGTCGCGCGCGATCCGTGGCCCGTGCGATTCGCCGCGGGCATCGCCGACGGCGACGTCGTGGTCTGGGGCGCGCTGGTCCTGGTCAGCGTCTCGCTCTTCGGGCTCGCGCTCGTCGTCGCCCGCCGCCGCTTCGCCGCGGTCGCGCTGATGCCCGAGGCGGACTCGCGCGTCGTGCGCGCCTCGAGTACCGCCGTCGAGCGTCGGGTCGCGCGCGGTTTCGGACGCGGCCTCATCGCGACGCTGTTGATCAAGGAGTGGCGGCTGATCCTCCGCGCGCCCCAGCTCCTGTCGCAGATCCTGCTGCAACTCCTCTATCTCGTTCCGCTCGTGTTCTTCGCGTTCGGGCGCAACACGCACGGTGCGGCGCCGATCGAGTGGGCCGGCGCCGCGCACGCGTCGGCGGTCGTCGGCTTCGCCAGCACGCTCGCCACGTCGCTTGCTTGGCTGTCGGTCGCGGCGGAGGACGCGCCGGACCTGATCGCGGGCAGCCCGCGTCCGCGCGGTCGCATCCTGGCCGCGAAGCTGCTCGCGGCGACGATCCCGCCGTATGCGCTCGTCGTGGTCGGCGCGCTCGAGTCCTTGCGACGATCGACCACCGAAGCGCCGGTCCTTTTGATCTACGGCGCGCTCGCCTGCGCGAGCGCCGCGTTGTTGTCGGCGGCCGGACCGACGAATGCGAAGCGCACCGACTTCCAGCGCCGCCATCGCGGCCGCGGCTTCGCGGCGGTGATCGAGGGCTTCGAGTTCCTGTTATGGGCGGCCGCGGCGGGCTTGATGGCGAGCGGGCACTGGATCATCGGGCTGGGCGTGACGGTCTTGGCGCTGGCGTGGCCGGCGTTGCGGCTGCGGGTCGCGCTGGAGAACGTGCGGTCCGCGTGACTGCGCAGGTTGAGATCAGCGAAGCGCATCTCGACGTGCGTGGCTCGGTCGGCATGCGGTCACGATCGAATCACGCCGTTGCCCGCGCGTCGTCGGCCACCCGAGTCACACACGTTGAGGTGCACTTCGTTGACCTCAATCTACGTCGACCTCGCGCTTGCGGAGTCGAAAGCGCTGCAACTTTCCCGTCTCCGTCCGCGGCAGCACGTCGACGAATTCGATCTGGCGTGGATATTTGTACGGTGCGACGGTCGACTTCACGAACGTCTGGAGCTCGACGACGAGTTCGTGGCTCGGCGCGTACCCGGCATGGAGAACGACGAAGGCCTTGACGACCTGTCCCCGCGCTTCGTCGTGGACGCCGACGACGCCGCACTCCGACACGGCGGCATGCTCGAGCAGCGCGGACTCGACCTCGGGGCCTGCGATGTTGTAGCCGGCCGAGATGATCATGTCGTCGGTCCGCGCCTGGTAGAAGAAATAGCCGTCGGCGTCCATCAGGAAGGCGTCGCCCGGCAGGTTCCAACCCTGCTTCACGTAGTCGCGCTGGCGCGCGTCGGCGAGATAGCGACAACCGGTCGGCCCCTTCAGTGCGAGGCGCCCGACGTTGCCGGGCGGCAGCGGCTGCATGTCGTCGTCGACGATCTGCGCGTCGAAGCCCGGGACGACCTTGCCGATCGCGCCGCGGCGCACGTCCGCGCCCGCGGCCGAGATATAGATATGCATGACCTCGGTGCCGCCGATGCCGTCGATCATCTCGATGCCTGTCGCGTTCTTCCAGAGCTGGCGCGTCGCGTCGGGCAAGGCCTCGCCCGCGGAGACCGAGGTCCTGAGCGTGTCGAGCGCGTCGCGATGCGTGCCGGCCGCCAGCATCGTCGCCATCTGGCGATAGAAGGTCGGCGCGGTGAAGACGGTCGTGGCCCGGGCGGCGGCGATCGTCGCGAGCAGCGTCTCCGGCGTCGCGCGCTCGACGAGGAAGGTCGACGCGCCGACCGACAACGGAAAGCACAGCAGGCCGCCGAGCCCGAACGTGAACGCGAGCGGCGGGGTGCCGACGAACACGTCGTCGGGCGTCGGCTTCAACACGTGGCGACAGAACGTGTCGCACATCGCCATCACGTCGCGATGGAAGTGCATCGTCGCCTTCGGCTCGCCGGTGGTGCCCGACGTGAACGCGAGCATGCAAACGTCGTCGCGCGCGGTATCGATGTTCGCGAACACGGCGGGTTGCTTCGACGCGAGCGTCTCGAGCGACGGATCCGTCGAAGCCGCGGGCCGGCCGTTGAAGTACACGACGCGCATCAGGCTTGATGCGTAGTGCTCGTGCGACGCGTCGAGGCAGTGCGCCATCTCCTCGCCGAGCGCCGCATCGCAAAGCGCCGTCGCGACGCGCGCCTTCGTCACGATCTGATGCAGTTCCTTGGCCCGCAGCAACGGCATCGTCGGGACCGCGACGAGGCCCGCCTTCATCACCGCGAGCCAGCAGGCGGCGAGCATCGGATTGTTCGGCGCGCGCAGCAGCACGCGGTTGCCGGGTACAAGGCCGAGCTCGTTGACGAGGACGTTCGCGATGCGATTCGCCTGCGCGAGCAATTGCGCATAGGTCGCGAAGACGGGTTGCCCCGCGACCATCGCGCCGAGCGCGGGCCGACCGCCGTCGCCGGCTTCGACGCGCGCGTCGAGCAGGATCTCGCCGCAGTTCATGCGTTCCGGATACTGGAGTTCGGGCAGCTCGAAGCGGAAGTCCGGCCACTCGTCGCGGGGCGGGAGGTTGTCCGCGGCGAAGGTGTCGAGGTGGGCGGTGTACGCGTACGCGACGTCGGCCTTCTCCCGATCGCGCTGTTGCTTCGGTTCGTTCATGGCGTGGTCGCGGCCGCGCGCAGGAGATCGCGGCCGATGATGAGCTTCTGGACTTCGCTTGCGCCTTCGTAGATCCGCAGCGCGCGGATCTCCCGATACAGCGATTCGACGATGTTTCCCTTCGCGACGCCGGCCCCGCCGAACATCTGCAGCGCGCGATCGATCACGCGTTGCGCGTTCTCGGTCGCGGTGAGTTTCGCCATCGCCGCCTCGCGCGTGGGTCGGGCGCCCTCGACGTCGCGAAGCCATGCGGCGCGATAGGTGAGCAACGCGGCCGCGTCGATGTCGGTGGCCATGTCGGCGAGCGCCGCCTGCGTCAACTGGAAGTCGGCGAGCGTCTGACCGAACATGCGCCGGCCGCGCGCGTGGGCGAGGGCTTCGTCGAGCGCACGACGTGCGAACCCGAGCGCCGCGGCGGCGACCGACGCGCGGAAGATGTCGAGCGTTCGCATCGCGATCTTGAAGCCTTCGCCGATCTCGCCGAGCAACTGGGTCGCCTCGACGCGGCAGCCGTCGAAGCGCAGCGTCGCGAGCGGATGCGGCGCGATCACGTCGATCCGTTCCGCGATCGTGAGGCCGGGCGTCCGGGCGTCGACGACGAACGCGCTGATCCCCCGCGCGCCCGGTTCGTCCGACGTTCGCGCGAACACCGTGTAGAAGTCCGCGATGCCGCCGTTCGAGATCCAGGTCTTCGTGCCGTCGATCACGAAGGCGTCGCCCGTGTCGTCACGGACGCGCCGCGCGCGCGTCGACATCGCGGCGACGTCCGAACCGGCATCGGGCTCGGACAACGCGAACGCGGCGATCGCTTCGCCGGTCGCGACGCGGGGCAGGTAACGCATCCGCAGGACGTCCGTGCCCGCGATCGTGATCGGCCCCGAGCCGAGTCCCTGCATCGCGAACGCGAAGTCGGCGAGGCCGTCGTGATACGCGAGCGTCTCGCGGACGATGCAGAGGGCGCGCGAGTCGAGTTGCTCGAGCGCGCCGCCGTACGCCGACGGGACCGCATAGCGCAACCAGCGCGCATCGCCGAGCCGTGCCACGAGCGCGCGGCAGCGATCGTCGTTCGCGTCGCGCGAGTCGTCCGCCTCGTGATGCAGGTGAGCCCCGGACCACGTGCCGAGCGCGTCGGCGAGCGCGCGATGCGCGTCGTCGAAGAACGGCCAGCGCAGGTGTTCGCGCGACGCGAGCATCGCGGTCAGGACAGATGCGTCGCGAGGAAGGCGAGCGTGCGACCGTGCGCGAGCAGCGCCGCGCCACGGTCGTAGCTCGGGCGCGCCCAGCAGTTGAAGCCGTGACCCGCCGTCGGATAGGTGTCGATGCGCACATCGTCGCGTCCCGCGAACGCATCGCGTACCGCCGCGACGGCCTCGGGCGGGATGTGGTCGTCCTTCTCGCCGTAGTGAAGGGCGATCGGGACGCGCACCGAGGACGCCAGTGCGAGTTGCTGCTGGATGCCGCCGCCGTAGTACGCGATCGCACAGTCGATCGAGCCCTTCGCGGCCGCGCGATACGCGAGCATGCCGCCCATGCAATAGCCGACCGCGGCGACCTGGCCGTTGACGCTCTCCATCGCGCGCAGCGCCGCGGCCGTCGACGCGATGTCGTCGTCGGCGCGGTCGAGGTCGATGCCCTTGCGGAAGCCGTAGGCCTTCGCGGTGTCGGCCTCGGTGTAATCGAGGTCGACGCGCGGCTCCATGCGCCAGAACATGTCGGGCGCCAGCACCACGAAGCCGTCGCTCGCGTACTGGTCGGCGACGGCGCGGATGTGGGCGTTGACGCCCCAGATCTCCTGGATCAACACGAGGCCGGGCGCGCGCTGCGGCGTGACGGTCTTCGGCGGCGATGCGAGGTAGGCGGAGAACCACTTGCCGTCGTTCGTGGAGATGTCGATCCAGCGGCTCATCGCGGTCCTCTCAGTTGCCTTCGAACACGGGCTTCGTCTTCGCGACGAACGCCTCGTACGCGCGATGGAAGTCGGCCGTCTGCATGCACAAGGCCTGCGTCTGCGCTTCCGCCTCGATCGCCTGGTCGATGCTCATGTTCCACTCCTGATGCAGCATCGTCTTCGTCATGCCGTGCGCGAACGTCGGGCCGCGGACCAGGTCGTCGGCCCAGCGTGTCGCTTCGTCGCCGAGCGACTCCGGTGCGACGACACGATTGTAGAAACCCCAGGCCAGGCCCTCGTCGGCGTTCATCGAACGTCCGGTATAGAGCAGTTCGGCGGCGCGGCCCTGGCCGATCAGGCGGGGCAGCAACGTGCATGCCCCCATGTCGCAGCCCGCGAGCCCGACGCGCGTGAACAGGTACGCGGTCTTCGCACGCGGCGTCCCGATGCGGACGTCGGACGCGAGCGCGATCATCGCGCCCGCGCCGGCGCAGATGCCGTCGATCGCCGCGATGATCGGCTGAGGACAGCGACGCATCGCGAGCACAAGGTCGCCGGTCATGCGGGTGAACGCGAGCAACTCGGGCATCGTCATCGTCGTCAAAGGACCGATGATCTCGTGCACGTCGCCGCCCGAGCAGAAGTTGTCGCCGGCGCCGCGCACGATCACGCACTTGAGATCGGGGGCATAGACGAGGTCGCGAAACAGGTCGCGCAGCTCCGCGTACGAATCGAAGGTCAACGGGTTCTTGCGTTCGGGTCGATCGAGCGTGATCGTGCCGATGCGTCCGTCGGCGCTCGTGCTCCACGCGAAGTGCCGCGTCTCGCGGTGCGCGGCCGGCCGCGCGTGATGGGCCATCGCGGTCATCGTGCGTCCTTGTCGAGGGCGCGTTCGTCGGCCCCGCGGATCGAGTCCTTGAGCTTGCCGAGCAGCTTGAACAACTGCTCCTGGTCGCGCTCGGCCCAGCCGTCGAAGAGTTCGGCGATCCATCCTTCGTGGGTGCGCGCCATCTGGCGGAAAGCCTTCTTGCCGGAGGTCGTCAGGCGAACCCGCCACGCGCGCCGGTCGTTGCTCACGCCCGCGCGTTCGACCCAGCCGTCGGCTTCGAGCTGATCGGTGATGCCGGTGATGTTGCCGCCCGTCACCATCAGGCGACGCGACAACTCGCCCATCTTCAGGCCGTCGGGATGACGGTCGAGCTGGGCGAGCAAGTCGAAGCGGGGAAGCGTGCAGTCGTACTCGCCGCGCAGACGCGTGCGCACGCGTCCCTCGACGAGATTGCTGCACGTGAGCAGGCGAAGCCACAACTTGAGTGCGCGGTGGTCGCCATCGTCGACGCGTGACTCCTGGTCGAGCGTCATCGCGTCGGCGCCGTGCTTGGATCCAGCACGCGCGGTCGGTGAGAGTTCGGGCACGGGGGCGGCACCTGAATTGTTGAGACCTCAAATTATGAGGCCGCAAGCATTTTGTCAAACGGCCGAGCGCGCTTCGAGCCCACAAAAGAAAAAGGGCGCCGAAGCGCCCTTTTTCCCGGAACGGACCGCCTTAGAACGAGTGGCGGATACCGAACTGGAACGAGTACGGGTTCACGTTCGTGATGATCGAACCGTAGCTCGTCACGCCCGAACCGAGGTTGCCCGCGGTGTACAGACCCGAGTTCGACGCGTCGGCGATGCCGGCGAAGCCCGAGTACGCCTGACCCTGCGTGCCGGTCTTCAGGTTGGTCCGCGAGTACGACGAGTACAGGATCGTGCGCTTCGACAGGCTGTAGCGGACGCCGAGACCGAAGTTGTTCGCGCGCGGCGTGCCGTAGTCGGAGCCGTTCACGTTGATCGTGCTCTTGTCACGCAGGTGCGACCACTGACCGAGGAACGACCACGCACCGAACGGAACCGTCGCACCCAGGGTGTAGACGTTTTCCTTCAGGCGAACCGTGCCGAAATCGCCACGGTCGTTCTTCGTCCGCCAGTAGCCGGCCATCACCTTGACGATACCGAAGTCGTACGAAGCATCGGCGTCGATCGTGCGGACCTTGAAGTTGTCGGGGTTCGAGCGGATCTGCTCGTAGCCGACGCCGACGAACAACGGGCCGTTCGCGTACGTCGCACCCAGGCCGTAACGGTCGTTGCCGCGCTTCTTCTGCGTAGCGGCGCTGTCTGTGCTGGACTCGCCGAACTGGTACACACCCGAGGCCTGGAAACCGGCGATCCGCGGCGTGTCGTAGTACATCGCGTTGTCGTTGCGGATCGAGTTGTTCACGTACAGGTTGCTGATCTGGCCCACGAAACCGGCGCCGAACGGATCAGCCGTTGCCTGCACCAAGAACAGCGGGTTGTAGCCGCGACCGAAGCGGAATTCACCGAAGGGACCCGACAGGCCCACCGTCGCGATACGGCCGAACAGGCGGCTGCCCGTCGAGCTGTGCGGCTGCGTGCTCGAACCACCTTGGCCGGCCGACGCGCCACCGCCAATGCTGCCTTGCGGGGAGCTGTTGTCGGTGATGTCGATGCCTTGTTCGAAGATGAAGTTGGCCTTCAGTCCGCCACCGAGGTCTTCCGTCCCGCGGATACCCCAGCGCGAACCCGACTCGCCACCGCTGCCGATCGACTTCAACGTACCGATGTTGGTGTGGTCGAAGCGGAGATCGCCGTCAGCGATACCGTAGAGCGTCACGCTCGTTTGCGCTTGCGCTGCGCCGGCGAAGGCGCCGATCACAGCAGCTGCCATCACGAGTTTTTTCATTCAGTTCTCTCCAGAAGTTATTCGTGCATGAGGCATCGCGCCGCCCCTTGTCCTGCCGAAAACTCTTACCAGGGCCTAAAACCATCGGATAAGAAGTCTGTCCGGATTTCATCAAAATTCCATAGACGGCGCAAACTTATGGACCTGAACCGGACGGATTCGCTGCGCTTTGTCGCTTGTGCGCAACAATGCCGCGACCGGTTGTCGGTTTCCTTCATTCAACGATCCGTCGTCATGTTTCCTCGACTCGCACTGTCACCCGATCGCGCAATCGTCACCATCGATCGCGGCTTGCGCGCGCTCTTCGCGTCGCCTCGCGCCTCCCGTCCGACGCCGCGTCCCGAGCGCGAGGACGCGTCGCCGATGAGCGAGAGCCAGCGCGTGCACGCGGGACGTCTGATGCGCGTGAATCACGTGGGCGAGGTCTGCGCCCAGGCGCTCTATGCGGCCCAGGCGGCGTCGACGGACAACGAGGAGCTGCGTGCCTCGTTCACCGATGCGGCTCGCGAGGAGAGCGACCATCTGGCATGGACGGCGGAGCGGCTGCGCGAGCTCGACGCGCGTCCGAGCCTGCTCAATCCGCTCTGGTATGCGGGGTCCTTCGCGCTCGGCTGGATCGCGGGACGATCGGGGGATGCGAACAGCCTCGGCTTCGTCGTCGAGACCGAGCGCCAGGTCGAGGAGCATCTCGCGGGCCATCTGGAGAGACTGCCGGTCGAGGATGCACGCTCGCGAGCCATCGTCAGCGCCATGCAGCGCGACGAGCGCGAGCACGCCGAGCGCGCCGAGCGCGACGGCGCGAGGCCGCTTCCGGCGCCGGTCGCCCGGGCGATGCGCGGGGTGGCCCGGGTCATGACGACGACGGCGTACTGGATCTAGCCGACGTCTGGCGGGGCCTCGACGACGTCGATGCTGTACTCGAGCGTGGCGGTCTTCGCGAGCATCACCGAGGCGGAGCAGAACTTGTCGTGCGAAAGCTTCACGGCGCGTTCGACGACGTCGCGCCTGAGCTGGCGCCCCGTGACGACGAAATGGAAGTGGATGCGCGTGAACACCTTCGGGTCGGTCGGCGCGCGGTCCGCGTGCAGGACCACGTCGCAGCCGCGGACGTCGTGGCGCCCCCGCCGCAGGATCAGCACGACGTCGTAGGCGGTACAGCCGCCGGTGCCCGCCAGGACGAGCTCCATCGGACGCGCGGCGAGATTGCGTCCGCCGAGCTCGGGCTTCTCGGCGTCAGGGGCGCCGTCCATCGCGATCCGATGACCGCTTCCGGTCGTCGCGACGAAGGACATCCCGCTGCCTTGGGCATCGACGGCGGGGCCGGACCAGCGAATCGTGGCATCCATGAAATCCCTCCAAACGCGGAAACCGGAGTATGCCAATGGAGGGATGTCGCATCCGCACAATGGTCTAAGATGGCGTCGATCGCCCGCATCGCTCAAAAAGTCTTTCCAATTCAATTAGATATTCGATGAACAGCTGATCGATTCGCATCCTTTCCGGCGCGTCCGGCACGTTTCTATTGCATTGCATCATGTTTGCGATATGATCCAGCCCATGGGAAGCAAGCAACGCGCTTCCCCCGATGTCTCCTCCACCCTCCTCCAAAGGTGGATTGGCCCGAGCCTCATCGCTCGGGCCTTTTTTTTGTGCTCGACGCGCGCCACGAGCCCGCGCGTCGTTTGACGGCCCGCGGGTGGTCGCTTATAGTCGCGGGCTTTTCGCCGCATGCGTCTGAAGTGAGACCGCCAACAGAGCGGGGTGCGCATGCGTTTCATCGTCAGCCGGTCGACACGACGGCACTCAGGAACAACTCATGAAGACCTTTTCCGCCAAGCCTGCAGAGGTGACGCGTGACTGGTTTGTGATCGACGCAACGGACAAGGTCCTCGGTCGTGTGGCCAGTGAAGTCGCACACCGCCTCCGTGGCAAGCACAAGCCCGAATTCACGCCGCACGTCGATACGGGCGATTTCATCGTCATCGTCAACGCCGCGAAGCTTCGCGTCACCGGCGCCAAGGCGCAGGACAAGAAGTACTACCGTCACTCGGGCTATCCCGGCGGCATCACCGAGACGAACTTCGAGAAGATGCAATCGCGTCATCCGGGACGTGCGCTCGAGAAGGCCGTGAAGGGCATGCTGCCCAAGGGTCCGCTCGGTTACGCGATGATCAAGAAGCTCAAGGTCTACGCCGAAGCGACGCACCCGCACACCGCGCAACAACCGAAGCCCCTGGAGGTCAAGGCATGATCGGCGAGTACAACTACGGCACGGGACGTCGCAAGAGCGCCGTCGCCCGCGTCTTCATGAAGTCCGGGAAGGGCAACATCGTCGTCAACGGCAAGCCCGTCGACGAATACTTCGCCCGCGAGACCGGTCGCATGATCGTGCGCCAGCCGCTCGAACTGACGAACCACATCGGCACGTTCGACATCAAGGTCAACGTCATCGGCGGTGGCGAATCGGGCCAGGCCGGCGCCGTCCGTCACGGCATCACGCGCGCGCTGATGGACTACGACGAGACGCTCAAGCCGACCTTGTCGAAGGCAGGCCTCGTCACGCGCGACGCGCGCGAGGTCGAGCGCAAGAAGGTCGGCCTGCACAAGGCGCGACGTCGGAAGCAATTCTCGAAGCGCTGATCGCAGCAGGGCAGCGCGCCTTCGGGCGCGCCGACACGAAGAGCCGCGAACAGCGGCTCTTCGTTTTTGTGCATCCTCGTTCTCGTCGCGGGTGATCGCTCGTCCGGATCGGGCGCCATTCACGCGGGTACACTCTGCGGCCCTCGGGCCGGAAGGAAGCAGGTCATGATCAAGGTCGGAATCGTCGGCGGCACCGGCTACACGGGCGTCGAACTGCTGCGCATCCTCGCGCAGCATCCGGAGGTCGAGCTCGCGATGATCACGTCGCGCAAGGAAGCGGGCATGCCGGTGTCGGACATGTTCGCGTCGCTGCGCGGCTTCGTCGATCTCAAGTTCTCCGATACCGCGACCGCGGATCTCACGCGCTGCGACGTGGTCTTCTACGCGACGCCTCACGGCGTCGCGATGACCGACGCGCCGAAACTCGTCGCGGCCGGCGTGAAGATCATCGATCTCGCGGCCGACTTCCGCATGAAGGACGCGAAGCAGTTCGAGGCGACCTACAAGATGCCGCACACCGCGCCCGACCTGCTCGCCGAGTCGGTCTACGGCTTGCCCGAGCTCAATCGCGCCGCGATCGCGAAGGCGAGGATCGTCGGCAACCCCGGCTGCTATCCGACGACGATGCAGCTCGGGTTCGCCCCGCTGCTCAGGAACGGCCTCGTCGACGCCGGACACTTGCTCGCCGACTGCAAGTCCGGGGTCTCGGGCGCGGGACGCAAGGCCGAGCTCGGCATCGCGTTCAGCGAGGCCAGCGACAACTTCAAGGCGTACGGCGTCAGCGGCCATCGTCATCATCCGGAGACGTTCGAGCAGCTTCAATTGCTGAGCGACGATCCGGTCGGCCTCGTGTTCGTGCCGCATCTCGTGCCGATGATCCGCGGCATGCACTCGACGCTGTACGCGCGCCTGAAGCCGGACGCGATGTCGACGGACGTGCAGGCGCTCTACGAAGAGGCCTATCGCGACGAGCCCTTCGTCGACGTCATGCCCTTCGGCTCGCATCCCGAGACGCGTTCGACGCGCGCGTCGAACATGCTGCGCATCGCGATCCATCGACCCGGTGGCGTCGAGGGCGACACGGTCGTGTTGCTGGTCGTGCAGGACAACCTCACGAAGGGCGCTTCGGGACAGGCGGTCCAGTGCATGAACCTCATGTTCGGCCTCCCCGAGACCACCGGCCTGATGCAGGTGCCCGTATTGCCCTGAAGCCGCGAGCGAAGGGATCGTCGTGAAGTATCGTTTCTTGCGTCGACGCGCGTCGATCGGGACGCCGCGGCTGACCATCCGCCGACACGTTCCCTGGCCCGCACGCGTCGGGCTCGCGATCGTCGTGATCGTCGCGGCGCTGGCGGGCGGGATCGTGCTCGGTCGCATGGAGCCGCTCGGCGCCACGCCGTCGTTGCGAGCCGACCTCGATCGTCTGCGTCGCGACAACGAGGCGTTGCGCGCGGATCGCGACCGGGCGATCGCGACGCAGACGCCGATCGACAGCGAAGCGGTCATGGAGCGGGCCACGCTCGCGTCGCTGACCGAACAGGTCAAGCGCCTCGAAGGCGAGAACGCGCGGCTGAAGGACGACGTCGCGTTCTTCGAAGCGGCGACGGCCGATCGCCAGAGCAAGGCCACGTCGAAAGGAGCCGTGTCGATCGCCCGTTTCCAGGTGACCCAGGATCGTGGCGCCCATCTCGCGCGCTTTCGTCTCCTCGTCACCCAGGACACCCGCGCCGCGCAAGGATTCACAGGCGATCTGCAGCTGGTCGTGAACCTTCAGCGCGCAGGCAAAGCTGTTAACATCACCGTCCCCTCGGTCGCGCCGCCCGCCGCCTCGCAAGCGAGCCCGGACGCCGTGCAGGTCGATGGGGATCCGGGCCAGTTCAGGATCGTCTTCAAGTCTTATCGGCGGATCGACGGATCGTTCCGGTTTGCAGCGGATGCCACGCTGGTCTCCGTGCAGGCCCGGCTCCTCGATCGCGGCACCGTCGCCGCCCAGCAGACGGTGCTCGTCGAATAGTCGTCGCGCTTCGTGATTTCGGAGGCCGCATGTTTCGCAAGAAGACCGCACCCAACACCATCGAGAGTCTCATCGGCGCCGCGATGCGCCTGCAGGGCGACGTGACGTTCAAGGGCGGGCTTCGCATCGACGGACACGTCCAGGGCAACGTGACGACCTCGTGCGACGGGCAAGGGCTCATCGTCATCGGCGAACACGCGCGGGTCGAGGGCGACATCGTCGCGTGCCACCTGATCGTCAACGGGCAGATCGACGGCAACGTCTCCGTCGACGGGATGATCGAGTTGCAGCCGAAGGCGCGCGTCAGCGGTCAGTTGCGCTATCGCACGATCGAGATTCACCGCGGCGCCGTCGTCGAGGCGACGCTGACGCCGATCGACCAGGACGCCTCGCGCCCAGGCCTCAAGCTCGCCGCGTCGAACGACGCGAAGGGCAATTCCCGCGGCAGTCTTGCCATCAGCGGTTGAAGACGCCACAGTCGCCTTCATCTGCATCGAATTCGTTGAAAAGGGTCACGCCATGAACGCAGTCACCGAAAGCATCTCCCTCGCTCCCGCACCGTTGTTGTTCACGGACTCCGCGGCATCCAAGGTCAAGGAACTGATCGAGGAGGAAGGCAATCCCGATCTCAAGCTTCGCGTGTTCGTGCAGGGCGGCGGATGTTCCGGCTTCCAGTACGGCTTCACGTTCGACGAGGTCATGAACGACGACGACACGGCGATGGAGAAGGAAGGCGTCACGCTGCTGATCGATGCGATGAGCTATCAATACCTCGTCGGCGCCGAGATCGACTACAAGGACGACCTCGAGGGCGCGCAGTTCGTGATCAAGAATCCGAACGCGACGTCGACGTGCGGCTGCGGCTCGTCGTTCTCGGCCTGAGTCCTCCGCAGCGGACCTGAAGGGGCGCCACGGCGCCCCTTTTGCTTTTCAGCGCCGATGGATCGCGCCGAGGATGCGCGGACCAGCCGCGCCGGTGACCGACGGCAGATTGCCGGGCTCGCCGTCCAGGCAGCGCTTCGCGAGCCAGGCGAAGCCGAGCGCCTCGATGTGTTCGGGGCGCCACGCGCCCGCCGCCTCGCTCGAGCATGGCATCACCGTGGTCGCCGGTCCGAACAGCCGTCGCAGGCGCGCGAGCAGGTCGAGGTTGTAGGCACCGCCGCCGCAGACGATCGCATCGTCGATCGCGCCTGCGTGGCGAAGGACCGAGTCGGCGATCGTCCGTGCGGTGAGTTCGGCGAGCGTCGCCTGGACGTCCGCGGGCTCGACGCGTCCTGCCGCATCGAGGTGCGCAGCGAGCCACGCGACGCCGAACAGATCGCGTCCGGTGCTCTTCGGGGGCGCGAGTTCGAACCAGGGTTCGGCGAGCAGCCGCGCGAGGAGCGCGTCGTCGACGCGACCCGATTCGGCCCAGCGGCCCGCCTCGTCGTACGCCGCGCCGCGTCGCGCGCGAATCCAGCCGTCGAGGAGCACGTTGCCGGGACCGCAGTCCCAGCCGCGGACCGGCGCGTCCGGCTCGCACGGCAGGTCGGTGACGTTCGACATCCCGCCGATGTTGACGACGAGCCGATGCCGCGATGGATGCCGGAACGCGGTTGCATGAAAGCCGGGAAGCAGCGGCGCGCCCTGGCCGCCCGCGGCGACGTCGCGACTGCGCAGGTCGGCGACGACGGTGATCCCGGTCGCCTCGACGAGGCGCGCGGGCGCGTTGATCTGGATCGTGAATCCGAGGTCGGGGCGATGACGGACCGTCAGTCCGTGCGCGCCGATCGCCCGGACGTCGCCGGCGTCCAGCGATGCGTCGGCCAGCGCGCGTGCGACGGCATCGGCATAGACGTCGACGAGACGGTTCGCGGCGATCGCCGCGCGCGCGAGCTCGTCCTCGCCGGCCGTCTGCAATGCGAGGAAGGTCTCGCGCAAGGCGTCATCGAACGGGACGTGGGCCGCGCCGAGGACGATCGGTCGTCGACCGTCGGCGAACTCCGCGACGACCGCGTCGGCGCCGTCGAGGCTCGTGCCGGACATCAGGCCGACGTAGCGTTGCGACATCGGCGCGGGGTCCGCGTCGCGGACCGGAGGATCAGCCGCCCGTCATCGGCGCGGCGATGCGCGCCTCGGACGACGCGCCTCGCGCTGCCTCGGCGGCCGGCTCGGTCCAACGCAGCAACTGGATCTGGCGATCGTAGGTCGTCGCGGCGACCTTGAACGTCGGCCACTCGTTGCGACCGATCGGCGGCGCATCGGGAAGGACCGCGGTGAGCGGATTGGTCGCGTGGTCGGCGATGCGGAATTCGTAGTGCAGGTGCGGCCCCGTCGCCCATCCGGTCATCCCGACGAAGCCGATCAGTTGTCCCTGCTCGATCCGCTGTCCGCGCCGGATCGACGCGAAGCGCGAGAGGTGGCCGTAGAGCGTGGAGTACGTGCCTTGATGACGGATCACGACGACGTTCCCGTAGCCGCTCTTCTGGCCGACGAAGTCGACCGTGCCGTCGGCCGTGGTCCGGACCGGCGTTCCGCTCGGTGCGGCGTAGTCGACGCCGGTGTGTTGGCGCCACGTGTTCATGATCGGATGCAGGCGTCCGCCGAAGCCCGAGCTGATGCGCGTGAACTCGAGCGGTGTCCGCAGGAACGCGCGTCGCAGGCTGCGTCCGTCGAAGCCGTAGTAATGGCCGGCGACGGAGGCATCGTCCGCGTTCGCGCCGCCGTACCACATCGCCGAATGCGCCTTGCCGCCGTTCGTGAAGTCGACCGCGAGGATGCGGCCCGCGCGGACGAATTCGCCGTTCTGGTAGAAGCCTTCGTAGACGACGCGGAAGCGATCGCCGCGACGCAGGTCGCGATAGAAGTCGATGTCGCCCGAGAAGATCTCGGTGATCTGCGTCGCCACCGCGTCGGGCACGTCGGCCGCGTCGGTCGCGGCGAACAGGGACGAGCGGATCTCGCCGGCACGCATCTCGATGCGCCGCTCGTTCGCGAAGGTCTCGTCGTGCGCAACGAGGCGGTTGTCCCGGCGTTCGACCACGAAGGAACGGCTGCGGCCCGCGGCCCCCGGGTCCTTGCCGTCCGTCTCGTTGAGGACGTAGCGCAGGGCGACCAGGTCGCCGTCGCTGTCGGTCCGCGCGAGGATCGAGCGGCCGGGCTTGAGCTGGCGCAACGTGCGGGCCGACGGATCGTTGAGGATGAACCGTTCGGCCTCGCGATCCGAGACTCCGAGGCGCGTCAACAACGTGCCGATCGTGTCGCCGCGACGAATGCGTTCCTCGCTCGTGAAGACGTCGTCGTTGTCCGCGAGCGCCTCGAGCTGCGTGCGCATGTCGGGCGCCGCGAGTTCCTCGGCGATCTGGCGCGCGCGCGGCATCGGCGTGTCTTCGGCGACTCCGAAGGCGGCGACGGCGCCGAAGACCGGCAGCAGCGAGGCGAGGACGAGCACCGTCTTCCGGCGACGGTGCAGGAGACTGCTCAGGCGGTGCGGGGGAGAAACAGGAAGGACGGAGGAAACCGGACGGGCGGCGCGGGGCGTGCGGGAGTCGATTTCGTCGGCCATCGTGAACTGAAGACCGGATCGGCCTCGGTGGGTCGCAAGGGGTCGGGCCCGATCGGGTCCTCGAATCAGGGTTCGGCTGATAGCACAACGCCCTGGCGCGGTCGGTTCAACCGCGAGCGGGCGAGTCTAGCACAGGGAATTCGCGCCGCGATCCGCCGTTCATGACCGCGTCATGACCGTTCGTGCGAACGGGCCCGGAAGATGCGGACGGTTAGAATCGCGCGCTTCCGCTGCTTCGGCCATCGCCTCGCCCTCCGTGCTCGACCACCCCCAAGACGTTCGTGATGCGCTCGCCATCGTCAGGCGAGGCATCGACGAACTGATCGTCGAGTCCGAATTCGAGGCCAAGCTCGCGCGCTCGATGAAAACCGGCGTCCCGCTGCGGATCAAGCTCGGTCTCGATCCCACCGCGCCCGACCTGCATCTCGGCCACACCGTCGTCCTCAACAAGCTGCGGCAGCTGCAGGACCTCGGTCACACGGTAATCTTCCTGATCGGCGACTTCACGTCGATGATCGGCGATCCGTCGGGCCGCAACATCACGCGACCTCCGCTGACGCGCGAACAGATCGAGACGAACGCGCGAACCTACTTCGCCCAGGCCGGTCTCGTGCTCGACGCGTCGAAGACCGAGGTCCGCTACAACAGCGAATGGAGCGATCCGCTCGGCGCACGCGGGATGATCGAGCTCTCGGCGCGTTATACGGTCGCGCGCATCCTCGAACGCGAGGACTTCGCGAAGCGCCTGAAGGCCGGCTCCCCGATCTCGGTACACGAGCTGCTCTATCCGCTGATGCAGGGCTACGACTCGGTCGCGTTGAAGAGCGATCTCGAACTCGGCGGCACGGACCAGAAATTCAACCTGCTCGTCGGTCGCGAACTGCAGCGCGACTACGGCCAGGAACCCCAATGCATCCTGACGATGCCGTTGCTCGAGGGGCTCGACGGCGTCGAGAAGATGTCGAAGTCGAAGAACAACTACGTCGCGTTGACGGACAAGCCGGCCGACATGTTCGGCAAGCTGATGTCGATCTCCGACGAATTGATGTGGCGCTACTTCGCGCTCGTCTCGTTTCGAGCGCCCGCCGAGATCGAGGCCCTCCGACGCGAGATCGCCGCGGGTCGCAATCCGCGTGACGCGAAGGTCTTGCTCGCGCAGGAGATCGTCGCGCGCTTTCACGACGCGCGGGCGGCCGACGAGGCACTGGCGGACTTCGATGCGCGCGCGCGGGGCGGCATTCCCGACGACATCCCCGAACTCGCACTCCAGGGTGCGCCGCTCGCGATCGGCCAATTGCTCAAGCAATCCGGGCTCGTCCCGTCGACCTCGGAGGCGCTGCGTAACATCGACCAGGGCGGCGTTCGCATCGACGGCGTCTCGATCAGCGATCGGGGGCTCAAGGTCGACGCGGGAACCTACGTGGTCCAGGTCGGCAAGCGTCGCTTCGCGCGCGTGACGCTCTCGACGTGATCGCCATCCGCTCGCTCGATCACCTGGTGCTCACGGTCGCGAGCATCGACGCGACGAGCGCGTTCTACGCGCGTGTTCTCGGCATGACGCCGCAGCGCTTCACGAGCGGCGGCGTCGAACGTCATGCGCTCGCCTTCGGCGAACAGAAGTTCAACCTGCACCAGGTCGATCGCGTCGTCGACGCGAACGTGCGGCATGCGACACCGGGGTCTGCCGACGTCTGCCTGTTGACCGACACGCCGATCGAACATGTCGTCGAACATCTCCGGTCCTGCGGTGTCGACATCATCACGGGCCCGGTCCGTCGCACCGGCGCGACGGGTCCGCTGATCTCCGTGTACTTCTACGATCCCGACGAGAACCTCATCGAGGTCTCGAACGTGACGAGCAACGAATGAGAAAGGCGAGCCGATGAAACTGACGAGTGCTTCCTTCGTCGACGGCGGCACGATCGACAGCGACTACGCGTTCGGCAAGATCGACGCGAAGACCCACATCACGCTGTCGTCGAACCGCAACCCGCAACTCGCGTGGACCGGCGTGCCGGACGGCACGCGCTCGTTCGCGCTGATCTGCCACGACTACGACGTGCCGAGCAAGGCGGACGACGTCAATCAGGAAGGTCGCGTCGTTCCCGCCGACCTGCCGCGCGTCGATTTCTATCACTGGGTCTTGTTCGACATTCCCGCGACGACGACAGCGATCGAGGCCGGCAGCTTCTCGAAGGCCGTCACGCCGCGCGGCAAGGCGGGCCCGATGATCGCGCACAGCCCGATCCCCGGCGCGATCCACGGGCTCAACAACTACACGGACTGGTTCGCGAACGATCACGACATGTCGGGCGACTACTACGGCTACGACGGGCCTTGTCCGCCGTGGAACGACGCGATCGTGCATCACTACGTCTTCACGATCTACGCGCTCTCGGTCGACCGCCTCGACGTCCACGGTCGCGTGACGGGCGATGCGGTGAAGGCGGCGATGAAGGGAGCGATCCTCGCCCAGGCGTCGATCACGGGTCTGTACTCGCTCAACCCGCAGATCGCGTCCAGCGCGTGATTTCGCTGATCGTCGTCCGCCACGGCGAGACGGACTGGAACCGCATCCGCAGGTTGCAAGGCCACACCGACATCGCGCTCAACGCGCGCGGCATCGAGCAGGCGGCACGCCTCGCCGCGGCGCTCGCCGGTGAATCGATCGCGGCCGTGTATTCGAGCGACCTCGGACGCGCACTCTCGACGGCCATGCCGGTCGCCACCGCGCTCGGCCTCGAGGTGAGGACCGATGCGGGTCTGCGCGAGCGCAACTACGGGATCCTCGAAGGCAAGACCTTCGAGGAGATCCTCGAGGTGCATCCGGACGAGGCGGCGCGGGTCCTTTCGCGAGACCCGGCACACCGGTTTCCCGACGGCGAGAGCCAGGAAGAATTCTCGGCGCGCGCGCTCGCGACGCTCGAGCGGATCGCCCGGGCCGAAGATCCTCGCGTCGACGCGCAGCAGCGAACCGTGCTGATCGTCACGCACGGCGGCGTGCTCGACATGCTGTATCGGTCGGCCTTCGACATCCCGCTCGACGCGCAACGCGTCTGTCCGACGCCGAACGCGGCGATCAATCGCGTCGTGTTCGAGGACGGCCGTTTCTTCGTGCGCGAGTGGGCCACGATTCCGTAGGTCGAGATAAGCGAAGCGCATCTCGACTTCCCGGAAGACACAGTCGCGCTCCCGGGGCTATGCGTCGAGCAGTGCTACCGACCTCCAAGCATTCGATGGTCGATGCCCAAGTCGTACTCGTCGCCCGGGACCGCGACGCGTTCTTCCGGGAAGTCGAGATGCGCTTCGCTGATCATCAAGCGACGCGTGATCGTCGACCGACGCCCGACCGTCAGTCCTCAACCACCGCCGCCTCCTCGTTCTTCCCGCCCGCCACGAAGACGGACTCGTAGCTCGGATACTTCGAACAGAAGATCCAGGTCAGGAACAGCAGCGCGAGCGGGAAGGCGATCACGGCGGCCCGCGTCACGCCGACCATCGATGCGGCGAGACTCGCGGGGATCGACATCAGGAACCAGATCGCGACCCAGCCCAGCGCGTACACCGCGAACGCGCCACGGTTTCTCCACACCGCGACGATGCTGAAGAAGATGGCCTTGACCGCCGACAACCCGTGCCAGGCGACGAGGACGGGTGCGTACCAGACGAGCAATTCGACGATGACCGAGGCCAGCGCGAGCGGGGCCACCTGGCGGAACATCGTGTTGGCCTGCGTGACGATTTCACTCTCGGTCGGCTGCGTCGCGGCGGGCGCCTGCGACGGCGACGTCGTCGACGGCTCGGCGCCGACCTTGGGCGTCGCCACCGACGTCGCGGGGACGGCCGTCGGGTCCGCGGGAGTCGCGGCGAGCGCGATGGCGAGCACGAGGAACTTGAAGACGCCGAGCAGCAGCAGTTGACGAACGACCGCGGCGCCGGCCCGGAACGGCGAGAACAACGTCATCGGATTCGCCGGCGCGCCGCTCGGTCCGCTCGCGTCGCGGCACGCCTGCATGAAGCCCACGCTCAATGCGGGCGCGAGGATGACGAGGGCGGCGGTCTGCAGGAAGCCCGCAAGGGCGGGCGAGCCGAAGGGCAACGCGACGAGGGCGACGACTTCGCTCGCCATCGCGATCAGCATCCAGCAGATGATGAACAGCAGCAGGAAGCGGAAGGGCTGGGTGCGGAAGATCCGCCAACCCGCGCGGATCCACCACCAGCCGAACGCACTCTTGAGGCTCAGGGCTTGCATCGTCGGTCAGTGGTGTGAGGCATCGCGGCGTCGCTGTCGCAGGATGCGTTCGAAGTGGGCGGGATCGTGCGGCGTGAGCAGTTGTGCCGGTCGGGGCCGATGCAGGTCGTCGAGCCGCGACAGCCAGAAGCGTAGCGCCGCCGCGCGCAAGACCATCGGCCACGCGTCCTCCTCCTCGCCGGTCAGCGGCCTGACGCGGCGATAGGCGTCGAGCAGGGCGCGCAGCCGCGGCGCGTCGAAGACACTGTTCGCGGCGTCGACACACCAGTCGTTCGCGCAGACGGCGAGGTCGAGGAGCCAGGCATCGCACCCGGCGAAGTAGAAGTCGATGAGCCCGCCGAGTCGCGCATCGTCGGTGCCGGCATCCACGAACAACGCGTTGTCGCGGAACAGGTCTCCGTGGATCGGTCCCTGCGGAAGGCGCGCGACCGTCGCGCGCCATCGGCTCGACAACAGCGTCATCTCTTCATCGAGCAGCGCGCACTGCGCGTCGGTGAGGAATTCGCGCACGCGCAGCGCCGCCGCCTCCCACCAGTCGATGCCGCGCGGATTCTGCTGGTGCAGCGAAAACGTGCGTCCCGCTTCGTGCATCGTCGCGAGCGCCTTGCCGATCGAGGCGCAGTGCGCGGGCGTCGGCGCGAGGACCGCGTGTCCCGGCAGACGCGTGACGAGCGCGGCCGGCTTGCCCGCGAGCGTCGCGAACAGCGCGCCGCCGGCGTCGGGCGTCGGCGCGGGGCAGGGCACGTCGTGGCGGGCGAGGTGTTGCATCAAGGCGAGATAGAAGTGGAGGTCGTCCGCGCCGAGGCGCTCGAACAGCGTGAGGACGAAGCGCCGCTCCTCGTCGCCGCTCTTCGTGGTGACGAAGAAGTTGCTGTTCTCGATGCCCGACGAGATGCCATGCCATTCGACGAGTGAACCGACGCCGTGGGCCGCGAGCCAGCGTGCGAGCTCGCTTTCGTCGAGCGCGGTATAGACCGCCATCGGCGACGTGCGGTCAGCGGAAGAACGACCGCACGGGAGATCTCCGTCGGGTCATCAGAACTCGAGGATCGTCCATTGCGCCGGGCGAACGCCGCTGCCGATCTCGTCGGCCTTCGTCGCGGTCCCCTTGCCGTCCGGGTCCACGAGCAGATACGGCTTGCCGACCTTGGGCGTAACGCGGATCGCGTAGATGTGCCCGTCCTTCGAGCGGAACTCCTCGACCTTGCCCTCGGGCGCCTGGCGGATCGTGACCGACGGCTCGTCGGGATCGTCGGGCAAAGGCGTCGTCGACATCCGCGGCGGCGGTGGTACGTCGGGGAGCGGCTGCAGGTCCTTCGGCTGCGACTGCGCGAACGTCGCAGCCGACCACGCGAACGCGCACGCGGCGACGATCGCATGCATCGAGTGGCTTCGGCTGTTCATCAGGCGCCTCCGTCAGAGATAGAGCATCTGTTCGAATTCGGACGACGTCGGCGCGATGCTGCGTCGTTCGTAGAACGCGAAGATGGTGTCGATCACGTCCTTCGCGTCGTCGACCACCGTCATCAGATCGAGATCGTCGGGCCGGATCAGTCCGCGCGCGGCGAGATGATCGCGCATCCAGTCGAGGAGTCCGGCCCAGAAGGCCGATCCGACGAGCACGATCGGCATCACGCGCGTCTTGCCGGTCTGGATCAACGTCAACGCCTCGAACATCTCGTCGAGCGTCCCGAAGCCGCCGGGCATCACGACATAGGCGGACGCGTACTTCACGAAGGCGACCTTGCGCGAGAAGAAATGCCGGAACCGCAAGACAACGTCCTGGTAGTCGTTGCCCTTCTGTTCGTGCGGCAATTCGATGTTCAGTCCGACCGACGGCGCCTTGCCTTCGAAGGCGCCCTTGTTGGCCGCTTCCATCAGCCCCGGGCCGCCGCCGGAGATCACCGCGAAGCCCGAATCGGCGAGCAGGCGCGCGATGCGCTCGGTCAATTCGTACTCGGGCGTGCCGGCCGGAATGCGGGCCGATCCGAAGATGCTGACGGCCGGTCGGATGTCCGCGAGGCGCTCAGCCGCCTCGATGAACTCTGACATAATCCCGAGCACGTGCCACGACTCGCGAGCCTTCGTCGCTGGCGCCTTCCCCGTCGCAAATTCATTGCGCGTGCCGCGGTTCCACGTGCCGCGCCGTGTGCCGTCGAGCTCACGTAGAGTCGGCACGAATTTCGGATCTTTCATATGGATCTGCTGTTGTTGGTGGACGGCTCGAGTTATCTCTATCGTGCCTTCCACGCTTTACCGGATCTGCGCAACAAGGCCGGCGAACCGACCGGCGCGATCTACGGGATGGTGGGCATGCTGCGCCGCTTGAAGCAGGATGTGGCGGCCCAGTATAGCGCCGTGGTTTTCGATGCCCCGGGGAAAACGTTCAGGGACGATTGGTACCCGGAATACAAGGCCACGCGCTCCGCGATGCCCGAGGATCTCGCCCGCCAGATCCCCCCGATCCACCAGGTGGTCACCGCGCTCGGCTGGCCGATCCTCATGATCGACGGCGTCGAAGCCGACGACGTGATCGGCACGCTCGCGACGCGCGCGACCGCGCTCGGCATGAAGACGATCGTGTCGACCGGCGACAAGGATCTCGCGCAGCTCGTCAACGACCATGTCACGCTGATCAACACGATGAACCGGCCGCCGATCAGCGGGCCGGCGCCGAGCCTGCATGCGGCCGGCGATGTTCTCGACGTCGAGGGCGTCAAGGCGAAGTTCGGCGTCGCGCCCGAGCGCATCGTCGACTACCTCACGCTCGTCGGCGACTCGGTCGACAACATTCCCGGCGTCGAGAAGGTCGGCCCGAAGACGGCGGCGAAGTGGCTCGCGCAATACGGCACGCTCGACGAGATCATCGCGCAGGCCGACTCGGTGAAGGGCGCCGTCGGAGACAACCTGCGGCGCGCGCTCGACTGGTTGCCGATGGGACGCCGGCTCGTCACGGTGAAGACCGACTGCGAGCTCGACGCGATCGGCGACATCACGACGTCGCTCGTCGCGAAGGACGAGGACCGCGATGCGTTGATCGAGCTGTTCGATCGCTACGGCTTCAAGACCTGGCTGCGGGAGGTCTCCATCGAGGACGCGTCGACGAAGGCGGCCGGCGAACCGCCCGCGGAACAGATCGAGGGCCTGGTCGACGAGACGCTGCCTCCGGTCAAGCCCGGCGCCGACGTCGACCGGCGCTACGAGACGATCACGACCGAGGAGTCGCTGGCCGCGTGGCTCGAGCGCATCGACCGCGCCGAGATCACCGCGTTCGACACGGAGACGACGTCGCTCGACTGGACGCGCGCGAAGCTCGTGGGGATGTCCTTCTCGGTCGAGCCCGGTGTGGCCGCCTACCTGCCGCTCGCGCATCGTTCGATGGACACGAACGGGGTCGCGCAGCTGCCGTTCGACGAGACGCTCGCGCGCGTCAGGCGCTGGATCGAGGACCCGACGAAGAAGAAGGTCGGCCAGAACCTGAAGTACGACACGCACGTGCTCGCGAATCACGGCATCGCGCTCGCCGGGATCGCGCACGACACGTTGCTGGAGTCGTACGTCTACGAATCGCATCGCAACCACGGCCTCGAGGATCTCGCGCGCCGTCATCTCGGCGTCGAGGATCTCGTGTCCTACGAGGACATCTGCGGCAAGGGCGCGAAGCAGATCGGCTTCGACGAGGTCGCGATCGACGTCGCCAGCAGCTACGCATGCGAAGACGCGGACCTGACGCTGCGCGTCCACCAGGCGCTGTATCCGGCGATTGCGGCGCGTGCGCCGTTGAACTCGGTCTACGAAACCATCGAACTGCCGACGTCCGTCGTGTTGCAGAAGGTCGAGCGCAACGGGGTGCTGATCGACGCGGACCTGCTGAACCGCCAGGGCGGCGAGCTCGGCGCGCGCATGCAGGAACTCGAGGCGAAGGCCTACGAGCTCGCGGGCCAGCCGTTCAACCTCGGCAGCCCGAAGCAGATCGGCGAGCTGCTGTTCGACAAGCTCCAGCTGCCCGTCGCGCGTCGGACCGCGAGCGGCGCGCCGTCAACCGACGAGGACGTGCTCGCGAAGCTCGCGATCGACTTCCCGTTGCCGAAGGTGTTGCTCGACCATCGTGCGTTGTCGAAGCTCAAGAGCACGTATACCGACAAGCTGCCGAAGATGGTCCATCCGGTGACGGGTCGCGTCCACACGACCTACGCGCAGGCCGTCGCGGTCACCGGCCGTCTCGCGTCGAACGACCCGAACCTGCAGAACATCCCGATCCGCACCGCCGAGGGCCGGCGCATCCGCGAGGCCTTCATCGCGCCGCCGGGGTCGTCGATCGTGTCGTCCGACTACTCGCAGATCGAGCTGCGCATCATGGCGCACATCTCCGGCGACGAAGGGCTGATCGAGGCGTTCGCGAACGGCGAGGACGTGCATCGGCGAACCGCGGCCGAAGTCTTCAACACGACCGCGGACGAGGTGACGAGCGAGCAGCGTCGCTACGCGAAGGTCATCAACTTCGGCCTCATCTACGGCATGGGCGTGTTCGGGCTCGCGTCGAACCTCGGCATCGAGCGGGACGCGGCGAAGCTCTACATCGATCGCTACTTCATGCGTTATCCCGGCGTCGCGGCGTACATGCAGGAGACCCGAACGTCGGCGAAGGAGAAGGGCTACGTCGAGACCGTGTTCGGCCGCCGGCTGTGGCTATCCGAGATCAACAGCCCGAACGGACCGCGTCGCGCGGGCGCCGAGCGTGCGGCGATCAATGCGCCGATGCAGGGGACCGCGGCCGACCTCATCAAGCGCTCGATGATCGAAGTGCAGGACTGGCTCGAACGCGACGGCCTGGGTACGAAGATGATCATGCAGGTCCACGACGAACTCGTGCTCGAGGTGCCCGATGGCGAGCTCGATGTCGTGCGCGAGCGCGTCCCCGCCTTGATGGCGTCGGTCGCCGAGCTGAAAGTCCCGCTCGAGGTCGAACTCGGCGTCGGACCGAACTGGGACGAGGCGCACTGACGCGCGCGTCCTTTCGCCAACGGGGGAGAACGTGATGCCGCTCAGAGTCATCGTCGCTTTGGGACTGCTCGCGCCCGTGTGCGGGCTCGCCGCGCCGACCGACCGGACCGCGTGGATCGCCGGGTGCTGGCGCGGAGTCGTCGCCGATCGGGTGTTCGAGGAACAGTGGATGACGCGGTCCGCGGGCCTGATGCTCGGCGCGGGACGCACGGTCCAGGGCGGCCGCGTGACGACCTATGAGCACATGCGTATCGAGGCCGACGGCGAAGGTCTCGTCTTCACGTCGAAGCCGCTCGGCAAGCCCGAGGACAGCTTTCCGGCGCTGCCGGGCGACGACCAGCGCATCGTGTTCGAGAACCTCATGCATCCGTTCCCGCAGCGGATCATCTATCAGCGCGACGGGGAGTCGGGACTGGCAGCGCGCATCGAAGGCAATCGCGGGGACAAGGTGATCGGCATCGACTTCCCGCTCAAGCGCATTCCCTGCGGATCGACCTGATCAGCCCTTCTGCCCACGTGAGTGATCGCCGGGCCTGCCGATGTCCTCGGGCTTGTGCGGCACGCGACGAAAGCGCGACATGTCGTAGCCCCGAGCATTTCGGACGCGCGCATCGCGAAGGCGACACGTTGGATCCGGTTCATGCGGTCCTCCTGTTGTCGTACCGCGCGAGCGGCATCGTTCAACCGACGAGGCCCGCCATTCCCGCGATGGCCCCGAGCACGATCAACCACAGGGGATTGAGCTTCGTGCGCAGCATCACGACCACCGTGATCGCGACGGCGACCGCTTCACGCCAGCCCCCGTTCGTCGAAACGAACAGCACCCACATCCCGGCGGTGAGCAACCCGACCGAGACCGGCGCGAGTCCGTTCCTCACCGCTCGTCCGAATCGGCCCACGCCGCTCTGCCGGCGACTCGATACCGCCGTCACGAGATAGGTCACGAGCGCGGGCGGCACGATGACCGCGGCCGTCGTGAAGAATGCGCCGGCCGCGCCCGCGATCTGCCAGCCGATCAGCGTGACGAAGAGCATGTTCGGACCGGGCGACGCCTGCGCGATCGCGTAGGCCGCGGCGAATTGGCGGTCGTCGATCCATCGATGGACGTCGACGACGAAGCGATGGATGTCGGGCGCGAGCATGATCACACCGCCGCCGACGGCCGCGAACGAGATCAACGCGAGGTGCAGCGTGAGCTGCCACACGGCGCCGTCGTCGGGACTTTCGTTCATCGTGGGGGCCTAGCGTTCGGTCGCATAGGACAGGCCGATCGCGAACGGGGCGAGACCGGCGACGACGGCGACGAGCGGCCAGCGCAGCAGGCCGACGCCGATGAAGCCGAGCGCGCACAAGAGGATCTGCGCGACGCGCGGCCCCGTCCAGTAGGTCGCTCGTTCCTCGCCGCCGACCTGCTCCCGTGGCGACGGGCGGAACAGGTTGATGCCCATCTTGACGGCGGTCGCGAGGATCAGGCCGATCGCGACGGCGGACATGCCCGCGAGCGCGTGCTTGACCGCGGGGACATCGCCGGTGTGCTGCCACGCGATGCCGAGCGCGAGCACGACGCACGACGGACCCGCGACCATGCCCGCGAGCGCGGCACATGCGCCGGGAAAACCCGCGAAGCGATGGCCGATCATCACCGACAAGTTGCAGATCGTCGGCCCGGGCATCACCTGCGCGAGCGCGAGCAGTCCGGCGAACTCCTTCGCGTTCAGCCACTGTCGTCGTTCGACGAGCGCGCGGTACGCGAACGGGAGCACCCCGCCGAAGCCCGACAGCGCGAGTGCCGAGAACGCGGTGAACAAGCGCCACGGTCCGATGGCGTCCGGCGAGGACGGGGCGGGTTCGGGGATCGGCGGCTCGGTGGGGTCCATCGCGGACGCGTCGTGTACTGCGCGGAGGGTGGCGAATGACGGCGCGGGGAAGAGTACCTGAGCGCCGTGCGTTCACGCGACGCGCGGGTACACTGCGCGGCCGATCCGGCCCCACCCCTCTATCGAAGGAGTTGTCATGAATCTTCTCGAACAGGAAGTCGCAAGCCAACTGCCGAAGACAGCGTTCACGCGCCGTGGCTTCGTCGTCACGGCGCTGGGGACGGGGTTCGCGGCCGCGGTCCTCCCGGTGAGCGCGCAGACGATCACGACCGACGCGAGCGGACTCGATGCGGGCGAAGTGAAGATCCCCGTGAGCGACGGGATGATGCCCGCCTATCGCGCGCAGCCTGCCGGGAAGACGAACCTCGCGACGGTGATCGTGATCCAGGAAATCTTCGGCGTCCACGAACACATCAAGGACCTGTGCCGCCGCCTCGCGAAGCAGGGCTATCTCGCGGTCGCGCCCGAGCTCTATGCGCGCCAGGGCGATCCGTCGAAGTACCCGTCGATCCCCGACCTCATCAAGGAGATCGTCTCGAAGGTCCCGGACGCGCAGGTCACGAGCGATCTCGACGCCACGGTCGCCTGGGCCGCGAAGAACAACGGCAACGCCGACAAGGTCGCCGCGACGGGCTTCTGCTGGGGCGGGCGCCAGACTTGGCTGTTCGCGGAACACAGCCCGAAGCTGAAGGCCGCGGTCGCGTGGTACGGACCGCTCGAGAACGCGAAGAACACGCTGCAGCCGTCGACGGTCATCGACGGCGTGGCGAACCTCAAGTGTCCGGTGCTCGGCCTGTACGGCGGCAAGGACCAGGGGATCACCGCGGAGTCGCGCGAGAAGATGAACGCGGCGCTGAAGTCGGCGCCGGCGGTCGCGGCCGGAACCAGCATCGTGGTCTATCCCGACGCGCCGCACGGCTTCAACGCGGACTATCGGCCGAGCTACGTGAAGACCGACGCCGAGGACGGCTGGGCGAAGATGCTCGCCTTCTTCAAGGCGCACGGCGTCGCTTGATGCCGCTCTCGTCGTGACCCCCGCGGTCACGATCGCTTGAATGGCCGCGATCTTCACGCTGCTCGCGGCCCTCGTCGTCGCAGCCGTCAGCGTCTCGCTCGCCGGCGCGCTGTCCTTGCGCATGCCGCGCGGCTTCGTCGAGCGGATGGTCAGCTTCTCGATCGGCGTGCTGCTCGCGACGGCCTTCCTGCATCTCATCCCCGAGGCGCTCGAGTCCACCGTACCGGCGCGGACGCTGTGCGCCGTCCTGCTGGCCGGCGTGCTGGCCTTCTTCTTCCTCGAGAAGATCGCGCTCTATCGCCACAGCCATCACTTCGAGGGCGACGGCCATCATCACGACCATGGTCACGATGCGCACGAGGCCGGTCGCGGCGGCGTGTTCGTGCTGATCGGCAGCGCAGTCCACAGTTTCTCGGACGGCATCGTGATCGCCGGCGCATTCCTCGCCGGGCCGTGGATCGGACTCGCCGCGGCCTTGTCGATCCTCGCGCACGAAGTGCCGCACAAGATCGGCGACTTCATCGTACTGATCCACGCGGGCGTGGCGCGCCGGAAGGCCGTCGCCTATGCCGCGTTGTCGAGCGCGGCGATCGTCGTCGGCGCCGTCACGGGCCTCGTCTTCCTCGAACGCATCACGGCCGCGATCCCTTACGTGCTCGTGATCGCGGCGTCCAACTTCATCTACATCTCGCTCTCGGACCTCGTGCCGCAGATGCATCGCTTCGATGCCCATGACCGGCAAGGCCGCGAAGCGGCCATTCAAGCCGCGCTGATCGCGCTGGGCGTCGTCGTCGTCGTCGTGCTCAATCGAAACCCGACGTAAATCGTTCACGGTCGGTCGACGGCACGATTCACGATGGACTGCGCTGCGGAGCACTCGCAGAATCGGTACCTCATTCGAGGGAACCGACATGGCGATCGACGAAACCAAACTGAATACATTCATGAGCGCCTTCGTCGGCGATCTCGGCGCCGTGATGCATGCGGCGACGGTCGTCGTGGGCGATCGGCTCGGGCTCTACAAGGCGCTCGCGGCCGGACCGATGACCGCGGACGAACTCGCGGCGAAGACGTCGACCGATGCGCGTTACGTGCGCGAATGGCTGTCCGCCCAGGCGGCCGCGCGCTATGTCGAATACGACGCGGGCACGCAGCGCTTCCACCTGACCGAGGAACAGACGCTCGCGCTCGCCGTCGAGGGTAGCCCGGCCTTCATCCCCGGCGCGTTCCAGCTGGGCCTCGCGGTGTTCACGGCGGTCCCGAAGGTCGTCGATGCGTTTCGCACGGGCGCCGGCATCGGCTGGCACGAACACGACGTGAACCTGTTCCATGGGACCGAGCGCTTCTTCCGTCCAGGCTATGCGGCGAACCTCGTGAGCGCGTGGTTGCCGGCACTCAACGGCGTGACCGCGAAACTCGAGTACGGCGGATCGGTCGCCGACGTCGGTTGCGGCCACGGCGCCTCGACGGTGCTGATGGCCCAGGCGTATCCGAAGGCGCGCTTCGTGGGCTTCGATTATCACGGCCCGTCGATCGACCGCGCGCGTGAAGCGGCCCAGGCGGCGGGCGTCGCCGATCGCGTGCGTTTCGAGGTCGCCAGCGCGAAGAATTTTCCCGGCAGCGGCTACGACCTCGTCACCTTCTTCGACTGCCTGCACGACATGGGCGACCCGGTCGGCGCGGCGGCCCACGTCCGCGAGACACTCGGCGACGACGGGACCTGGATGATCGTCGAGCCCTACGCGAACGACGCGCTCGAGGACAACATCAATCCGGTCGGCCGCATCTTCTACTCGGCATCGACGTTCCTGTGCACGCCCGCCTCGCGTTCCCAGGAGGTCGGCCTTTGCCTCGGTGCGCAGTCGGGCGAGGCGCGCATGCGCCGCGTCGTGACGGACGGCGGCTTCCGGAGTTTCCGGCGCGCCACCGAGACGCCGTTCAACCTGATCTACGAAGCGCGACCGTGAGTCGTCATTCGGACCCGCGTGCGACCGCTCGCGCAGGGTCCGCGCACCACGCGCTCCACGAGCCCGGATAGACCGCGGCGCCGGGCAGGCCCGCGACCTCCATCGCGAGCCGGTTGTGGCACGCGGTCACGCCGGAACCGCACGAATGGATCAGCGTCTCGGGTGGGCGTCCGTCGAGCAGCCGTTCGAATTCGGCACGCAGCACGCCGGGCGGCTTGAAGCGCCCCGTCGAGTCCATGTTCATCGCCATCGGTCGATTGACCGCGTGCGGGATGTGTCCCGCGACGGGGTCGAGCGGCTCGACCTCGCCGC
>Ga0247783_1000048_pt1 | contig 38919 bp, 30 predicted proteins | sample UWRJL064202C5_FD_179911 | JGI IMG/M metagenome (GOLD analysis project Ga0247783, IMG submission 179911) | Plant litter microbial communities from Arlington Agricultural Research Station in Wisconsin, United States - UWRJ-L064-202C-5 | ecosystem: Environmental > Terrestrial > Plant litter >...
TGCAGATTCTTCTTCAACTCGACCAGCGCGGGCCAGTCCGCGTCGAGCAAGGCGTCGAGGCTGCCGAAGTCGTCGGCCAGGATGCGGGCGACCTCTTCTCCCACGTGGCGGATGCCGAGTCCGTAGTGCAGACGCGCGAGCGTCGTGTCGCGCGCGTGGTCGATCGCGGCGACGAGTCGCGTCGCCGACTTCTCGCCCATGCGCTCCAGGCCCGCGAGGGTCTCGGCGGACAGGCCGAACAGGTCGGCCGGGCCATGCACGAGATCGCGGGCGACGAGCTGGTCGACGATCTTCTCGCCGAGCCCGTCGATGTCGAGCGCGCGTCGTTGCGCGAAGTGCAGCAGGGCCTGCGTCCGTTGCGCCGTGCAGACCAGGCCGCCGCTGCAGCGCGCGACCGCCTCGCCCTCCGGGCGGACGATCGCCGAACCGCAGACCGGACAGTGGGCGGGCATCGTGAATTCCCGCGCATCCGCGGGTCTCGACTCGAGGACGACGCGCAGCACTTCCGGGATCACGTCGCCCGCGCGTCGCACCACGACCGTGTCGCCGATGCGCACATCCTTGCGGCGCACTTCGTCCTCGTTGTGCAGCGTCGCGTTCGTCACTGTCACGCCGCCCACGAAGACCGGCGCGAGGCGGGCGACCGGCGTGATCGCGCCGGTCCGCCCCACCTGCACGTCGATGTTCTGGATCGTCGTCAACGCCTCTTCCGCCGGGAACTTGTGCGCGATCGCGAAACGCGGCGCGCGCGAGACGAAGCCGAGCCGACGTTGTTCGTCGGCGCGATCGACCTTGTAGACGACGCCGTCGATGCCGTACGGCAGCTTCGGTCGTTCCTCGCCGATGCGGCGGTAGAAGTGGAGCAGGCCCTCGGCACCTTCGACGACCGCACGATGCCGGTCGACGGGCAGCCCCATCGCGTGAAACCAGTCGAGCAGCGCGCTGTGCTCCAGCGGGAGCGGGTCGCCCTTCGCGCCGGGCTCGAAGCGCCCGATGCCGTACGCGAAGAAACGCAGCGGACGCGACGCCGTGATGCGCGCGTCGAGCTGGCGCAGGTTGCCTGCGGCCGCGTTGCGCGGATTGACGAACACCTTCCCACCCGCGGCCTCCTGGCGTGCGTTCATCGCGTCGAAGTCCTTCTGGAACATCAATACCTCGCCGCGAATGTCGATCAGCGCCGGCGGATGCGCGGTCTTCAGGCGCAACGGCAACGACGAGATCGTCTTCGCGTTCGGCGTGACGTCCTCGCCGACGCGGCCGTCGCCGCGCGTCGCCGCCTGCACGAGCACGCCGTCGACGTAGCGCAGGCTCACCGCGAGCCCGTCGAACTTCAGTTCGACCGCATAACGAACGCGCTCGCCGTCGGCGAGCCCGAGACCCTCGGCGACGCGCCGATCGAAGGCGACGATCGCGTCGTCGTCGAACGCGTTCGACAGCGACAGCATCGGGACGTCGTGCGTGACGGCGGGCAGGTCCGCGCGCGGCGTGCCGCCGACGCGTTCGGTCGGCGAGTCGGGCGTGCGCAGCGCGGGGTACTCGGCCTCGAGCGCGACGAGGCGGGCGAACAGGCGGTCGTACTCCGCGTCCGGCACGACCGGCGCGTCGAGGACGTGGTATGCGTGGTTGTAGCGCTCGAGCGTCTCGCGGAGGGCTGCCGCCTCCGCGGCGGGCTCGGTGGCGGCCATCGGGAGGTCGACCATCGAACGCCGGACGGACGTCACCGGGCGCGCGGTCAGCCGAACAGGGCGAGTGCCCGCGACGAGCCCGCGGGCATCTCCGCGTCGACCAGCTTCGCGTACACCGGCTCGATCTGCCGGCCGATCGACGCGAGCGCGCTCGCGCTCAGGATGCGCGACTGGTCGTCGACGATCGACGCCTCGAGCGCCTGCGCGAGCTCGTTCGCGATCTCGACGAGCTTCTCGAACGGATGCTGGGCCTGCGGTGCGCGCGGCACGTCGAGCAACAACGTCAGACGCGTCGTGCGCTGGACCTCGAGCGTGTCGGCGCGAAACGCGGCACCGTCGCCGTTCTGCAGGACGAAGAGCGTCGAGCCGTCGTCGCCGAGTGCGTGGAAGCGTCCGTCGGCGCGCAGGATCAGGCCGAGGCGTCGCGCCACGTCGGCCACGTCCTGTCCGCTCCAGCCGCTCGTCGCGCTGGCGAGGTTGATGCCGATCTGCGCGTCCAGCGGCACGCAGGCGGCGTCGAGCGCGCGGGCCCGCGCGGTCGTCTCGCGCATGTCGGGGATCTCGCAGCTCGCGGGAATCTGTTCGGACACGTGCTGGAGTGCCGCGACGAATTCCGACCACTCAATCTCGTTCAGCGGGCCGCTTCGATTCGCGAGCTGGACCGCGACGAGGACCGCGTCGTAACGATGGCCTGCGCGCAGCGGCTCCTGACGGTCGCCCGTCACACCGACGAGCAGGACCGGCTGGCGGCCGGCATGACGGAAGGCATGCAACAGGGACAGGGCTCGTTCGCCGGAGACCTGGCCCTCGGGCTCGAGCGTGACGACCGCGTGGATGTGATCGTCGACGACGGGCTGCGTCTCGGGATCCGTGAGGGGCGTCGCGGCCGGGTCGGCCGCGGCGGTGGCGTCCCCCTCGGCCGGCTCCTGCTCGCCGAAGCTGGGTTCGTTGCGCGAACCCGCATCGGCGTCGACGCGCATCGTCGTCCCGGCATCGGGACCGATCGCCGCGCCGCGGGGTCGCAGACGCTGCTCGAACACCTTCCGGCGGCGGCGCTCGACGAGGGCGTTGAACAGCCAGACCGCGGCGATCGCGATCACGGCGAGGACGATGAGGCTCAACTGCAGATCGCTCACGCGCGCGTCTCCGTCGCAATAGACAAGCGGCGCACGATGCGCCGGGACGGACGAATCATCAAGCCGCCTCCTCGATCCGTTCGTTCGCGAAGCCGACGGCTGACTCGAGATCGACGGCCACGACGCGCGACACGCCCTGCTCCTGCATCGTCACGCCGATCAGTTGTTGCGCCATTTCCATGGCGATCTTGTTGTGCGAGATGAAGAGGAACTGCGTGTTCGCCGACATCTGCTTGACGAGGTTGCAGAAGCGTTCGGTGTTCGCATCGTCGAGCGGCGCATCGACCTCGTCGAGCAAGCAGAAGGGCGCCGGGTTGAGCTGGAACATCGCGAACACGAGCGCGGTCGCCGTGAGCGCCTTCTCGCCGCCCGACAGCAGATGGATGCTGCTGTTCTTCTTGCCGGGAGGCTGGGCCATGACCTGCACGCCGGCGTCGAGGATCTCGTCGCCGGTCATGATGAGCCGGGCCTCGCCGCCGCCGAAGAGCGCGGGGAACATCTGCCCGAAGTGCGTGTTGATCGCCGTGAACGTTTCCTGCAGCAGCTCGCGCGTCTCGCGGTCGATCTTGCGGATCGCGTCCTCGAGCGTCTCGATGGCGGAGGCCAGGTCGGCGAACTGCGCGTCGAGGAAGGTCTTGCGCTCGCGCGACGTGCCGAGCTCGTCGAGCGCCGCGAGATTGACCGCGCCGAGTTCGGCGAGGCTCTGCTGCAGCTTCTGCACCTCGCCCTGCAGCGATGACGCGCGGAGGCTGCGGCCGCCGTCGTCGGCGAGACGGGCGCGCAGCGCGTCGCGATCGGCGTTGACCTCCGCGAGCTGCGCGTCGAACTGCTCCAGCGTCAGGCGCGCGGCCTGTTCCTTGAGCGCCATCTCCGCGATACGCGTGCGCAGCGGTTCGAGGTCGCGCTCGGTGACGAGGCGCGCCTCGTCGGCGGCGCGGATCTGCGCGACCAGCGCGTCGAGTTCCGCGCGCGCGTCGGTCAGCTCGCTCTCGCGCGCCAGGCGCGTCGCGATCGCCGCGTCGAGCCCCACGCGCGCCGTCTCGTCGGACAGGCCCGCGAGCTCCGCCTCGAGTCGCGCGTGCTGCTCGACGACCTGCGCGAGTTGCGTCGTGGCCTGCGTCGCCTGCAACTCGACGTCGGCGTCGCGCGCGGCGAGCGAGCGTTGTTCGTAGCGCGCGTCCTGGAGCGCGCGTTCGCGTTCGGCGACCGCGGCACGGGCGCCGACCACCGCGGCTCGCGCGGCTTCCGCGGCCTGCGAGGCCTGGTCGGCGCGTTCCTGAACGGTCGCGAGCGCTGCGTCGACGCGCTGGAACGCCGCTTCGGCCGAGTCGCGTGCGGTGGTCTCGCGTTCGAGCTCGCCGACGAGTTCGCCGAGTTCGCCGTCGATCTGCGCGGCGCGCGCGACGCTCTGCGCTTCCGCCTGCTGCACCTGCTGCAGCTTCATCTGTTTCGCGTGCAGATCGGCCATCACCTGCGTCACGACCTGACGCAGGGCCTGCAGCGCGGTCGTCGTCTGCGTGACGGCCGCATCCGCGCGGACCGCGTTCGCGCGCGCCTCGTCGCTCAGCAGGGCCTGTGCGCGCGCATCCTTCTGCAGATCGTCGATCTCGTGCTGGCGCGCGAGGAGCCCGGCCTGTTCCGAGTCCGCGGCGTGGAACTGCACGCTCGCCCGACCGACCTGATGGCCCGACCGCAACACGAAGGTCCCGCCGGCCGGCAGGCGTTCGCGCGCCGCGAATGCTTCCGCGTCGGACTCGGCCGCGAACAGGCCGGCGAGCCATTCGCCGAGCAACGCGCGCAGCGCGGGCTCGCGGCTGTCGACGTACGTCGCGAGCGGCACGAGGCCGTCGGGGGGGCTCGCGGACGTCGCGAGTCCGTCGATGCGTTCCGAATAGAACGCGAGCTTGGTCGGCGGCGCGTCGGCGAAGAACGCACGCGCGCGTTCGAGGTCGCCGGTCGCGAGTGCGCCGAGGCGCTCGCGCAGCGCGGCCTCGAGCGCCGTCTCCCATCCGGCCTTGACCTGCAGGCGCTGCCAGAAGCGCGGCAGTCCGCCCAGTCCGTGCTTGTCGAGCCAGGGTTGCAGCTTCGTGTTCCCCTGGACGCGTTGCTGCATGTCCTGCAAGGCCTTCAGACGCGCTTCGAGTTCGGCCTGGCGGCGCGTCTCGCGTTCGAGGGCGTCGCGCGCCGTGACGCGCGCGGCCTGCGCGGCGGGCAGCGCGGCCTCGCTCGCCTCGAGCTCGGCCTGCTTCGCGGTCAGGCGGGCGCCGAGGTCGTCGGCTTCGACCGTCAATGCGGCCAGAAGCTCGGGCTCGGGCCGATGCAGCTTCTTGCCTTCTTCGCGCAGGCGCTCCTGACGTTGCGACAGCGCGTCGAGATGCCGCTCGGCGTTGCGTTGATGCGCGGCCTCGAGCTCGAGGTCCTTCTGCAAGTCGGCGATCTCGGCGCGCGCGGCGTCGAGCGCCTGCGTCGCCGCGGCGGCCGCGGCCTCGCGTTCAGGCAGTTCGTTCGCGCCGCCTTCGAGCGCGTGTTCGGCCGCGACGATCGCGTCCGCCGACGCTGCGAGCGCTTCGCGCGTCTCGTCGCGCGAACGCGCGAGGCGCACCTGCTCCCCTTCCCAATGCGAGCGTTGCGCGACGAGTTGCGCGAGCTGCGTCTGGATGCGATTGCGCGCGTCGACGACGACGCGGATCTCCGCCTCGATCGCGGATACCGCCGACGCGGCCTCGTAGTACGCGCCTTGTCGTGCGTGCACGTTGGTGCCGGCATCCTGGTGCAGCGAGCGGACCTTCTCGAGCTCGGCCTCGGTCCGGCGCAGGTCGGCCGTCCGCGCCTCGAGCGCGACGCGCGCAGCCTCGGTTTCCTGGCGATACTTCTGACCGGCGGCCTCCGCATCGACGACCCGCAACATCCACAACAGTTGCTGCTTGTCCTCGACCTCGCTCTCGAGGTCGCGATACCGGCGCGCGACGATCGCCTGTTGTTCGAGACGGTCGATCTGCCCGTTGAGTTCGCGCAGGATGTCCTCGACCCGGGTCAGGTTCTCGCGCGTGTCCGCGAGCCGGTTCTCGGTCTCGCGACGCCGTTCCTTGTATTTCGAGACCCCGGCCGCCTCCTCGAGAAAGATGCGCAGTTCGTCGGGTCGCGCCTCGATGATCCGGCTGATCATCCCCTGGCCGATGATCGCGTAGGCGCGTGGTCCGAGCCCGGTCCCGAGGAAGATGTCCTGGATGTCGCGGCGACGGACGACCTGGTTGTTGATCAGGTAGGTCGACGTCCCGTCGCGGGTGAGAACGCGCTTGACCGCGATCTCGGCGTATTGCGCCCACGGACCGCCGACCTGCTTGCCCTGCGCGTCCGGCGTGTTGTCGAAGACGAGCTCGACGCTCGCGCGACCGGCCGCCTTGCGTTGGGCCGAGCCGTTGAAGATCACGTCCTGCATCGACTCGCCGCGCAGCTCGCTCGCCTTCGACTCGCCGAGCACCCAGCGGGCCGCGTCGATGATGTTCGACTTGCCGCAGCCGTTCGGGCCGACGACGCCGACGAGCTGCCCCGGCAATGCGAAGTGCGTCGGGTCGACGAAGGACTTGAAGCCGGCTAACTTGATTTGCGTGAGACGCACAGGTTCGAAAGAGGCGGAAAGACGATGCGTCGGCGACAACGAGGCGCGCGTCACCGGGGTGGCGGGCGGTGCAACGAATGAACGATGGAGTTGCGAGGCCGCGATCACGTCGATGACGAGGTGTGATCGCACCGGACGACGGGACGGACATCACTCCCGAAACCGGCGAAAAAGCGCTCCGTATAATAGCAGCCCGGCCGACCCCTTCGACGCCGACCCGACCCCCACCGACCATGCCTGCGCCCTCACGCGGTGCGCGCGCGAAGACGACATCACCGGCCACACGAACCGCGAAGCGGCCCGTCGTCGTCGGCGAACGCGCGCCCCACTCCGCCTCGCGACCGTCGAAACATCTCGACGTCTTCCCGAATCCCAATCCGGGCCGTGACTACCTCATCCACATGCAGGTGCCCGAGTTCACCTGCCTGTGTCCGCTGACCGGTCAGCCGGACTTCGCGGTCTTCACGCTGGACTTCATCCCCGACGCGCTCTGCGTCGAGCTCAAGAGTCTCAAGATGTACGTCTGGAGTTATCGAGACGAAGGCGCGTTCCACGAGGCCGTGACGAATCGCGTGCTCGAGGACCTCGTCGCGGCGACCCGGCCGCGCTACCTGCGCGTGACCGCGCGCTGGGGTGTTCGCGGCGGCATCTTCACGAACATCGTCGTCGAGCATCGCCAGCCGGGCTGGACCCCTCCCGCGCCTGTCGCCCTTCCCGCGTTCGATCGCGAAACCCCCACGCTCTGATCCTTCATGCCCGCCGTCCTCCCTGCAACCGAACTGTCCGCCATCGTCGACCGCGCCTGGGACGACCGCGCGTCCCTGTCCCCGGCGAGTGCGCCGGCCGAGATCCGCGACGCCGTCGACGGCGTCATCGCCGGCCTCAATGCCGGTCACCTGCGAGTGGCCGAGAAGATCGACGGCGCATGGCACGTCCATCAATGGATCAAGAAGGCCGTGCTGCTGTCCTTCCGCCTGAGCGACAACGAATTCATCCGCGCCGGCGAGCTCGGTTTCTTCGACAAGGTCCGCACGAAGTTCGGGCACTTGTCCGAGGATGCGATGCGCGCAACAGGGGTGCGCGTCGTGCCGCCGGCCGTCGCCCGCCACGGGAGCTTCATCGGAAAGAACGTCGTCCTGATGCCGTCGTACGTCAACATCGGCGCGTACGTGGATGAAGGAACGATGGTGGACACGTGGGCGACGGTGGGCTCGTGCGCGCAGATCGGCCGCAACGTCCACCTGTCCGGCGGGGTCGGGATCGGCGGCGTGCTCGAGCCCCTGCAGGCGAACCCGACGATCATCGAGGACAACTGCTTCATCGGCGCACGGTCGGAGGTCGTCGAGGGCGTCATCGTCGAGCGGGATTCCGTGTTGTCGATGGGGGTCTTCATTTCACAGTCGACGAAGATCTACAACCGTCAAACGGGTGAAGTCAGCTATGGGCGGGTTCCCGCAGGATCGGTCGTCGTCCCCGGTTCGCTGCCTTCCGCCGACGGACGTTACGGCTTATATTGCGCAGTCATCGTCAAGCAGGTGACCGCGGAGACGCGCGCGAAGACCAGCATCAACGAATTGCTGCGCGAGTAGAACGAACGACCGGGCCCTGCCCGGTGATTGCGACCGAGGATCCCGCCATGGCGATGGAACGCCTGTTCAAGTTGATGGCCGAGAAGCGAGCGTCCGACCTGTTCATCGCGGTCGGCTCGGCGGTTCACATGAAGGTCAACGGGACCACGATCCCGATCAACCAGCAGTTGATGGACAACGCGATGATCCAGAGCCTGCTCTCGGAGATCATCACGCCGGTCGAGTTCGAGACGCTCAACACGCAGCACGAACTCAACAAGGGCTTCGGCGTTTCCGGCGTCGGTCGCTTTCGCCTGTCGGCCTTCACGCAGCGCAGTTCGATCTCGGCGGTCATCCGCTTCATCGCGACCGAGATCCCGGCGCTCGACACGCTGAACCTCCCGCCGATCGTCGGCGACATCATCATGGAGAAGCGCGGCCTGGTCCTCGTGGTCGGCGCGACGGGTTCGGGCAAGTCGACGACCATCGCGTCGATGCTCGACATGCGCAACATCAAGCGCACCGGGCACATCCTCACGCTCGAGGACCCGATCGAATACGTCTTCCGCAACAAGAAGTCGATCGTCAATCAACGCGAGATCGGCTCCGACACGAAGAGTCTCGAGATCGCGCTGCGCAACGCGTTGCGCCAGGCACCCGACTGCATCCTGATCGGCGAGATCCGTGACAAGGACACGATGACCGCCGCGATCGCCTACGCGCAGTCGGGACACCTTTGCCTCGCGACGCTCCACGCGAACAACAGCTACCACGCGCTCAACCGCATCGTCAGTTTCTATCCGCTCGAGAATCGCGCGACGCTCTTGTCGGACCTGTCCGCGGCGTTGAAGAGCGTGATCTCGCAACGTCTCGTGCGAGCCCGCAGCGGCGGACGCATACCGGCCGTCGAGGTGATGCTCAACACGCGCCACATCGCGGAATTGATCGAGAAGGGCGAGATCAGTTCGATCAAGGAGGCGATGGAGAAGAGCCTGTCGCCGGGATCGCAGACGTTCGAGCAGGCGCTCTATCGCATGATCCGCGAGGAGCAGATCAGCGAGGAGGAAGCGCTCTCGCACTCGGACTCGCCGACCAACCTGCTCTGGCTCATCAACAACGCGCCGCCGATCGTCACGCCGACCATCGAAGAAGAATCGAAGTCGCACGTCACGACGTCGTTCCAGGAATTCACGCTCAATGCCTGACCGGGCGGCGACGGCACCGGATCCCACCCACGCCGTACCCTCCGTCGAACCGACGCGCGCGCTCGCCGAGGCGCTGATCGCGAGGCCGTCCGTCACCCCCGACGATCGGGGCTGTCAAGGCCTCGTCGCCGAGCGTCTCGCGATGCTCGGCTTCCACTGCGAAACGATCGAGAGTCACGGCGTCACGAACCTCTGGGCGCGTCGCGGCACGTCACGCCCGTTGTTCGTCTTCGCCGGCCACACCGATGTCGTGCCGACCGGTCCGCTCGACGCGTGGTCGTCCGACCCGTTCGAGCCGGTCGTGCGCGATGGCCGCCTGTTCGGCCGCGGCGCGGCCGACATGAAGACGTCGATCGCGGCCTTCGTCGTCGCGGCCGAGGAGTTCCTTCGCGACTGCCCGGCGCCTCATGGCTCGATCGGCTTCCTGATCACGTCCGACGAGGAAGGCCCTGCATTGCACGGAACCACGGCCGTCTGCGCGCTGTTGCGCGATCGCGGTGAAGCGCTCGACTACTGCATCGTCGGCGAGCCGACGTCGAGCGAGCGCTTCGGCGACACGATCAAGAACGGCCGACGCGGAACGCTGTCGGGGCGGCTTCGCGTCGAAGGCGTGCAGGGTCACATCGCCTATCCCCATCTCGCCCACAATCCGATCCACGACATGGCGCGCGCGCTCGCCGCGCTCACGGCGATCGAATGGGATCGCGGCAACGCTTCCTTCCCGCCGACGACCTTCCAGGTCTCGAACCTGCACTCGGGAACGGGCGCGACCAACGTGATCCCCGGCGACGCGACGGCGGACTTCAATTTCCGCTTCTCGACCGAGTCCACGGTCGACGGACTGAAGGAAGGCGTCGCATCCGCGCTCGACGTGCTCGGCATCCGCTATTCGATCGCCTGGACGCTCGGCGGGCTGCCCTTTCTCACGCCCGCGGGTGCGCTCTCGGCCGCGTTGACCGCGGCGATCGAACGCCACTGCGGCGTCACGCCGAAGCTGTCGACGACCGGCGGTACGTCCGACGGCCGCTTCATCTCGACCATCTGCCGCGAGACGATCGAATTCGGACCGATCAACGCGACGATCCACAAGATCGACGAGTGCGTCTCGATCGCGGACATCGCCCCGCTGAAGAACGTCTATCGCGACACGCTGGCGGCGCTGCTCGTATGAAGCCGGCGGACGAACAGGCGGCGGCGACGCTGTCGACCGTACGCGATGTGCTGCGTTACGCGGTCAGTCGATTTCGACGCGCCGGACTCGCGTTCGGCCACGGAAGCGTCGACGCGTGGGACGAAGCGGTCTACCTCGTCCTGCACACGCTTCACCTCCCGCTCGATCGACTCGATCCCTTCCTCGATGCGCGACTGACGCCGGACGAGCGCGACGCGGTGCTCGGCATCGTCGCCCGGCGCGCCGATGATCGCATCCCGGCCGCCTATCTGACCGGCGAGGCATGGCTCGGCGACTTCCGGTTCACGGTCGACGAACGCGTGATCGTGCCGCGCTCGTTCATCGCCGAATTGCTGTTCGAGCGGATGGCGCCGTGGGTCGACCCCGACCGCATCGAGCGCGTGCTCGATCTCTGCACCGGTTCCGGCTGCCTCGCGATCATCGCAGCCGAGACCTTCCCCGACGCGCGCGTCGACGCCGTCGACCTTTCGCGTGACGCGCTCGACGTCGCACGCATCAACGTCGACGACTACGCGCTCGGCGATCGGGTCGAGCTGATCGAATCCGACCTGTTCGATGCGCTCGGCGGACGTCGCTACGACCTCATCGTCAGCAATCCGCCCTACGTGAACGCCGCGTCGATGGAACGTCTCCCCGACGAGTACCGGCACGAGCCGCGCATGGCCTTGGCGGGCGGCGCCGACGGGCTCGACGTCGTCCGGCGCATCCTCGCGGCCGCGCCGGACCGCCTCAGCGACGACGGGGTGCTCGTCGTGGAAGTCGGCAACGAGCGTCCGCATGTCGAGGCGGCCTTCCCCGACCTGCCGCTCACGTGGGTCTCGACGTCGCAAGGCGACGACGCCGTCTTCGCGCTCGACGCGAAGATCCTGCGCGAGGCGGGCGGCGGCGCACGATGATCCGCTGGATCCGGCTCTCGCTTCGTCGCGGAACGAAGCTGTTGCTCGAGGACGCCGATGCGGTCGTGCATCCCGGCGACAAGGTCGGTCTCGTCGGCGCGAACGGCAGCGGCAAGTCGACGCTCTTCGCGCTGTTGCGCGGCGACCTGTCGCCGGACCAGGGCGACGTGTCGATTCCCGCGCGCTGGCGCATCGCGCACGTCGCGCAGGAAACCGTGGCGAGCGACCAGGCGGCCGTCGACTTCGTGATCGACGGCGACACGCGGCTGCGCGCGATCGAAGCCGAAATCGCGACGCACGCCCACCGGTCCGACGCGATCGACGATGCCGAGGATCACGCGCTCGCCGAACTGCATGCGGCCTACGGCGACGCCGACGGCTATACCGCCATGTCGCGCGCCGAACGTCTCCTGCTCGGGCTCGGCTTCACGCTCGACGAAGCCCGTCGACCGGTCCGCACGTTCAGCGGCGGCTGGCGGATGCGGCTTCAGCTCGCGCAGGCCTTGATGGCGCCGTCCGACCTCCTGCTGCTCGATGAGCCGACGAACCACCTCGACCTCGATGCGATCCTGTGGCTCGAACAATGGCTCAAGGAATATCGCGGCACGCTTCTCGTGATCTCGCACGATCGCGAGTTCCTCGACACCGTCTGCAATGCGATCGTCTCGATCGAGGGGCGCAAGCTGTCGCGGTGGACCGGCAACTACAGCGCCTTCGAACTGCAGCGAGCCGAGCGCCTCGCGCTCCTGTCGTCCGCGCATGCGAAGCAACAACTCGAACTCGCGCACCTGCAACGCTTCGTCGATCGTTTCAAGGCGAAGGCGAGCAAGGCGCGCCAGGCGCAGAGCCGCGTGAAGGCGATGGAACGCATGACGCGCATCGCGCCGGTCATCTCCGCATCGCCCTTCTCGTTCCGGTTCAAGGAGCCCGTGTCTTCGCCCGATCCGATGTTGATCCTCGAGGACGTCGATTGCGGTTATCGCGACGACGCGGGCGCGGCGACGGTAATCGTCGCGGGGCTGGGACTTCGCCTCGCGCAGGGCGAACGGATCGGCCTGCTCGGCGCGAACGGACAAGGCAAGTCGACCGTGGTCAAGACGATCGCGGGCACGCTCGCACCCCTCGGCGGCACGATGACCGCGGGCAAGGGGCTCGCAATCGGGTACTTCGCACAGCACCAGGTCGACATGCTCGACCTCGCGTCGACGCCGCTCGAACAACTGCATCGCATCGCGGCGCGCGGCGAAGGCCCGCGCCCGCGCGAGCAGGAACTGCGCAACTTCCTCGGCAGCTTCGCGTTCAACGGCGACATGGCGACGTCGCCGGTCGCGCCCTTCTCCGGCGGCGAGAAGGCGCGACTCGCGCTCGCGCTGATCATCTGGACGCGGCCGAACCTGCTGTTGCTCGACGAGCCGACGAACCACCTCGACCTCGAGACGCGCGAGGCGTTGATGTTCGCGCTCGCGCAGTTCACCGGCACCCTCATCCTCGTCTCGCACGACCGCGCGCTGCTGCGCGCGTCGACCGACCGCTTCCTGCTCGTCGCGGGCGGCCGGTGCACGGAATTCGACGGAGACCTCGAGGACTATCGGGCCTGGCTGCTGCGCAAGGTCGATCCGACCGTCGGGTCGAGCCCGCCCGCGGTCGCGGCGGCGAAGTCGCCGACCGCCACGCCCCGCGAGCCCGAACGACCGCGCCCCGTGGTCGACCGGGCGCGCCGGCGCGAAGAGGCGGCGACGCGTGCGGCCGACTCCCAGCGTCGCAAGCCGATCGAACAGCGCATCCGCCGCATCGAGACGAAGCTCGCGGAGGCCGGCGCGCGGCGCGCGACGATCGAAGCCTCGCTCGCGTCGACCGAGATCTACGACGAGGCGCGCAAGGAAGAACTGAAGACGCTGCTCATCGACCAGGCCTATGTCACGCGGGAGATCGAACAGCTCGAGGCCGATTGGCTCGAGCAGCAGGCGCTGCTGGAAGAGGCCGCTTAGCGCACGCTCGGGGCGTCAGCGAGGCGGCGTGGCGATGACCGCCATCAGGACACTGCAGGGCGCGACCTCGACGAGCGACTTGCTGACCGAGCCGCGCCACCAGCGTTCCGCCCACGATCCGGCGCGGCGATGGCCGAGGACGATGAGGTCGGCGCTCCACTCTTTCGCGATGCGCGCGATCTCGTCGACCGGTTCGCCGAAGGACAGCTGGCCCTGGCAGACGAAGCCGCGACTCTCGAGCTGGCGGATGCCGTCGTCGAGGACGTCGCGGAAGCGCTCCTTCTCGGCATCGAGCGTGTCGGTGGGGATGAAGCCTTCGCCGACGTAGACGGGCGGCATCGACGGCGTGACCGCGAGCAGCTTGATGTCGGCCTTCATCAGGTTCGCGACTTCACCGCATTCGAGCAGGGCCCGGCGGCCCGATTCGGATCCGTCGTACGCAAGGAGGATGCGCTTGTACATGCAGGCTCTCCGAAGAAGTCGTGACTCGATGCCGGCGGGGCGGCGCACGCGCGGATGCTTGCCCGACGCACCCGCCTTGTCAATGCGTTCGTCGAACGCTACGACCCCTTCTTGGCGGTCGCCTTGTCGTCGATCAGCTCCGCATACGGCGGATACACCTTGACCTTCGAGCGACGACGCAGGTCGTCGAGGTAGCCCGCGAACTCGAGCGTGCCGGCGGCGCGTTCGAGGCTCTGCTTCAAGCCGTTGCGACGCGTCGGGTCCGCGTCGGCGATCGCCTCGATCGCGCTGACGCGATAGATCGTGTAGTCGCCGTTCGGCGACGTCAGCCCGACGTAACCCGGCAGCTTCGCCCGATCGACGCGATAGACCGCCTCGACGGCCTCGGTCGGCAGGTCGGAGCGTTCGAGGCGCGGGACCGCCGACGCGGCGCCGAAGGTCACCGCCTTGTCGTTGCCGGCCTGCAGCTCCGCGAGCTTGGCCTTGCCCGCCGCTTCCGCGAGCTTCTTCGCCTCGACCTCCGTCAGCTTCGCCTTGATCGCGGGCGCGACCTCGGCAAGCGGCTTCTTCGACGCGGGTCGGACGTCGACCACGCGCGCCGAGACCAGCGTGCCGGGACTGACCTCGATCGCCTCGGTGTTGTGGTGAGTCTTCAAGGAATCGGGCGAGAACAAGGCTGCGAGCAACTTGGCATTGCCGAGCGGGCTCGCCGCGTCGAGCGTCAGCGCGGGCACGCGGGTGACGTTGTCCGCGGTCACGACCTCGAGGCCGAACGTCTTCGCGGTGGGCGCGAGCGAATCGCCTTGTTCGTACACGCTGTTCGCGAAACCTTCGGCGGCCTCGCTGTATTTCTTCTGCGCGAGTTGGCGGCCGAGCTCCTGCTCGATCTCGCCGCGGACCGCCTCGAGCGGCTTGACGGCGCCGCCCTTGATGTCCGTCACCTTGATGATGTGGAAGCCGAAGTCGGACTGGACGACGTTGCCGATCTCGTCCTTCTTCTGCGAGAACAGGGCCGCCTCGAACGGCGGAACCGTGGCCCCGCGAGCCATGTAGTCGAGGTCCCCGCCGTTCGCGGCCGAGCCCGGGTCGTCCGAGTATTGCTTCGCGAGCTTCGCGAAGTCCGCCGGATTCGCGCGCAGCTTCGCGAGGATGTCTTCCGCCTTCGCTTTCGCCTTCGCCTTGTCCGCGTCGCTCGCGTCTTTCGGAGCGGCGATCAGGATGTGGCTCGCGCGGCGTTGCTCCGCGACGGTATAGCGCGCCGCGCTGCCTTCGTAGGCGCGTCGAATCTCCTCGTCGGGCACCTTGGTCTGCTTCGCGAGCGCGTCGGCGCTCAGCATCACGTACTCGACCTTGAGCGACTCCGGCACCATGTAGTCGTTCGGATGCGCGTCGTAGTCCTTCTGCACGGCGTCGTCGGGCAGCTGCACGCGGCTCGTGAAGTCGGCGACCTTCACCACCGACTGCGCGACGGTGCGACGCTGCATCGACAACGCGACGAGGCGCTCGACGACCGACTTCGGCGCGAACGCACTCTGCTGGACGACGTTCCCCAGCGCCTGGATCGCGATGTCCTGGCTGAGGCGGGCTTCGAAGACCTTCTCCGTCAGGCCCTGCTGCGCGAGGAGCGAGAGATAGCGATCCTTGCTGAAGCTTCCGCCCACCTGCAGCGCCGGGATCGCCATGATGGTCTGGCGCAACTGGTCCTCGGTCACGCCGAGCGATTGGCGATTCGCCTGCTGCATCAGCACGCGTTGCGAGATGAGCCCCTGCAGCGTCTGCGCGCGCGCTTCCGGCGTGTCGAACAGCGACGCGTCGAGACCGGAGCCGAGTTGCTGCCGCATCCGGTCGAGCTGCTGACGTTGCGCGTCGTCGAGTTCGGCCCGCGTGATCGACTGACTGCCGACCTTCGCGACGTCCTGGTCACGCTGGGTGAATCGATCCCAGGGCACGCCGAAGAGAGCGAACGCCGGCACGATCAGCAGCAGCAGCAAGAACTGCATCAGACGCTGATGCGTGCGGATGAAATCGAACATGACGCGTCGAACCGCCGCTGACGCGACGGGTCCCCATAAGCAAAAAGGCGAACTCGCGTTCGCCTTCTGTGTGTGTTTGGCGGAGTGGACGGGACTCGAACCCGCGACCCCCGGCGTGACAGGCCGGTATTCTAACCGACTGAACTACCACTCCAGATACTGCTCGACCTCGGCTTGCCTATGACCAGCGCGGACTTTCGTGTGGTGGGTGCTGAGAGGCTCGAACTCCCGACCTACGCCTTGTAAGGGCGCCGCTCTACCAACTGAGCTAAGCACCCGCTACCGCCTCGCTTGCCCTTTGCGTTTCTGCGTTGTCACCCGCAGAAAGGCGCTAGTTTACTGCATCCTTCAAGGCCTTGCCAGCGCGGAACTTCGGGACCTTCGCTGCCTTGATCTTGATCGACGCGCCGGTCTGCGGATTGCGACCCGTACGCGCCGCGCGCTTGCCGACCGTGAACGTTCCGAAACCGACCAACGTGACACTGCCGTTCTTCTTGAGCGTGGTCTTGATGCCGCCGACGAGCGACTCCAAGGCACGACCCGCAGCAGCCTTCGAGATGTCGGCTTGCTTGGCAATGTGGTCGATCAGTTCAGACTTGTTCATTGAAACCCCTTCACGGTTATCAGTGCGCCGCGGCGCGCGGCGGCGCGATCGTTGTCTTTGGCGGACGCTGTGGTCGGATCACTCGCGATGCGCGTTCGATGCGTTGGCATGGAGCGACGACAGCGGCGTTCATTAAGCAGTGCGAGGCTTGCGGTGTCAAGCCGAGCAGACCCTTGACGACGCCGCCGCGATGATCCATCGCAAAAAAAAAGCGGCGTCCTTTCGAACGCCGCTCCATCGCTCGCGCGATGCGCTCAGTGCTTGATGAGATTGCCCTTGTCGCCGCTCTGCTCCGTCGCGATGACGGCGGGAGTCGCGCTCGCGTCTGCGGGCGCCACCACTTCGTCCTCGGGCAGCGGAACCGGCTGACGTTCGAGCGCGATCTCGAGCACGCGATCGATCCACTTCACCGGCACGATCTCGAGCTGGTTCTTCACGTTGTCGGCGATCTCCTGGAGATCCTTCACGTTCTCTTCCGGGATGATCACCGTCTTGATGCCGCCGCGATGCGCCGCGAGCAACTTCTCCTTGAGCCCGCCGATCGGCAAGACCTCTCCTCGCAGCGTGATCTCGCCGGTCATCGCGACGTCCGCGCGCACCGGAATGCGCGTCAACGCGGAGACGATCGCCAAGGTCATCGCCGCGCCGGCGGACGGACCGTCCTTCGGCGTCGCGCCTTCCGGCGCGTGGACGTGGATGTCGCGCTTGTCCCAGATCTCGTCCGGAATGCCCAGGCGTCTCGAACGCGCACGAACCACCGACCGCGCCGCCTCGACCGACTCCTTCATCACGTCGCCGAGCGAGCCCGTGCGTTCGACCTTGCCCTTGCCCGGCATGACCGCGACCTCGATCGTCAACAGATCACCGCCGACCTCGGTCCACGCGAGTCCGTTGACCTGGCCGATCTGGTTCTCCTTCTCGGCCATCCCGAACGTGTAGCGACGCACGCCGAGGAACTTGTCGAGGTTGCGCGCGCCGACCTGCACGCGACCGTCGTGCTTCTTCAGCAGCAGGGTCTTGACGACCTTGCGGCAGATCTTCGAGATCTCGCGTTCGAGCGCACGCACGCCGGCCTCGCGCGTGTAGTAGCGGATGATGTCGCGGATCGCGCTCTCGGCGACGACGAGCTCTTCCTTCTTCACGCCGTTGTTCTTGATCTGCTTCGGCAGCAGGTAGCGCAACGCGATGTTGACCTTCTCCTCTTCGGTGTATCCCGACAGGCGGATCACTTCCATCCGGTCCAGCAGCGCCGGCGGGATGTTGAACGAGTTCGACGTCGCGACGAACATCACGTCCGACAGGTCGAAGTCGACCTCGATGTAGTGATCCTGGAAGGTATGGTTCTGCTCGGGATCGAGAACCTCGAGCAGCGCCGACGCGGGATCGCCGCGGAAGTCCATGCCCATCTTGTCGACCTCGTCGAGCAGGAACAGCGGATTGCGGACGCCGACCTTCGACAGGCTCTGCAGGATCTTGCCCGGCATCGAGCCGATGTAGGTCCGGCGATGGCCGCGGATCTCGGCCTCGTCGCGGACGCCGCCCAACGCCATGCGCACGAACTTGCGGTTCGTTGCACGCGCGATCGACTGCCCGAGCGACGTCTTGCCGACGCCGGGAGGTCCGACGAGGCACAGGATCGGCGCCTTCAGCTTGTCGACGCGTTGCTGGACCGCGAGGTATTCCAGGATGCGTTCCTTGACCTTCTCGAGTCCGAAGTGGTCTTCGTCGAGGACCTGCTCCGCGCGCTTGAGATCGTTCGTGACCTTGCTCTTCTTCTTCCAGGGCAACGCGATCAGCGTGTCGAGATAGTTGCGCACGACGGTGGCCTCGGCCGACATCGGGCTCATCAGCTTGAGTTTCTTGAGCTCGGCATCGGCCTTGAGCTTCGCCTCTTTCGGCATGCGCGCGGCCTTGATCTTCTTCTCGAGTTCCTCGATGTCCGCGCCGTCCTCGCCCTCGCCGAGTTCCTTCTGGATCGCCTTGACCTGCTCGTTCAGGTAGTACTCGCGCTGGCTCTTCTCCATCTGGCGCTTCACGCGGCCACGGATGCGCTTCTCGACCTGGAGGATGTCGAGCTCGGTCTCGAGTTGCGTGAGCAGATGCTCGAGGCGGTCCGACACCTTGAACATCTCGAGCACGGCCTGCTTCTGCTCGAGCTTGAGCGGCAGGTGGGCCGCGATCGTGTCGGCGAGGCGACCGGAGTCGTCGATGCCGGACAGCGACGTCAGGATCTCCGGCGGAATCTTCTTGTTGAGCTTCACGTACTGGTCGAACTGCTGAACGATCGCACGGCGCATCGCTTCGAGTTCGGCGTTCTGTTCCTCGTCCGGCGCGACCGGCGTGAGGTCGCAGACGAAGTGCGTGTCGAGCTCCTCGATCTTGTGGATGCGTGCGCGTTGCGCGCCTTCGACGAGGACCTTCACGGTCCCGTCCGGCAGCTTCAACATCTGCAGGATGTTCGAGACGCAGCCGATCTCGTAGATGTCGTCAGGCGACGGCTCGTCCTTCGACGCGGTCTTCTGCGCGACGAGCATGATGCTCTTGCCCGCCTCCATGGCGGTCTCGAGTGCCTTGATGGACTTCGGGCGTCCCACGAAGAGCGGGATCACCATGTGCGGGAAGATCACGACATCGCGCAGCGGCAACAACGGCAGTTGCATGCGTTCGTCGGACAGGTTCGTGCTCAAGGCCATGGTGCGTTCCTTTCAATGCGTACTCCACCGTACGCGTAGTCGGCGTACATGATGACCGCCGCGCATCTTGCAAGGGCCTCCGTTCGGAGACTCGTGCCGCCTGCAACCGCAAACAAAAAGCCGCCCATGCGGGGGAAAGCGCATGAACGGCTTTTCGATTGAAGCCGATTCGGTCGGTGCCGCCGGAACGGCGACCCTCCCCTGATGATCCCTGACGCCGGCCCGACTTCCGGGCGACGCGCCTCAGCTGAGGCCCGCCACCTTCGGCTGATCGCCGTAGATCAGGAGCGGCTTGACGCCGCCGTTGATCTGATTCTCGTCGAGGACCACGCGAACGACGCCCTTCGAGCTCGGGAGTTCGAACATGACGTCGAGCAAGGCATGCTCCAGCATCGATCGGAGGCCGCGCGCCCCGGTCTTGCGCTTGAGGGCCTTGCGCGCGATCGCGAGCAGCGCGCCCGGCCGGATCTCGAGTTCGACCCCTTCCATCGCGAGCAGCTTCTGGTACTGCTTGACCAGCGCGTTCTTCGGCTCGACCAGGATCTCGATCAGCGCTTCCTCGTTGAGCTCGTTGAGCGTCGCGACGACCGGCAGGCGGCCGACCAGTTCGGGAATCAGGCCGAACTTGATCAGGTCCTCGGGTTCCACATCGCGCAACACCTCGCCGACCGACCGGTCGGTCTCGCTCTTGACCTCGGCGCCGAAGCCGATGCCGCTCTTTTCCGAGCGATTGCGGATGACCTTCTCCAAGCCGTCGAACGCACCGCCGCAGATGAACAAGATGTTGGTCGTGTCGATCTGCACGAAGTCCTGGTTCGGGTGCTTGCGTCCGCCCTGCGGCGGCACCGACGCCATCGTGCCCTCGACCAGCTTGAGCAAGGCCTGCTGCACGCCCTCGCCCGACACGTCGCGCGTGATCGACGGGTTGTCCGACTTGCGCGAGATCTTGTCGATCTCGTCGATGTAGACGATGCCCTTCTGCGCCTTCTCGACTTCGTAATTACAGTTCTGCAGAAGCTTCTGGATGATGTTCTCGACGTCCTCGCCGACGTAGCCGGCTTCGGTCAGCGTCGTCGCATCGGCGATCACGAACGGGACGTTCAGCAGGCGCGCGAGCGTCTGCGCGAGCAGCGTCTTGCCCGACCCGGTCGGTCCGACGAGCAGGATGTTGCTCTTGGCCAATTCCACATCGTCCTTCTTGGACATGTGCTTGAGGCGCTTGTAGTGGTTGTAGACGGCGACCGCGAGGATGCGCTTGGCGGTTTCCTGGCCGATCACGTACTGATCGAGGATGTCGCCGATCTCCTGGGGCGTCGGGAGATCCGAGCGGGTGATCGTCCCGGACGCATCGGCCTGCGCGGCCTCGTCGCGAATGATGTCATTGCAGAGATCGATGCACTCGTCGCAGATGAAGACCGACGGCCCCGCGATGAGCTTCTTGACCTCGTGCTGACTCTTGCCACAGAACGAGCAATACAAAAGCTTCTCGCCGCTCGAACCCTTTTTTTCCGACATGCCTGGAATGTCCTGCCGACCGAATGAACGCGTTGACTATACCGCGTTTTCCCACGATGACCCGGGCGCCCGCCGCGAGGGCGACGACACCGTAACCACGACACAACATGCGACGCCGCGCGCCGCGCTTTCCGGCGCGGCCTGCGTCAGGTTTCGGTGGTCCGCGAGTTCAGGACCTGATCGATCAGGCCGTAGTCCCGCGACTCCTCGGGCGACATGAACGTATCGCGATCCGTGTCGCGCGCGATGCGCTCGATCGGCTGCCCGGTCCGCTCGGAATAGATCCGGTTCAGGCGTTCGCGCAGGTAGAGGATTTCCTTCGCCTGGATCTCGATGTCGGTCGCCTGGCCCTGAGATCCGCCGGACGGCTGGTGGATCATGATCCGCGAATTCGGCAACGCGAAGCGCTTGCCCTTCGCGCCCGCCGCCAGCAGGAACGAACCCATGCTCGCGGCCATTCCGGTGCAAAGCGTCGAGACGTCGGGCTTGATGAACTGCATCGTGTCGAAGATCGCAAGCCCTGCGTAGATCGAGCCGCCCGGCGAGTTGATGTACAGCGAGATGTCCTTGTCCGGATTCTCGGACTCGAGGAACAGCAACTGGGCGACGACGAGGTTCGCAGTCTGGTCGTTGACCGGTCCGACGAGGAAGATGATGCGTTCCTTCAGCAGTCGCGAGTAGATGTCGTAGGCGCGCTCGCCGCGCCCGGACTGCTCGATGACCATCGGGACCATGCCGAGACCGACGGGCTCGTTGGCGCTGAAAGCATTCGGGGATTGCAGGATCGGCATGGAGGCTGGCTTCGATTGGGGAGAGGGTGGCGGTTCAGGCGTTGCCCATCAATTCGTCGAAGGGCACTTCGACATCCTTGACCTTGGCGGCGCCGAGGACGTAGTTGACCACGTTCTCCTCGAGTACAAGGGCCTCGATCTCGCCGAGACGGCTCGGGTCGGCGAAATACCAGCGCACGACTTCGGCCGGACGTTCGTAGCTCTGCGCGAGTTCCTCGACGTGGGCCTTGACCTGCTCGGGCTTCGCCTCGAGTCCGTGCTTCTTGACGAGTTCGGCGAGCACGAGGCCGAGGCGGACGCGTCGATCGGCCTGCGGCGCGAAGAGGTCCGGCGTCAGCGGCATCGCGTCGGGGCTCATCCCGCGACGACGCATTTCCTCGCGCGCGTTCTCGGCGAGGCGTTCGACTTCGCCGTCGACCAGCGCCTTGGGCACCTCGAGCTGCGTCGACTCGAGCAGCGCGTTCATCACGCTGTCCTTCGTGCGCGACTGCAGGCGCTTCTTCACTTCGCGATCGAGGTTCGCGCGAATCTCGCGACGCATGCGGTCGAGGTCGCCGTCCGCGACGCCGAGCGAGCGGGCGAAGTCGGCGTCGACCTCCGGCACGTGCGCCCATTCGACGTCCTTCACCGTGACGTCGAAGCGCGCCGTCTTTCCCGCCACTTCCTTGCCGTGGTAGTCGGCCGGGAACGTCAGGTCGAAGCTCGTCTTGTCGCCGGGCTTGAGCCCGGCGACCGCCGTCTCGAATTCGGGAAGCATCCGGCCTTCGCCGAGGACGAACGCGACATCGGTGCCGGCGCCGCCTTCGAAGGCGACGCCGTCGATCGTTCCGGTGAAATCGACGATCACGCGATCGCCGTTGCGCGCCGCGGTGTCGGTTCCGGGCGGCGGCGCGTGCCCGTGATCATCGTTGTGGTCGTGGCCATGGTCGTCGTGCGCGTGACCGTGCCCTGCCTTCGAGTGGAAGTGACCGCGTTGCTTGCGAAGGATCTCGATCGTCTTGTCGACGGCCGCCTCGTCGACGGTCGTGTTCGCACGCGTGACTTCGGCCTTCTCGAGGCCCTGGACCTCGACCTCCGGATAGACCTCGAAGGTCGCGTCGAACGACACGGTCGTGTCGGACGGAGCGCCCTCCTTCGCCGTGATGTTCGGGGACCCGGCGACGCGCAGCGCGTTTTCCGTCACGGCCTGGTTGAACGCGCCGCCGACCTTCTCGTTCAACACCTCGTTGTGGACCTGGAAGCCGTATTGCTGGGTCACGATCTTCATCGGGACCTTGCCCGGCCGGAAGCCGGCCATGCGGACCGTGCGCGACAGGCGCTTCAGGCGCGTATCGACTTCCTTCTCGATGTCGGCCACGGCGACCGAGATCTGGACACGACGTTCGAGTTTTCCGAGATTTTCGACTTGCATGATCTGTTCCGTACGTTCAAAGGTTTCGCCAACGATCGCGCCGGTGCGCTCGCGTCCGGCGCCGGTTGCCGCTCTGGGTCACATCAGGGGAACGATGGTGCGAGGGAGGGGACTCGAACCCCTACACCATTGCTGGCGTCAGGACCTAAACCTGGTGCGTCTACCAATTTCGCCACCCTCGCGGCGACGCGGCGCGCGCGCCCGGCCCGAACCGTTCGCGCCGGCGCCGACCCGGCGAGCGGCCGACGCGGTCTCTCGAGTCTCGACCGGCGCGGGATTATACGCGACGGGGTCGCGGGCTCGCGAGCCCCTATACTCGCGCCGCCCTCGCCCGCCATGCCCGTCGATCACTACGAAAATTTCCCGGTCGCGTCGATCCTCCTGCCGCGTCGTCTGCGCGGTCCGGTCGAGACGATCTATCGCTTCGCGCGGGCCGCCGACGACCTCGCCGACGAAGGGAATGCCGCGTCCGACGCGCGGCTCGACGCGCTCGCCGCGTTCGACGCGCAGCTCGACCGCCTGGAGCGCGGCGCCTCGATCGCCGACGGCGCCGAGCCCCGCCTGTTCGCCACGCTCGGCGAGACGATTCGTCAACATGGGTTGCCGTTCGGCCTGTTCCACGACCTCGTCTCGGCGTTCCGGCAGGACGTCACGGTGCTTCGCTACGAAGACGAGGCCGCGCTCCTCGATTACAGCCGTCGCTCGGCGAACCCGATCGGCCGCCTGATGCTCTTGCTGTTCGGCGACGACGACGAGCGTCATCGCCTGCAGTCGGACCGCGTCTGCACGTCGTTGCAACTGATCAACTTCTGGCAGGACGTCGCGATCGACCTGAAGAAGGACGGCCGCATGTATCTGCCCCGCGTCGATCGCGAGGCGTTCGGGGTCGACGAGCGCGCCCTGATCGCCGAGCCCGCGGAGACCGCGCGCACGCCCGAGTGGCGCGGTCTCATGCGGCATCTCGTCGAACGAGCGCGCGCGATGATGCGCGAAGGCGCGCCGCTCGCGACGGCCATGCCGGGTCGCATCGGCCTCGAACTCCGCTTCGTCGTCCAGGGCGGGCTGCGCATCCTCGAGAAGATCGAGCGCGTGAATTACGACGTCGTCTCGCATCGCCCCGTGCTCACGAAGGCCGACGGGCCGCTTCTCGCGATGCGCGCTTTTACAATGCGCTCATGACCCCCGAAGCGTACTGCCAGGACAAGGCGGCGAAGAGCGGTTCCAGCTTCTACTACGCGTTCCTGTTCCTGCCGCCCCCGCGCCGCGCGGCGATCACCGCGCTCTATGCCTTCTGTCGCGAGGTCGACGACGTCGTCGACGAGACGAGCGACACGGCCCTCGCCGCGACCACGCTCGGCTGGTGGCGCGCCGAGATCGATCGACTGTTCGCGGGAGCGCCGACGCATCCGGTGACGCTCGCGCTCGCGCCCCACCTTGCCGCCTACGACATCACGCGCGCGCATCTGCTCGAGATCATCGCGGGGATGGAGCTCGACCTCCATCAATCGCGCTATCTCGACTTCGCCGGGCTCGCGCATTACTGCCATCACGTCGCCGGCGTCGTCGGCATCCTGTCGTCGCGCATCTTCGGATCCAGCGGTGCGGCGATCGATGCGTATGCGGAGAAGCTCGGTCTCGCGGTCCAGCTCACGAACATCATCCGCGACGTCGGCGAGGACGCGCGCATCGGCCGCATCTATCTGCCGAGCGAGGATCTGCAACGCTTCGGCGTGACTGCGGCTGACCTGCTGAACGCGCGCGGCGGGCCCGCGTTCGAGTCGCTGATGAAGTTCCAGGCGGATCGCGCCCGCTCCATCTACGACGAAGCGATGGCGTTGCTGCCGCCGGGCGAACGGCGCATCCAGCGTCCCGGACTGATCATGGGGGCGATCTATCGCACCCTCCTCGACGAGATCGAGCGGGCCCACTTCGCCGTGCTCAATCAACGCATCGGCCTGACGCCGGTCCGCAAGCTCTGGGTCGCGTGGCGCACCTGGGTCCGCGCGGGCTAGCGCGATGACGACGCCAGCCGGCGATCGTGCGCGCCGCGTCGCGATCATCGGCGCCGGCTGGGCCGGTCTCACCGCGGCGATCCGCATCGCGCAGGCCGGCGCGCACTGCACGATCTTCGAGGCCGCGAGGACGCTCGGCGGGCGCGCACGGTGCGTGGACTGGGAGACGCACGGCCAGCGCCTCGCGCTCGACAACGGGCAGCACATCCTCATCGGCGCGTACCGCCGCACGCTCGGCCTCCTCCGGGAGATCGGCATCGATCCCGAGGATGCGTTCGACCGCCGGCCGCTGCACTGGGCCGACACGTCGGGATGGTCGTTGCGCGCGACGACGCTTCGAGCGCCCTGGCACCTCGTGTGGGGGATCGTCTTCGCGCGCGGTCTTCCGCTGCGCGATCGCTTCGCGCTCGCACGTTTCCTCCAGCGGGTGCGCAACGACGGTTGGCGGACCTCGGACGAAGCGACCGTGGCCCGGTTGCTCGACGAGCATCGGCAGCCCGCGGCCCTCGTCGCCCATTTCTGGGAGCCGCTCTGCATCGCGGCGTTGAACACGCCGGTCGCGATCGCCTCCGCTCAGGTCTTCCTCAACGTGCTGCGCGACAGTCTCGGCGCCGACGCGCGCGACTCGGACTTTCTCTTGCCGTCGGTCGACCTCGGCAGCCTGCTGCCCGACGCGGCCGCGGACTACCTGACGACGCGCGTCGCGCAGTCCGCGACCGTGGCCACGGGCCGGCGCGTACAGAACGTCGGCATCGACGAGCGCGGCTTCGTCCTGACCGGAGGAACGTCGACGGTGCTCGGCGACTCGGAACGCTTCGACGGGCTCGTGATCGCGACGCCGCCGGCCGAGTGCGCACGACTCCTCGCGCCGACCGCGTTGCGCGATGCGCGCTATCGCAACGTCGTCGCGCGCTGCGGGCGCTTCGCATTCCAGCCGATCGCGACGGCCTATCTGCTGTACCGCGAGTCCCCGCGCTGGGAATCCCGCATGATCGCCTTGACCGTCTCGGCGCCGCACCGGCACTTCGGACAATGGGCGTTCGATCGCTCGGATCGACTGACCGACGACGGCCCCGATGCGCCCCGCGGACTCGTTGCGATCGTCATCAGCGCCGACGGGCCGCACCGCGACCTCGAGGCATCGGCGTTGATCGACGCGCTCGCGCACCAGCTCGCCGTGCAGTGCGGCCTGCCGAGCGCGCCGCTCGACGCGCGGCTCATCGTCGAGAAGCGTGCGACCTTCGCCTGCACGCCGGACACGCCGCGCATCGCCGCGACGACGCCGGATGCGCGGCTCGTGCTCTGCGGCGATCACGTGGGGACGGACGACCCCGCCGCCGCGTATCCGGCGACGCTCGAAGCCGCCGTCCGCGCCGGCGAATGGGCCGCGTCGTCGCTCGTCGCTTCGATCAACCGCCCCTGAGGGCTTCGAGGGCCTCGTCGATCCGGGACACCGCGATCACCTCGAGCCCCTCGATCTTCGAGCCGCGTCCCTTCGGCGCATTCGCCGCGGGGATCAAGGCCTTGCCGAAGCCGAGCTTCGCCGCCTCGCGCAGTCGCTCCTGGCCGCGCGGCGCCGGGCGGATTTCTCCCGCGAGTCCGACCTCGCCGAACACGACCATGCCGCGCGGCATCGGCTTCGCGCGCAGCGACGACTGGATCGCGCACAGCACCGCGAGGTCGGCCGCGGGCTCCACGATCTTCACGCCGCCGACCGCGTTGACGAACACATCCTGGTCATAGCAGGCGATCCCGGCGTGACGATGCAGGACCGCGAGCAACAGCGCGAGGCGGTTCTGCTCGAGACCGACCGAGAGGCGTCGCGGATTCGGGCTGTGCGCATCGTCGACGAGCGCCTGGATCTCGACGAGCAATGGCCGCGTGCCTTCCTGCGTGACGAGCACGCAGGATCCCGGCACCGTGCCGCCCTTGCCGTCGGGTCCGTGCTGCGAGAGGAACAAGGCCGACGGATTCGCGACGCCCTTCAGGCCGCGCTCGGTCATCGCGAAGACGCCGAGCTCGTTGATCGCACCGAAGCGGTTCTTGATCGCGCGCACGAGCCGGAAGCTCGAATGCGTGTCGCCTTCGAAATACAGCACGGTATCGACGATGTGCTCGAGGACCCGCGGTCCGGCGAGCGTCCCTTCCTTCGTCACGTGCCCGACGAGGATGATCGTCGTGCCGAGCTGCTTCGCGACGCGCGTGAGCTGGGCCGCACACTCGCGCACCTGCGCGACCGACCCCGGCGCCGACGTCAGCTGGTCCGAATACAACGTCTGGATCGAGTCGATCACCGTGACGTCGGGTCGTTCGCTTGTGATCGCGGCCTGGATCTTCTCGAGATTGATCTCGGCGAAGAGCCTCAGCGACGCGCCCCAGCCGTCGTCGCCGCCGGCGAGCCGCTTCGCGCGCAACGCGATCTGCGCGCCCGACTCTTCGCCGCTGACGTACAGGCACGGTCGCGACGCGGACAGATGGGACAACGCCTGGAGCAGCAACGTCGACTTGCCGATGCCCGGATCTCCGCCGATCAGGATCACGGCGCCTGGAACGAGCCCGCCGCCGAGCACGCGATCGAATTCCTCGACACCGCTCGTGAAGCGCGGCACTTCGGTCGACTCGATCTCGGAGAGCGCACGCACGGGCGCCGAGGCCGCGAGCGCCGCGAAGCGATGCGTCGATGCGGCGGCGGACTCCGCGACGGACTCGACCAGCGTATTCCATGCGTGGCAGTGCGGACATTGACCCTGCCATTTCGAGGTCTGCCCGCCGCACTCGCTGCAGACGTACGCGACTTTCGGCTTCGCCATCAGTCCGCCGTGACGACGTTGACGCGCGGCGCGACCGCGCACAGCAACTCGTAGCCGACGGTCTTCGCGCAACGCGCGACGTCGTCGACCGACACCTGCGATCCCCAGAGCTCGACGGCGCTGCCCACGTGCGCATGGGGCACGGGTCCGAGATCGACGGTGAGCATGTCCATCGAGACGCGCCCGACCGTGCGCGTGAGCACCCCGTCCACGGCGATCGGCGTGCCGTTCGGCGCGACGCGCGGATAGCCGTCGGCATAGCCGCAAGCGACGACGCCGATGCGCATCGCACGGTCGGCCGTGAAGCGATGACCGTAGCCGACGGAGTCGCCGCTCGCGAGTTCCTGGACGGCGATCAGTTCACTGCGCAGCGTCATCGCCGGCGCGAGCCCGACGTCGGCACCGGTCCCGCTCGCGAACGGCGACGCCCCGTACAACATGATGCCGGGGCGGACCCAGTCCGCGTGGCTTTCCGGGTGCGCGAGGATCGCCGCGGAGTTCGCGAGCGATCGTTCGCCGGGGACGCCGCGTGCGCCTTTGTCGAAGCGCGCGAGCTGCTCGACGATGCCGTCCGGCTCGTCGGAGTTCGCGAAGTGCGTCATGACGGTGACGGTGCCGACGCGACCAATTTCGCCCAGGCGCGCGTGCGCTTCGCGAAACCGGGCCGGCGAGAACCCGAGGCGGTTCATCCCGGTGTTCATCTTCAGGTAGACGTCGATCGGCCGGTCGGCGCGGCTCGCCGCGATCATCGCGATCTGCTCGTCGCTGTGGACGCCGACCGTGATCGCCAGGCGCTCCGCGCGCGCGAGATCGCCGGCATCGAAACATCCCTCGAGCAACAGGATCGGGCCACGCCATCCGAGGTCGCGAACCTGCTCCGCGGTCTCCGTCTCGAGCACCGCGATGCCGTCCGCGTCGCGCAGCGCCGGACTGTCCGCGGCGGCGACGCGGGCGAGGCCGTGTCCGTACGCGTCGGCCTTGAGGACGGCCCAGACCCGCGAACGCGGGGCGTGCCGACGGACGACCGCGAGGTTGCGGGCGATCGCTTGTCGCGAGATCAACGCCTGAATGGGACGGGACACGGGCCGCTTGGACGAAAGAGACGATGCGACATCGATGAACACGCCGCGATGATGCCGCGTGGTGGAGGCGAATCGTATCGCCCGGTCGTGTCGATGAATCATGTTATAACGCTGCGCGCTAAGGGGACGGGACGAGCCCCATCGCGGCGAGCCCCCCACACAGGTGCCACCCATGCCGCAGCACGCAAGGGATCAGCAGTCGAGTTTCGCGCACCACGCTCAACGCGGCGCGTCGACGACACCGGGGACAGGCTGTACGGATGAAGCGCGGGTTCTACACGATCATGGCGGCGCAGTTTTTCTCGTCGCTCGCCGATAACGCATTGCTGATCGCGGCGATCTCGCTATTGATCCAGATCTCCGCGCCGGAGTGGATGACGCCGCTCCTGAAGCTCTTCTTCGGTCTGTCCTACGTCCTGCTCGCCGCGTTCGTCGGCGCGTTCGCGGACGCGATGCCGAAGGGCCGCGTGATGTTCATCACGAACCTCGTGAAGCTCGTCGGTTGCATCATGATGCTGTTCGGCGCGCATCCACTCGTCGCGTATGCGCTCGTCGGCCTGGGCGCCGCGGCGTACTCGCCGGCCAAGTACGGCATCCTCACCGAGCTGTTGCCCGCCGAGGCACTCGTGAAGGCGAACGGCTGGATCGAGGGCCTCACAGTCGGGTCGATCATCCTCGGCACGGTCCTCGGCGGACAGCTCGTCGGTCCGCACCTGTCGAACGCGATGCTGGCCTTCGACTTTCCGGTGATCGATACGGGCGTCGAGACGCCGCCGCAGGCCGCGATCTGCGTGATCGCGGTCGTCTACATGATCGCGGCCGTCATCAACCTGCGGATCCCCGATACCGGCGTTCGCTATTCCCACCAGGAGCGGAATCCCGCGCGCCTGATCGTCGACTTCGCGCAATGCTTCGCCACGTTGTGGCGGGACAAGCTCGGGCAGATCTCGCTCGCCGTCACGACGCTGTTCTGGGGTGCCGGCGCGACGCTTCAGTTCATCGTGTTGCGCTGGGCGAGCGCCGCGCTCGGCCTCGACCTGACGCAGGGCGCGACGCTCCAGGCCGTCGTCGCCATCGGGATCGCCGCGGGCGCGGTCATCGCCGCGCGCGTCCCGCTCAAGAAGGCCTTGTCGGTGCTTCCGGTCGGCGTCGCGATGGGCCTGCTCGTGATGACGCTGGCCTTCTTCAATCGCAACTCGATTCCGCCGATCGTCCTCGAAGGCTTCGGGATGCAGATCCCCTTGTACATGGTCGTCGCCAGCGTAGTGCTGATGATGATCGGTGGTCTCGCCGGCTTCTTCGTCGTGCCGATGAACGCATTGCTCCAGCACCGCGGCCACGTGCTGATGAGCGCCGGCCATTCGATCGCGGTCCAGAACTTCAACGAGAACCTGTCGGTCCTCGTGATGCTGTGCGTCTACGCGATGCTCGTCCGCTACGACCTCTCGGTGCCGACGATCATCATCCTGTTCGGCATGTTCGTCGTCTGCTCGATGGGGCTCGTCATGCGCCGCCATCGGATGAACCTGCGACGCACCGATCCCCTGGCGCTGATCCGCAGCTGATCAGTCCGACGTGGCCATCCGGTCGCGATGGACGCGCCGCGCGAAGCACAGGTCCGACCAGGCCTTCGCCTTGTCCTGCGGCGTGCGCAAGAGGTAGGCGGGGTGATACGTGACGATCGCGGGAATCGACCTGCCGTCGACGTCGAGGTGGTGGATCTTGCCGCGCGCCCGCGCGAGCGACGCGTCGGGGTCCAGCAACGCCTGCGTCGCGATCCGACCGACGACGAGGATCACGCGAGGCTCGAGCAACGCGATCTGCCGCATCAGGAACGGCCGGCACGCGGCCACCTCGTCGTTGGACGGATCGCGATTGCCCGGTGGCCTGCACTTGAGGACGTTCGCGATGAACGCGTTCTCGTCGCGTCGCAGTCCGACCGCAACGAGCATCGCATCGAGCAGCTTGCCCGCCAGTCCCACGAACGGCTCGCCGCGCGCATCTTCCTCGGCGCCCGGGGCCTCGCCGATGATCAGCCACTCGGGCCGGCGCGCACCGACGCCGAAGACCGTCTGCGTCCGCGTATCGGCGAGTCGACAGACGCGGCACTGCGAGACGGCGTGCGCAAGTTCGTCGAACGATGCCCTCGCGATGAGCGCGTCGCGCGCGTCCCCGGACGCCGTGTCCCCGGGCGAGTCCGCGACCGTCGCGCGCTCGCGCAACAGCCAGAGCGGCCCGATCTCCATCGCGTCGACGAGTCGACGCCGCGCACTCGTCTGCGCCGTCGTCACAACGCGAGCCGCATCACGAGCGCGTCTTCACGCGTGGTCTGGTCGTCCGCGCTGACGGGGTAGTAGCGCTTGCGAAGCCCGTGATCGCGAAATCCGAAGCGACGATAGATCGAGAGCGCGCGCAGATTCGACGGTCGGACCTCGAGGATGATCGCCCGCGCGCAGTACTCGCGCGCGAGTTCGATCGCCTTGTGCAGCAGGACGAGGCCGAGGCCGCGACGCTGCCATCCGCGCGCGACGCTGATGTTCAACAGATGGGCTTCGTCGACCGCTGGCATCAACACGAAATAGCCCGCGACCGACATTGCGGCGGGCGCATCCGCGATGCGCAGCACCCAGGCGCTGTAGCCAGCGTTCAACGAATCGCTGAAGTTGCCCTGCGACCACGGCGCGCTGTAGATCGTCCGCTCGATCTCCGCGACGGCGGCGACGTCGTCCAGGCGCATCGGCGCCAGTTGCGTGGCGCGGTCCGCCGGCCGGTCGATCGGTTGCGCGCTCAAACGGGCTCCGCGAGCGGTGCGGGATCTGCGCGACGCGCGGCGCGTTCCGCCGTCGTCATCGCGACGTGATCGCGAACGTAGAGCAGCGTCGCTTCGTCGGGGGCGACGGTCTCGCCCTCGTCGAAGCGGCGCTGGCCGACACGCGCGACGTCGCTGGCGTTCGCACCGTGGACCGGTCGGACCGCGGCGACCAGGCCCGACAGGCGATCGCCGAACGCGAACCAGGCATTGCCGACGCCGAGGTCTGCGCGTGCGCGTCCATCCGCCAGCAGGTCGGCGATGCTCGACAGCGTCGGCGGCACGTCGGCGATCCAGCGGTCGGTGCCGCGGACGAACGTCCCCCAGTAGACCTCTCCCATGCGCGCGTCCTGCGCGACGAGCAATCGCGATCGCGGAGACGCCGGGATCGCGTCGGCGATCGCGTCGAGCGTCCCGACCGGCACGAGGCGCGCAGCCCCGCCGAACGCCAGTCCCTGGGCGACCGCGCACCCGACGCGCAGGCCGGTGAAGGACCCGGGTCCCGCTGCATAGGCGACCGCGTCGCAATCGGCGAGCGACATGCCCATCTCGGTGAGGACGGCGTCGACCATCGACAGGACGAACTCGGCGTGCGCGCTACCGACCTCGGCGAGCCGGTGCGCCAGTCGTGCGTCCGCGGCGAGGGCCACCGAGCAATGCGAGCCGGAGGTGTCGATGCCAAGAACGACGGACGTCATGAGCGCGGGAGCGAAGCGCGGAACTGAGGGTGGGAAGGCGTGCAGTTTAGTGGATCGACCATCGAGCCGCCGCGCTATCGTGCGTCGTCGATGCGTCTCCGCGTCCGCTCGAACGTTGTACCCCGCCAACGAAATATCAGCCGATCGGGTGAAGCGAATCGTCGTTTGCGTAAGGCGAAAAGAGCTATGGTAAATGACACTCACTGGGTTTCGGTCGCAGGACGAATCGTCCTCGCGATCGTCGGGAAAAAACGAAAGGGCGCCGAAGCGCCCTTCGCGATCGCCGCAGCGGCGATCGCTCGACCCGACTGGCGACTCAGTAAAGAACGAGTGCAGATCCACCACCGACATGAACGAGATCGGCGTCGACCACGAAAGCGAACTGCGGAGCCGGAGCGATCTGGGTCTCGAGGGTCACGACTTCTTGGGCTTGGGTATCGACGATCATGGTGTGCTCCGGTGCGGGTTGCTGCGGGTGGGGGATTTTTCTGCCAACGCCCTTGAGGCTAATGTAGCAATTCGTGGGTTTTGTGATTGACATGGCATCCGCAGACGATCTGTTCCTGTGCAGCAACGCTTCCGACAAGGACGGCGCGCAGGCGCTCGCGCCGGCGCCCTTCGTGTCGCCGAACATCACGGTGTTATGTGCCGATCTCGCTCGCGCCATCGACGGCTTTCGCGCCGAGCAGCGAAGCGACGTCGACCGCCTGTCCGCCGCGCTGATCGCCTGGGATGGCAATCAGGCGATCGAGGAGCGCATCCGTCTCCTGGCCACGGCGTGTTTCTACTACCAGCGGATCGGCTGCAGCTTCGACGGTGTCCCGCGCGGCAAGGCGGCACGCGACCTCGCCCGAGCGAATTCCCTGATCAATCTCGAGCGCTTTTCCTGTATCGCCCTGAGTGCCGTCTACCTGGACAGCGCGAATTTCGAAGAAGCCTGCAAGTGTCTCGAGCGCGCGCTGCAGCTCGCGCGCGAGATCGGCGATCCGTTCCTCGAGGTCGTCGCGTACGCGACGACGGGCGCGCTTCTCAAGGAGATGGGCTGTTACATCGACGCGCTCGCGGTCATCGACAAGGCGCTTTCCTTCGAGATCGCGACCGAGCCCGGCAAGCACACCCGTTTCACGACGGCGACGAACGGCCTGTTCTGCGCCCATCGACTGCACGACGAAGGCGCGGCGCTGCGCTACATGCAGATCGCGTCGGAGACGATCGACAGCCCGTTGATCGACGACGTCACGCGGGCCGCCTTCGAATACAACCGCGCGATCTATCTGCTCGCGCACGACGACGACGAGACCGCCGAACTGCTGATCGACGCGGCGCGGCGCCGGCTCGCCGCCAGCGGGAACCAACGCGTCGACATCCTGCTATCGACGGCCGCTGCGCTGTGCGATTGGGCCAGCCGCGACATCGATCGGGAGATCCGCGCGAAGCGCGACCTGCGTGAGCTCTATCACCGCAGCAAGCAGACCCACCTGTATCACGACGACGTCCTGCGCGCGCTGATGCAGGTCCACAGCCGTCCCCAGAGTCGCGAAGAGGCCGAAGTCGGCATGGCCTACGCGAAGGAGCTGGTCGAGTACACGACGAGCGTCAAGCACGCGAAGTTCTATCGCCACATGAGCGACAACGGCGTCGCCGTTCCGCCGGAGGCGCGCATCTCGCAATCCGCGCTGCGCGGCGAGCCGACGCGCAGTGACTTCGATCCGCTGATCAGCGCGCGTCGCTGGCTCGCCGACGAGGCGGCCGCCGCGCCGGCGCTCGCCGACGACGACGCCCCGCGCCCGGTGCAGCGCGAGATCAAGAAACACGACGAGCTGACCGCGATCCACGACGACCTGGCCCGTCTGCGCACCGCCTCGCTGAAGTCGTCGATCCGGACGGTTGCGTACGACATGGCCGAGAATTGGGCGCTCGCCGCCGAGTTCTTCGACGACCAGACCGGCCAGCACTGCTTCCGGGTCGGTCGCCTCGCGGGGATGCTCGCCGCCGAGATCGGTCTCGATGAAGACTTCTGCGTACGCATCGAACATGCGGCACGGCTCCACGACATCGGCAAGATCACCGTCAACGAACTGATCCTGCTCAAGCCCGGGCCGCTCGATCCGGGCGAGCTGACCGCGATGCGTGCCCACGCCGAGGCCGGCAGCTTCCTGCTGCAGCACGCGGACGATCCGACGTTGAAGATGGCCGCGGTGATCGCGCGCCATCATCACGAATGGTGGAACGGCACGGGCTATCCGCTCAACCTGATCGGGGAACGCATCCCCATCGAAGCCCGCATCGTCGCGCTCGCGGACGTCTACGACGCCTTGACGAACGCCCGGCCGTACAAGCGCGCCTGGTCGCATCGGCTGACCATCGAGCAGATGATGTGCGAGTCCGGCGCGCACTTCGACCCGCGCCTCATCCGCCCCTTCCTCAAGGTCCTCGAGCGCCACGTCGGGTCGACGGCGGTGCCGCCGTCGACGCAGCTTCACCTCAGGGACATGGAGGCCAACGGCCTGCTCGTCTCGCGTCGCAAGTTGATGGCGGCGGTGAACGGCTGCTGAGAATCCGGCGCGACGAGGACGTCAACGACCGTTGACGTCTTGTCGCTCAAGGCCGGCGCGGACGATAGATTTCCCGGCCCGCGTCGTTGATCTGCTGACGCAGCGCGCGCCGCTCCTCCGGAGTCAGACGTCCCGGTCGCCCTTCGGCTGGCGGGACCTCGACCGGCCTCGGAACCGGTGGCGGCGCTTCGCGGATTTCCTGAGCTCGTTGCTGCTGCGCCTGCTCGCGCTGCGCCGCCCGCTGCCCGCGCTGCCCTCCCGCCTGCTGCATGCGCTGTTCGCGCATCGCCGCACGAGCGCCGTTTCCGCGAAAGCCTTCGTGGCCGCGGAATTGCACCTGCGTGAAAAACGCATGCGGCGGCGCGGCCCACGCGATCGACGACCCTGCGAACGCGAGCGCCAGGACGCAGACGACGCGTCGCGCCGCACGTAAGGTGCGAGCGATTCGCGAGCGAGGAGGCGATGGACGGATCATGGCAGCCCGATGGTAGGTCCCGGCCCGTGGAAACGCCGTTGCGCGCCCTTCCCGTTTTGTAACCCTTTGTGTCCCGTGGCCGCACGACCGCGCGCGCCGACGGAGGCGGCCGTGAGCGAAGCCGGGCGCCGGCGGCAATGCCCGGTTGCAGCCCGACGCGATGCCGTTGGCCACGCGCGAGTCCCCGCATTACCATGCGCCGATGACTACGCCCCTCTCCAACAAGATCCTCGTCGTCGACGACGATCAACGCCTTCGCGATCTCCTGCGACGTTATCTCGGCGAGCAAGGCTTCAATGTCTTCGTCGCCGAGAACGCGACGGCGATGAACAAGCTGTGGTCGCGCGAGCGCTTCGACCTCCTCGTGCTCGACCTGATGCTGCCCGGCGAGGACGGCCTCGCGATCTGCCGCAAGCTGCGCGGCGCGAACGACACGACACCGATCATCATGCTGACGGCCCGCGGTGACGAGGTCGATCGCATCATCGGACTCGAGCTCGGCGCGGACGACTACCTGCCGAAACCGTTCAATCCACGCGAGCTCGTGGCGCGCATCCATGCCGTGCTGCGCCGGCGCGGCGCGCCGGAAGCGCCCGGCGCCCCGGCCAACGATCCCGAACTCTTCGAGTTCGGTCCGTACACGCTGAACCTCCAGACGCGGACCCTCACGCAGGACGGGCAGACGAAGTCGCTGACGACGGGGGAGTTCGCGGTCATGAAAGCCTTCGCGCGTCACCCACGCCAGCCCTTGTCGCGGGAGAAGCTGATGGAGCTCGCACGCGGTCGCGAATACGAGGTCTTCGATCGCAGCCTCGACGTGCAGATCTCCCGGCTTCGCAAACTCATCGAGCCCGACCCGTCGAACCCGCGCTACATCCAGACCGTGTGGGGACTCGGCTACGTCTTCATCCCGGACGGCCCGCCGGCGGTGCGGAACGACACGGCGAAGGCCGCGCCGGACGAAACGAGCGACAAAGCCTGACCGGGCGCGCGGTCCCACGCCATGCCGGGCGGCGTCTTCTGGCGAACCTTCCTGCTGCTCGTGCTGTTGATCGGCGCAAGCCTCGCGGGATGGTTCCAGAGCTTTCGGGTCTTCGAGCGCACGCCGCGCGCGCAGCAGATCGCGCAGACGATCGTCTCGGTCGTGAACGTGACGCGCGCCGCGCTCGTGCACTCCGACGTCGCGAAGCGCGCGGACCTGCTCGCGGATCTCGCGAACAACGAGAGCATCCGCATTTATCCGCTCGAACCGTCCGACGTCGTCGAACCACAGCGGGAATCCGCGTCCAACACGTTGATGGTCGACTACGTCCGCGCACGCCTCGGGACCGACACCCGCATCGTGCGCAGCGTCAACGGACGGGAAGGACTGTGGGTCAGCTTCTCGATCGACGACGACGAATACTGGGTCGCGTTCGAGCGCGATCGCCTCGAGGCCGTGCAGGGCCTGCAGTGGTTGGGCTGGGGCGCGGTCGGCCTGTCGCTGTCGCTCGTCGGCGCCATCGTGATCAGCCGCCTCGTCAACCTGCCGCTCAAACGGCTCGCGACGGCCGCGGTCGAGATCGGGCGCGGGGTCCGACCCGGCCCGCTGCCGGAGAAAGGTCCCAACGAGATCCGCGCAGCGAACGCGAGCTTCAACACGATGGTCGAGGAGCTCGAACGCATCGAGGCCGATCGCGTGTTGCTGCTCGCGGGTATTTCGCATGACCTGCGCACGCCGCTGACGCGACTGCGTCTCGAGGCCGAGCTGAGCGTGCCCGACGAGGGCTCGCGCCTCGCGATGCAAGCCGACATCGAGCAGATGGACGCGATCATCGGCCAGTTCCTCGACTACGCGAAACCGCTCGCGACGCGCGACGCGTTCGACGACGTCGATCTCACCGCGATCGTGCGTGCCACGGTCACGGACTTGCCGAACGATTCGGGGATGAGGATCACGACCGACCTGCGTCCGGTCGCCGCGGTGCGCGCCCACCCGACGGAGATCCAGCGGGTCGTCCTCAACCTCATCGAGAACGCGCGCCGCTACGGGCGAACGCCCGGGACCGACGTCACCGATCTCACGATCGCCACGTTCGACTCGCCGCCTCGAATCGAGGTGCGCGATCGCGGACCGGGCATCCCGGTCGACGCGATCCGACGGATGAAGCAGCCGTTCACGCGGCTCGATACCGCACGCAGCCAGGCCAGCGGCGCAGGGCTCGGACTGTCGATCGTCGAACGCATCGCGCAACGCCACGAGGCGCGCTTCGAGCTCGACAATGCGCCGGGCGGCGGACTGGTCGCGCGCTTCGTGTTCGCCGCGCGCTGACGCAGGTCCCTAGAGCGACTCGAGCAAGGCGATCGCCTCGGCGGCGATGCCTTCGCCGCGGCCGGTGAAGCCCAGTCGCTCCGTCGTCTTCGCCTTCACGTTCACGCGCGCGACCTCGACACCCAGGTCACTCGCGATATTCGTCTCCATCGCAGCGACATGCGGCGCCATCTTCGGCGCCTGCGCGATGATCGTCGCGTCCACGTTGCCGACGCGATAACCCGCGCTCGTCACGAGGCCCAGCGCGTGCCTGAGCAACAGCCGCGAGTCCGCGCCCGCGTAGGTCGCGGACGTGTCCGGAAAGTGATGGCCGATGTCGCCGAGGCCCGCGGCGCCGAGCAACGCGTCGGTGATCGCGTGCAGCAGGACGTCGGCGTCGGAATGGCCGAGAAGTCCCTTCTCGAACGGGATCGTCACGCCGCCGATGATGAGCGGCCGCCCCGCGACCAGCGCGTGGACGTCGAAGCCCTGCCCGACCCTGAGCACGCTCAGGACGTCACCAGGCCGTGATGGCGATGCTGCGTGTTCGCGCCCGTGTGCTTGTACTCGCAGTTGGGCTTCGTGCAGACGCCGTACATCGACAACGCATGTTCCTGGAGCGCGAAGCCTCGTTCCTTCGCGATGCGCTGCTGGCGCTTCTCGATCTCGGCGTCGTAGAACTCCTCCACGCGGCCGCACGTGAGACACACGAGGTGATCGTGGTGCGTCCCCTGGTTGAGCTCGAAGACGGCCTTGCCGTTGTCGAAGTGGTTGCGTGCGAGCAGACCGGCCTGCTCGAACTGCGTCAGCACCCGATAGACCGTCGCGAGCCCGATGTCCATGTTGTCCGCGAGGAGGAGCTTGTAGACGTCTTCCGCGCTCATGTGACGTCGCTCGCTGGTCTGGAAGATCTCGAGGATCTTGAGGCGCGGAAGGGTCGCCTTCAACCCAATGGTCTTGAGTTCACTCGGATTGGACATGGGCGCCTGCCGGACGGGAGTGGAGCGGGTTGCGGCTATCATAGCGCCCTTCGTGCGCAGCCCCTGCACACAACCGCAGCCCCTCGCCGCTCGTCCGGTCATGAATCGTCCTTCCGCCTCCCGCCGCGTCGTGTCTCGATCGTTCGCGATGCTCGCCCTCCTCGCGTCGATCACGGCGTTGCCGGGCTGCGGCTTCCTGTCGCGCGAGCAGTTGGACAACTGGAGCATCACGTACCGGATCAACATCCAGCAGGGGATGGTGGTCACTCAGGAAATGGCCGCGATGCTCAAGCCCGGCATGACGCGGGACCAGGTCCGCTTCGTCCTCGGCACGCCGATCCTCACCGACCCCTTCCACGCGGATCGCTGGGACTATCCGTTCCGCTTCCAGCCGGGTCGTGGCGCGATCG
>Ga0247783_1000049_pt1 | contig 38669 bp, 39 predicted proteins | sample UWRJL064202C5_FD_179911 | JGI IMG/M metagenome (GOLD analysis project Ga0247783, IMG submission 179911) | Plant litter microbial communities from Arlington Agricultural Research Station in Wisconsin, United States - UWRJ-L064-202C-5 | ecosystem: Environmental > Terrestrial > Plant litter >...
GCAGGCGATCCGAATTCCCACGCACGTCCTGCGGCGTCACATTGATCAGGATCTGTTCGTTCATCTGAGCGATTCTACGGACGCGACGCGTCGCCCGGTTCCGGTCCGAGCAGTCCCCGCTCGCGCAACAGCATCGCGGTCTCGAAAAGCGGCAGTCCCATGATTCCGCTGTGGCTGCCGCTGATGTGGGCGACGAAGGCCGACGCGCGGCCCTGGATCGCGTAGGCGCCGGCCTTGCCGAACGGTTCTCCGCTCGCGATGTACGCGTCGATCTCGGCGTCGTCGATCGGCCGCATGCGCACGCGGGAGACCGACAAGGCGCTCGTCGTCATCCCGTCCGCCGCGAGCGCGATCGCGGTGTAGACGCGGTGCGTGCGGCCGGACAGCGCGCGCAGCATGCGCCGTGCGTCCTCCGCGTCGAACGGTTTCGCGAGAATCGTGCTCGCCAGCGCGACGGTCGTGTCGCCGACGAGAATCGGCGCATCGGGCAGCCCTCGGGCGATGCGGCGCGCGACGGCCGCGACGGCCTTGAGCTGCGTGACCCGCTCGACATAGCGGCGGGGCGCTTCATGCGGCAGGACGGCCTCGAGCGCCTCCGCGTCCTCGTCGTCGTTCGCGACGAGCGCCTCGTGGGCGACCCCGAGCTGGGTCAGCAGCTCCCGTCGACGCGGGCTCTGCGACGCGAGATAGACGAAGGCTTCACGCACGATGGTAGGGATGGTTCTGCGTGATCGACCACGCGCGATAGAGTTGCTCGGCGAGCAGTACGCGCACGAGACCGTGCGGCAGCGTCATGTCCGACAGCTTCATCTGCATCGTCGCCTCGCGCTTGAGTACCGGATCGAGGCCGTCGGCGCCGCCGATCAACCAGGCCGCATCGTCGCCGTCCGCCTGCCAGCCGCGCAGCCATTCGGCGAGTTCGACCGAGGTGCACGGGCGTCCGCGTTCGTCCAGTGCGATCCGCGGACCGCGCTTGGGCAGTGCCGCGCGCAGGCGCTCCGCTTCGGCGGCCATCATCGCCGCGGGCGACTTGCCGGTGCTGCGCGACTCCGGCCGCACTTCGCGCAGCACGATGCGCAGTTCGGCCGGCATGCGCTGCGCGTATTCGTCGAATGCCGTGTCGACCCACGCGGGCATGCGGGCGCCGACGGCGGCGATCACGAGCTGCATGAAGAGTCGTCGTCGATCACGCCGTGGCTGACGACGACCGGCACGATCACTTCGCCGTCGAAGCGCTCTTCGTCGCACGCGGCTTCGCTGGCGCAGGCGCCTTGCGAGCCGTCGTCTTTCGAACGGTCTTGCGGACGGGCTCCGCGTGCTCGTCCTCGCGGCCCTTGAGGGTCACCGGCTTCGCGCCCCAGATCTCCTCGAGGTTGTAGTACGCGCGGATCGCGGGTTGCATGACGTGGACGACCGCATCGCCGAGATCGACGAGCACCCATTCGCCGGTATCGGCTCCCTCGACGCTGACGACCTGCCCGCCGGCCGCCTTCACGCGATCGCGCACGGACGCCGCGAGCGCCTTCGTCTGCCGGTTGGACGTTCCGCTCGCGATCACCACGCGATCGAAGAGTTCGGTGATCCCCGTGCTGTTGAAAACCCGGATGTCGATGGCCTTGACGTCTTCGAGCGCGTCGACGATCACTCGTTGCAATTTGCGGATGTCCATTCAGTTCTTGTTCAATTCTTATAGAGACGGTGCAGTCGAATATAGTCGAGAACGCCCGCGGGGACCAATCGCGCGACGCTCGCGTCATCGCGCTGCGCGAGCGCCGCGCGGATTTCGGTCGCCGAAACGTTCATCGCGAGTCCCTCGAGAAGGAAGCTGCCGCCCGCCGCGGTCGTGCGGATCGCGTCGGCGCCCGCGCTGCGCGCGGTCCATTCGCGTTCGACGGCCGGCGGCACGTGCGTCAACGAGAAGCCGGGCCTCGACACGGCCGCGAGGTGGGCGTAGTCCCACAAGGCCACCCAGTCCTTCCACGTGTCGAAGTGTTCGAGCTGATCCGCGCCGATGAGGAAGACGAGCGAGACCGACGGCCCGAACTCGGCGCGCATCGCGCGCAGCGTGTCGATCGTGTAGGTCTTGCCCGGGCGCTCCACCTCGCGCGTGTCGACGCTGTATCGCGTCGCGGGGTCGTCCAGCGTGCGGAGAGCGGCGTTGAGCATGTCGAGGCGTTGCAGGACGGTCGCGTGCAACGCGTCCTTCTGCCACGGCTGCGACGCCGGCATGAAGCGCACTTCGTCGAGCGAAAGCGCGCGCGCGAACGCCTCGGCCATCGCCAGGTGCGCGACGTGGACCGGATCGAAGGTGCCGCCGAGGATGCCGATGACCCGCATCACGCGCTTCCCTTCACGCCCATTCCCGCGGCGACAGATAGCGCTCCACCAGGCGCGCCTCGTCGCTGCCGGGTTCGGGGCGCACGTCGTAGCGCCAGCTCGCGACCGGCGGCATCGACATCAGGATCGATTCGACGCGTCCGCCGGACTGCAGGCCGAACAGGGTGCCGCGGTCGTGGACGAGGTTGAACTCGACGTAGCGGCCGCGGCGCAGCGCCTGCCAGGCGCGTTCGCGCTCGCCGTACGCCCGGTCCTGGCGACGCTCGACGATCGGCAGGTAGGCGGCCAGGAAAGCGTCGCCGACCGCGCGCAGCATCGCGAAGCTTCGCGAAAGGCCCAGCGCATCGAAGTCGTCGAAGAAGATGCCGCCGACGCCGCGCATCTCCTGTCGATGTTTGAGCACGAAGTAGCGATCGCACCAGGACTTGAATTCGGGATAGCGCTCCTCGCCGAACGGCGCGAGCGCGTCGCGGCACGTCCGATGGAAGTGCGTCGCGTCCTCGTCGAAGCCATACGACGGCGAGAGGTCCATGCCGCCGCCGAACCACCAGATGTCGTCGGCCTCCGCGTCGGTCGCGGGCGCGATGAAGAAGCGAACGTTCAGATGCACGGTCGGCACATAGGGATTGCGCGGATGGAACACGAGCGACACGCCCATCGCCTCGAAGCGGCGTCCGGCGAGTCGAGGCCGCGACTGCGTCGCCGACGGCGGCATCGTGGCGCCGGTGACGTGAGAGAACCCGATGCCGGCCCGCTCGAACACCGCGCCGTCCTCGAGGATGCAGGTCAGACCGTGTCCGGCAAGCGCTTCACCGTCCGGCTTCGTCCACGCGTCCTTCCTGAAGCGCTGCCCGTCGACGGCCTCGATCGCCGCGACGATCGAGGCCTGCAGCGACGCGAGGTAGGCGACGACCTCGGTGCCGACACGCCCGGGTTCGCTCGCTCCCATCACCGCCGGGCGATCGCGCGCCAGCCGATGTCCCGGCGGTATTGGGCGCCGTCGAAGCGGATCGCCTCGACGAGTTCGTATGCGCGCTTCTGCGCCGGACGCACGCTCTCGCCGAGCGCGGTTACGCCGAGCACGCGACCGCCATTCGTGCGCACGACGCCGCCCTTCGCATCGCCGTCGAGGCGCGTGCCCGCGTGGAACACGAATGCATCCTCCGCGTAGGCGGTGGGCAGCCCCGCGATCACATCGCCCTTGCGCGGCGCATCCGGATAGCCGGACGCGGCCATCACGACCGTCAGCGCCGTGCGCCGGTCCCACTCGATTTCGAGATCCGCGAGCTTGCCGTTCAAGGCCGTCTCGAGGACGACGACGAGATCGGAGCGCATGCGCATCATGATCGGTTGCGTTTCGGGATCGCCCATGCGCGCGTTGAACTCGACGACGCGTGCCTGTCCGTCCGCGTCGATCATGAGACCCACGTAGAGGAAGCCGGTGAAGGGCCGGCCCTCGGCCGCCATCCCGGCGAGCGTCGGACGCACGATCTGCGACATGACCTTCGCGTGGATCGTCGGCGTCACGATCGGGGCGGGGGAGTACGCGCCCATGCCGCCGGTGTTGGGGCCTTCGTCGCCGTCGAGCAGGCGCTTGTGATCCTGCGCCGTCGCGAACGCGACGCCGTCCCGTCCGTCGCAGAGCACGAAGAAGCTCGCCTCTTCGCCGTCGAGGAATTCCTCGATGACGACGCGTGCGCCGTCGGGGCCCTGCGCCGGCAGGAAGCGATCGATCGCGGCATGCGCCTCCTCTGGGGTGAGCGCGACGACGACACCCTTGCCCGCGGCGAGGCCGTCGGCCTTCACGACCACCGGTTCGTCGCGGGCGGCGAACTGCGCATCGACATGGGCGTGGGCCGGCGCGGCGCGGTCGAAGGTCTTCGAGGCCGCGGTCGGAATGCCGTGACGCTGCATGAAGCCCTTCGCGAAGTCCTTCGACCATTCGAGTTCCGCCGCGGCGCGGGTCGGCCCGATGATGCGGAGACCCTGCGCGCGAAAGTGGTCGACGATCCCGGCGGCGAGCTCGGCATCGGGACCGACGACGGTGAACGCGAGCTTCTCGCGTTCGGCGAATGCGGCGAGCACGCGATGATCGCTGCTCGGAAAATTCTGGAGGCGCTTGTCGAGCGCGGTGCCGCCGTTGCCCGGCGCGACGTAGACCGTCTGCACCTTCGGCGACTGCGCGAGTTTCCATGCGAGCGCATGCTCGCGACCGCCGGAGCCGACGACGAGGACTTTCACGTGTGAATCGAGAGCAGGCGGCGCCGCGTCAGGCGGCAATGACGGCGGAGGTATAGACCTCCTGCACGTCGTCGAGACTCTCGAGCGCGTCGAGGAGTTTCTGCATCTTCACGGCGTCGTCGCCGGTGAACACGACTTCGTTCTGCGGCTTCATCACGATCTCGGCGACCTCGGCCTTGAGGCCCGCGGCCTCGAACGTCTGCTTGACCTTCTCGAAGTCGTGCGGGTCGCAGATCACCTCGATGCCGCCTTCGTCGTCGGTGCTCACGTCGTCGGCACCCGCGTCGAGCGCGACTTCCATCACGCGGTCTTCAGAGGTGCCCGGCGCGAACAGGAACTGGCCGCAGTGCGTGAACAGGAAGGCGACCGAGCCGTCGGTGCCGAGGTTGCCGCCGAACTTGGAGAACGCGTGACGCACGTCGGCGACGGTACGCGTCTTGTTGTCGGTCATGCAGTCGACGATGACGGCCGCGCCGTGGATGCCGTAGCCCTCGTAGCGCAACTCTTCGTAGTTGACGCCGTCGAGGTTGCCGGTGCCGCGATCGACCGCGCGCTTGATGTTGTCGGCCGGCATGTTCTGCTCCTTGGCCTTGTCGATCGCGAGACGCAGCCGCGGATTCGTCGCGGCGTCGCCGCCCCCGAGGCGTGCGGCGACCGTGATCTCCTTGATCAGCCGCGTCCAGATGCGTCCGCGCTTCTCATCCTGGCGACCCTTGCGGTGCTGGATGTTCGCCCACTTCGAATGACCCGCCATGTAGTGTCCGTCCCAACCACGTGCCGCTTTAGAATCGCGGCGCGTGCAACGCCGCCGAGCGACAGCGGAATCCGCACGAGAATCGGCGGTTTTGAAGGGGCGCGATGGTAGCACGCAGCCTTCGTTTTTCTCCTCGTTTTGCTCGTCGCTCCACTCGATCAGGAACCTCGTCATGGCAGAGTTGCTCAGCGTCGCGGTCGCGGAAAACCCTTCGGCGAACGTCGACCCGGTCTGCGGGATTCTCCCCGCGCTCGCGAATCGCCACGGGCTCGTCACCGGGGCGACCGGAACCGGCAAGACCGTGACGCTGCAGCTGCTCGCAGAGCGCTTCTCGAAGCTCGGCGTCCCGGTCTTCGCGGCCGACGTGAAGGGCGACCTGTCGGGAATCGCGAAGCCGGGGCAGTCGTCGCCCAAGTTCGACGCGCGCCTGAAGACACTCAAGCTGGACCCGCCCGTGTTCGCGGGCTGCACCGTCACGTTCTGGGACGTCTTCGGGACGAAGGGTCATCCGCTGCGCGCGACGGTCTCCGATATGGGACCGCTGCTGCTGTCGCGCATGCTGAACCTCAACGACACGCAGGAAGGCGTCCTCACGCTCGTCTTCCGCATCGCCGACGACAACGGGCTGTTGTTGCTCGACCTCAAGGACCTGCGGTCCATGCTCCAGTACGTCGCCGACAACGCGGCGACGTTCCAGACGCAGTACGGGAACATCTCGTCGGCCTCGGTCGGCGCGATCCAGCGCGGACTGCTCACGATCGAGAACCAGGGCGCCGACCAGTTCTTCGGCGAGCCGATGCTCAACCTCGACGACCTGCTGCAGACCGACGAGCAGGGTCACGGCATCGTCAACGTGCTCGTCGCCGACCGGTTGATGAACGCGCCGAAGCTCTACGCGACCTTCCTGCTGTGGCTGCTCTCCGAACTCTTCGAGAAGCTGCCGGAGGTCGGCGACCCCGACAAGCCCAAGCTCGTGTTCTTCTTCGACGAGGCCCACCTGCTGTTCACGGACGCGCCGAAGGTCTTGCTCGACAAGATCGAGCAGGTCGTGCGACTGATCCGCTCGAAGGGCGTCGGCGTCTATTTCGTCACGCAGAATCCGCTCGACGTGCCCGACACGGTCCTCGGACAGCTCGGCAACCGCGTGCAGCACGCGCTGCGCGCCTTCACGCCGCGTGACCAGGCCGCCGTGAAGTCGGCCGCGACGACGATGCGACCGAGCCCGGGCCTCGACATCGAGGCCGCGATCACCGAGCTCGGCGTGGGCGAGGCGCTCGTGTCCTTCCTCGACGAGAAGGGGCGACCGGTCCCGACGGCGCGCGCTTTCGTGATGCCGCCGGCCGGCCAGATCGGCGCGATCACCGACGCCGAGCGCCAGGGGATCATCGCGAAGTCGATCGTCGCCGGCGTCTACGAGAAGGCCGTCGACCGTGAATCGGCGTACGAGATCATCAAGGCGCGCATCGGGACCGGCGGCGCGCCGAGTCCGACGCCGCTCGCCCCCGGCGAAGTGCGCAAGCCGACGTTGCCGACCGGGACGGCCGCCGCGCCGCCCCCGGCGGAAGGCGGCGGCCTGTGGGGCTCGTTGGGCGGTGTGCTGTTCGGAACGACCGGTCCGCGTGGCGGGCGTCACGCCGGGATGGTGGACTCGATGGCCCGCAGCGCCGCGCGGACGCTCGGCTCGTCGGTGGCGCGGGAGATCGCGCGCGGCGTGCTGGGCTCGATCCTCAAACGTTGAGCCCGGGTGTCAAGTGTGACGGTTGGTAACTTCGGTCAACTTTCGCGGTCCCTTCACGTTCGAATGCCAATGACAGAACGCGGAGACGGACTCATGAAGCGAATCACACAGGGGATCCACGGTGTCGTCTCGGTCCTCGCGCTCTGCGCGCTCGCCGGGACGGCGTCTGCGGACGTGCCGGGCCGCGTCGGCCGCATCGGCTTCATGCAGGGCGACGTGCAGTTCTACTCGGACACGGACCCGACGTGGAAGGCCGCGTACGTGAACGAGCCGGTCACGTCGCGCAACTCGATCTTCGTCGGCGACGGGGCCCGCGTCGAGATCGGCATCGGATCGACGACGCTCGCGATGGACGCGGGCTCGCAGGTCGACATCCAGCAGCTCGACGACAACGTGCTCGACGCGAACGTGGTCCGCGGGCGCGTCTCGGTGACGGTGCGTCGCCTCGACCCGACGGACCAGTATCAGGTCGCCGTTCCGGGCGCCGACTTCGCACTCCTCAAGCCGGGCCGTTATCGCATCGACGCGACCGACGAGGGCAGCGGCGTCACCGTGTTCTCCGGCCAGGCGAGCCTCGACGGCGACAACGGACCGGTGCTCGTGAACGCAGGCAATGCGCTGCGCGCGCCGCGCGACCCGTCGAATCCGAACGCGGAGCCGGCCTTCCAGATGACCGCATCGTCGCCGACGCCGATCGACGACTGGGTCGCGTCGCGCGAGGCGCGCTTCCGCGAGAGCCAGACCTCGCGTTATGTGTCGCCGGATACGACGGGCTACGAGGAACTCGAGGCGAACGGCCGTTGGGCGAACGAGGCCGACCTCGGACCGGTGTGGTATCCGACGACGTACGTCAGCGCGGACTGGGTTCCGTACCGGCATGGTCGCTGGGCCTATGTCGCGCCTTGGGGCTATACCTGGGTCGACGATGCGCCGTGGGGCTTCGCGCCTTTCCACTACGGGCGTTGGATCGAAGTCGGCGGTCGCTGGGGCTGGTGCCCGGGCGCGTACGTCGCGCGGCCCGTCTATGCGCCGGCGCTGGTCGGCTTCTACGGAGGCGCGGGCGTGTCGGTCTCGTTCGCCGTCGGCGCCGGGCCCGCGGTCGGCTGGTATCCGCTCGCACCGTGGCAACGCTACTCGCCGCATTACACGCAGAACACGATCTACGTGAACCGCGTGAACAACATCACGATCGTGAACCCGCCGCCGCGCTTCGCGCGTCGCGAAGGCGGCGGCGACGGACGCGACTGGAACCGCTTCCACGGCGGGACCGTCGTCCCGCAGAACGCGTTCGCCAGTCAGCGTTCGATCTCGCGGGTGGCGATGGCGCCGCCCCGCGACTTCGCGTCGCGCGCCGCACCGCTCAACGTCGCCTCGCTGCCGCGTCCCGCGGAGGTCCCCGCCGCCGTCCGACCGGGCCCGCGGCCCGGCGAAGGCATCGGTCGGCCCGACTTCAGGACTCCGCGCGAATTCGCGCAGCGGCCCTTCGATCAACGCAACGACGCGAACCGCAACGGCGCCGCACGCGTCGAGCGGGGTCCGGGCTTCGATCGGCAGGTCGAGGCCGCGCGTCGCGATCAGGACCCGGCGCAGCAACAGCAGCGCGTCCTGCAGCAACAGCAGGCCGAGCGGGCGCGCCAGCAGGGAACGGATCAGGCGCGCGGGACCGGACCGCAGGGCGTATTGCCGCCGAACTATCGACGAACGCCCGAAGGCCAGAGGCCCGAGTACGCGCGCACGAATGGCGGACCGCCCGAGGAGAGCCGCCCAAACCCGAACCCGGGCGCGGCCTCCGTGGCGACCGATCGCTACGCGCCTCGGGTGCGGCCGAACGTGACGAACAACGGAGAAGTCAGGACGCAGCCGCCCGTGCAGCAGATCAACCAGGAAGAGACCGCGCGCCGCTTCCAGCAGCAGCAGGAGTTCCGCAACCAGCAGCGGCAGGCGCAGCAGGCGCAGGGCGCGGAGCGCGCACGGCAGGTCGAACGCCCGCAGATCGAGCGCCCGCAAGTCGAGCGTCCGCCATTCGAGCGCCCGAGGAACGAGGCGCGGCCCGCGCCGCAGATCGAGCGTCCCGCGGTCCAGCAGCCGGCGGCCATCGCGGCGCCGAGGCCCGTGCCGCCGCCGCAGGCGCAGCGCACCGAGGCCGTCCGACAGAAGATCGAGGCGGCCGGCGGTGAGCGTCCCGACGGCGGCCCGGGGCGAGGCGGCGGTCCGAACCGCGACCGCCCGTAGCTCGGCCCGGAACTAGCGTCCGCAGAACGCGAAGTCGACGTCGGGCTTGCGGCCGCCGATCAGTTCGGCGATCGCGAGGCCCGAGCCGGCGCCGTGGGTCCAGCCCAGCGTGCCGTGACCCGTGTTGAGCCAGAGGTTGCCGAGCTTGCTGCGGCCGATGTAAGGCACGTTCGACGGCGTCGCGGGCCGGAGGCCGGCCCAGTACTCGACCTTCGCGACGTCGAGGACGCCGGGGAAGATCTCCTCGGCGCGTTTCGTCAGCGCCTCGCAGCGCACCCGATTGAGCTCGGTCCCGTAACCCGACAGTTCGGCCGTCCCGGCGATGCGGACGCGATCGCCGAGGCGCGAGAAGACGATCTTCAATTGGTGATCGGTCAGGCTCACCGTGTTCGCCTCCATCCCCGGGCGGATCGGCAGCGTGGCCGAATAGCCCTTCGCCGGATAGATCGTCGTCGACACGCCGACGCCGCGCAGCATCTTGGCGGACCACGGTCCGAGGCACATCACGTAGGCGTCGGCCATCAAGGTCTCTTCGCGACCGGGCCCGTTCGGCAACCCGTCCTTCACGACGACTCCCGTGACGCGGCCGCCTTGCGCGTTCAGCCGCAGGACCTGCGTGTCGTAGCGATACTCGACGCCCTTCGTCGCGCCGAGCTCGGCGAGGCGCTGCGTGAACTTGAAGGCATCGCCCGATTCGTCTTCCGGCGCATGCGCACCCGCGACGAGCCGCGACTTGTAGCCGGCGAGCGAAGGCTCGAGTCGGACGATCTCGTCGGGATCGAGGAAATTCATCGTGCAGCCGAACTCGCGCATCAGCTCGAGCCCCGGTCGCGCCGCCTCGAACTCGGACTCGCTCTCGTAGAGATGCAGGATGCCGCGCTCGAGTTCGTCGTAGGCGATGCCCGTGTCGCGGCGGATCGCACCGAGCGTCGCCCGACTGTAGAGGCCGAGGTTCGTGAGCTGGATCGTGTTGAAGCGCGCGCGCGCCGCGGTGCAGTTCGCGAGGAAGGTCAGGCCCCAGATCCACTGATAGGGGTCGGCGTTCAAGCGGAACAGCAGCGGCGAATCCTCGCGGCCCAACCACTTCAGGATCTTCAGCGGCGCCCCGGGGTTCGCCCAGGGCTCGGCGTACGAGACCGAGATCTGCGAGCCGTTCGCGTAACTCGTCTCGAGGCCCGCGGCGGGCTGGCGGTCGATCACGGTGACGTCGTGACCGTCGCGACGCAGGAACCACGCGGAGGCGGTGCCGAGGATGCCTGCGCCGAGAACGATGATCTTCATACGGTTCGAGGGACGGAGCCGGGTCCGTCGAAGAGGCGCGCGGCGCCGATGGCGACCGATTATAGGGAAGCGACTCGTCCGCTATAGTCGCCGTCCGCCGCGCCCGTCTTCGATGTCCGCTCCCGTCACCCCACGATCGCTCGCCGCGAAGCTCACCGACCCGGGGCCGCGCGGAGACGGCCCGCACGTGGACGATCCGCGCTTCCTCGGCGGTGTCGCGCTCGCCGCGTTCGGTGCGATCGCATTCTCGGGCAAGGCGATCATCGTCAAGCTCGGCTACCGCTACGGCGCCGACGCGATCACGTTGATCGCACTGCGCATGATCGTCGCGTTGCCGTTCTTCGCGACGACCGCGGCGATCGTCCACCTGCGCGGTGCGCCGTCGCTGTCGTGGGCGGACCGCTGGCGCATCGCGGGCCTGGGCTTCCTCGGCTACTACCTCGCGAGCTATCTCGACTTCCTGGGACTCGCCTACGTCTCCGCATCGCTCGAGCGCCTGATCCTCTATCTCAGCCCGACGCTCGTGCTGTTCATCGGCATGTTGTTCTTCGGACGCCGCGCGACGGCGCGCCAGGTCGTGGCGCTCGTCCTCGGGTATCTCGGCGTCGTCGTCGCCTTCGCGCACGATTTGCAGATCGGCGGCAGCGACGTCTTGCTCGGCAGTGCGCTGGTCTTCGCGAGCGCGCTCGCGTACGCGGTCTATCTCGTCGGCAGCGGCGAACTGCTCGCGCGCGTCGGCTCCATCCGGCTGACCGCGCTCGCGAGTTCGGTCGCATCGCTCTGCTGCATCGTCCAGTTCGCGGTCACGCGCCCGTGGTCGATGCTATGGTCGCAACCCCGCGAGGTCTACGAGCTCTCGCTGCTCAACGGAACACTGTGTACCGTGATCCCGGTCTTCGCCGTGATGATGGGCATTCAGCGCGTCGGCGCCAGCATCGCGTCGCAGGTCGGCATGGTCGGTCCCGTGTCGACCATCGTGCTCGCGGCGCTGATCCTGGGCGAAACCCTGGGTCCGTACCAGATCGTCGGCACCATCCTCGTCATGATCGGCGTCTTCGTCGTCTCGCAATCGCGAGCCGTGCGCTGACGAGCAAACCTTTTCAGGAGAACCCATGCAAGCGAAAGCCATCCGCATCCATGCCACCGGCGGTCCCGAAGTCATGAAGCTCGAGACCGTCGAAGTCCCGCGCCCCGCGAAGGGCGAGGTCACGATCCGTCAGCACGCGATCGGCCTGAACTTCATCGACATCTATTTCCGCACCGGTCTTTATCCGATGACGATGCCGAGCGGCCTCGGCTTCGAAGGGGCGGGCGTCGTCGAGGCGGTCGGCGAGGGCGTCACCCACGTCAAGGTCGGCGATCGCGTCGCCTATGGCCAGAGCCCGCTGGGCGCCTACGCCGAGGCGCGCACGATGCCCGCGTTGCAGGTGGTCCGACTTCCGGACGGCATCTCGTTCGACGTCGGGGCCGCGATGATGCTCAAGGGGCTCACGGTGCAGTACCTGTTCCGACAGACGTATCGGCTGCAGGGGAACGAGACGATCCTCTTCCACGCGGCCGCCGGCGGGGTCGGGCTGATCGCCTGTCAGTGGGCGAAGGCGCTCGGCGTGAAGCTGATCGGGACCGTGAGCTCGCCCGAGAAAGCCGCGCTCGCGAAGAAGCACGGCGCGTGGCAGACGATCGACTACTCGAAGGAGAACGTCGCGGAACGCGTGCTCGAGATCACGCGCGGCGAGAAGGTTCCGGTCGTCTACGACGGCGTCGGCAAGGATACGTGGGAGACGTCGCTCGACTGCCTGATGCCGCGCGGCCTGATGGTCAGCTACGGCAACGCGTCGGGGGCGGTGACCGGCGTGAGCCTCGGCATCCTCGCGTCGAAGGGCTCGCTGTTCGTCACGCGACCGACGCTCGGCACGCACGTGACGACGCGCGAGAAGGTCGAGGCGATGTCGGGCGAGCTGTTCGACATGGTCTCGTCGAAGAAGCTGCACTTCGACGTCGAGAACCGCTACCCGCTCGCGGAGGTGGGCCGGGCGCACACGGACCTGGCGGCGCGCAAGACGACCGGCTCGACGATCCTGTTGCCGTGACGAACTTCGGACGAAAAGCGCGATGAGCAGCGCGGCGGCGCAGTGATCGCCGCGACGGGGCCGCAGACACGGTCCGTCATCGTGCTGCTCGCGCTGGTGGCGTTCGGCAGCGCGATGTCGCTGCGGGTGATGGACGCGGCACTGCCGCGTCTGTCGAGCGACTTCGGTATCGGGATCGCCGAGGCTTCGCACGTGATCACGGTGTTCTCGATCGCGTACGGTTGCCTGCAGATCGTGTTCGGCCCCGCGGGCGATCGCTTCGGCAAGTTGCGCGTGATCCTGTTCGCGTGCGTCGCCGGAATCGCGGTGTCGGTTGCCTGCGCGCTCGCGCCGACGTTCGACCTGCTCGTGTTCACGCGTGCGCTCGCGGGGGCCGCGATGGCGTCGATGATGCCCTTGTCGATGGCCTGGATCGGCGACAACGTCCCCTACGAGCAGCGTCAACCGGTGCTCGCGCGCTTCCTCGCCGGCCAGATCACCGGACTCGCGATGGGGCAGGCCATCGGCGGCATCGCGACCGATCTCGTCAGCTGGCGGCTGCCCTTCTGGTTGCTCGCCGGATGGTTCCTGCTGATCACGGCGCTCTTCGTGCGCGTGACCGATCGCGCGTCGCGCAATCGCGTCGAGCGCGACGCGTCGACTCCGCACCCGGGCCTGGTCGCCCAATGCCGCTCGGTACTCGTCGTGCCGTGGGCGAGGCGCGTCCTCGCGCTCGTCTTCATCGAAGGAGCCGCGCTCTACGGGCCGTTCGCGTTCTTCGCGACGCACCTCCATCACAAGCACGGCCTGTCGCTCGCGCTCGCGGGCTCGATGGTCGTCGCGTTCGCGATCGGCGGCCTGTCGTTCACGGTGATCGCAGGACGCCTCGTCGCGCGGCTCGGCGAATCCGGTCTCGCGCGCGGCGGCGCGCTCCTGATGGCGGTCGGCATCGCGCTGCTCGCGCTGGTGCCCGGCGACGTGACGAGCCTCGTCGTGCTGCCCGGCCTGTTCGCGGCGGGCCTCGGCTTCTACATGCTCCACAACACGCTGCAGATCAACGCGACCCAGATGGCCCCCCACGCGCGCGGGACCGCGGTCGCGTTGTTCGCCTCGTGCTTCTTCCTCGGACAGTCGGTGGGCGTCGCGCTCGCCGGCGCGCTCGTCGAGCGCCTCACGACGACGCCGGTGCTGCTCTGCGGCGCCGCGCTGCTGCTCGTCGTCGGCTTCGTTTTCGGCGCGATGCGCGCCGCGCGCACCGCGCGCTGACGGCGTCGCTCAGCAAACCGCCGACGGGCGATTCAGCGGTTCGGCGGGCATCGACGCGCGGCGGCATCTTGCGCTTGCGCCCGGCCGCCAGGCTTAGGCTGCGCGACCGAATCGATGGAGACGATCCCCATGAACCTCATCAAGCACGCGATCGCGATCGCGCTCGTCGGCCTTGCCGGCGTCGCTCAGGCGGCGGACAACGCCGCCGCGAAGGCGCAGTACGAGAAGGAAAAGGCCCGCTGCATGAGCGGCACGACCGGCCAGACGCAGGAGTCCTGTCTGAAGAGCGCCGGCGCGGCCTACGACGAAGCGAAGGCGGGAACGCTCGCGGACCCGAACACCGCCTATCGCGAGAACGCGGTCTCGCGTTGCCGCGCGCTGCCGGCGGCGGACCAGGCCGATTGCCTCGCACGCGTCGACGTCGGGACGCCGCGCGACAACGTCAAGGCCGGCGGCCAGGTCAAGGAGACGGTGACTCGCGAAACGATCACCGTCGTCCCGCCGCCGACGACGCGCTAGCCTGCGGTCGGCGGGGCCGCGTGGTACGAGGTCACGCGCTCGACCTCGTTCTTCGAGCCGAGAAAGACCGCGACGCGCTGATGGAGGCTCGTCGCGGGGACGTCGAGCATGCGCGTCCGGCCGTCGGTCGCCGCGCCGCCCGCCTGCTCGACGATGAAGCTCATCGGGTTCGCCTCGTAGAGCAGCCGCAGCTTGCCGGGCTTGCCCGGTTCGCGCGCGTCGCGCGGGTACATGAACACGCCGCCGCGCGACAGGATGCGATGGACGTCCGCGACCATCGATGCGACCCAGCGCATGTTGAAGTCCTTGCCGCGCGGGCCGTCCGCCCCGGCGAGGAGCTCATCGACGTAGCGTGAGACCGGCGCCTCCCAGTGGCGGCGGTTGCTCATGTTGATCGCGAACTCCTTCGTGTCGTCCGGGATCCTGACGTTCTCGCCGGTCAGGAGCCACGACTGCGTCTCGCGTTCGAGCGTGAACACGACGACGCCGCCGCCGAGTGTCAGGACGAGCTGGGTCTGCGGTCCGTACACCGCATAGCCGGCGGCGACCTGCGCGTTCCCCGCTTGAAGGAACGTCGACTCGGTCGGCACGCTGCCGCCCGGGCAGCCGAGCACCGAGAAGATCGTGCCGATCGAGACGTTGACGTCGATGTTCGACGAGCCGTCGAGCGGATCGAACAGCAACAGATACTCGCCTTGCGGATAGTGCGACGGGATCGGGAACACCGTCGCCATCTCCTCGGAGGCCATCGCCGCGAGATGGCCTCCCCATTCGTTGGCTTCCAGCAGGATCTCGTTGGCGATGACGTCCAGCTTCTTCTGCGCCTCGCCCTGGATGTTGCCGGTGCCGGCCTCGCCGAGGACGCCGCCGAGCGCGCCCTTGCCGACCTCGTAGGCGATCTGCTTGCAGGCGCGTGCCACGACTTCGATCAACAGCCGCAGCGCCGACGGCAACGGCGCGTCGGCGTTGCGCTCGCACTCGATCAGATAGCGCGTCAACGAGACGCGTTGCTGGCGCGAAACCGGCGCGACGGTCGACGGGAGCGCGGCCATCAGACCGACAACGCCTTCTCGACGATCTCGCGCACGTCGTTCGACAAGCCCTTCGCGCGACGCACGTCGTCGAGGGCCTGCTTCGCCGAAGCGCGCAGCGGCGGGGCGAGGCGTTGCCAGCGCTCGAGGGTTCGCGCGAGACGACCCGCGGTCGACGGATTGATGCGGTCGGTTCTCAGCACCTGCTCGGCCCAGAACGCGTGGCCTCGTCCGTCGACGCGATGGAAGGCGGCCTGGTTGCCCGCGAAGAATCCGCCGAGCAGCGCGGCGACCTTGTTCGGATTCGACGCGTTGTAGGCGGGATGCCGCGTCAACGCGTCGATGCGGTCGAGCGTGCCCGACGTACCCTCGGGCGTGACGGCCTGTGCACGCAGCCACTTGTCGAGCACGAGCGCGTCGTGCCGGAAGTCCCGATAGAACGCGTCGGTGGCACGCGCCTGTCGGACGGCGGTCCGCGCATCGTCGCCCTGCATCGGCGTGGCGAGGATCGCGTGGTAGGCGGCGAGGCGATCGGTCATGTTGGTCGCGCCGGCCCATTGACGATCGACCGTGTCGCGCGCCGACTGCAGGTCGAGTCGCGCCAGATAGGACAGCGCGCAATTGCGCAGCGCGCGCCGCGACGCATCGATCCAGGACGGCGAGTAGGGCCCGGGCGTCGCGTGGCGATCGTAGACATCCGACCAATCGTCGGCGAGCCGCGTCGCGAGCGTATCGATCACGAAGAGGCGGGCCTGCCGCACGGCAGCGGGGTCGTAGGTCTCGAGCTGCTCGCCGACGACGCCCTCGGTTGGCAACATCAGCGCGGCTTCCTTGAGCGCCGGATCGAGACGCGTGTCGCGCAGGGTCGTGCGAAACAGGTCGACGAGTGCATCGCCGATCGCGAGCGGCCGCCCCGCCGCGGCGTCGAGCGTCAGCCGCACGAGCTCGCGGATCGCGAGTCGCTGGCTCGCCTCCCAGCGATTGAAGGGGTCCGGATCGTGCGACGACAGCAACGCGAGATCGCGTTCGCTGTAGCGGTAGTCGACGATGACCGGCGCCGAGAAGTCGCGCAACAGCGACGGGACGGGCTCGCTCGGCACGTCGACGAACACGAAGCGCTGTTCATCCTCGACGAAGTCGAGCAGCACGGTCTTCGCACGCGGCTCCGCCTTCGTGCCGTCGAGGGCGAGCGGGATCGAGCGGCCGTCACGATCGATCAGACCGACGGCGAAGGGGATGTGGAACGGCGCCTTCGCGGTCGCCTGCTGTTTCTCGACGCCGACCGGCGGGCAGATCTGACGCAAGGTCAGCGTGAAGCGGCGAGCGTCGGCGTCGTATTCGCCGGTCGCGGAGACGCGCGGCGTTCCGGCCTGGCTGTACCAGCGACGGAACTGCGAAAGGTCGTGGCCCGGATGGCGGCGGACGTAGGCGCTCTCCATCGCGAGCACGAAGTCCTCGCAGGCGACCGCCTGCCCGTCGTGACGACGGAAGTATTCGTCGATGCCGGCACGGAAGCCGTCACGCCCGAGCAGCGTTTGCTGCATGCGGACGACCTCGGAGCCTTTTTGATAGACGGTCGCCGTATAGAAATTGTTGATCTGCTGATAACTCTCGGGACGGATCGGATGCGCCATCGGCCCCGCGTCTTCCGGAAACTGCGCCGCGCGCAGTTGTCGCACGTTCGCGATGCGCAGCGTCGCCCGAATGCTCGCCTCGTCGAGGGCGGGCTGTCCGGCGACGGCAGCGGTCGCCATGTCGCCGGAGAACTCCTGGTCGCGAAAGACCGTGAGGCCTTCCTTGAGCGTGAGCTGGAACCAGTCGCGGCAGGTCACGCGGTTGCCGGTCCAGTTGTGGAAGTACTCGTGACCGACCACCGCCTCGACGGCCGCGTAGTCCGCGTCGGTCGCCGTGCGCTCGTCGACCAGCACGTACTTCGTGTTGAAGATGTTGAGCCCCTTGTTCTCCATCGCGCCCATGTTGAAATCGCCGACGGCGACGACCATGAAGCGATCGAGATCGAGCTCGAGGCCGAAGCGCTGCTCGTCCCACTTGAGCGCGCGTTCGAGGCTGTCCAACGCGTGCCCGGCCTTCGCGATCTCGGCGCGCGCCGTGTAGACCTGCAGCAGCACGTCGCGACCCCCCTTCGTCGTGACGCGTCGCTCGATGTGGGCGAAGGAGCCGGCCACGAGCGCGAACAGGTAGCTCGGCTTCGGGAAGGGGTCGTCCCACTTCGCGTAGTGCCGGCCGTCGGGCAGGCGGCCGGACTCGACCAGGTTTCCGTTCGACAACAGGACCGGATAGCGCTTGCGGTCGGCGCGCAACATCACCGTGTAGCGGGCCATGACGTCCGGGCGATCCGGGAAGAAGGTGATGCGGCGAAAACCCTCGGCCTCGCATTGCGTGACGAGGCTGCCGTCGGTGGCGTACAAGCCGGACAAGGAGGTGTTGGACGCGGGCGCGATGCGGACGACGATGTCGAGGATCGCCTGGTCGGGCGGCGCGGCGATTGTCAGCGTCTGCCGGGCGCCCTGCGACTCGAGGCGCCATGCCGCGGTCGGCAGAGGCTCGCCGTCGAGGGCGACGGACAGCAGCTCGAGGCCCTCGCCATCGAGGACGAGCGGCCCGTCGGACCGCCGCAGCAGGTGCAGGCGCGTCGCGACGATCGTCGCGGTTGCGTCGAGGTCGACGCCCATCTCCACATGCTCGACCTGGAAGGCCGGAGGTCGATAGTCCTTGCGGAAGATGGTGTGGGGGTGGTCTGCCTTCATGGCGATCGGCTGCGGGAAAGCCGCGTATTTTACGGGCTCCGTCCGGCGTCCTTGTTTGGTTTCAAGACGTGACGGGGAGAAACCAAGCGGCACCGGCCGTGGTCCCAGTCATCGTGCGTCGGGACAGCACTGGAGAATGCGATGAAAACGATTCGAACGAAGACGCCGCGCGGCATTGTGCACTGGGTGGGCATGGCGTCCCTCGCGATGCTCCTCGCGGCGTGCGCGAGCGGCCCGCGCATCGTCCGTACCGAGGTCACGTCCTTCGACTCGTGGAGCACCGTGCCGGCGGACAAGAGCTACGTCTTCGCGCGTACGCTCGAGTATCAGAACAGCCTCGAGATGCAGTCCTACGAGGACATCGTCCGTGACGAGCTGAGGCTGCAAGGCTTCCAGCTCGCGAGCGACCCGGCGCGTGCGCAGATGACCGTCACGCTGCGTCCGTCGGTGGTCGGCCTGCAGGTGCGGGTGCGCGACCCCTTCTACGATCCGTTCTATCGGCCCTGGGGCGGCTGGTACGGCGGCTACGGCTACGGTCGCTTCGGCGGCTTCTACGGCCCCTGGGGTCCGGGCTGGGGCGGCTTGTCGTACTACGACACGACCGAGATCTATCGTCGACGTCTCGAGATCGACATCGACTCGCGGACCGTCAGCGGCAAGCGGTATTACGAAGGCCGCGTGGACAGCACCGGCGAGTCGAATGCGCTGGCCCCGGTGATGCCCGCGTTGATCCGCGCGCTGTTCACCGACTTTCCGGGCAACAACGGGCAGACGCGCCGCATCGACGTGCCGGTCGAACGCAGACCCGGCTAGGCGTCGGTCGCTGGCGGAACGGGTCGCCGTGTCACCATGCGCGACCCTGCCGCCAATGACCGAATGCATCGATGTCCCCGACCCTGGAAGCGACCGGCGATCCGATCGACCTCGAAGCGCTCCGGCCGACGCTGATCCGGATCGCGCGGCTTCACCTGCGCAACGACGCCTGGGCGGAGGACGCGGTCTCGGAGACGCTGCTCGCCGTGCTCGAGCGACGGGCCGAGTTTGCGGGACGCTCGCAGGTCAAGACCTGGGTCGTGGGCATCCTGAAGCACAAGATCATCGACACGCTGCGGGTGCGCCGTCGCGAAGCCCCGCTCGACGTCGACCCCGACGACCGCCACGAGGACGACTTGTTCAAGGCCGACGGCCACTACGAGATTCCGCCCAGCGACTGGCCGACGCCCGACGAAGTCCTCGGCCGCACGCAGTTCTTCGAGATCCTTCAGCTGTGCATCGATCGGTTGCCGCCGCCGCAGGCGCGCATCTTCATGCTGCGCGAGTGGATGGAGATGAGCACGTCGGAGATCTGTAAGGAACTCGCGGTGACCCCGACGAATGCCGGAGTGCTCCTGCACCGAGCGCGGCTGCGGCTGCGCGAATGCCTGCAATTCCGCTGGATCCAAGCAAAGAACGCATGAGGTATTCGCCTTTCATGTCCTGTCGTCAGGCGGCGTGGCTGATCACCGCGCGGCTCGACCGCGAACTCGGCCCGCTCGAGCGCGCCGCGCTCGCTTTTCACCTGCACATCTGCGACGCCTGTCCGCGCGTGGTCGCTCAGCTCGACTTGTTGCGAGCCGCGACGCGGGACCTGCGCGACGACCTGGAGCAGGGCATCCAATCGGAGGCGCGATGAGTCGTCCGTTCCCATGGGTCGCCGCCGTCACCGGCGCATTCGTCGGGCTCGTGATCTCGTGCGCGGCTTCGGCCGCGACCTGTGAAGCGCGGTCGGGCGACACGCGTGCGGTGCTGGTCGAGCTCTACACCTCCGAAGGATGTTCGAGCTGTCCGCCGGCGGACCGGGAGTTGATGCGGATCGGCGACGAGACCGCCCGCGCCGCCGATCGCGACGTCCGCGTCGTCCCGATCGCGTTGCACGTCGACTACTGGGACTCGATCGGCTGGAAGGATCCGTTCGCGCAGTCGCTCTTCACCGAACGACAAACCTGGGAGATTCGCGCGAATCACCGCCGAACGTCGTTCACCCCGCACTTCTTCGTCAACGGTCGCGAGCTCGAGGACTGGCGCTCGGACCTCGCGAAGGCGATCGCCGCGAAGCCGGAGGTTGCACGTGGCGCGCGCCTCGAGGTCAAGGCGGAGCCGCAGGGCCCGCGTGCGTTGAAGATCCACGTCGACGGCATGGTCGGCCGCCCGGGCGACAGTCCGTTGCAGCTCTTCGTCGCGGTCACCGAGAATCGGCTTTCATCCCAGGTGATTGCGGGGGAGAATCGCGGCTCGCGTCTCGATCACGATCATGTCGCCCGAAACTGGTTCGGTCCGGTCGACGTACTCGGAGGTCGGACCGCCTTCGATCGGATCGTCGACGTCCCGCGGCTCGCGAACGGACAAATCGCCGTCGTGGCCTTCCTCCAGGATCCGCGGACGGCCGAGGTCGTGCAGGCGGTCGCGACGGGACCATGCAAAGCGAGTTGAACGATTCACCATGAGTGCGTTGCCCATCGATTCGTCGTCCGCCCCGCGCGACACCCGTCCCCCGACAGTGTTTCCGGTGTGGCTGCGCGTGACGCATTGGCTCAACGCCGTCGGCGTGATCCTGATGGTGATGAGCGGCTGGCGCGTCTACAACGCGTCGCCGCTGTTCGGTTTCGTGTTTCCCGAGCCGCTGACGATCGGCGGCTGGCTGGGCGGCGCGTTGCAATGGCATTTCGCCGCGATGTGGATCATCGTCGTCAACGGCGTGCTGTACCTGCTCGCGAACCTCGCCACGAGGCGGCTCTTCACGCAGTTCTTTCCGCTGTCGCCACGATCGATCTGGCGCGATCTCCGGTCGGCGTTTCGCGGACGCCTGTCGCACGACGACCTTCGGATCTACAACGCGGTGCAGCGCGCGGCCTATCTGTTCGTGATGCTCGACCTCGTCGTCCTCGTGCTGTCGGGACTCGTGTTGTGGAAGAGCGTGCAGTTCCCGCTGCTGCGCGATCTTTTCGGCGGCTACGAGATCGCCCGTCGCGTCCACTTCTTCGCGATGACCGGCGTCGTCGCGTTCTTCGTCGTCCACGTCGTGATGACCGTGCTGGTGCCGCGCACGCTGCTCGCGATGATTCGCGGTCGTTGAGGTTCAGATGATTCGTTCGTCCCGCCGCCTTCCTCCCGCCGTCGCGAGCGACGCCGACCTGATCCTGCGCGACGCGATGAAGTCGGTCGACGCGCCGACCCGCCGCCGCTTCCTCGAGCGCGGACTCACGCTCGGCGGCCTGTCGCTGCTGTCCGGCTGCGCACTCGACGACAGCGAGTCGGTGCAGGCCGCGCTCGTGTCGATCTCGCGCTTCAACGACCGCGTGCAGGCCGCGATCTTCGACGACAAGAATCTCGCGCCGACTTATCCCGAGTCGATGATCACGCGGCCGTTCCCGTTCAACGCGTACTACGGCGTCGACGAGGTTCGCCATGTCGACCCGTCGACGTACAAGCTCGAATTGTCGGGCCTCGTCGGCGACAAGACGCCGTGGACGCTCGACCGCCTGAACACGCTGCCGCAGACGAGCCAGGTGACGCGCCACATCTGCGTCGAGGGCTGGAGCGCGATCGGGAAGTGGGGCGGCATCCGCTTCGCCGACTTCCTCGATCGCATCGGGGCGGACAAGACCGCGAAGTACGTGGGCTTCAAGTGTGCCGACGACTACTACACGAGCATCGACATGCCGACGGCGTTGCATCCGCAGACGCTGCTGACGCTGACCTACGACGGTCGCACGCTGCCGGCGGAGTACGGCTTCCCGATGAAGCTGCGGATGCCGACCAAGCTCGGCTACAAGAACCCGAAGCACATCATGGCGCTCTTCGTCACGAACGCGTTTCCGGGCGGCTACTGGGAGGACCAGGGATACAACTGGTTCGGCGGCAGCTGAGCCATTCCCGCGAAGGCGGGACCCCGGCGTCGATCGGGCGTCGTCGGTCGGCTTGGTTACCATCCGCGGATGATCACGACCGAAAAGCAGATCCGCTTCCAGCACTGCGACCCTGCGGGGATCGTCTTCTATCCGCAGTACTTCTATCTGCTCTCCGAGGCGATGGAGGATTTCATGGCCGCGACCGGGAAGCCGCAGCACGAGTCGATCAACGTGAAGCGGCGCGGCTGGCCGATCGTCAAGCTCGAGGCCGACTTCGTCGGCATGAGTCGCTACGGCGACATCGTGTGGATCGATGTCGGGATTCGTCGCATCGGCGGCGCGAGCCTGGTCTTCGACTACCGGATTCGCGGCGACGACGGGGATCGCATGCGCGCGGTCGGCACGGTGGTCCATGTCGACCTCGGGACCGATCGTCCGGTGCCGATCCCGTCCGACGTACGGGCGGCTTTCGAGCCGCACGTCATGGCAGGCATCGGCTAGAATAAAACGGTCGTTCTATTTTGTCCGGACATCCGACGTCATGAAAGTCTTCGATCTCGTCTGCGACGGGGGCCATCGCTTCGAGGGATGGTTCGCCTCGTCGGAGGCCTACGCCACGCAACGGGAGGCGCATGCGGTGCGCTGTCCGCTCTGCGAGTCGAGTGACGTCCACCGCGAGCCGTCGGCGCCGCGCCTGAATCTGGCGGCCGTCGCGGACGCGGCGGCGCCGGCCGCGAAGCCGGCGACCGACGACGTCGTCCGCCGCCTCTTCGATCGCCTGCGCGAGATCGTCGCGCACAGCGAGGACGTCGGTCCGCGCTTCGCCGAGGAGGCGCGACGCATCCATTACGACGAGACGCCCGCGCGCGCGATCCGCGGGACGGCGACGGACGAAGAGCGACGTTCGTTGCAGGACGAGGGGATCGACACCATCCGCGTGCCGCTGCCCCGCGCGCTGACCGAAACCCTGCAGTAGGCGCGTGCTCGCCCTGCGCGAGAGCCGCGTCCCGGGTCACTGGAGACATCGATGGACTTGAACTACACGGAGGCCGACGACGCCTTTCGCGCGGAAGTGCGCGGCTGGCTCGAGGCGAATCTCGACGAGGACCTGCGTTTCAAGGTCCTCAATCACCGCCGCTTCGAGAAGGACGATCTCGTCCGCTGGCACAAGACGCTCGCGGCGAAGGGCTGGTCGGTCCCGGCCTGGCCCGTCGAATTCGGCGGGACCGGCTGGTCCGCGACGCAACGCCACATCTGGGAAGAGGAGTGCGCGGCGATCGGCGCGCCGCCGGTCCTGCCGTTCGGCGCCGCGATGGTCGCACCGGTGATCATGAAGTTCGGCAACGACGCGCAGAAGCAGTACTACCTGCCGCGCATCGTCGATTGCACGGACTGGTGGTGCCAGGGCTATTCGGAACCCGGTTCGGGTTCGGATCTCGCGTCGCTGAAGACGCGTGCGGTGCTCGATGCAGACGGCGAGCATTACATCGTCAACGGTCAGAAGACCTGGACGACCCTGGGTCAGCACGCGGACATGATGTTCTGCCTCGTGCGCACCGAGGAATCCGAGCGCCGCCAGGAAGGCATCTCCTTCCTGTTGATCGACATGAAGTCGCCCGGCATCACGGTTCGTCCGATCATCACGCTCGACGAGGACCACGAGGTCAACGAAGTCTTCCTCGACAACGTCAAGGTGCCCGTCGCCAATCGGGTCGGCGAGGAGAACAAGGGCTGGACGTACGCGAAGTACCTGCTCGGTCACGAGCGCACCGGCATCGCGGCGGTCGGACGTTCGAAGCGCGAATTGGAATTCCTGAAGCGGCTCGCGACGCGCTACGTCAAGAACGGCAAGCCCTTGCTCGAGGATCCGCTGTTCGCGGCGAAGGTCGCGAACGTCGAGATCGAACTGATGGCGCTCGAGATCACCGTGATGCGCGTCGTCGCCCAGGAGGGCGCGCGCAAGGGGCCGGGTCCCGAGGCGTCGCTGCTGAAGATCAAGGGCACGGAGATCCAGCAGGCGTTGTCGGAATTGATGTTCGAGGCCGCCGGACCGCTCGCGATGTCCTTCGACCCGGACTTCCTCACGGGCCGGTCCGACGACGCGGTCGATGCCGATGCCGCGCCCCTCGCGCCGCATTACTTCAACTACCGGAAGACGTCGATCTACGGCGGCTCCAACGAGATCCAGAAGAACATCATCGGCCAGATGATCCTGGGTCTCTGACACGCGAGGCACGCATGAACTTCGACTTCACCTCGGAACAGACCCAACTCGCGGACGCCGTGCGCCGCTTCGTCGAGAAGAGCTATCAGTTCGAGACGCGTCGCAAGACGGTCGCGACGGGTACCGGCACGAGCGACGCGGCCTGGTCGCAACTCGTCGAGCTCGGCTTGCTCGCGCTGCCGATGCCCGAGGCGGCCGGCGGCTTCGACGGGACGGCGGTCGACCTGCTGCTCGTGATGCAGGAACTCGGACGCGGGCTCGTCGCCGAGCCGTTCTTCGCGACGGTGTTCGCCGCCGAGATCGTCAAGCGTTCGGGACACCGCAGCGAACTCCTCGAAGCGGTGGCGAGCGGTTCGCTGAAGCTCGCCGCGGCGCTCGTCGAACCCGAGGCCCGCCATGCGTTGAACGCGCCGCGCACGCGCGCGAAGGCGAGCGGCGCGGGCTACGTGATCGACGGTCGGAAGACCGCGGTGATCTACGGCGCGCAGGCCGATCGTCTCGTCGTTTCCGCGGACGCGGCCCAGGGCCTCGCGTTGTTCGTCGTCGATGCGAACGCGCCGGGCGTCGCACGCAAGGACCATCGCGTGCTCGACGGCCAGCGCGTCGCGGACATCACGTTCACCGGCGTCGAGGTCGCGGCGGACGACCTGCTCGCGAGCGGCGACGAGGCCCGCGCGATCCTCGACCACGCGACCGACTACGGCGTGGCATTGCTGTGTGCCGAGGCGATCGGCGTGATGGAGGCGCTCAACGCCGCCACGCTCGATTACGCGAAGACCCGCAAGCAGTTCGGTCAGCCGATCGCGCGCTTCCAGGTCCTGCAGCATCGGATGGTCGACATGTTCGTCCATCTGGAGCAGGCACGGTCGATGGCCTATCTCGCGGCCGGTCGCATGGGGGCCGACGCCACCGAGCGTCGTCGCGCGGTCTCGGCGGCGAAGGTGCGCGTGGGACAAGCGGCCCGCTTCATCGGACAGCAGGCCGTGCAGACGCACGGCGGCATGGGCGTCACCGACGAATTGTTCGCGGCCCACCTGTTCAAGCGGCTGGCGATGATCGAGGTCACGCTCGGCGACACCGATCACCACCTGCAACGCTTCATCGAAGCGGATCAGAGCCAGCGGGCACGGGCCGCCGCTCCGGTCGCATTGCAACGCGCGGCCTGAAGCGATGAGTGCACCGAGATACGCGCTGGAGGACTTCGAGGTCGGCCAGGTCTGGCCGCTTGGCGAGCGCACCGTGACCGCGGAAGAGATCATCGCGTTCGCGACGCAGTTCGATCCGCAGCCCTTCCACGTCGACGCTGCAGCGGGCGAACGGTCGATCTACGGATCGTTGATCGCGAGCGGCTGGCATACGGCCTCGATGCTGATGCGGATGAACTGCGATGCCTATCTGCTGGACTCGACGAGCGCGGGCTCGCCGGGCATCGACGAGTTGCGCTGGCTTCGTCCCGTGCGAGCCGGCGACACGATTCGCGCCGAACTCGAGGTCGTCGAAGTGCGTCCGTCGCGCAGCAAGCCGGACCGCGGCGTGATGGTGTCCCGGTGGCGCGCCTTCAACCAGAACGACGAGCTGATCCTGACGATGCGCGGCATGGGCATGTTCCTGCGTCGCGCGGCTGCAGGGGTCGACGAAAAACGATAGGGAGATCATGCGGACGTTCAACTCGTTGGCGGACCTCGGGTCCGTGGTGGGCCAGGAAGTCGCCGTCGGCGACTGGACGGCGATCGATCAGGCGCGCGTGAATCTCTTCGCCGATGCGACCGACGACCACCAGTGGATTCACATCGATCCGGAGCGGGCATCGAAAGGGCCGTTCGGCGGGCCCATCGCGCACGGCTTCCTGACGCTCTCGTTGCTGCCGCATCTGATGGCGGAAGCAGTCCGGATCGACAACACCGTCCTCAGCGTGAACTACGGACTCAACAGGGTCCGCTTCCCGTCGCCGGTGCCCGTCGGCAGTCGCCTGCGCGGGCGATTCAAGCTGCTGTCCGTCGAGCCGTTGCCGCCGCAGATGGGGCAGCCGGGCGCGCAACTCACGTGGGAAGTCACGATGGAACGCGAGGGCAGCGATAAGCCCGTCTGCGTGGCCGAGACCGTGTCGCGTCGCTACGGACCTTGAGTACTTCGTTGCGACGGTGTCGGCATGACGCCGGAGTCGCGGACGTTGAGATGCCCCCGCCTTCGCGGGGGTTAACGTCAGCTACCGTCGTTGATATTGGCTCGCGCCGAATAGAAGATCCCGCGCCTTGTCGTCGGTGAGCGGCTTGCGCGCCTTCGCGAGCACCTGCACGCCGCGCTGCGCGGCGGCACGGGCGCCGATCGTTTCGAACCAGCGCTTCACGTTCGGATAGTCGTCGAGGTCGACGCCCTGGTTCGCGTACGAGCGCGTCCACGGCCAGGTCGCGATGTCCGCGATCGTGTAGTCGTTGCCGGCGAGAAAGCGTGACGAGCCGAGGCGCTTGTCCATGACGCCGTACAGCCGCTTGGCCTCGTTCGTATAGCGATCGATCGCGTAGGGGATCTTCTCGGGCGCGTAAAGGCGGAAGTGATGCGCCTGCCCGAACATCGGACCGACGCCCCCCATCTGGAACATCAGCCACTGCAGCATCTCGTATTTCCCGGTCACGGTCGCCGGCATGAACTTGCCGGTCTTGGCCGCGAGATAGAGAAGGATCGCGCCCGACTCGAATAGCGAGATGGGTTTTCCTTCGGGACCGTCGGAGTCGACGATCGCGGGAATCTTGTTGTTCGGACTGATCGCCAGGAACTCGGGCTTGAATTGATCGCCCGCGCCGATATCGATCGCGTGGACCGTGTAGGGTAGGCCGCATTCCTCCAGCATCACGTGGACCTTGTGGCCGTTGGGCGTGGCCCAGCTGTAGACGTCGATCATCGAGCGTTCCTTTGTGTGTTCGTTCAGACGTGCGTGACCCGTTGCGCGTAGGTCCAGCCCAACTCGGCCATCGTCCTCGCGCGCGAGCCCGCCGCGGCCGCCTGGGCGCTCGCCGCCGTGCCGTCGACGACGCGCTTCATGATTCCCTGCAGGATCCCCGCGATGCGGAACATGTTGTAGGCGAGATAGAAGTCGACGTCGGCGATCGTCTTGCGGCCGGTGGCCTCACCGTACATCGCGATGTATTCCGACTGCGACGGGATGCCGAGCGCGGCGAGGTCGAGGCCCGCGATGCCGCGGAAGCCTTCGGGCCTGATGTGCCAGCTCATCAGGTGGTACGAGAAGTCGGCGAGCGGATGACCGATCGTCGACAGCTCCCAGTCGAGGATCGCGAGGATGCGTGGCTCGGTGGGATGAAAGATCAGGTTGTCGAGCCGATAGTCGCCGTGCACGATCGACGTCGCGCCGTCGTCGGGAGGGATGTGCGCGGGCAGCCATTCGATGAGCTGGTCCATCGCGTCGATGTGCTCCGTCTCCGACGCCTTGTACTGCTTGCTCCAGCGCGCGATCTGTCGCGCGAAGTAGTTGCCGGGCTTGCCGAAATCGGCGAGGCCGAGCGCCGCATAGTCGACGTTGTGAAGGGCCGCGATGACGCGGTTCATCTCGGCGTAGATCGCATGCCGCCCGCCCGGCGTCATGCCGGGCAGGCTCTGGTCCCACAGCACGCGGCCCTCGACGAACTCCATCACGTAGAACGCGCGGCCGATCACCGACTCGTCCTCGCACAACGCGTGCATCTTCGCGACCGGAACGTCCGTCGCGGCCAGTGCGTCCATCACGCGGTACTCGCGCTCGATCGCGTGCGCGGACTGCAGGAGCTTCGCGGCGGGTCCGGGCTTCGCGCGCATCACGTAACTGCGTGTCGGCGTGATGAGCTTGAACGTCGGATTGGACTGGCCGCCCTTGAACTGTTCGACGGTGAGTGGCCCACGGAAATCCGGGACGTGCTCCGACAGATAGCGCTCGAGCGCCGCCGCGTCGAAGCGTTGCCGCTCCGCGACCGGCTGGGTACCGATGAATTCTTCGTACATGGTGTGAGCGGCCTAACGCGCGACGGCGTCGCGGAAACGGAGGTATTGCGCGTAGAGCACTTCCATCGTGGTCTCGCGTTCGTTGGGTTGCAGCAGATCCGACGGCGCGTAGTTCGTCATGCGCACGACCCAGTCCTCGCGCACCGTGCCGACGTCGAGCGCGTTGATGCACCCCGGGGCCTGCGACAGGTTGCCGAGGAAGAAGCGTTGACCCGTCAACGCGTGGGACACGATCGCGCGGTTGACGCCGCCGTGGAGGACGAGCAGCACGGTCTCCCACGCCGTGTCCGCCCGCAGCCGGTCGAGCGCAGGCAGCACGCGGTCGAGGAGTTCGCCGATCGATTCGCCGCCGAGGAAGCGGCGGTGCTCGGCGACCATGCCTTCGAACGCGCCGACGAACGCGTCGCGCAGGGTCTCGTCGGGAATCGCGGAGAGTCGACCGCCGCGGATTTCCTCGAGTTCGGGCCAGACCTCGATCTCGACCGCCTGCTTCGTCTCCGCGAGCACGCGCGTCGCCGTCTCGACGGTCCGCGGCAGGCCGCTCGTGATCACGCGGTCGAACGTGAGACCGAGTTGCGCGAACGTGACGCCCGCCGCGCTGGCCTGCATGCGTCCGGTCTCGTTGAGCGGCACGGACTCGGGGAGAAAGGGTTTGCCGCTCGCGTCGAAGTACGTCACGCTCCCGTGCCGCATCAGGAAGATGCGACGACGGGCCGGGCGTTGGTTGTCGTTGCTCATCGATCGATTCAGTCGAAGCGCGCGGGGCGCTTCTCGAGGAAGGCGCCGATGGCTTCGCCACCGTCGCGATGGTGAAGACAGGTCACGAAGGACTCGCGCTCGGCGAGCAGATGGTCTTCGAGCGGCGACCCCACGGCCCCGGCCATCAACTGCTTGATGCGTTCGACCGCATGCGGCGACAGTGCCGCGATGCGGGCGGCGTGTTCGAGCGCCGCGTCGAGTGCGCGACCGTCGTCGGCGATCGTGTTGACGACGCCGAGCGCGTGCAGCCGTGAGGCTTCCATCGCGCCACCTTCGAGCAACAATTCGGCCGCGGTCTGCTTCGGCAGTCCCCGCGTCACGAACCACGAGCCGCCGCCGTCGGGAGACAGACCGACCTTGACGTAGGCCATCACGAACTTCGCGGACGCGCCCGCGGTGACGAGATCGCAGGCGAGCGCGAGCGACATGCCGGCGCCCGCGGCGAAGCCTTCGACGGCGGCGAGTACCGGTCTGCGACACGTGACGATCGCGCGCGTGAGTTCGTGCAAGGCATCGATCGAATCGGCCTGCACCTGCGGGGGCTTGCCGCGGTTGTCGAGCAGGCGGTTGAGATTGCCGCCGGCACAGAACATGCCGTCGGCGCCCGTGAGCACGACGGCGCGGATCGTCGCGTCGTTCGCGACGTCGTCGAACGCGGCGAGCATCGGCTCGTAGATCTCCGGACCGAGCGCGTTGCGGAACCCCGGGTTCGAGAACGTGAGGACGAGCGTGGCGTCGCGGCGCTCGACGAACAGTTGCGCGGCCATCGTCTACTGTTCGAGCGTCGTGAGCGAGACGCCGAGCAGCGCGCGACGCGTGAGCCAGGGCGACGGTCGATAACGCGGATCGCCGTAGAAGTCCTGCATCGTCCGCAGGATCGTGAGGATGCGCATCGGTCCGAGCGCGTCGCCCATCGCGAGCGGGCCGCTGGGATAGTTGAGGCCGAGCTTGACCGCGAGGTCGATGTCGGCCGGCGCCGCGATGCGCTGCTGGGCGATGTCGCACGCGATGTTGACGACCGTCGCGAGGATGCGCTGCGCGATGAAGCCGGGCGAATCCCCGATCACCGTGACCGCGACGCCGTCCGACGCGAAGAGTCCGTGCGCTTCCTCGCGGACCTGCTTCGCGGTGACCGGCGTCGTCATGATCGTCCGCCGGAGCGCGAGCGGCACGAGCGTGTCGATGGCCACCGTGCGTTCGGGATCGAGACCCTGCTCAAGCGCGGTCGTGGTCGCATCGGAACCGAAGGGTGTCACGACGATCAGCGCGTCGTCGGACGGAAAGTCGTCGCGCTCGACGGTGGCGCCCATCTTGTCGAGCAGCCACGTGAGTTCGGCGTGCTTGTCGGCGTGCGCTCGGCTGACCCAGACGGATGCCGGCAGCGCGATCGGCGGCCGTGCTTCGACGATCGGCTCGGCGTCGTCGCCATACGCATAGAAGCCGGCCTTCGTCTTGCGGCCGAGGCGGCCGCCGGCGAGACGCTGCGCGGTGATCACCGACGGGCGATAGCGAGGCTCGTCGTAGAACTGCCGGTAGACCGATTCCATCACCGGGTGCGAGACGTCCAGCGCGGTCAGGTCCATCAATTCGAACGGCCCGAGACGGAAGCCGGAGGCCTCGCGCATCACGCGATCGACGTCGACGAAGTCGCAGATGCCTTCCCCGACGATGCGCAAGGCCTCGGTCGGATAACCGCGACCCGCATGGTTGACGATGAAGCCGGGCGTGTCCTTCGCGCGAACGCCGGTATGGCCGACGCGCTGCGTCAAGGCCATCAACGCGTCGCCGACCGCGCGATCGGTTTCGAGGCCGTCGATGACTTCGGCCACGCGCATCAACGGCACCGGATTGAAGAAGTGCCAGCCCGCGATGCGGTCGCGATGCTTGCAGGGCGCCGCGATCGCGGTGATCGAGAGCGAGGACGTGTTCGACGCGATCACGGCGTCGGGAGCGACGATGTTCTCGATCTCGTGGAAGAGGGCGCGCTTCGCGTCGAGGTTCTCGACGATCGCCTCGACGACGAGCGCGCAAGACGCGAACCCGCCCAGCGCCGGCGCGGCGACGAGTCGCGAGACGATCGCGTCGCGTTTCGCGGCATCGAGCTTTCCGCGGTCGACGAGCTTAGCGAGGCTCTCCGCGATGGCCGCGAGGGCGGCATTGACGGCGGCCGCGTTCGCGTCGAAGAGCTGGACCCGGCATCCGCCGGCGGCCAGGACCTGGGCGATGCCACGACCCATCGCACCGGCGCCGACGATGCCGACGGGAAGATCAGGGGCGAGCGGGTTCAAGGCCATGCGGGACGGGGCGCGGGTTCGGATCGACGGTCGAGTTCGGCCGGCGATTCTATGTCAGTCCCGCGGGGCGGCGGCCATGCCGGCGTGTCGAGCAACTTGACACCTGGTGTCGATCGCGTCGGTGCCCGAACGAAATTCCGTATGACGAAATACAGAAGAATCAAGGAGTCATCGCGGCGGGGCGGATCCCTGGTCCGGAATTTGCTGTCGTGGCGCATTCCCATGGAGGCAAGATGAACTTGCTCGGCTCGGCACTCGCCAGGTGGTTGGCAATCCCGCTGTTCCTCGTCGGTGGGACTGCGTTCGCGGATCCGGGACGGGTCCTGTACATGGGACCCGACGGGACCTTCAACGACCTTCCCTTCGCAGGCGGACCGGTGGGCGTGACCACGATCCGGAGCTGCGGCAACACGTGCCGGGTAGCGAGCGCGGCCGGAACGGAGGTGGATCTCGGCGTGACCGACGCCGACGCCATGGAACTGCCGGCCCGGGACGCGGACTTCGTTCTCGGTCGGTCGGACGCGGTCTTCGCGGAGGTCGGGCGCCACGTCGCGTTCGATGCCTTCGGAAGCGTCGTCAGTCTCGCGACCGAGATCCCCGTCGAAGCCAACGCCGCCGTCGGCATCGAAGCGATCCCGGAACCCGCTGGACCGCTGTTGCTGGCCGTCGGCGCGCTGGGCTTCGCGCTCGTTCGCCGCCGTCGCTGATTCGCTCGTCGATCGTCACGGGGCTCGCTACGGCGAGCCTTTTCGTTTGTGGCCCGGCGCGCGCGCGGGATTAGACTCGCGGTCCTTCATGACCGCGCCGACTCGACCATGATCCGCGACCCCGACAGCCATCGCCTGCTCATCGATACCGTCGAGCGTTTCGTCCGCGAGCGCCTGATTCCCGCGGAAGAAGAGGTCGTCGCGACCGACGCGATCCCCGAGGACATCGTCGGCGCGATGCGCGAGATCGGCTTGTTCGGCTTGACCGTCCCCGAGGAATTCGGGGGCTTCGGTCTCACGATGGAAGAGGAGGTCGACGTCACGTTCGCGTTGACGCGCGCGTCGCCGGCGTTCCGGTCGATCATGGGCACCAACAACGGCATCGGCGCGCAAGGCATCGTCATCGACGGCACGCCCGACCAGAAGGCGAAGTGGTTGCCGCGGCTCGCGTCGGGCGAACTCATCGGCTCGTTCGCGCTGACCGAGCCGGGATCGGGCTCGGATGCGGGGTCGTTGACCACGAGCGCGAGACGCGAGAGCGGCAGCGACGGCGATGTCTACGTCGTCAACGGCACCAAGCGCTACATCACGAATGCGCCCGAGGCCGGCGTCTTCACGCTGATGGCTCGGACGGATCCCGAGTCGAAGGGTTCGAGCGGCGTCACCGCGTTCATCGTCGAGGCGGATTCGCCCGGGATCACCGTCGGCAAGCCGGACAAGAAGATGGGTCAACGCGGGGCCCACACGGCCGACGTGATCTTCGAGAACTGCCGCGTGCCGGCCGAGAACATCATCGGCGGTCGCGAAGGTCAGGGCTTCAAGACCGCGATGAAGGTGCTCGACAAGGGGCGCCTCACCATCGCGGCCGCATGCGTCGGCTCCGCGTCGCGCATGCTCGACGACACGATCGGCTATTCGCTCGATCGCAAGCAGTTCGGCGAACCGATCGCGCAATTCCAGCTCGTGCAGGCGATGCTCGCCGACAGCCAGGCCGAGCTCTATGCGGCCCGTTCGATGGTGATCGACGCGGCTCGTCGCCGCGACGCGGGCGAGGACGTCAGCCTTCATGCGTCGTGCTGCAAGATGTTCGCGTCGGAGATGTGCGGACGGGTCGCCGATCGCTGCGTGCAAGTCCATGGGGGCGCCGGCTACATCAGCGACTACGCGATCGAGCGCTTCTACCGCGACGTGCGGCTGTTCCGGATCTATGAAGGCACGACCCAGATCCAGCAGTTGATCATCGGTCGCGGGCTCGCGAAGCGCGGGTCGTCGTTCGGGCGTTGAAGCGCGACGCGGGCGCGGGGACATCCGAACGCCGCGCTTTCGCGTAAATGCAACCGTCCGGTCCGATTCGGACACGTCCGGGTGGGCAGGGCCCTGCCTTTGCGGCAGAATCGGCGGGCCCTGCGTCCGGTGTCGGACGCATCGCGGCATCAAGGGGGAACATTGGTCGTAGCAGCCGAACTCGACATCCGCTCTTCGCTCGCCCACGCATCGCGTGAGAGCCGTGCCGCTTCCATCCCGCTTGGCCGTGTCTTCGCCCGCGCCTGTCTCACGCTGATGGCGCTCGGCGTCGTCGCCGTCGGCGCCGGCGTGCGCGACGCCGCCGCGATGGGACTCGGGCAGGCGACGGTCCTGTCGTCGCTGGGTCAGCCGCTCCGCCTCTCGATCCCCGTCACGTTGTCGGGCGACGAAGAGGTCGGTTGCATCCAGGTCCGTCCGAGCAGCGACGACCTGCCTTCGGTCTTCAACGTCCGGACCCAGGTCGTTCGTGTCGGCTCGCAGACACGCCTCGAGATCATGAGTGCACAAACAATCGAGGAGCCCGCAATCGGTTTCCGCGTCTCGGTTGGCTGCGCGTCGCCCGTCGCGCGCGATGTCGTCGCCTTCCTCGACCCGCCGGTCATCACGCCTCCGGGGGTCGAGTCGACATCGACCGCGCTGGCGCCGACACCGATCCGGCCGCGCGCGCGTCCGGCGCCGGTCCGTCGCGAGGGTGCGGGCCCGCGGCGAAGCGCGAGCGGACCGGGAACGGGCGCGACGGCCGTGACGTCGGAACGGGCGCCGCGTCGAGCGCGCGCACCGATCGCGCGCAATCCGCGTGTCGGACTGAGCACGCAGCCGGCATTGCCGAGGCTCGTCGACGCGCCGAAGGAGGCCGATGCGGCCGCGCGCGCGAAGGCCGAACGCGACCGATTGACGGTCGCCCCGACCGAGGCGTCGAAGGTCCCGCCGCTGCCGCCGATGGCGACCCCCGGCCCCACCGTCACGCCCGCGTCCGCGAACGAGGTCAAGCCGGCCACGCCGGTCGCGCCGACGAGCCCGGTGACGCCGGTCGTGCCCGATGCCTCGACCGGTTCGAACACGGTCGTGCCGGCCGACGCGACGGCCGACGAAATGGCCGCGCGCGAGGCCCAGCTCAGGCGCGATCAGGCGGAACTGCAGGATCGCATCAAGCTGCTCGGCGATCAGATCGCCGCGTTGCGGGTCCAGACCACGACCCTGGTCACACGCAACCAGGAACTCGAGACGAATGCGCTCGCGCCGTGGCTCGTGTGGTTGTTGATCGCGCTCGCGCTCGCCGGCATCCTGCTCGCTGGCTGGATGGGCTTCCGCTACGTCCAGCTGCGTCGCTCGCTCGAAGGCTCGCCCTGGTGGGGCGGCAATACGGTCTACGCGCCGGACCCCGACGAGCCCGCGGCGGTCCCGGCCGCGGACGCGACGACGTCCCGGACCGCGAGCGCGCCATCGGCCTCGCGGGTGCAGCGGACGGACGTGCGTTCGAATGTCGCGGCGACGAAGCCGCTGCCCACGGCGACGTCGAACGTGCACGGAAAGTCCCGGCCGCTCGCGCGAGACCCGCGCTACGCGACGTCGATCGACACCGACTTCACGGTGTCGGACATCGAGGCCGCGATGGCCACGGTCCGCACCGTGTCGCCGGCACGGGCGCCGACGACCACCGATCCGCTCGGCACATCCGACTTCGCGTCACTCGCCGGGAACAGCCTGCCGTCGCCGTTCGCCAACCCGCCGGCAGGAAAGCGATCGAACATCGACGAGACCGTCGACCTCGAGATCCCGCCGATCCCGCCGTCGTCCGAGGACGCGGCCGCGCACATCGCGAGCAACGACTGGACTGCGCCGGCGCCGGCGCCCCAGGGCTCGCCGAAGGCGGCCGACGAAACGACGCTCGACTTCAGGCTCGACCTGCCGGAGGTCGCATTCGATCCGCTGTCGACCGACAGCATGAAGACCACGATCGTCGACCGCGTGGATCCGGCGCCGCAGGACGCGCCGCCGACTTCGGCGATCGACTTCGAGCTGCCGCTGTCACCCAGCGTCGCGCCGCTCGGCGACCACGACCGCACCATGCTCGATTCGCCCGTCCGTCACGGCGCGACCGCATTGAACAACTTGTTCGATGCGACGCGTCCGATGGGGCCGGACACGATCCTCAATCTCGACGAGCGCGACGACAGTCCGTTGTCGTCGACCGAGGTCGATCGCCTCGTCACCACCGAGGTCGGTGGGTCGTACGACCGCGTCGAGGGAACGACGCACGCGCGGCTGCTGCGTTTCGGCTCGATCACGCAACAGGTCGACGAGATCGCGAAGTCCGAGCCGACGCGCGCGATCTCGCTGCTGCGGCAATACGTGCTGCGTGACGAGAGCATCCCGACGCTGTTCTGGCTGCTGCTGTTCTCGCTGTACCAGCGCGTCGACAAACGGGCGGTCCACGAAGCGCTCGGCGATCACTTCTCGCGCCGCTATCACCGTCCTGCGCCCGCATGGGGCAGCGACCTGGTCGACCGCGCACCGCAGACGCCGCTCACGGCGATGCCGTCGATCGACAAGTCGATCGAGGACCACTGGGGAACCGAGGAAGGTCTCGAGACGATTCGCGCGCTGTTGTGCGACCGCGATCAACCCGATGCGGTCGTCTTCGACGCCGTTCTCCAGCGCGACCTGCTCGACGCGGTGAAGGTCTTCCCGATGCCTAACGCTGCTTCCTGAGCAGCGGCTTGAGCGCAGGCCACACGTTCTCGAGCAATCGCGGCTGCGCGGCTTCCGTCGGATGGATCTTGTCGGCTTGGAACAGCTCGAGATGTTCCGCGAAGCCGGCGAACAGGAAGGGCGCGAGCGCGGCCTTGCGTTGTTTCGCGACATCCGCGTAGAGCGCCGCGAAGCGCTCGCCGTAGGCACGGCCGTAGTTGGGGGGTAGTTGCATGCCGACGATCACCACGCTCGCGCCGGCCGCTTGGGAGCGCGCGACGATCGTGTCGAGATTCGCTCGCGTCGCCTCGAGCGGCAGACCGCGCAGGCCGTCGTTGCCGCCGAGCTCGACGACGACGATCGCGGGATGCAGGCGCTCGAGCAGCGCGCCGATGTTCGCGAGCCCGCCGCTCGTGGTCTCGCCGCTGATGCTCGCGTTCTGAACGTCGTAGGCATAGCCCTCGCGCTTCAGTCGATCGGCGAGCAGTCGGACCCAGCCGCTGTCGCGGGGCAGGCCGTACTCGGCCGAGATGCTGTCGCCGAGGACGAGCAGGGTCGGCGTCGTGCGTTCCGAACTCGCGGGCGCGGCGAGAGTCGACTGCACGCCACACAGCAAGAGGATCGCCAGTGATCGACGGACCGTAGGCCACCAGCGAACGGTCGGCAGGCGGAAGGTGACGATCATCCGGTACGACGATGAACAGCAGGCGACCGCGAGGTCGTCAACAGGGGCCCGGGCAACGACGTATGCATGCAGAACGCGAGACGGTCATCGAGACCGAAGGACTGACGAAGGAGGTGACCGATGCGATCGGCACCTTGACGATCCTTGACCATATCACGCTGTCCATTGCGCGCCGGGAGACGGTCGCGGTCGTCGGCGCGTCGGGCTCGGGCAAGTCGACCCTGCTCGGGCTGCTCGCGGGCCTCGACCGCGCGAGTCGTGGACGCATCATGCTGCTCGGCGAGGACCTGACCGCGCTCGACGAGGACGGCCGCGCGCGCTTGCGAGCGCGCCGCGTCGGCTTCGTGTTCCAGTCCTTCCAGCTGCTCGGCCATCTCAACGCGCTCGAGAACGCGATGCTGCCGCTCGAACTGGCCGGCGCCGACGACGCGCGCGATCGGGCGCGCGCGATGCTGGCCCAGGTCGGACTCGCGACGCGCGAGCGCCATTATCCGAAGACGCTGTCGGGCGGTGAACAGCAGCGCGTCGCGCTGGCGCGGGCCTTCGTCACCGAACCGACCGTGCTGTTCGCCGACGAGCCGACCGGGAGCCTCGACGCGGCGACGGGCCGCGGCGTGATGGACCTGATCTTCGAACTCAATCGCACGCACGGGTCGACGCTGGTCATGGTCACGCACGACGAGGCGATCGCGGCGCGCTGCGGTCGTCGCATCGCGCTCGAGGCGGGTCGGATCGCCGGCGACCGCTGACGGACGACGACGTCAGCGCAGGCCGAGGACGTCCTGCATGTCGTACAGGCCGGCCGGACGCGAGGCGACGAAGCGCGCGGCGGCGAGGGCGCCCGTCGCGTAGCCGTCCCGGCTGCCCGACCGATGCGTGATCTCGATCCGCTCGCCGGTGCCGGCGAACAGGACCGTGTGGTCGCCCACGATGTCGCCGCCGCGGATGGCGGAGAAGCCGATCGTCGACGCGGGCCGTGGACCGACGATGCCCTCGCGTCCATAGCTGGCGACATCGGCGAGCGAGACGCCGCGCGCCGCGGCCACCAGTTCGGCCATGCGGACGGCGGTCCCGGACGGCGCATCGACCTTGTGGCGATGATGGGCCTCGATGATCTCGACGTCGTAACCGTCGGCGAGCGCGCGCGCCGCGTCCGCGACGAGCTTGAAGACGACGTTGACCCCGACGCTCATGTTCGGCGCGAAGACGATCGGGATCGTCGTCGCGGCCCGCTCGATCGCGTCGCGTCCTGTGGCGTCGAAGCCGGTCGTGCCGATGACGAGACGCGTCCCGTGCGCCAAGGCGCTTTCGAGATGACGCGCCGTCCCCTCGGGTCGCGTGAAGTCGATCAGGACGTCGCTCGCTGCGAGCGCCGCGTCGATGTCGGCGGCGATCGCGACACGCGGCGACTTGATCGACAGCGCCTGCCCGAGCTGTGGCGAGTCCGCGCGATCGAGCAGCGCGGAGACGGCGAGATCGTCGGTGGCGTCGATCGCCGCGACGAGCATGCGACCCATGCGGCCGGACGCGCCGGCGACGGCGATCCTTGTCACGCGATCAGCGCGGCGTCGTCCCCGAGTCCGAGCCGTCGGTCGCCGGCGTTCCGGAGCCGGGCGGGGGCGGCGCACTCGTGGTCTGTTGCGAGCCTTGCGGACGCACTGGCACGCTGATGTTCGACGGCGTCGACGTCGCGCCGCCGGCGTTCGGGGCGGTCGCGCCCGGCGTTCCCGGAGACGTCGGTGCGAACTGCAGCGGCGCCTTCGCGAGCTTCGTCGTCGCGAAGTTACGGCTCGCCGCGAACTCTTCCTCGGTCGGCAGCGGATCGCCCTCGTAGCGGGCGAACACGTCCTTGTCGAAGTAGACCGTGAAGCGTCGCTGCTCGATCGCGCCA